>Ga0209744_1000042_pt1 | contig 37422 bp, 34 predicted proteins | sample BarGraNGADG00311_2_FD_184494 | JGI IMG/M metagenome (GOLD analysis project Ga0209744, IMG submission 184494) | Arctic peat soil microbial communities from Barrow, Alaska - Barrow Graham LP Ref core NGADG0004-311 (SPAdes) (version 2) | ecosystem: Environmental > Terrestrial > Soil > Wetlands >... | reverse complement strand
CTGAACCAAACAACATAATTTCTGCCTATTAATTAACTATTAAATACATTTTTAAATTAACCTCCCATTATCAAGAAAAAACATCTTATCGGCAAATCCTTCATAAATATTGCCATGGGTGGCCAGAATGAGTGTCGCCATTTTTTCTTCTTTAAGATGCTTAAAATATTCCATAATTTCTGCGGCTGTTTCATCATCTACTGATCCTGTTGGTTCATCGGCAAAAATGACAGAAGGTTGTTTTGCCAATGTTCTTATAATGGCAACTTTTTGCTGTTGTCCGACACTTAATTCCCACGGAAGCAGGTGCCCTTTGCTTTTCAGATTAAACTTTTCGAGAAGTGATATGACATTATCTCGGTTTGCGATCTTGCTTAATCCTTTTGGAACGAGAGCTAATTCAATGTTCTCATAGATTGTATAGGTTGGCAGAAGATTAAAACTCTGAAATATAATACCGATTTCATCCGATAACAATTTACTTAAGGAATTATCGTCCAGTTCATTAATGCAAACGTTGTTAAAATTAACTTTGCCCTGAGTAGGTTTAATTAATCCGCACATTAAGTTAAGAAGAGTTGATTTCCCGGCTCCGGAACGGCCCTTAATCAGTGTTACTTCGTTTCCATTAATGCCAAGACTTACATCATCCAGGGCTATTACAGGTTGGTTCCTGGATGTATAATGCTTACCTAATGAAATACATTCAATCTTATATCCGCTCATCTTTCTGGTAATTGCGTTACATAAATTTATTGACCATATCACCTGCTCTGGTCCGGTAAAGCTTTAAGATCGGGAATATGCCGGCTATCAATCCTCCCGAAAGAGAGAGTGCAAGTAAAAGTTTTATACTGGCATATTTAAACTGAAAGTCCAACTGACTGAAAAGCTTTAAATGATAGCTGTTCATAACCAGAATAATCAGATAGCCGGTCAAAATACCCAATGATACACCAATAAATGCCTGAATCAATGATATAAATAAGATCTGTCTGCTTAACATATAGTTGGACCAACCGAGTGATTTAAGTATGCCTATTTCCCTGAATCTTTCCATTAGAGATGTCAATTGAGTTTTTGCTGAAAAAATTATCAGGAATACGAAAATCAGAATTGAAAGTACGCCTGATGTTTTTTCCATGATTGTCATGACATCGCTGGCAGGCTGATAGCAGTTGTAACTCGAAATAGTTAAATACTTCATTTTTTCCTTCAGCTGCAGTAGTACCTGATTTTGATTCCGGGCATTTGCGACTTCGACAAGTACAATATTCAGATCGAATCCCGGAGAAATGCATTTTAATTCATTTTTCAAAATATTTCTGACATTTTCAATAGTCGCATAAAGATCTGCCTTCCCTGGCTTAATTCCCGAATTGACTATTCCGGCGAGTACAAGTTTCCCTCCATATGTTTTTAAAGTGTCGCCCAGAGCAAGATTATGTGCCTGTGCAAAAGATTCTTCGGCTACCACTTCATTGGGATCCCCGGAAAGAAATTTTCCGGAAATCAGATTTGTTGGTGCGCATACATTGTTTTTAGTAGCAATACTGTTCATTGAGATGCCGCCTAACGAAATATCAGAACTGAATTTCGGTTCGTAAATTTTGTATAGAAGGTAAGGAGCTGCGTCTTTTACTCCACTGATATTCTTAATGGAATCAATTACATCACTGGTGAGCATTATTGTATTTACACCTTCTGCAAAGAGAGAACCTTGTGAACTATCTGTGTCACAGCTGACGCAACATGCAGTATTGCTAGGGACATATACAATGAAATGAGTGCCTGTACCCTTCAGAATTCCTGTCGAAGTCTCGTCATTAGTTTTAGTAAGAGATAAGAAAAGCAGGATAAACAAGGTAGCAATAAAATATCCGCTGATCGCTGCAATCGTTCTACCTGAATGACTCCTGAGTTCTTTTATTATATAATACATTTTGATATGATCCGGATTTATTTGAAGTCGAAAATAACTATTACTAGCTTATTTTTATACCAACTTAGCAGACAAAATTAAAAGATTATTTTACCAGGTTGTATAGATTCTCCAGCTTATGAACTTTCTGCAGGTAGTTTATTACCGTAGTGCTTTTGGTTCCTGAGCGGCAATAAAAAACAACAGCATCTTTGTCTGAAAAAAGTTTGACCTTTCTACTTACATCATAATAGGGGATCGTAATAGTCTTAAAGCCGATATCATCAGTATCGTCTTTGTCTCTCAGATCAATTACCGGAATTCCAACTTCGGCAGCTGTAAGATATTGAAGTACCGGACACCCTAAGGCACCGGCACCTACAACCAACACGGATGTTCCTTTTATTTTCCTCTGACCCTCCTTACCTACTTCAGCCAGACGTATCTGTCTGCTGTATCTGATTATCTCATCTTTGGTCAATGAAGTATTACAACGCATATTCGTAATATTTGATGATTGATTATTTAGTATCTGATTTCAGATAACCTTGTTTATCCGACTCAGACAGCACTTCATTCATTGACCCTGTTCTGTATCCTTTCAGGTCGATGGTAACGTACTTGAATCCGGATCTTTGACAAATTTCTGTCAGTTTGTCTTTTAGTCCCCATGCATTATCCATTTCAGAAGGAATAAATTCAAACCTTGCAAGATTTTCGTGGCTCCTGATCCTGAATTGAGTGAATCCAAGTTTCCTGACCTCAAATTCTGCCATTGCAAGTCTGTCGAGTTTAACTTTAGTAATCTTTTCACCATATGGGAACCGTGAGGCAAGACAGGCATAAGATTGTTTCGTGGCAGTTGGCAGATTCAATTTTGCTGAATAATGCCGGATATCATTTTTTGTGAAACCGGAATCAGCAAGAGGGGAGATGACACCTTTTTCCTGCTTAGCTTTCATCCCGGGACGGAAGTCTTTCAGATCATCTGCATTACTGCCATCAAAGACTGCTTCGTAATGTTCCCCGGAGGCAATGTATTTTATTTTCCCAAACAGCTCACTTTTACAATAATAGCACCTGTCCGGAGGATTATCTGAATATCCGGTTATATCGATCTCCTCCGAAACAATGATCTTATGTTTTATTCCCAGCAAGGTTGCCAGCGATTTTGCCTCTTCAAGTTCATAAAAGGGATATGTGCTTGATGTTGCAGTTATCAGCAAAAGCTTATCTCTAAAAACATCTTTTGCGATACGGGCAAGAAATGTACTATCTACACCTCCTGAAAAAGCAATAACAGCACTTTTGTATTCATTAAGACGGCTTTTTAGTATTTCTAATTTCTCTTCCATAGCTTTTTAATCATTAAATCAATTTCACGTTTCTTAACCGCAATGAATTAGTTATCACCGACACTGAACTGAAACTCATTGCCAGCGCTGCTATCATTGGTGAGAGCAATATGCCGAAGAATGGAAATAACACTCCCGCTGCGAGTGGAATGCCAATGGTATTGTACCCAAGTGCAAAGAACAGATTCTGTTTGATATTCCGGATTACCTTCTGGCTTAACAGCCTTGCTTTGGCTATACCTTTCAAGTCACCTTTTACAAGCGTAATACCGGCACTTTCTATGGCTACATCTGTTCCTGTCCCCATTGCTATACCAATGTCTGCCTGTGCCAATGCCGGAGCATCATTAATACCGTCGCCTGCCATGGCTACTTTTTTGCCTTCCGTCTGAAATCGTTTTATCTCCTCCAGTTTATCGCCCGGAAGCATCTGAGCCTTATATCCATCAAGATTTAATGCTTCGCTGACAGCCCTGGCGGTTTCTTCGTTATCTCCTGTAAACATTATAACCTGCAGACCTTCTTTTTGCAGATTATGAATAGCTTCTTTGCTCGATTCCTTTATTTTATCTGAAATTACTACAAAGCCGATTGCTGTATTACCTTCAGACAGAAAAGAGACTGTTTTACCAAGTTTTTGTTCTGAATTAATCTGTTTTTTCAAATCAGCTGAGATTACCGCTTTAATTTCCTCCATAAGCTTTTCATTGCCCAATGCCACCTTTTTTCCTTCCAGTATACCTGTAACGCCCTTTCCGGTTACAGCTTCAAAGTCAGTAACAGGAAGCACCTCTATGTTTTTGTTTTTTCCATAACGGATAGTTGCCTGTGCCAGCGGATGTTCACTGCTGCTATTCAGAGAGATAATTTTCTGAAGTGCATCTTCGTTAGATATGCCGGGAGTAATGCTGATTACTTTTTCAACTGAAGGTTTTCCTTCTGTGACAGTTCCGGTTTTATCAATTATGACTATATCTATTGAGTTCATTTTTTCCAGCGATTCGGCATTTCTGATGAGTATTCCTGATTGCGCTCCTTTTCCTACTCCGACCATTACAGACATTGGTGTTGCCAGACCCAGGGCGCATGGACAGGCGATGATAAGTACCGCGATGGCATTTACCAGTGCATATATATACGCATGTTCCCCTCCGTATATTGCCCAGACTATAAAGGTAATAACTGAAATACTCACCACAACCGGTACGAAATAACCGGATATTTTATCAGCGAGATTCTGAATTGGTGCTTTTGAGCGACTTGCAGAATTGACCATTTCGATGATATGGGAAAGCAAAGTTTCTGAACCTACTTTTTCGGCAATCATCACAAAAGTTTTGTTCCCGTTAATGGTACCGGAACTTACTTTATCACCAACCTTCTTATCAACAGGAATGGGCTCCCCGGAAATCATTGATTCATCAATTGTCGATTCTCCGTCCTGAATACTTCCGTCAACCGGTATTTTCTCACCTGGTTTCACACGTAGCAAATCGCCCTTCTGAATAGAATCTATTGCAACTATCTGTTCTTTGCCATCAATGATTTTTGTTGCTTTATTCGGTGCCAGTTTTAACAACTCTTTAATAGCGCTGTTGGTCTTACCGTGTGCCCGGGCTTCCAGAAGCTGACCTAACAAAACCAGTGTCAGAATTACTGTGGTAGCCTCAAAATAGACATATACCGTACCGGCGTGTGATTTAAACTGATCGGGAAATATACCAGGAAAAAGCATAGCTGTAACACTGAAAAGCCAGGCCACTCCTGAACCTATTCCAATAAGTGTAAACATATTCAGATTCCATGTTTTGACGGAGCGCCATGCCCGTTCGAAAAACATCCAGGCAGTATAAAATACTACAGGAATCGACAGGATCAGTTGTACCCAGTTCCAGTATTTCCAGGGCATAACTGCCATAAGCGGGTTGTTATGAATCATTTCTGACATAGCGATCAGAAAAACCGGAGCAGTGAATAATATTGATATCTTAAATTTTCGCAGCAGATTCTTATAGGTTTTATCTTCCTTTTCAACATTAGCAGAAGGCTGTTCCACCAGGTCCATACCGCAGACCGGGCAATCGCCAGGCTTGTCATAAGTTTTCTCTCCTTCGCAGTGCATTGGACAATAGAATATTCCTGAACCTTTTCCTGCGGATTTTAGTTTTAACTTTTCCTCCTTAAATTTATTTGCGAAAGCAATATCTCCGGGTAGCGAAATACTATAATTTCCTCCTTCATTTTTCAGAGCCTCCTGTAACTTTTCCAATGGAATATGAGATTCCATCTCTATAGCAGCTTCTGCTTTCTGCAGATCGACTGCGATATGGGTTACCCCATCAACTTTTTTAAGTGCCTCCTCCACATGAGCCCTGCAATTGTTACAGCTCATTCCGTATACTGAATATGTATGTATCATTTCAAAAAATCATTAGTTAAACTGTCTGGTTGTGTTCTGTATTCAGAATCTTTCATAATTCTTTATTTATAAATTAATTAACATAGATAGTATGATCATTCTAACTCTAAAACTATTGTCATTGTCATAATAAATAGACAATAAGTTGTTTTTTGTCAGATCGAATCGAAGTTCTTTTATCGGATTAATTTACTTTGATTTGTTGCTTTGATTCAAAGTTTTGACTATTATCCAGATAACAACTACTAGAACGATAAAGCCGATAATCCAGCCATATCCCCCCATTCCCCAACCGTTATGTAATCCGTTCATCATAATAATAAGTATTTAATTTTTTACTGAAAGGCTGTCCCTTGCTTGCTGCACCCAATTAATCAACAGAGCTTTTTCATATTTATTGAGTTGCGCATTTTTGTGCATCCATTTATAAGACGACAGAGGCATAATATCGTCCCTGATACTATTAGCAATCCCATTAAGCTTGCTTAACTGCCTTCTTGGTGAATAACTGACAAACTCATTATAATTCAATTCATCTTTACCTTTTCGTACATGTTTGGCCATTAGCCAGCCCACCGGCTGAATATTTGAATACCATGGATAATTAGTGTTATTGCTGTGACAATCGTAGCAGGCATTTTTTAATATAGCCTGAACACTATCAGAAGTGGTAACTATTTTTGAAATATCAGTATCGAAAACCTGGTTGTTTTTATTAAGTGCAGGTTGAAAAAATTGAATCCCAATAATTACAGCACCTGTCGATAACAGTATTTTCTTTAAAAGGCTCACGGCTATTTTATTTCTTCTTTAATCGAACCGCTGGTGAGCATCGCTTTTCCCATGTATGGATTTTTTATTTCCTTTGTTTCGCTTAACCAGAATGCCCCTTTCCCATTATTAACCATTGGGTCAAAATCTTTATACAAAACCTGTTCGCCTCCGAATGTTTTTACCAGGTCGTAAATGTCTTTGCTCAACAGTTCAAAATGCTCCCTCTGATGAGCAATATTTCCGGCGTTTTTACCAATGTGCTCTGCGTGTTCCCTTGCATCGGCTTCCACATCTTCATATGTTTTCTTTTGAGCCGGTGTCAGGGCGGATTTAACAAAATTTTTAAGTGCGGTTTCCAGCAGTTTTCCGGCGGTTGCTGCACCAGTGGAATTATCTTCAGTGAATGAATTTTTCATTTGCAGATATGCGCTGAGAATTTCTTTAATCGTTACAGGGCTCTTCATATCCATCACGGATGAGGATAAAATTGTAGCCGCAACAGCTAGAACAATAATTATGTTTTTCATTTCAATTGTTTTTAAAAACTCCTTTATTGCCGGTTGATTTAAAACTACAACTGCCCGATTACTTTTTGTAATTTGGCTCTTACTTCAGTTGCAATATGATGCAGATCTTTGTTTTCGATTGATAGCATAGAGGCAGCCGGATCAACAGCAGAAACCTCCACCTTTCCTGCAACTTTTTCCTGAACAATCACATTACATGGCAGCATAGTTCCGATTTTGTCCTCCGCCAGCAGGGCTTTGTAGGCAAATGGAGGATTGCAGGCGCCAAGAATTTTATAGTTATAAAAGTCCACATCAAGTTTTTTCTTTAATGTAGCTTTTATGTCAATTTCTGTCAGAATGCCAAAGCCTTCAGCTTTTAGAGCTTCTGTGACTTTTTGAATTGCGTTGTCGAAACTTCCGGCAATTGTTTTGCTAAAATAGTACTCCATAATCCTTCTGGTTTTTAGTTAATATTATGAATAATTTCAACTATACAAAAGTGAACGATTTACTGCCATGAATCGTTGTAAAAAACCGAGATACATTTATATAATTCACAGATTGAACTTTATCTTCCATTGTAACTAATTCTTTTTCGATTTTGTACTATCGCCCGACATATCCATTCCTTTCATGCTTGTATCATTATCGGGTTTATTATCACCAGGCATAACCATTCCAGGCATCGTAGATGTTTTTCCTCCAATAGGATTCATCATGCTTGGTTTCCCTTCAAGCTGGGCCGCTGCGTCGACACTGAATGTTCCGTTTGTGACAATCTCCTCGCCTTCGGAGAGTCCTTTCATTATGACGTAACTTTCACCAAGCATAGGACCAAGCTCAACTTCACGGATCTTAAAAACAGGTTCATCTGAATTCTGTTGTTTTACATAAACAACAGACCGCCTGCCGGTCCACAGGACGGCAGATTTTGGTATGACAACATTTTTAGAGTATTCCGTCAGCGTTGAGGAGACGATTCCTGTAGCAAACATTTCAGGCTTTAGTTTACCTGATTGATTTCCTGTCTCAACCCTGACTTTCGCAACCCTGGTAACAGGATCAATTACGGGATCTATAAATATTATATTGCCTGTAAAATCAATGCCAGGTAAAGCCTGAATTGTAAATGAAATCTTTTCATCTTTGTGTAAAAACTGGAGATCACTTTCATATGCATCAAACATGACCCATACTTTAGAAAGGTCGGCAATTTCCAGGAGTACAGTGCCCTGTGAAACATGATCACCTGTGTTAACCTTACGGTCCGTCACAGTACCTGCAGTGTTTGATACCACTTCAAAGTTATTCTGTACAACTCCTGAGCTCTCAATGTTTGCGATCTGTTCATCAGTGAGTTTCAATTGCCGTAGTTTTTCTTTGGAAGCATCATAAAGTTCAGGCTGTAGTTGTTTTGTTTTAGCTGTTTCCAATAGCTCCTGCTGAGCGTTAATCAATTCAGGTGAATAGATTTCTGCCAGTACCTCGCCTTTTGTTACTGATTCACCTGTAAAATTTATATATAGTTTTTCGATACGCCCGGGAACATGGGCTGTCTGATTCTGAAACAATCTTTCATCAGCTTGTACTTTACCATAAAGACGCACCTCTTTTACCGGTTTTTGCATAGTCACTTTAGATGTAAGAACATCAGCCAGTTCAGTAGCCTCTTTGCTCATATGAATTGCATCAGGATCGATAGAGGAGGTACCTGTTTGAACCAAAGGAATTAATTCCATTCCACAGATCGGGCACTTACCTGGTTGTGGCATTCGTATCTGGGGATGCATTGAACATGTCCAAATGGTACTTTTTGTCGATTCTGTAAGTTGATCAGGCTCCTTTTCACTTTTTCGGGATGAATGAAAAAACAGCCAGCCGAGGAATAGTCCGATAATCAATGAGCTACAGATAAAAAATATTTTTTGTTTCATAATTTAATTTTTATAATGAATTGAAATAGATAGATATAGATTGAAATAAAGTTGAAATAAATTGTAATATTTCATTTCTACATATTTCTACATATTTCCATTTATTACTACTTATTTCCATATATTTCTAGTTATTTCAATGTATTTCCAAATTTCCTAAACGTTTTAACCATGCAACAGCTGTGTTGAAATTAGCTATGGCTTCGACCTCTTTGAGCTCATAATCAAGCGTCTGTTGCCGGATCCGCAGGACATCGGTAAGCCCTGAAGACGAAACAGTGAAGCTCTTCACCATAAGATCAAGTGATTTGGAGGCCAGTTTGTACTGATTATCATATAGTTTTACACGGCGCTTTGCATCCTGGTACAACTGAATAGCCTGATAATATTCAGCCTGTAATGAGTTGGCCGTAGCCTGATAACTTTGTGCTGTGGCTGTCTTCATCAGTTCAGCTTCGTTTTGCATTGCATTATATTTTTTCCTGTAAACCGGTAAAGTAAAAACTACCATCGGCATTATCATATCCTTGCCATTCATAGACGGCGGTCCCATCGGGAATTGAGTTTTGCTGATAAGAGAATAGTTTAAACCTAAACCCACCATAGGATAGCCCATGCGGGTAACCATTTTTTTACGGGCTTCGATGGATTGCTTTTCATATTCCAGCATACCGAGCATCGGGTTTTTTGTAAGCATACTGTCCGAGACAGCAACAAGGGATAATTCAAGAGAATCCACAGATATGTCTTCATTGGTGAAAACCGGCGATATAACGGGTCTGTTAAGAAATGTGTTAAACTGTGCAATTATTGTATTCCGTTGATTTTTAAGCAATTCAATATTGTTTTTAAGATCACCGGCTTCAATTTGTATTCTGTAAATATCCGATAGTCCGGAACTGGCAGAAGATGAGCCCATTGGTGTTGTCTGCATTGATGAAGAACTCTTTTTTGATATTGCAGATGCGGAATTATCCTGACCGGAACCCATAGTCTTCATTCCGGAAGAACCGGTACTGTTTTCCGGGGTGGACGGGGAAGAATTAGTTGCATCTGAAGATGTTGTCCCGTTACCTTCTGTCGGAGTTGACTTAAATCTTACAATAGCAAGACGTTCTATTATTTTAAGAATTTCGATATTCTTTTCAGAAATACTGATATCCTTCTGAACTTTATATAGTTCGTACCAGGTGCGCTGAACATCGTAAAAAACCTGCAATTTGGCGTCGCTGAAGAGTTCAAATTTAGCATTTGCCATCAGGCTCATTTCATCTTTGGCATATTTCAGGACACCAAACCATGGGAACATCTGCATTAACCTGATATCGGCCAGCTGGTTCCCGTTAACCAGTTCCATCGGTTTAAGGAACACCCCCAGGCTTAATTGCGGATCGGATAAACTACCTACTTGAGGAATTTTTTGCAATGCTGCCTTATACTCACTGAATTTTTGCAGTACTGACGGATTGTTTTTCGCAGCAATTTCGAGATATTTAATTAGGGAATCAGGATACTGCTGACTGTTAACGACAAGCCAGCTGCCAAGTGCAATAAATGTAATAAGTAATTTTTTATATGATGTTGTTTTCATCTTCCAACGGATTATTTATAGTTTGAACAGCTGCTTTATTTTTATGAATTACTTCACCTTCTCTCCACATTGCCTGAAACAGGGGGACAACAAAAACTGTCATTACCTGTATTACCATTCCACCGAACATGGGGATCGCCATAGGGACCATTATATCAGCTCCTTTTCCTGTAGATGAGAGAACCGGCAGCAGAGCAATAATTGCCACAGCTGTTGTCATCATTGCAGGACGAACACGTTTTTTCCCGGCAAGTACAACAGCTTCACGTACATCATGAACATTTGCCGGTTTTTTATCTTCGAAAACCTGGTGGATATAGGTACCCATTATTACTCCATCGTTTGTTGCTATTCCAAACAGTGCTATGAATCCTACCCACACCGCCACACTCAGGTTAATTGTGTGCATCTGGAACAGATCGCGAAGGTTTATGCCGGCAACGGGAAAATTCATGAACCAACCCTGTCCATAAAGCCAGAGCATTATGAAACCACCGGAAAAAGCCACAAATACACCAGAGAAATGAATAAATGAAGCCGTGATGGTTCGGAACTGGAAATATAACAGTAGTAAAATCAAAATTAAGCTTATTGGAACGACAATTGCCAGCCTCTTTGTAGCACGAACCTGGTGTTCATAATTGCCGGCAAACTTATAGGTAATACCTGCCGGCAGAACAATGGCACCAGTACTCAATTTTTCCTTTAATATTTTATCTGCTTCCTGAACTACATCAACCTCAGCTTTGTTCTCGATTTTATCGAAAATAACATAACCTACCAGGAACGTGTTTTCACTTCTTATCATCTGAGCGCCACGGGTATAGTCAATGTCAGCAATTTCACCCAGAGGTATCTGTACACCGTTCATTGCAGGGACCAGTATGCGTTTTATGTCGTCGGGATTGTCGCGCAATTCACGGGCATATCTCACTCTGAGAGGGAACCGTTCACGACCTTCAACAGAGGTTGATAGTGTCATTCCTCCGACTGCCACCTGCAATATTTCCTGGACATTGCTGACTGTCATGCCGTAACGGGCCATTGCTTCCCGGTTAAGTTTGATCTCGAGATAGGGAGCGCCAACGGCACGGTCGTAAAAAACCGCTGAGGCTTTAATTGAGGGCACATCTTTTAGTACTTTCTCAAACACCAACCCTGCTTGTTCAATCGAATTGAGGTCCGGACCATATACTTTCAGTCCCATCGGTGCACGCATTCCGGTTGAAAGCATTACCAGACGCGTTTCAATTGGTTGCAGCTTCGGTGCGGATGTCAATCCAGGTATATCGGTTACTTTTACGATTTCTTTCCATATATCCAATGGCTTTTTGATCTGCGGTCGCCACTGACGAAAATATTCTCCTTTAGCATCACGGATAAGACTATCGCCAGGAATAACCCTGAATGTCTGTTTACCTGGATTATATTTTGAATTGTTCTTAAGAAGAAAGTTACCGTCCCGGTCCACCTTAAACTGCATGCGGTTACCATTTTCATCGAGAATATACTCGGAACGGTAGTTTATTGTATTCTCAAACATTTGGATGGGCGCAGGGTCTAGGGCTGAATTTACCCGGCCCCATTTACCAACAGCAACCTCCACTTCCGGTATTGTTGAAAGACGTTTATCGAGTGTTTCAATGTATTCAAGATTTTTTTCAATACTTGAATGTGGCATACTGGTGGGCATAAGCAGAAATGAACCTTCATTAAGTGCAGGCATGAATTCCTTACCGGTACCCGGGAACGCTTTAACCGGACCCTGCCAGATTGTTGTCTGCCTGAAATTCTTCCAGCCGGCTTTTTCAGCTCCCGTTGCAATAAAACCGAAAATTTTATCAACACCCTGCCAGATGAGCAGTCCAAATAACAGCGTGAATGCAGGAATCATGAGGAACTTCCATTTATTCAGTAAAGCCCATCGAAGTATATTTTCATAAAAATGTACCATTGTCATTAAAGCCAAAAGAATTACACCAACAATCCCTGCAACAAATAGAAAGTTAACGATGTTACTGTTATGAGCTCCGAGTGGAAGCCATTCAATCGAAAGGTACCAGGTTGCAAAAAGAACAGTAATACCTATGTTTACATAATTTGGAAATTCCTTGCGTTTTTCAGACCATCTGTAATCAAGCAGATTATTTATTCCTACAGCTGTTAATGCCAGTGCAGGCCACATATGCCAGAATACTGTAAAAAACAGACCCGCAACTATCAGAGAGCCATTCCAAATCTTTCTGATTTTCTTAGTGTCGAAGCGGATATTAAAGAAAATATGTACAAGTGTCGGCAAGACCACTATCCCCAGGATGAATGCCGACAGCAATGCAAAAGTTTTTGTAAAGGCAAGAGGATGAAAGAGCTTACCTTCTGAAGCCTGCATGGCAAATACGGGAAGAAAACTTACAATAGTTGTCGCAATAGAAGTTACTACAGCTGCCCTTACTTCTGTGGTAGCCTGGTAAATTACCTGCAATAATTTTTTTCCACGGATACCTGCATTTTCCGGCATTTCAAGATGACGGAGAATATTCTCCACATCCACAATGCCAATGTCTACCATCACACCAATTGCAATTGCAATTCCTGATAATGCCACAATATTTGCCTCCACCCCGAAAAATCTCATCAGAATGAAGGTCATCAAAACACCAATTGGTAGCAGACCTGCGACTATCAGCGAAGCCCTGAGGTTCATCACCAGCACTATAATCACAATTATGCTTATGAGAATCTCATGGGAAAGCGCAGATTCGAGCGTCCCTATCGTTTCCTTAATCAAGCCCGTCCTGTCATAAAAAGGAACTACGGTTACCTTTGATATAGTGCCATCGGGAAGGGTCTTTTGTGGTAATCCAGCTTCAATTTCCTTAATTTTATCTTTAACATTGTTAATTACTTCCATGGGGTTTGAACCATACCGTGCTACCACCACTGCTCCGACTGCTTCATATCCTGCTTTATCAAGACCACCACGCCGTGTCGCCGGACCAAAATTAACATGGGCTACATCTTTAATCCTGACCGGGACGTTATTCCGGACAGCTACAACGGAAATCTCAAGATCATTCAGACTCTTGATATATCCCAATCCCCGGATAATATACTCAACATTATTCAGCTCAATTGTTTCAGCTCCGATATCAAGATTACTGTTCTTCACGGCATTCATAACATCCATAACAGAGACATTATATGCTTTAAGAGCATCGGGATTAAGATCTACCTGGTATTCTTTAACAAATCCGCCAACAGATGCTACCTCGGAAACGCCTTCAGCTGTTGAAAGGCTGTATTTGACATAAAAATCCTGAATTGTTTTGAGTTCCGAGGGATCCCAGCCACCATTTGGTTTTCCTGTTTTCGGATCGCGTCCTTCAAGTGTGTACCAGAATATTTGCCCCAGAGCGGTTGCATCAGGTCCGAGTGCTGGTTGTACTCCGGCTGGTAAAGTTCCGGATGGGAGGGAATTAAGTTTTTCAAGAATTCTTGACCGGCTCCAATAAAACTCAATATTGTCTTTAAAAATAATGTAGATGAACGACATTCCAAACATTGAGGTACTTCTTATAGTCTGAACACCGGGAATGCCAAGAAGAGCTGTAGTTAATGGATAACTTACCTGGTCCTGAATGTCTTTGGGTGAACGACCCATCCATTCGGTTGCCACAATCTGCTGATTTTCGCCAATATCAGGAATTGCATCCACCGGTACAGGGTTGCGCGGCAAAAATCCGGTTTTCAGATTGAATGGCATTGTAACCAGACCCATCACCACAAAAGCAATCAGCAATATAAATGTAATGAGACGGTTCTCGAGAAAATATTTTACTAGTCGGTTAAACATAATCAGTATAAGAAAAAGTTGAGAAAGTTGAAATAATGGATATTACAAATGAGTATTATTACCCATAGCTAAAAAGCAGAGGAGGGAAATGTTCAGATACGAAATACACAAATGTTGGAAAGGTCCACATTCGTGGACAGAAACGCATCCGGAGGACTCACACTTGTATATATTGATTTAAAAACTGTTAGTGATTGAACAACATAACTTGCAGGCAGACTGAGCGCCTGAAAATGGTCCTGATACGATTCAGGTACATATGAAAAAGAAGGAAAATAATTAGCTGTAATTCCGTAAACGACTAAAACATTGTCACAGCAATGTGTTCTCAGGCTAATTCCAGCCGGAAGATTATCCCTTTCATCGGCTTTCATTCCACATGATGCCTGCTTTCCTGTAAATGATATAACTGAAGCTGCTATTTTGCCTCCGCAAAAATGAGTCGCAACAGAAAAGTGCAATATTGCGGTTAACATCAATATTGAAAGCGATATTGATACAGCCTTTTTCATTATTTCTCTAACAGTAATCTGATAGAATTGTTTTGCAAAGGAAAGGATTTTTTTAGAATAAGTAAAATGTATCAGAGAAACAGGTCGTTTTTTCTTCTTATCCTTATCACAGCGAAAGGTCTTCAGGGTTTTTTTCAATATTTGTTTTTAAACCAGAAGGGGCTGAATTTGAATATAATAACCTCAACAGTGATGGGAAAACCAATAACAATAGTGGCATGGCAATAATAAAGCCTCCGATCACAGCTATGGCAAGCGGTTGTTGCATCTGAGCTCCTACACCGATTCCGAGCGCTAATGGAGTAAGGGCCAGAATAGCCCCGATTGCAGTCATTAGCTTGGGCCTGATACGCAGGGAAATAGCGTAATTAATGGATTTATCAACGTCTGATGTTACCTCGTATGTTGTCAGGAACTGATTAACTGTGAAAATTGAATTTTCGGCAATGATCCCCACAATCATAATGATGCCAGTGTAACTTCCAACGTTCAATTGTATACCGGTAATGTACAATGCGAAAACACATCCGCTGATTCCAAGAATGGAAATAAATATAATAAGCAGGGCAATACGCAAGTCCCGGAAAAGGAACAGAAGCACAGTGAAAACCAATATAATAGCGGTTATCAGTATTAACAAAAGCTCCCGGAAGGATGCCTGTTGTTGTTCAAAAGTGCCTCCATACCTGATATAAAAACCGGCAGGCAGGAGAACATTTTTAGAAATGACATCTTTTATTTCGTTTATTGCACTGCCCAGATCACGATTGTCCAGACGGGCTGTTACTTCGATATTCGATTTAAGGTCTTCGCGTGTGAGTTCAGGATCACCTGATGATAATTCAACTTTAGCAAAATATTGCAGTGGCCTGTATGAACCGTTAGGTGCAAATACAAGCTGGTTTTTAATGAGATCTATACTATTGTTTTTAAACTTTGTATTTCTAAGGAGTATTCTCAGCATTTGTTCATTTTCCTGAACTTGTCCCACAGGTAATCCTTCATTAAATACAGTAAGCTGGGTTTGAAAATCGACCGGAGTTATTTTATATTGTGCCAGCTTATCCTGGTCGGGAATTATTGTAACGGAGGGTCCATCATAAATAATACCGTTCATGACATCGGCTACACCTTCTATTTTATTTAGATTCGCCTGCACTTTAAGGGCCAATTCCTGTAGCATGGCATGATCATCGCCAAATATTTTAATAACTACCGGTTGTGGTCGGCCAATTAAATCGCCAAGCAAATCTGCTATCCTCTGACCGAACTCAATTTCAAGGGCAGGTGCAACAGAAGTGGCCCTTACGCGAAGCTCAGATATCACATCATCAGTTTTCCTGTTAACTCCCGGCTTTAACTGTATGAGGTAGTCTCCGTAATTAGGGGGTATTACTCCCGAAGCCATACTGATACCAGAGATCATATTTGTTCCGGTACGTCTCATATAGGTTTCAACATCAGGGTGGCTAAGCACTACTTTATCTACCTCTTTCAGTATTGCATCGGAAGCATCGAGTGTTGTTCCCGGGGGTGCAATATAGTCGAGCACAATTGTACCCTCATCAAGTTCTGGTAAGAAGCCTGTTTCCAGCTTGTTAATGAGCACAACTGAAGAGAGGATAAGAAGCAGGATGAATCCAACGGCGAACCATGGTTTGCTGAAAAACCAGATCAGCCACCAAAGCTTTTGTTTCTCTTGTTTTTCTCCGTTAACTGATAATTTAGCGGGTTTTTTATGAGGCTTGTATCCCAATAACAGATGCAGGGCAGGCAACCCGATCCATGTTGCCAGGAAAGAACAGATAAGGGTTATTTCCATAGTCAGCGTCAGCTCTTTGAAGAAACTCCCGGCCACTCCGCTCATCATTACAAAAGGAAGAAAAATAACGATTGTGCTCAGCGAAGATCCTACCATTGCAGGCAGAAACAATTTCATCGATTCTCTGACAACCATATGTTTGTCCTTCTCCGGATTTTCTTCATGCATGCGGTGAAGTTGCTCGATAATTACGATGGCATCATCTATTATAAGTCCGATGGATGCTGCAATTGCACCTAACGACATAATATTGAGTGTTATATTGAGATAATGCAATACAGTAAAGGTAAGTGCAAGAGTAACCGGGATGATAATGATTATATTCAGGCTTGCCCTGAAAGAACGTAAGAAAAGGATGACAACAATTATGGCAAGAATTAACCCTTCATAAATGCTTCTCAGAACGCTGTCAACAGAGTTCGTTACAAAAGCCGATTGGTTATAATAAGGTTTAAGAATCATCCCTTTTGGCAATTGCTTTTGAATTTCATTCGCCTTCAGGCTGATATTCTTCGTGAAATCAATCAGGTTTACTCCTTTCTGTTTCACAAGGTCTATAATAACCGCATCATGTCCATTTGCATTGATCCTGATAAACTCCTGCTGTTCCTGCAAATCTACAGTTGCTACATCGGAGAGCCTGATTATACTATTGCCAAAATTTCTGAGAACAACTCTGTTTAATTCTTCAATATTATTAAACCGTGTGTCGGTAAGTGAAAGGTACAGACGCCGGTAATCCGAAAGTAAACCGCTCGATTCGATAAAATTAGTATTACCCAGTGCAACAATAATATCCTGTGGTGAAAGCTTAAATGAAATTAATTTTTGCGGATCAGGAGATATAACAAATTCTTTGGTTTTACCACCCCTGACAATTACATTAGAGATGCCTGGTACCTCAGAAAACTGAGGCCTTATAGTAAAGAGCGCTTTATTCTTAAGTTCTATCTGACTGTATTTATCACTTTCAATTGTATAACCAATTACAGGGTAAATAGTCTGGCTCATAGCTTCAACCACTATGTTGACTGCCGGAGGCAGAATATTTTTTATTTCATTAATTCGTTCATTCAGCTGGGTTTTTGCAAGATTAATATCCACATTCCAGTCAAAATATGCATCAATGGTGCAGCTTCCGCGGTTGGTACTGCTTCTGACAGATGTAATGCCATTCACTCTTTTTATCGCAATTTCGAGTGGTTTGGTAACAGTTATCATCATCTTATCAACCGGCTGTTCCCCATTATCGGCAATAATGGTAATTTTAGGGAATGTTACATCAGGGAAAAGCGATGTCTGCATATTGATGTAAGAATATAATCCCCACAAAAGGAAAGCCAGCAAAATAAACAGGATGGGTTTAAGTAAGAAACTGTAAATACTATTTTTGTTCATAGCTGGCGGGTTTAAGAATACAGATACTGGCAGTATTGTTGAGGCCAAAATTACCGGCTATCAGAAATAAAGCGGAAGCTTTTCGCATTCGATTATTCTCAATTTGACATGAAAGTAGCCTTTTATATAATATTAAACAAAAAAATGTACTTTGTGTTTAACCACTGAAACGAATAGGAGATAGAAAGTAACACTGCCTTTTTGAATTGGAAGGCTTAGTACTGTTTGTACTGTATATTAGTGGGTCTCAATGTAATTACTAAGTTCTTTATGCCACTCATCAGGTTCATATGTTCCTGGCGTTGTTTCTTCAGCAAACAGTAGATCAACTAAATATTGTGGGGTTTTTCCGCCATTAAAGACTGATTTTACACAGGATATACAATATACAACAACATCATCCCTTGGCATCTCTGAAGCTCTTTTTACCATTAGTTCCTTAACTTTATATGTAGGTAATGTCCCATAGAAAGTATCACCACAGCAAATACTTTTTGTCCGGGTGTTTTCAGGTTCAACCAGATTAATATTCATTTTTAAAAGCAGGTCCCTGATTGCATTGTGAACTCTTTCCTGATCACGGGTAGGACAAGCATCAAGAATAGACATACATCTTCCATTATAGTCAGGGAAAGTGAAGAAATTGCTTTCTGCCAGAATTTCCCATAATGATATTGTTGTGATATCCTTGTAATCATTTCCAAATCGTTTGTCGCAACCGGGGCATATATTTATTACTTTTGAATTCGCCGCCAGGTGGGGCTCATGCTGGCAGCAGGTCATCAACATCTCCATTTCACCTAAAACTTCAATTAGTTTCCGATGTATTTTTATTGCTAATTCCGGTTTATATAACATTAAGGCACAACCGGGAGCAAAAACTAGCTTTTCAGTATTACTTCTTCTCTTTGAACTCATTTGACCGACCTCTCTTTGTGTTTTTTGGATCGGGTCAAATCTATTCCTTTTTAAATAATAAATAACTGATATTAAACATAATATTTGGGAGGCAATGGGAGGTCTTTCAGACGATCATCCCGGCAGCAACTGTTTCATTAGTTCCTTCATCAATAAAGATCATGCTACCGGTAATATTATTTTTCAAATAGGTGTCAAAAAAGACTGGTTTTGAAGTCTTTATGGTGATATGAGCAATGTCATTCATATTTACTTCAATGTTTTCAAAATCATGTTCCAGAGTGTTAATGTTCATCCTGTAAGTTACGGACTTAACAATACATCCTGCTTCATTACTGTTCATACGAATAAGATACCTGCCTCCAATCTTCATCGGACGTTCATTGAACCAGCAAATCATCAGGTTAATATCCTGACTTATCAAGGGTAGATCTTCAGGTGATACCAGCATATCACCCCGGCTAATGTCTATCTGATCCTCCAATGATATTGTGACCGATTCTTCTCCAATTGTTTCCGATAATGTTTTACCCAGAACATCAATGCTTTTTATCTTCGATTTGCGTAAGGAAGGCAATACGGTGACCTCATCTCCCGGGCGGAAAACGCCTCCGGCAACTCTGCCCGCATACCCTCTGTAATCATGATACTCTGATGTATGAGGACGAATGATTGTCTGTACAGGAAATCGCTTATTATCGGCATTCTTATTTTTTCTGATCTCAATTGTCTCAATAAGATTCAGAAAAGTTTTTCCCATGTACCAGTTCATTTTAAGTGACCTGTCCACCACATTATCTCCATATTTTGCGCTGATCGGAATGAAATGTGTGTCACTGATTTTTAGCTTATCAACAAGTAAAGCCAATTCATTTTTTATACCGGTAAATACTGTTTCTGACCAGTTTACCATATCCATTTTATTGATACAGAAGATTATATGGCGAATATCGAGTAAAGATGAAATATATGTATGCCTGATGGTCTGTTCAAGTACTCCTTTTCTGGCATCAATAAGTATTACAGCAAGATCAACTGTGCTTGCTCCCGTAACCATATTCCTGGTATACTGGATATGTCCCGGAGTATCGGCAATAATAAATTTTCGTGCCGGGGTTGCAAAATACCTGTAGGCCACATCAATTGTAATACCCTGTTCCCGTTCAGCTCTTAGTCCGTCAGTGAGAAGCGAAAGATCGAGTTCTTCACGGCCAAGCCGTTTACCGGATTGGACAATATGCTCCATCTGGTCTTCGAAAATCGATTTGCTGTCATAAAGAAGCCTGCCGATTAAAGTGCTTTTTCCATCATCAACACTTCCTGCCGTTGTGAATCTCAGCAGGCTCTTATTCTCACTCTTCCCTTTTAATTTCATTTAAAGCGACTTAATTTGAACAATGGACATGCCATGGCATGTCCCTACTTTTGTCTTTTTACTTTTATCCTTTGTCTTAATCAGAAATAGCCTTCCTTCTTACGGTCTTCCATTGCAGCTTCCGATCGTTTATCATCATACCGGCCTCCTCTTTCCGTGACTCTTGTAGCTGCAATCTCGGATATTATTTCTTCGAGTGATTCTGCCTTCGAGAGTGTTACGCCTGTGCAGGTAATATCTCCAATGGTCCGGCAACGAACATCAGTTTCGAAGACTTTCTCATTTGGTTTAAGTTGCATGAAAGGAGCCCAGGCAAGGTAAACGCCATTACGGCTGAATATTTTTCGTTTATGGGTATAGTAAAGCTCCGGAAGCTTAATGTTCTCATTCAGAATGTACTGCCAAACATCGAGTTCAGTCCAGTTGCTTATTGGAAATACCCTGAAATGTTCCCCTGGATGTTTCCTTCCGTTAAATATGTTCCATAATTCAGGTCGCTGGTTCTTGGGGTCCCATTGACCGAATTCATTTCTGTGTGAGAAGAATCTCTCTTTGGCGCGTGCTTTCTCCTCATCACGACGTCCACCACCTATTGCTACATCTATTTTAAGCTCTTCGATGGCATCAAGAAGAGTTATTGACTGGGCTTTGTTTCGGCTGGCATTAACACCTTGTTCCTCAACCACTCTTCCGTTATCTATTGAATCCTGTACATATCTGACAATAAGCTCTGCTCCAAATTCTTTGGCAAGATCATCGCGGAATTTTAAGGTCTCTTCAAAATTATGACCCGTATCAATATGCATCAGGCTGAAAGGTATCCTTGCAGGCCAGAATGCTTTCCTTGCAAGATGTACGAGAACAATCGAATCCTTTCCACCTGAAAATAACAGCACTTTGTTCTCGAACTGGGCTGCAACCTCCCTCATCACAAATATTGCTTCAGCTTCAAGTTCTTTGAGATGCTCATCGTTTATATTAATCTGAGTTTTCATGTTTTCTTTAGCCTAAACCTTAACCTAAACCTAAACCTTAACCTTAACCTTTTATTTAATATGGCATCCGCACTCTTTCGGCCCATCATTTTCCCACCACCATCTGCCTGAACGGAAATCCTGACCCGGCTTTACAGCCCTGGTGCATGGTTCACAACCAATGCTTACATAGCCTTTATCGTGCAGAGAGTTATAGGGGACATTATTTTCCTTTATAAAATTCTCAACATCATTTAATGACCAGTTGAACAGGGGATAGAATCTGAAAAGTTTTCGGCCCTCATCAAATTCAAGCCAATCCATCTGTTTGCGATCGTCCGATTGACCTGCCCGAATTCCTGATATCCAACATTCTACTCCGGATAATGCCCTGTTCAGTGGAACAACCTTTCTCAACCTGCAACATTCCATTCTGTTCTCCCTTGACTTGAAAAAACTAAATGGCCCCTTTTCTGACACCATTTTCTCAACAGCCTCATGTTCCGGAAAATACAGTATGATTTTTTTTTTGTATTTGCTTATTGTATTGGATAATACATCATAAGTTTGGGGGAATAACCTTCCCGTGTCGAGAGTTACTACTTTAATATCCAGGTTGTCTTTGAATATTTTATGCGTTATAACCTGATCTTCAATCCCTAAGCTCGTAGTAAATACAATCTTTTCAGGGAATACGGAGACAAGCTGTCTCATCTGATCCTCTATTGAAAGTCCGTGAAGCTTTTTCTTTAACTCCTGTAATTGCATATCGGTTTTATTATTTTCTGTTTTTAACATGGTATCATTGATGTAATTAGCTGAAGCTACCTGAAAGATAATCCCGCGTTAATTTTTTCTTTGGATTATTGAAAAACTCTTCAGTCGGGCCTGTTTCTATTATTTTACCCAGATACATAAATATTATATGGTCGGCAATTCGTTTAGCCTGTCTTAGAGTATGAGTAACAAGTACGATTGTATATTTTTCTTTCAGTTTTACAAAAAGCTCTTCAATTTTTTTTGTTGAAAGAGGATCCAATGCAGATGTCGCTTCATCTCCAAGAATATACTCAGGTTCAATTGCCAGACCCCGGGCAAGACATAACCTCTGTTGCTGGCCAATTGATAATCGGGTAGCGGAGGTTCGAACTCTTTCTCTGACTTCATCCCACAAACCTACATACTGAAGATATTGGATTACAGTCTGATTGACTGCCTTCCTTTTTTTTATACCATGAATCCGCGGACCATATGCAACATTATCAAATATTGACATAGGCAGAGGGCATGGTCGCTGAGCCAGAAGTCCCATCTTTTTCCGGGTGTCAATCACATTCACATTTGGCCCATAAATATTTTGATCATCAACAAATACTTTGCCGCTGATCTTTACTTCAGGAGATTCATCATGCATCCGGTTCAGCGTTTTCAGAAAGGTTGATTTTCCGCATCCTGACGGGCCGATAATGCAGGTGATACTTTTTTCAGGTATGGTCAGGTTAATATCTTTCAGTATATGCTGGTCTTCAATATATACATCAAGGTTCTCGATTTTTATGGATTGATTTGAAATCAATCTCTTTAATATGATTGCTTCCTTCATTTCCATGAATGAATTATTGTCGCTGATTACCGGACGTTGGCTTGTTAAGATCATATCTTATTTTTTGAAAATTTTGAACTAAAATACCGTGCTGTGAAACTCAGAATAAGGATAATCACAGTAAGGATTATTGCTGATGCATAAGCCCGGTTCTGAACTTCTTCAACCGGGCTTCCCAGCTGAAAGAAAATCGAAAGAGGCAATGTTGCTGCAGGTTGATTAAGCGCAGTTGGTATATTGTCAGTATATCCTGCAGTAAACAGAACAGTAGCTGCATCCCCTATACCTCTGCCGATAGCCAGCAAAATGGCGGTAACTAATCCTGGCATAAGTTGCCTTAGTATAACTTTAACCATTTCGTATTTGGTGGCTCCCAGAGATAACAATGCATCCGGAAGATCGCGGGACAAAAGCCTGGTAATCTCATCAAAAGATCGCATCATAATAGGCATTATAAGCATTGCAACTGTCAGAATTCCTCCGATTAATGATGCCCTGATTCCAAGATAAACCATAAGTGCAAATCCGAAAGCTCCATATACAATTGATGGAATTCCGAAAAGAATGTCAAGTGAAAATCGAATCAGGGAGGAGAAAATTGATTTTGCAGGAAGATAAAAATTAATATACATTACAAGTGGTACACTGATGAGTATACTTATCACCAGAGACCCGAGTATTATATAAATAGAACCAACTATAGCATTTAATACACCACCTTCCTTTCCCAGATAAAAGCCTCCTCCTGGAAGTTTTGTTATCATGTCCAGTGTAAGTGCAGGTAACCCTTTATAAAAAACAGTACCAATTATGTACACCAATACACCAAGGATGATCATAGCAGCACAGATCATTATTACCTTAAATATTTTCTCTTCTAACTGTTTCATAATCATCTGCAAATCATATTATTGGTATTCAGAATTGATATCTTTTTTCAATCTGAATAAGAGTAACCCTTGAAAGTCCGTTAAATAGAACTACTATAATAAACAGGAGGAAAGCTGATAGCATCAGAGCTGATTCATAACTTGGCATTGAAAGCATCTCGCCATAATTATTCGCAATTAAAGCGGGCAGAGGGTAACCTGCATCAAAAATGGAATGTGGAATTTGTGTAACATTACCACATACCATTAAAACAGCCATTGTTTCACCAAAGGCCCTCGATAAGGCTAAAACAGTTGCCGCCATAATCCCTGAGAATGATTTCCTCAAAATAACTTTCTTGACAGTCTGCCATTTGGTAGCTCCCATAGCAAGAGACGCATCGGTCATCTCTTTTGGAATGGAACGGAATACTTCCAGTATAATGCTGATCAATAATGGGATAATCATTACAGCAAGTACAACACCTCCTGCAAGGATTGTATAACCGGTGGAAAATTCCACAAATCTGGGCGCTATCTTATTGGCAATCAGAGGAACAATTGTTAATGTGCCCCAAACGCCATAGATTATCGGAGGAATACCTGAAAGAAGGTCAACAACCGGTTCAAAAAACCGTTTCACATGCTTTGAAGCATAAGAATTGAGATAGATGCTTGTAAGTATGGAAAAAGGAAGGGCAATAATAATGGCAATAATTGAAACATAGAATGTACTGAGTATAAAAGGGAGAAAGCCAAAATCACCTTTGAAAGGTTTCCAGTCACCGGAGGTAAGCAATACCCACAGATTTTTCTCTCTCATAATAGGCAAGGCTTTGAAAAACAAACAAAGGCCAATAACGATAAGAAGAAGTATCGTGAAAATGGCAATACCCAGCATCAAATACCGGGCAGTTTTGTCTTTTGCAGCTCTGAGGCGACGCATTTTTATTTATTGTAGCTTCGTTTGTTCCAATACAATTCTTTCTTTTGGAAGAGAAATATAGCCTGCTTCATTAACAAATTTTTGTCCGTCAGTTAATACCCACCTGATAAATTCGGTCAATACCTTGTTGTTTTTAGGATTGCCCTTCACTACGAAATATAATTCCCGGGCAGGCGGTGAAGGATATTTACCTGAAGCAATTGCAGCTATAAGATCATTCATAGAAGAATAAAAATCTTCATCACTATCAATTTTCCCATTATTATTAAGATCAACAGGTACTACTTTCAGACCTTTAATCTGATGTCTTGTTGTGGCATCATAAGCGTAACCAATATTATTATACCCTATTCCAAGAGGATCTTTTTTAACGGCTTGTGCTAATCCCGGATCACCAAATACTCCTACACCTAACAGATCTTCTTGTTTCTTGCCGAAAAATTTAGCCCACATTTCGGCCGCACCACATGCATCCGATCGGGTGTAAATATGAATAGGAGAGGCCGATTTAGATCCAAATGCCTGTGTCCAGGTTTTGTATCTGCCTGTTATCCAGATATTATTGGCTGCATCTTTCTTTAAGCCTTTTGTCAGGATATCGTTAAGTGCGGGGTTAAGCTCACTAACTACAGCCACAACCGCATCTTTAGTAACAGCAATCGGGAAAGCACCTTTTTTTAACTCTTCCGGGTATATCTCGCGCGATACCATACCTATTTCTACCATACCGTTCAGAGCATCTGAAATACCTTTACCTGCGCCACCTGCTGAGATATCAAAACGTACTCCCGGATTTATTTTTTTATATTCATCGGCCCATCTTATTACCATAGGATAGAGTGCGAATGCACCCGAGATGCTGATCTGACCGGAACTCTTTTCCTGACTGTAAGATTTTGGAATAGAGATTGAGGAAAAAAGGATAACCAGCAATAAGAAGGATCTAATTAATATTTTCATTTTATATCTTTTAAATTATCAGAAACCAATCTGGTATTGTACAGATAAGAAATTGTTTTTTACTGAAGTTCCTTCTTCCTCGCGGATTGTATAAAATGCCTGCAAGCGTGACCAGCTATTAAAATTGTAATTAGCACCAAATACGTAGTTTGTTGAAATGTTATCTGCAGTTGATGTATCAGGATCGTACAGGTCGTATTTAACGAGTACCTGAAGTTTCTGAGGAATTACAAAATAGCCTGTTTGCGCATACCAGCCTGCCCGGCTCGACTTACCATCTTTTCCGGCAATGTATTCACCTTTTAAAGAAAACCGGGATACGACATAACTGATTTCGAACCCGAATCTGTTGCGGGTCTGACTTTTACCGGGAACGTCAGGCTTTATTGCCTTATCTATACCTTTATAGAATCCTCCCCCGAATGAGAATCCTTTTAAAGGCGTGATAATCAGACGTCCGGTAACATCTTTCTCATTATTGGCAGTATCTGCAACATTTATACCGGACCCATTGAAGACTCCCAAACGATATTCAATAACAGGCATATCTTTGATTTTTAAGAATGTTCCAGCCAGCTGTATTCCGATATCACGTCCGTTCTGGTTTCCGATGACATCTTTACCACGTGCGACCAGGGCCTCAACAACCTGTGAACGGTCAATCATTTCCAGTTTATTCGAAGATGTAAGATTCTCCATAGAAAATGGAATTTTAAACTGTCCTGCTATAACTGTGAAGTAATCAGCAATTTTTATCTCGCCATAAGCATCTATCATTTTAGGTTTATCGACCAGATCAGCCTGTAATCTGTAAGAGAAATAAGGGGTGACAGAACCTTTTAAATCAACTCTGGCACGGCGAATGTCAAAACCATTATGTTTTCCGGATTCCTGAAAAGTCTGAAATCGTACTTGAGAGTAACCTGTTAACGATATTTGCCTGGCTGCAGTTATGAAAAATGACTTTCGTGAAGCATCAGTCTGTTGTTGGACCATTGCGGCTTCAGCCCTCAATGAATCAGCCTGCACCTGTGTAATGGTATTATTAATTATTAATAGGTTAAGGATATCATTTGTTGTTTGTGAAAAAGTTTCTGTAAGAATGAACAGAAGAAACGAAAGTAAAATTACAAGCTTCATAATGTCTACCGATTTTGTGAACAAATGTAATGCAAATCGGATTATCCATTATTGGCATAAGAACCACTAATGATTAGGTATTAATACCTAACTTTACTGGAAATTTTAAAGAAGTCGAATGATATTATCAAAAAAGACCCGGTACGCAATTGTTGCACTTACCAGGCTGGCAAGAGAATATGGTAAAGGGCCGATGCAGATAAGGGAAATTGCTGAAACTGAGAAGATACCGCAGAGTTTTCTTGAAAATATACTTCTTGATTTGAAGAAAGTTGGAATTCTGGGAAGCAACCTCGGTAAATCAGGGGGTTATTATCTGCTGAGAAAACCTGAAGATGTATCGCTGGCTGATATTGTCCGTCATTTTGAGGGTACCATTTCATTAATGTACTGTGTTTCAGAAAATTCTTACCGGCCTTGTGAATTCTGCAAAGATGAAACCACTTGCCAGATAAGAAAAGTATTTAAGGAAATTCGTGATACTACCTCCGGCATCCTGGCAAGGACAACTCTTAAAGAACTTATTAAAAGCGAAAATGCAAAATAAAAACTGTCACAGAGAAGCACTGAGAATCTCTCTTTTTGCTTCATCTCCAATTTCCATAACTCTTTTCAAAAGTGATTTAAGATCATCGATTGATGTTACCGGATTAATTATTGTTAACCTTATCCAGATTTTTCCTCCAAGTTCGGTCTGAACAATATAGAACGATCCCTCTTTTATTATCCTGTCTCTGATTGTTGTGTTTATTTGATTAAGAACGAGATCATTATGTCCTTCGGGAGCATAACGGAAACAAACTATATTGCTTTCAGGCTCTGTTGCAAGTTCATATTGTTTGTCAGATTTAACCATTTGAGCAAGAGTACGTGCCAGATCATACCTGCTGTTGATATACTCTTTATAATAATTGTTTCCATAGTACTTCAGAGCTGTATATGCTATAATACCCAAAGCACTTTTGGTGCATTCAATTGTACGTATAGCGCTGTTATACCATACATTATTCTGTGATTTTTGAAACAGATAAGCTGCTTTCCGGGCAAAAGTCTCAAATGATCTTTCACCATTTCTGAACATAACAAGAGTATTGAGTGCAGGAACCAACAGCATTTTATGGAAATCAATAACAAGCGAATCAGCCATTTCGATACCTTTTACAAGATCCCTGTATTTTTCTGAGAAAAGAACTCCCATGCCATGTGCACCATCTACATGCATCCAGAGGTTATACTTTTCACTGAATCCGACAACAGCTTCCAGATCATCGTAAGTACCTGTAGCTGTGGAACATGAATTGGCAACGACAGAAATTATTTTAATATTTTTTTTCTCCGCATTTGTTTTAATCTCTTCCAGCATATCTGTTCTCATTCTGAAATGTTTACTACTGGTACTTTAATGATTGATTCCTCTCCAAGTCCCATGATCTTAACATTTCTTCCAATACTGTAGTGGGCCTGTTCTGATATCAGGTAACCAGGTCGTTGTGTTTCCCTGACACCTTCCTCCCAAATATTATATTCTGTTTTTACTTGTCTTGCTGCCAGCATGGCTGTAAGATTTCCGGCAGTGCCTCCATGAGTAAAAATGCCATCATAACTGGTCATATAACCGATAATTGATCCGAACTTTTTTATGACATTTCTCTCCATTGCCATATTAACCGGTCCCATTTCATAAATTGCAGCACCATTATTAAGAAGTGTTGTGCAGAACAAGTATATGCCCCTCTTTTCTGAATTCCTCCTGATTGAATGGAGAAGGTATTTTTGAATTTCTTTTATTCATTCGAATATCAATTTTTTAGCTTCTTTAAGTTCTTTTAACCACAAAATTCTTTACGACCTTTGCGGTTAATTGATTTCAGAAGCCTTATAATTCTTTTTGTAGCTCATTAAAAAACCGCAGAATCAACTGATCATCATAATATTTCTTTGGTTCCTTAAAAAAGACCTTTAATTGCAGGTTGTTATTCATCATAAACAGAATAATTTCTATCACTCCGCAGTAGCCCGAAGGATCTTTTGTGCCAAACTGATAGGAGGGAAGTTGTTCATTGTATCTTTCAAAGAAATTATCAAGAGTATAATATCTCTTAATATGTTTCTGCACTATCTCGCTATCATATCCGAAGATCTTAACAAAATTGTCAAACCTTTTTTTTGAGTTTTCCCTGATCAGATGGCCGATCTTTTCAGGCTTGATTCCCCTGGTCAGATAAATTTCAGCATATCTGAATATACCTGTGTAGCCAAAGGCGTCAAGGTCGTCAGAAACAGAAAGAATTGTTAACAGATCACCTGAGGGTATATTGTCGCTGTAATCTTTATTATCGTGATATTCAATCGCTTCCAGGACTTCTGGAAAATCATTTTCAGGAATATTATTTTTTGCAAGAAATTGAAGGCAAGAATTTCTGCTGTGTATTCCATGCCTGGTGCCGGAATCAACTGACATACCTATATCATGCAGGTAACATGCAATTATCAGTTCTGATGGAATTCGTAAGATCTGATTGGTTTTTTCAAAAGTTATAAGTTGAAGTAGCTCTTTTGAATATCCCCATACCCTCCGGTGATGATCAATTCCATGTGATGTCAGAGTTTTTTCATCAAAGACCGACATGAAGTATTCTTCAAGGACCTGTTTATACTTATTTTCTGCAGATTCTATTAGTCTGGTAAGATTCATAATAGTAAAAAAAAAGCAAAAGACAGAGCCTTTTGCTTTTGAACAGGCTGTACGATAATGAATTAATAATTGATCATTGTTTTTGCCAGATCCAGAATAGTTGTATCGTCAATCGTAACAATGCCTCCATCCGGTCCCTGTTCAAAATGAATTCCAACACTTTGGCCCTTGTCAAAATTTCTCCCTCCGAAGTAGTTTCTTACTGTCTCTTCATTCAAATCCAGTTTTTCTGCAATCTGTCTCATACTACCGGAGGGCAACTGGTCTTTAATCTTCCGGAGTTCGTTGAAGGTGATTGTTTTAGTCATAATATTTTTACTTAGTTTATGAATGTAGTAGTTTAAGTCACATAAAATCCAAAGTTAAACATAAAATAGATAACTTTAAATATCAGCTTAACAATTTTGAAACATCCCTGATTATATAAACATTATATTCCCCAAGATGTGCGAAGCCGAACTTCTTATAAAGACTAATAGCTTTAAAATTAGTGGAATGAACTTCCAGTTTAACTTGTGAACCATTGCTTTTGACAAATTGAAGAGACTCTCTTAACAGGATTTTTGAAAGTCCTTTACCCTGGCATTCAGGCGAAATTCCAAAATGATGAAGCAGAATCCTTCTCCCGTCATATGTCATCCAGGAGGTACCGCAAATCTGTTTTGAAGACTGTAATTCCATAACTAATAGCTTCCCGCCCATTTCCAGGGTTCTTTTAATAGTCTCTCTGGAATCTCCCCTTTCAGGATTCCCCATATCAGTCAAATACCAGAAATTTACTATTCCGTCGAAGTCATCTTCGTGATAGTCTCTTATTATCAGATCATTATGTAAGGTTTGGTTGGTCATAATTCGTGCATTAATTCGAGAAATAATTTAAGTCCTGCCTTCTTTTCATCATTGAAGTTGTAATCAATGTTTTCTTCAAGATATGTCTTAAGAATTTTACCCGTAATAATACCTGTTTTTCCATATTTTTCCACAACATCATCAATATTGTTTACTCCAAGCTGCAGTGCTTTGTTAAATTCTGAAATAAACACATTATCAAGTTGTTTGTTAGCTATCCAACAGGCGAAAACAAAAGGAAGTCCTGAATATTCCTTCCATTCATAAGCCAGATCAATTTTGTATCTGAAATTGTTTTCAAATTCAAAGCACTGATCACCTATAAGGACAACTGCTTCATCAAGACCAATATTCAGAAAATCGAATCCTTTTGATGTATTTATCCACCTGAAATCTCTTTTCCAACTGTTTTTTGCAAGAACTTTTGAAAGATTAACTGAGGAACGTGACCGGTAATCGAGGTATATATTGCTGATTTCCTTAAAAGGACAGTTGCTTAGCAGCATAACTGTCCTGACATTCCCGTTTGCGCCAATACAATAATCACTTATGATGTGATACTCTTTCAACATTGGAAGAGCAGCCACCGGAATAAGGCCAACATCAGCTCTGCCGTTTATAAGTTTCGTGGCGCAATCCGCAGGATGGTCAGTCTCCAGGATTATCTTCTTTTCAAATCCGCTTTCAACCAATCCATAAATAAATGGATATGTATTTGCATATTTCACGGCTGAAATTCTGATTTTGTCCATCTCTTTTTTTTTACAACTTCTAAAATAGTATTTTTGTACATACATTAATAACAACTGAAACCCCAATATGATTAAAAATGGAATTAAATTTTCTTACTGCCATATCTCCGCTTGACGGAAGATACAGACAAAAAGTTGACGAGCTTGACCTGTATTTTTCTGAATTCGGGCTGATCAGATATCGTCTGATGGTAGAGATAGAATATTTCATTGCCCTGTGTGATATACCTCTTCCTCAATTGCTTGACTTTAAAAAAGATAATTTTAAAATTCTCAGGTCGATTTATGAGGACTTTGATTTAACTGATGCTGAAAAAATTAAGGAAAGAGAAAAAATCACAAATCATGATGTAAAGGCAATCGAATACTTCCTGAAGGAAAAATTCTTTCAGTCGGGTTGGGGAAAATGGAGCGAATTTATCCATTTCGGCCTTACATCGCAGGATATAAATAACACAGCGATACCTTTGTCTATTAAAGATGCCATGATAAATATTTATTTCCCGGTTCTTTACGAATTGAGGGAGACCCTGGCCGCTTTCGCAGATGAGTGGAAGGATATTCCTATGCTGGCACGGACTCATGGTCAACCTGCCACTCCTACCAGGTTAGGCAAAGAGATTTATGTTTTTATTGCAAGGATAGATGGACAGACCAAATACTTTGGACAAATTCCCTATTCCGCTAAATTCGGAGGTGCAACCGGTAATTTTAATGCTCACAAAGTGGCATATCCTGACATTGACTGGATTTCCTTCGCAAATAACTTTGTAAATGAAGAGCTTGGATTGGAGCGGTCTCATCCAACAACTCAGATTGAACATTATGATAATCTTGCAGCATTATTTGATAATATGCGGAGGATAAATGTTATACTTATTGATATGGCCCGGGATTTATGGTCATATATATCAATGGATTACTTCAGGCAAAAGATAAAAAAAGGGGAGATAGGATCATCAGCTATGCCTCATAAGGTAAATCCTATCGATTTTGAAAATGGGGAGGGTAACCTTGGATATGCAAATGCAATTTTTGAACATCTATCCACGAAGTTGCCAATATCGAGGCTCCAACGCGACCTTACCGATTCTACTGTGTCAAGGAATATTGGTGTTCCGATAGGTCATACGATAATCGCTATTAGTTCTTTAATGAAAGGCCTTAATAAGCTGATAGTAAATACCGATAAAATAAAAAGTGATCTCGAAAATAACTGGGCTGTGGTTGCGGAGGCTATTCAGACAGTACTTCGAAGAGAGGGCTATCCAAATCCATATGAGGCGCTTCTCGATTTAACCCGAACCAATCAGAAAATCACCCCTGAATCAATATCGGACTTCATCGAAAACCTGGATCTTAACGACAATGTAAAAGCCGAACTAAAGGCCATCACACCTTTTAATTACACAGGTTTTTAAACAAATACATGCTAGATGAAGAACATCAGATTGCTGCTTAAATATTTTGCACCTTATAAATGGTCGGCAGTTAAAAATATCATTTACAACATTTTAAGTGCTTTGTTTGCACTTCTCACTTTTACTCTGATAAAACCTTTTTTAACTGTCCTCTTTGATTTTGGCAAAGTTGTACCCGTCGCAAAACCTGGTCCATTTCAATTAACTTCTGAATATATTGACTCCTTTAGCAAATACTTTCTTACTGCCTTTATTGAAAAAAATGGACAAATGGGCGCTTTGCTATTGGTTGTAATAATTGTTATAGGTGCCAGCCTTTTCAAAAACGGTTTCATTTTTCTGGCCAACAACTGTATGGCATTTATCAGATCAAGTACAGTGCGCGACCTTCGGAAGAAACTTTATGACAAGATTCTCAGACTTCCTCTGTCATTCTTTACCGATGCAAGGAAAGGTGATGTTATGGCCAGAATTTCAAATGATGTCCAGGAAGTTGAGATTTCCGTAATGTCTTCGCTTACAATGATGTTCAGAGATCCAATATTAATATTGGTTTTTGTGATTTACCTCTTTATATCAAGTTATGAGTTAACACTGTTTGCTCTTGCACTTCTTCCGGTAAGTGGCTGGCTGATCGGCCGTGCAAGCCGCACTTTACGATCATCTTCACTTACCGGACAACAAAATCTTGGACAGCTTCTTACTATTGTGGAGGAGACTCTTTCAGGTCTTCGGATAGTCAAGGGTTTCAATGCCGAAGAAAAGATGACTGCACAGTTTTCTGACTCAAATGAAAGATATGCGAAAGTATTTAAGAGGGTAACCCGTAAAGCATATCTGGCTTCGCCGATAAGCGAATTCCTTGCGACAATTGTTGTAATGATACTCATGTATGTCGGTGGCAACCTGGTACTCAAAGGATCTGGAAATATGACTCCTGCAAGTCTTATTGTCTATCTGGTAGTCTTTTCCCAGATTATTCAACCAGCTAAAAACATAACAACCGCATATTTTGCAATCCAGAAAGGGATGGCTTCAATTGACAGGATCGACCAGGTACTTGATGCTGAGGAAACAATAACAGAAAAGGAGAATGCTGTTGGTGTAAGCAGTTTTAATGATTCAATTGAATTTAAAGGAGTTTGGTATGCATATAATAACGAGCCGGTACTGAGGGATATAAACCTGAAAATAAAAAAAGGTCAGACTGTCGCTATTGTAGGCAAGTCAGGCGCAGGAAAATCGACTCTTGCAGATATGCTTCCAAGGTTTATGGATTGTGACCAGGGCAGTATCCTGATTGATGGGGTTGATATCCGTGATCTGAAGATAAAGGACCTGAGATATCTCATGGGAATTGTCAGCCAGCATCCTATCCTGTTTAATACTTCGTTCAAAGAGAATATATCTTTCGGAGTAAAAATTGCTGATCTGGAGGAAATCGAAGTTGCTGCCAGGATTGCCAATGCACACGAATTCATAATGGAGACGGAACAAGGTTACGAAAACATAGTAGGAGAATCAGGAAATAAGCTCAGTGGCGGACAAAGGCAAAGAATCAGTATTGCCAGGGCCATCATGGCTAATCCGCCGATATTGATTCTCGATGAAGCAACCTCCGCTCTCGATACCGAATCGGAAAGACTGGTTCAGGATGCAATACTTGCACTAATGAAGAACAGAACCTCGGTGGTAATTGCCCATCGTCTTTCAACTATCCAACATGCTGATCTCATCGTTGTGCTTGATGAAGGCATGATAGTTGAGACAGGAACACATGCAGAACTGATGACAAAACAGGATGGATTCTATAAGAAACTTCATAGCTTTCAGGCTATCTGAAATTCAGGCAACAGGAATCATGGATCATATGAATTACTAATATTAAAGTTTTTAAAATAGCAATATGATTAAGCGAAATACTTCTTTGTCGTTAGTGTTGATTTTAATACTGTTATCGGCTTCACTTCAGGGTCAGAAACCAAAACATACATTCAAATTAGGAACATCCGAATTTCTTCTTGACGGACAACCATTTCAGATAATAAGCGGGGAAATACACCCGGCAAGGATCCCTGCCGAATACTGGCGTCAGAGGATTAAGATGGCTAAAGCAATGGGATGCAATACAATATCTGCATATATTTTCTGGAATTATCATGAATCTGAAGAGGGGGTATACGATTTTTCAACATGGAACCATAACATCAGAGAATTCATAAAAATTGTTCAGGAAGAGGAGATGTGGCTGATATTAAGGCCCGGTCCCTATGTTTGCGCAGAATGGGAACTGGGTGGAATACCTCCTTACCTTTTACGTATACCAGATATTAAATTAAGATGTTTGGATCCGCGATACATGGCTGCTGCAGAACGATATATTGCCAGACTGGCTGAAGAGATTAAACCTTATCTTATAACAAAGGGCGGACCAATATTGATGTTGCAGATTGAAAATGAATATGGAAGCTATGGCAATGACAAGGACTACCTCATGAGGCTTAAAGAAATATGGACTTCTCTGGGAATCGATATCCCGACATTTACGGGTGATGGTCCGACAACAAAGATGCTGGAAGCAGGTACCCTGCCTGGAAGTGCTGTTGGCCTGGATTCCGGAAGTTCTAAGGAAGATTTTGATCTGGCAGCCAAAATGAACCCGGGAGTTCCGGTTTTCAGCAGTGAGACCTATCCCGGCTGGCTTACTCATTGGGGGGAGAAATGGGCAAAACGCGACTCCATTGAACTTGTAAAGGAGGTGAAATTCCTTATGGACAACAGGAAGTCCTTTAATTTTTATGTCTTACATGGCGGAACTAACTTCGGATTTACGGCAGGAGCCAACTCGGGCGGCAAAGGTTTCGAACCGGATGTTACAAGTTATGATTATGATGCACCTGTAAATGAGCAGGGAAGGCCCACTCCGAAATATTTGACTCTCAGGAATCTGTTTGGTTCTTATCTTCCAAAAGGGAAAAAGCTCCCGCCTGTCCCTGAACAGATCCCCGCAATTGAATTGTCTCCTATAAATATGCAGCCATTTTCTTCAGTATGGGACAATCTTCCTCAACCGGTGAACTCCCTTCAGCCAAAAACATTTGAAGCCTATGGTCAGAGCTATGGTTTCATATTGTATAAAACTGAACTGGCTGGTCATAATAAAGGTATACTTACAGTTTCTGATATTCACGATTATGGTACAGTTTTCGTTAATGGTGTTTATATCGGAAAACTCGACAGGAGAGAGGGAATTAATTCGATCGATATACCGGCAAGTGATGTTGAAGTTCCTGTACTGGAGATTTTAGTAGAAGCAATGGGGCGTATAAATTACGGGAAGAATATTATTGACAGAAAAGGAATAACTGACAGTGTTACTTTTAATGGTAAGGCATTGATGAACTGGAAGGTGTATAATCTTCCGATGGACAGGAAATTTATTTATGATCTCCGGTCTTCTGGAAAATCACTCAAAAAACCAGGTGTTTTCTTCAAAGGAAATTTTATGCTTAACAGTATATCAGGTAACCTGTTATCAGATACATTTATTGACGTATCAAATTATATAAAAGGCGTTGTTTGGGTCAATGGCCATAATCTGGGTCGTTATTGGAATATTGGGCCACAAAAGAGATTATATTGTCCATCCTCCTGGATGAGAGATGGGATGAATGAAATCATTGTTTTTGATCTTCACCAGACAGAGGCAAAGCCTATCACCGGGATGAAAACTTTAGAGTGATCTTAACTGAGATTAGTATAGATTGAACAATCTAAGTATCTGATCTGTGTTTACTTGGAGAATATCCGAATTGAGCCTTAAAAAGTCTGCTGAAGTATTTTACATCGGTAAATCCGGTTTTGAATGCAGCCTCAGCCACAAATGGATGCAATAACTAACGAAACAGCTTCTGCTGATCCGAATGGATTCTGGCAGAACACAGGATATTAGTCAGGTTTGTTCAGAGTAGTTAGCTCAATTCTCAACTTAATTCTGTTGAAATGGGTCAGGAAAAGAGACTTTTTGAAGGTCTCTTTTCCATTTTCACAATAATAAATTAATTTTTTGCAGGCTATCCGATATATCATTACGAAAGAACACCTGAATGAAACAGTTTAAATCATTCTTCATATATTTATACCATACAACATTTGTAATGCCATGTACAAAAAAATCATTTTTGTTTTCCTGCTTATAACAGCAGCATGTAATTTTCAGGGACAAACTCTGAAAAACAGACAACCCGACCCTAAATGGTCGATAAGGATGGCAAATACAATTCTTGCCACATCAGACAGCCTTATCTATTACGTTGACCGAAACCCAAAATGGGCCTATGATGTTGCTTTCCTTGGAATGGCTATTGACCGGCTTGGGGTAACCGATACAAAATACTCGAAGTATATGGCAGATTGGGTCAATCATTTTGTAAGGTCCGACGGGTCTGTAATTGATTACCGGCTTAAGGAGTATAATCTTGACCGGATCTTCCCTGGAAGAAATGTAATTACCATTTATAAAAGAAATCCTGATCCCATGTATAAAGTTGCCCTGGATAATTTTATTGAGCAGCTCAAAACTCAACCTAAAACGAACTCGGGAGGATACTGGCATAAAAATATCTATCCATGGCAAATGTGGCTTGACGGGATTTTTATGGCATCAACTTATATGGCTCAATATGCAAAAGAATTTGATGCCCCTGAGTGGTTTGATGTAGCCTGCCTTCAGACAAAAATGATCTATGAGAAAACGCTTGATCCTAATTCCGGACTGTTGATGCACGCCTGGGATGAAAGCCGCTCCCAGAAATGGTGCGATCCGGAAACTG
>Ga0209744_1000040_pt1 | contig 37831 bp, 26 predicted proteins | sample BarGraNGADG00311_2_FD_184494 | JGI IMG/M metagenome (GOLD analysis project Ga0209744, IMG submission 184494) | Arctic peat soil microbial communities from Barrow, Alaska - Barrow Graham LP Ref core NGADG0004-311 (SPAdes) (version 2) | ecosystem: Environmental > Terrestrial > Soil > Wetlands >... | reverse complement strand
CTCTGGCAAGGCAAATAGCAGAATAGCCTGTAAAGGTTCCGATCTCGAGGATCGACTCAGGATTGATCATCAGCGAAATAAGCTCAAGAAGTTTTCCCTGTACATGACCTGATACCATATTCGGATTCACGAACCTGATATGTGTCTGTCTGTAAAGATCTTCAAGGACAGGATCTTCAGGGGTTGAAAATTCTTCAATATATTGTTCCAGTTTTTTATTCATAGTAAGAAGTTTGGAGTGAGCTAAAGTTTGGAGTACTTAAAGTTGAAAAAAGTAATAATAAAAGTTATAACTCTAGGCATTTTAGGCACTCCACACTTTAGGCACTTATTATTTATAAATTAATGTTGAAATTTTCGAAGGATCAAATATATCATTGGCAGTCTTAATCAGTTCAGATGCCGATATGGCATCGATCTTTTTACACGTATCTTCAATGCTTTCAATCTTATTAAAGACAAGCAGACTTTTCCCAAGGCTTAACATCAGACTCTCATGATGCTCATAACCTCTTGCCAGATAGCCCTTCACCTGGTTTTTTGCTTTGCTTAATTGTATGGTTCCCAGCTTGGAGGTACGAAGCTTTTTCAACTCCGACATGGCAATTGAGATACTTTTATCAAGGTACTGGCTATCAGTTCCGAAATATATTGAAAAGATGCCGGTATCGTAATATGGATTATAGTTTGATTCTACATTATATGCAAGTCCGTTTTTTTCGCGGAGCGACATGTTTAATCTCGAGTTTAAGCCCTGTCCACCCAGAATATTATTCAAAAGGAACATCCCCAGTCTTCGTTTGTCTTTAAAATCATACGCAAGATTTCCCATTATGCAGTGATTCTGATATGTATCCATTTTTTTTGTCACTGAAGCCGGTTTATATATCCAGTTCCCGTTAGATCTGGCTACTCTCCTTTCTGTAACAATGTTTGTAAAATGTGTTTTAAATAGCTTAAGTATTTTTTCATCAGAAATATTACCGACTGAACAGAAAACCATCTGATGTGTATTGTAATTATTTGAAATAAAATCAGATATCTTCTTTTGTGAAAATGTTTTTACTGACTCCGGTGTACCCAGGATATTACGACCGATCGGTTGGTTTGAGAAGATAAGCTCTTCAAAATCATCAAAGATCAGTTCCGAAGGACTATCGAGATAGGAGTTTATCTCCTCAATTACGACATCTTTTTCTTTTTCTATCTCTTTCCCGGGGAAGACGGAATTAAAGGTTATATCGCTTATTAATTCTATGGCTCTCTCAAAATCTTCCTTAAGAAATGATGCATGTATTGCAGTTTCCTCCTTGGTTGTATAAGCATTTAGTTCCCCGCCAACATCTTCCAGCCTGCTCAGGATATGATATGCCCTTCTTTTTTTTGTCCCCTTAAACAGCATATGTTCAATGAAGTGAGCGATCCCGTGTTCAGGTAATGTTTCATCACGCGAACCGGTATTGATAATAAGGCCACAGTGAGCAACTAATCCGGGTATCCTGTAATGAACGAGCCTGATACCATTGGGGAGTGTGTTTAGAAGGAGATCCATCTTATATTATTAATGAGGATGCAAATGTACCACATCATTAAAATGATTCCAAATAGAAATTTTTTTACCAAAGTTTTTGGTTAGTCGGATTTGAGATATATATTTGCAGTCCGAAAAGGAGGTGCCATAGCTCAGTCGGTAGAGCAATGGACTGAAAATCCATGTGTCCCCGGTTCGATTCCTGGTGGCACCACCCCTGAGAGGCCTAGCGGCCTCTTTTTTTTATATATCGAATCTGAACTGAATACGGAGACCAATATCCGATACATTAGGATGATTCAGATATGTAAATCGCTTAATAAGATCAACTCTGAATATTTTCATAATATTTGAAACGCCCACACTTGCCTCAACATAGGGTTTGCTTTCAAGAGTATAGGTCAGGGGCACGCCATCATTGTTAGCCGGAAATTTAAACAGGTCATTCTGAAAATCAGGATTATTGACTCTGCCGAGTCCTCCATATAAGATCTTACATGTTACAACTTCTCTTAACTTGAGCTTTTTTAGAAGAGGCACTTTATTGAAAATGAATCCGTTAAAACAATGATCCACATTCAATGAAACATATTGATCGCTGACAAATTCGAGGAAGTTCATTAGGTTATAAGAATCTTTCTGATATGAATATGACTGGTTTGCCCTATGTACAAACAATAGCGGGTAAGGCACCTTTCCGAATATTTTCCCGGCTTCAAACGAAACATCAGTGTATCCGAGAATTGATACATAAAATCTTCTGCTTATATTCAGCTGAAGGCGCATATAATTATAATCGTTATATATCGATTTGGACCCGACTGCATATTTTAACTGTATTACAGGGTATTTGTTAGGGAATGGATCTCTATATAATTTCCCCTGATAAAAAGATTCATTTGGAGCATAGCGCAGGTTCAGATAAAATTCAGAGATATTAATATTCTTAACGTCATTTGTCAGCGACAAAAATTCATTAGTATTGAAATGCAGATTACCTTCGGTTGATTGTCGGGTATAGGTGTACCCAAGGAGGTATGAAAAATGATTTTCAAATTCATTAAGGTATTCTGATCTGAAAGTTCTGTTCAATAGAAATTTGTCGTCTACACCTCTCTTAAAAGATAAGAATATGTTATCTCCCTGTGAAAACTGAAGTTCCTGACCAGGGATTTTGATATCTTTCTGGTAACTTATCTTTATATATTTTACAGGAAACTGATAAATAGTCCTTGGTGTTAATGAGTAAGTTACACCTGCATTATATTTGAAAATTTTGTCATTCAGACCATAGGCTGCATAACCATCAAAAGTTATTTTTTTACTGAAATCAAGTGTTGTCCTGCCTCCGAATCTGAATCTTGAACCTTCTACCGGATTAAAACTGTAGAAACTATCATCAGGTCCGATTTCAATTTTACCAAGATTCAGGAAATCGGTAGTAAACAACATAATTAAATTCATTCTTTTTTTAAATGCCGGAATCTTTTTTATGCTGTCAATGGTTGTATAAACTCCTTTTTCTGATTTGCTAAGGGGCAGATACCGGTTTGATTCCCAAAAATCTGCTCTGTTTGCCAATGGTTCAAGTCTCTCAATCTTATCCGGACCTCTGAAGATTTTTTCATCAATCGGCTCATTGATTTTATAGTCCCTGTAAGAGAGCGTTCGTTCTCCGAATAGACCCATTGAGTTTTTTAATATTCCAAAATCAATCGATATTTCATCTTTCGAAAGCAACCAGCCTTTCTGTTCAAACTGTTCAAAATCCTGCGTAATAGTGATATCCTGTATCCAATCAATATTTATATTCTTATTTATCCCCATATCGATTTTTCTGACAGCAAAATTACTGTCAAGTGTTATATAGAGATAGCCATGGAAGAGAAAATCAGATTTATTGCGCGGTTCAAAGAACAACCTTACACATTTAATATCATTTACTGACAGAGTATCAATAATGTAATATCTGTAAAAAACGGGTGCACTTTTAGCTATAGGACTTAAGAACTTGTTTGTAAGAAATAAAATTTCATTATCATAAATATTAATATTCTGATATAGATAATCGAGATTTGCTGAAACACCCTTATTGTCAAGGTATTCATCAAGATTAATTGTTTTTTGGGCACGGATTACTTCTTTTGTTGCCTCAGGATCTTTCCTGTAGTAATGATCAGAGAGTGATTCCTTTATAAATAGAGGAAGAGTGTTGTGACCAACACGTTTTGTAGTATCTATGTTATCAAAGATAATCCTGAATTTTCCAAACAGATTCCGTTCTTTGAATTTTTCAGTAACATTGCTCAATGCAAACTGAATCTTTTCGTACTTTTTGTATTCCAGATAATCATACTTTTCTTTCCTGTTCAGATCTTTATTGTCAATGACTTTTTGTATGAGCTCAACCGCCGGATTATTTTTGTTTTTGTAGCTCTTTTTTCCCGGATTTACTTTCACTTCATCAAGCGTTATTGATGATAGTTTTAAACTTATGTTGATTGTCTGATCCTCTCCTTTTGACACAATTCGCGATTCCGTTTCGTAACCAATAAACGAAAAGACAATTTTGTCTGAAGGAATTAATGTTTCAATTCTATATTTCCCCTGGTTATCAGTTATTGTACCTATTGTTGTCTTTTCAAAGAAAACATTTGTGCCGGTAAGCGGCTGCCCGGTCTTGGCATCAACAACTAAACCATTCACCACCGTTTTATCAGATTTCTGAGAATATGAATATTGAAAGGAAGAGAGTAAGGCGAAAAATAATAGTGAATACAAATATGTGTTTCTGAATGACATCATTTATTAATAACCAGAATATTAATATTTTATTTTGATCAAAGTTAACAAAATACATGCACGAAAGGTGTTCTGAACAGATGTACCCGGAAGTGTTACTTGAAACCCGCTATCTCCCTGAAGTTTTGCAAGATGGTCAATTCTAAGTGAATAGACTGTAGTTGAGTTCCTCATTTCCCTGCAAGTATACCTTTGCGGATCAATTTAACAAAAGGGTCTATTTATTTGTATTGACCGGTCTGAAAAAAGAGTTATTTTTGTCTTCATGATAACGATTATTGACTATAAAACCGGTAATTTAGGTTCTATACAAAATATTTTAAAAAGGATAGGAGAAGAATCAGTTGTTACTTCTGATAAAGATGAGATAGCCGGGGCAAGTAAACTTATTTTACCCGGAGTTGGAGCTTTTGATACAGGAATGAGGAATTTGACTGAATTGGACCTGATTGATATACTCAATGAAAAAGTTATAATTGAAAAAACGCCTGTTTTAGGAATATGTCTTGGTATGCAATTATTATCAAAAGGCAGTCAGGAGGGATCATTACCGGGACTGGGATGGATAGATGCCGATACAGTTCGTTTTAGATTTGAAGATATAATAGAGTATAAGATTCCTCATATGGGTTGGAACTTTATACGGCAACATAAAACAAGCAAATTGTTGGACAATATGTATCCCGATGCACGATTTTATTTTGTTCATTCCTTTTTCTTCAGAGCAAATGAGAAGGAAGATGTTTTAACATCAACTACTTATGAAATTGAATTTACTTCTGCTATTGAAAGGGGAAATATTCTCGGCGTACAGTTCCATCCGGAAAAAAGTCATAAATTCGGAATGAAGCTCTTAAAGAATTTTATTGATTTTTACTAGTATGAAAATAAAAAGGATTATTCCTTGTTTGTTACTGAGAAACAATGGATTGGTAAAGACAGTAAAATTTAAGGAATCAACTTATATTGGAGATCCTATTAACACTGTAAAAATATTCAATGAAAAGGAGGTCGATGAGATTTTTTTCCTGGATATTGATGCAACCAGATTAAAAAAGGAACCTCCTTATGACTTAATTCAAAATATTGCAAGTGAATGTTTTATGCCTTTTGCTTATGGTGGGGGGATTCATTCATTACAGCAAATAGAAAGAATTATAAAATCCGGAGCAGAAAAGATAATTATAAATACACAGGCATTTCTGGGGAAAAACTTTCTTAAAGAAGCTGTTCAGCAGTTCGGAAGTTCAACAATTGCTGTATCAATAGATGTAAAGAAAGAATTTCTTAAGGGTAATATAGTATATGTAAAAGGAGGGACACAGAGTACCGGTTTAAACCCTGTTGACTATGCCAGAGAGATTGAAAACGCAGGTGCAGGAGAAATTCTGATCAACTCAATTGACAGGGATGGAGTGATGGAAGGATATGATATTGAGTTGATAAAAAGTATTTCGGGCTCAATAAAGATTCCGATAATTGCTTGCGGAGGAGCCGGCAGGCTGAACGATTTCAGCCAGGCAGTAAAACAGGGTGGTGCTTCAGCCGCTGCCGCCGGAAGTTTTTTTATTTTTCATGGCAAAAGACGTGCGGTATTGATAACTTATCCTTCTTATTCGGAAATTACAAACCTTTTTGACTGATCTTTATGACTGCAGATAAATATCGGATATGCAACCGCTGTATTATGGATACATCAGACCCGGAGATAAGGTTTGATGATCACGGTAACTGCAATCATTGTAATTCAGCGCTTGAACTTGTCGAAAAAACATGGTTTCCGGATGAAAGAGGAGAAAAGCTGCTGAATAAAATTTTTGAAAGGATCAGGCATGAAGAGAAAAATAAGGAATTCGACTGCATTATTGGTTTGAGTGGTGGTGTTGATAGTTCCTATCTGGCATATCTGGCTGTTAATAAGGGATTACGCCCTCTGGTAGTCCATGTCGACTGCGGCTGGAATTCAGAACAGGCTGTGAAAAACATTGAAAATGTAGTAAAAAAACTTAATATTGAATTGCACACTTTTGTAGTTAACTGGGAAGAAATGAAGGATCTGCAAAGATCGTTTTTTAAGGCAAGTCTCCCGGATCAGGATATTCCACAGGATCATGCAATTTTTGCTGCTTTATACAATTTCGCAGATAAAAACAAGATTAAGTATGTACTGAATGGGTTAAATTTTGCCACAGAATGCATTATGCCTCAAAACTGGGGATATCAGGCAATGGATTACAGGCATTTGAGATCGGTTCATAAGAGGTTTGGGGAAAAACAATTAAAAGATTATCCGCATGTTAATTTCTTTCAGAGATATATCTATTATACACTCATTAAAAAGATGGAGATTATCAATCCTTTAAATTATATTGATTACAGGAAAGATGATGTTATTGAAATGATGAAGAGAGAGCTGGGATGGCAGTATTATGGCGGGAAACATTATGAATCGAGATTTACGAAATTCTTCCAGAGTTATTATCTGCCTCTGAAATTCAATTTTGATAAAAGAAGGGCTCATCTATCAAGTCTTATTGTCTCCGGTCAGATCTCAAGAGATGATGCTCTTGATAAAATGAAAGAAGATGTATACTCCGACAATGAAATAGGGAATGACCTTGAGTTTGTCGCTAAAAAACTTGATTGGTCATCACAGGAATTCAGAGCAGTTATTGATTTGCCACCCAAGAGGCATCAGGATTTTGCTTCGAATGAATCTCTGTTCAGTTTTGGGATGAGAGCAAAAAACTATCTCAAGAGTAAAACACAAAGTAACACAATGGGGATAAGATAAATAGGTCTGCTAGAATCCGTTAAGTTTCATTGTTACTGTCGGAATCAACAGTAAAAACCCTAAAACGATCAGTATCAACAGAATCGGCATTATCCATTTCAACCATTTTACATATGGAATCCTGGCCATTCCCAGTACGCCGATCAACACTCCGGAAGTTGGTGCAATCATATCAGTAAAACCGGCGCCAAACTGGAAAGCAACAATGGTAGCCTGCCTGGTTAACCCAACAATATCAGAGAACTCAGCCATTATTGGTATAGTGAGGGCAGCCTTTGCAGAACCTGATGTTATTATAAGGTTTAATACTGACTGGAAGAGGTACATAATTGTAATAGCCGATATCTGATTTGCCCCTTTCAAAGCACCTGACAAGGAATATAAGACGGTATCAATGATCTGACCATCAGTGAGTATAGCGATAATTCCACCGGCAAAGCCTACAACAAGTGATGCTGATACTATATCTTTAACCCCCTCCACAAAAAGTTTGGTTGTTTCACCTGGCTTTTTGCCTGAGGCAAAGCCTGTTACAATACCCATAGCCAGGAAAAGCGCAGCAATCTCCATAATATACCATTGATAGCCTAGAACACCCACTACTAGATATACCATCGTAAAGCCCAGGATATTCAGCACAAAAAAATGAATTGAGCGCTTTAGGGTAATATAACTGGATATAAAGAATAATCCTGCCAACACTGGCAGGAGCGGAGCTGAGACTGTCGATAAGCCTACAGCCAGGTTTGTTATAGGATATTTGACTGCGAAAATTGTCAGTACACCCCAGGTCAGAAATGCTACGATCCACGCTGACCGGGGTGTATAATATTTGATCTCCTCTATATGTGAATTCCCTTTTTGTCTCCAGTATTCATCTGCCTCATACATTGGACTTCTAAGCGGGTTCTTTTTGATCCTGGCTGCATACCAGAGCACAAAGCCAATGCTGACAAATGTTATGATTATCCAGCAAAATGTCCGGTATTCAATACCGGTAAAAAGTGGAACACTTGCCAGTCCCTGCGCTATACCGACTGTAAACGGATTCAATATCGCACCTGCGAAGCCGATATGTGCAGCAAAATAGCATAAACATATTCCAATAATTGAATCGTATCCCATTGATATTGAAAGAGGTACAAATATTACTGCAAAAGCAATAGTCTCCTCTGCCATCCCGAAAATAGCCCCGAAAAGGCTGAATAAAATCATTATCAACGAGATAATTATGTTGTTCACGCCGAACCATTTTACCAATCTGTAGCGTTCCATCTTTCGTGTAAAGCCCAGGAAAGAGAAGATACCCACATCAATTGCCTTAGTTTCGTTCATTATCCAGAAAGCCCCGCCAATCATGAGTATAAATACAATTATGTGCGACATGTTTATAAAACCTTTGTAAAAAGCTGAGAAGATCTGCCAAGTCTGTGGTTGACTGTCGACGTAATGAAAGGAATTGTTTATAATTACACTACGTTCAACGCCGTTCACGGAGACTGAATGACGATCATATTTTCCTCCGGGAATTATCCAGGTCAGAACAGCTGCAATTATTATAATACTGAAAACAATTACAAGGTTGTGAGGAATAGTGAATTTAAAACGCATATGTTTTTCGGTTAGGGTGGAAAGCTAATTTGTCTGTCTTAAAAGTTATTCAGGTTAAAAGTAAAAATAATCAAAAAATAGTCATCAGTTCTTTTTAAGAATAAGAATACCTAATTTTACTATTGAAGGAAATAATTAAAATATTACTTATGCTTCTTATAAGGAATGCTATAGTCTATGGACCCGATCTACTGGGCAAAAAGGAGTTGCTGATCGGAGGGAATGTTATTCTGGGAATATCTGATAAAATTGAAGCACCCCATGGTATTGATATTGAGGTTGTTGATGCAAAAGGCCTTATGGTGGTCCCCGGGCTTATCGATAACCATGTCCATATTGCCGGGGCCGGTGGAGAAGGAGGCCCCTCTTCACGTACGCCTGAACTGACCCTTTCACGAATGTTTGAAGGAGGGGTAACTACGGTGATAGGATGTCTGGGTACAGACGGATTAACGCGTTCAGTTGAAACTGTTCTGATGAAAGCCAAATCACTCAGGCATGAGGGGGCTTCAGCATGGATCTGGACAGGTGCATACCAGGTGCCCACACCTACAATCACCGGCAATGCAGGCAGGGATATTGCGCTGATTGAAGAGATCATTGGGATTGGAGAACTCGCAATTTCTGATCATCGCAGCTCCTGTCCAACCACAGATGAGCTCATAAGGATCACTGCACTGGCAAGGGTAGGGGGAATGTTGGGTAAAAAGGCAGGGCTGGTAAATATCCATCTCGGAGATGCCAGAAATCCATTTTCACCAATTCATGAAGTGATAAAACATAGTGAACTGAAATATACTCAGTTCCTTCCAACTCACTGTAACAGGAATGATTATATTTTTGAAGATTCAAAGATCTATGGTAAAAAAGGTTATGTTGATATCACAACAAGTTCATGGCCCTATTTCCAGGATGAAGAGATAAAACCATCGAATGCCCTTAAACTTTTACTTGAAGCCGGCGTTCCTTCCGGCAATATTACATTTTCTTCCGACTCATGCGGATCTCTTCCGGGTTTTGATGATCAGGGGCGTCTGGTAAAACTTGAAATGGGGTTTCCTGCAGCAAACCTCAGAGAATTGGCAGATGCTGTAATAAAAGATAAAATTCCTCTGGAAACATCGCTGAAGGTTCTTACTTCTAATGTTGCAACTATTCTAAAACTGTCCGGTAAAGGATTTATATCGCAGGGCATGGATGCAGATCTTCTATTCCTTGATTCCGGAATGCAGATGGTACATCTTCTTGCAATGGGAAAATGGGTGGTCAGGAATGGCGAGGTCGTAAAAAAAGGAGTGTATGAATAATTGATTCAGCCTTCATCTTAGTTTGAATTTCTCTCCGGGGAGGTAGACACTCAATTGAAGTCCATCAGTCCCGAGTAATCCATTCTTTACATTTTTTATCCTACCACCATTTTTTATAACGATCACCTGTCCTATACCTGTCACAGTTGCATAATCACCATCGACAATTATTGCAGTAGATTCATCAATCCCTACACATAATTCATCCGGATTTTCAATAGATGCAGCCACAAGTCTGTTTAGCCTTTGACGTTTAATAAAATGTTGATCTATAATAACATCGTTTAAGAAACCCAGTCCCTGGGAAATTTCGATATTATCAGATTCAATTGTGATAAAACCGGCATCAGACCCCGGGTGTTTTTTCTGATTTCCGGTAATCATCTTTTTACTCATAACTGCTGCCCCTGCGCTGGTTCCGGCAATTACAGATCCGTTTCTATATGCCTGATGGATAGCATCCATAACCGGAGTATTAATTACTACCGACATAAACCGTGATTGATCGCCTCCGCTTATATAAATCAGTCTGGCATTCCGAAGGGAGTCAAGCCGGGTTTTGGGTGGAGTTATCCCGGCAGGGAAGTTAAATCCGAATACTTTTTTAACTCCCGTAACAGCGAAATCCTCTTTAGCCCACATAATTGAACTATCGGGCACTGAACTTGCCATTGGCAGAATATAGACATAACCGGTAGTCCGGATTCCGGCAATATCTATAAGTTCATTCATCATTGAATCGGTACGGTTGCCGCCTCCTATAATAAAAAGCTTTCCGGTTGCCTGCCCGTGATCTTGTTTCTGTCCGCAAAATGACAATAGCATTGTAATTATGAAAATTGTCGGGATAAATATTTTCTTCATAAATGATTTGTTTAAGGGGTATAAGTTAATAATTTAATAATTTAACTTTTGACTTCATACTTAAAAACTTTTTTTGGTTTTTTTTGAATTGACTCAATTGTTTTTTTATACTCTTCCCGGAATATTATTTACGATTCCTGACAGGAATACATCAGGAGTATCTTTTTTTTCCTATTTTTATCGATTCAACTTTAGCCGTACAATTTTAAACGTATTTTAAAAATTACATGAAAGTTTCTGGCTTTACTTTTATTCGCAATGCAACTAAATTTGATTATCCTGTCGTTGAGGCAATTAAATCCATCCTGCCTGTATGCAATGACTTTTATGTAGCTGTAGGCAATTCTGATGATAATACGCTTGATCTCATTAAAAATATTGATAAACAAAAAATCAGGATAATTGAAACTGTCTGGGATGATTCGCCGGAAATGAAAATAGGAGGCAAGGTTTTTGCATCAGAAACCGACAAAGCATTCCAGTCAATTCCGATGGACTCAGACTGGGCGTTCTATATTCAGGGAGATGAGGTAATTCACGAAAAATATCTGGACACTATTCTTTCATCCCTGGAAAAATGGAATGAGGATAAAATGGTCGATGGCTTGTTATTCGACTATTTGCACTTTTATGGCTCTTATGATTATTTTGGTATTTCGCCAAAATGGTACAACCACGAAATACGGGTAATCAGAAATGATAAATCAATCTACTCATTCAGAGATGCCCAGGGTTTCAGAAAAAACAAGAACGAAAAATTAAATGTCAAACCGGTAGAGGCATATGTTTATCATTATGGTTGGGTAAAAGAACCCGGAACAATGATGAAAAAAGCGATTAATGCAAATTCCTTCTACCGCGATAAAAACTTTTTAAAGGAGCTCAAATCCAAAGACTCAAACGGGAGTAAAGAATTTGATTACTCTTCAATAGATTCTTTAAGTTTATTTACCGATTCACATCCTGAGATCATGCAGGAACGTATCAGGCGCAAGAACTGGACCTTCGAGCATGATATTTCTTTTAACAGGCTATCCTTAAGATACAGGGGTAAGATCTTCATAAAAAAATACCTGTACATCAACACTTACTACGAAAATTATCGGATTATCTGAGCAGGTCAGACTCTGTTGAACTGGTAAATATATCCGACAACAATCAGGTATTGAGCCACGATGTAAGTCGACATAATTACTATATGTGATGATTTAAAGTGAAAGCTGAATTTGTCGACTGCGATAGCAGAATCGGAGATGACAAACAATATGGCGCCTGCCAGAACGAGATAGTAGCTGACCTTTTTTACCTTTTCTTTCCTGTTAATTGCCCCTGTAAGCATAGAAAGTATAACTATTGCATATATGATTACAGGAAGACGCATATTGTTCAGATCATCATATAAATAGAACACCAATCCAATTCCATAGACAATTACCGGTATCAGCAGGTAGATGCGATTAGTGAGTATGCAATTATTACCCGGCGTGATAATAAATACTGTAAAATACATTATATGCGCAAGCAGAAAGCAGGCAAGTCCGAATATGAACATATTCCCGTTGGTTTGGGAGAACTCAAGTATCACATCTCCAGCCCAGGAGAAAAAGAGCCCTGCAAACATGAAACTGTGCGACCGGTTTACCAGGGGATTCAGATTTTTCAAAAAAAGGATCATAAGCACGGGAATTATAAGTGCTTTGATAATTAACCCCGGGTAGAAGGATACCTGGTCCTGAATGAGTATGAAGATTACCCCTATAAGAAAATAGAGCGCTGATATTCCCTGGGATAGTCGAAAATTGTTCATAGGGAAAACCTTCATTTTATTTTAATTGTTTTATTCCCATATTGTAGAGTGTAAAACTGAAAATATCAGCAGCCTGTTCAATAGATTTGCTTACAGGAGTTCCGGCGCCGCCTGAGCCTGCTGCAGCTTCGAGTACGTTTTCTGTTTCAGGTATCAGATCAACCCAGTTTTCAGTTCCTGGATTTTCGGCATCAACAGTAACAACTCTTCTTTTAGGCGCTTTCAGGTTGGTGACAATGAAAAGTTTTGATCCATCATTATCAAGTACAAAATGATCATTATCGAAATTATCAACAATCACTGTGAATTTATCTCCTGGTTTTTTCAGATCCTTTATATATAACTCTTTACCGGTTGTAGATACAGATGCGCTTACAACAAGATATCTGCCATCTTCAGTCACTGATCCTCCGACATATCTTCTTACTATATCAGATCCGAATACCACCTTATCTTCACTCTGTTTTGTACCAAGCTTATGGAAATAGAGTTTATGATGATCGGTCTTTGCCGAAAGTTTGCTTCCTTCTGGTTTGTCGTAGCTTGAATAATAGAATCCTTCATTAGCCTGCCAGGAAAGGCCACTGAACTTTATATCTTTTAATGTATCGCCAATGATTTCTTTTTTCTCAGCATCCATTACGATTACCTTTCTCCAGTCGGATCCGCCTTCAGAAACAGAATACGCAACTCTGCTTCCGTCTTTTGAAAACTCCATTTCACCAAGGGAGGTTGTTCCATCAGCAGAAAATTTATTCGGATCAAGGAATTCTTCTGGATCGCCATTATTTTTCTGACGATAAATAACAAACTGGTTCTGCAAGCCGTTATTCCTGGAAAAGTAAATATAATCACCCTCTCTGTGTGGAGCGGTGAATTTTTCAAAATTCCGCATTTTCTCCAGGCGCAATTTAATCTGCTCCCTGTATGGAATGTTTTCGAGATACCCGAATGTGACTTTATTCTGCTCCTTTACCCAGGCAGCAGTCTCTTCAGATTTGTCATCTTCCAGCCAGCGGTAGGGATCAGGGACTTTTGTCCCAAAATAGTTGTCAACTACGTCACCTTTTTTAGTTAAAGGGTATACAATTTTCTTTTTCACAGGCCCGTTACATGATATTATCGTTGCCATTATAATAATTGTCAGGATTTGGTTCTTCATGATATTTTCAATTAATGAATTATTAAATTAATACGATCCTTTATCCATCAGGCATATTATTCAAAAGTAATTAAAAGCAAAATGTTAACAAAAAAGTAATTAACAGTTTATTGATTAAATTCGCAGTTCAGAAATTTTAAATTATTATTATGAAAAGATGTGTAATAACATTCATTATAGTTGTGAGTATTGTGGCATTGGTGAGTGCTCAGGAGTATAAAACAGGTATCGGTCTAAGAGGCGGATTTTCATCGGGTTTGACAATTAAACATTTTACTAACCCTAAAGTTGCTCTTGAAGGTCTTCTAACGACAAGATGGCAGGGTTTTGTGATAACAGGGTTATATGAAGTTCATAACCAGGCTTTTGATGTTGCGCACCTGAAATGGTATTATGGAGGCGGGGCACATATTGGATTCTACAACGGAAATTATGTTTATTGGGGAACAAACGGTACAACATATACCATAGTTGGAATTGATGGAATATTAGGTATTGAATATACATTCAGTGAAATCCCGATTAATATAGGTATTGACTGGAAACCAGCTCTTAACCTGATAGGATATTCAGGTATATGGTCGGAAGGAGGTATTTCAGTCAGATATGTTTTCTAAAATTCTTCTGTATATTATCTGTATTTTTTCCTTCGTGTTACTTTGTGAGATACTTTGTGTGCTTTAGTGGTTCAATGATTTGCTTTTTGCACAAAGGTTCACAATGGGATTATTTCCTTTTCATATACGACACCCTTTTTTATTATTAAACATATTCATTAAACCGGGGTTTAATATTCCCTGATAATTCATATTTTTAGGTTCGATTGAATAATTGAATTTAAAATTATACAAGATGAAAAGATTAGCAGCATCAATTTTAATTATCCTCTTCCTTCCATTCATTTTATCTTCCCAGAATAAATATAATGGTCTTGACATGAACATGGGTAACCTATACAGGTTATCCGATGCAAAAACCCGTTCAATAAGTCCTGAAAACTTTTCCGGCGAAAAAGGGAAGGCCGGTATGGCAGATCCTTCTGACAAAGACAAAAATAACACCGCCAATGCATCAAATGCTGCACGCGATCTTGGCCAGGGTTGGAAAGTAAACCCATTCGTCAGAATAAAACCAGGTGAAATATTCACTATGGCGGAGATTGATGGTCCGGGGGCAATACAGCACATCTGGATGACGCCTACAGGAAAATGGCGCTTCTCAATACTGCGGATCTATTGGGACGACGAGACGGAACCCTCAGTGGAATGCCCGGTTGGAGATTTTTTTGGAATGGGATGGAATGAATATTCTCCTCTTGTATCTTCACCAATCTGTGTCAATCCAGGAAGCGCATTCAATTCCTATTGGCCAATGCCATTCAAGAAGAAATGCAGGATAACTATGGAAAACGTTAACGATGCTGATGCTATGACCCTCTATTACCAGATCGATTATACTTTGACCGAAGTGCCTGCTGATGCTGGTTATTTTCATGCCCAGTTTCGCAGGGAAAATCCTGATGAGACATCCGTTTATACAATTAATGATGGGATTAAGGGGAAAGGTCAGTATGTAGGGGTTTATCTCGCATGGGGAATTAATAACAATGGCTGGTGGGGAGAAGGTGAAATAAAGTTTTACATAGATGGTGATACCAGATTTCCAACTATCTGCGGAACAGGTACTGAAGATTACTTCTGCGGTTCCTATAATTTTGACAGGGAAGGAAAATATACAGAATTTTGCACGCCCTATAGTGGCCTGGCTCAGGTTATTCATCCTGACGGAACTTACCGGTCTCAACAAAGGTTTGGTTTATACCGCTGGCATATTATGGATCCGGTTCGTTTCGAAACAGATCTGAAGATAACAATCCAGGATCTGGGATGGAGGCAGGGAGGGCGTTACCTGAAACAGCAATCAGATATTGCTTCAACCTGTTTCTGGTACCAGACCGAACCCCATGCTAAATTTCCGAAACTACCCCTGTGGCAGAAACTTGAAGTGAATTAGGATTTCCAATACAGGATTTTCCAGTTTCTTTTGATTGCCGTTTTTCTAAGCTTTTTGTCCGGATTCACACAAACCGGATGCCCAACAACGCTGAGGGCAGAAAGATCCGAAATTGAGTCACCATAATACCAGGAATCGGATGGTAAAATGCTGTTTTTTTCACAATACTCCTTTAATCTGATAGCCTTTTCTTCTCCAAAACAGACATGTCCAAGCGGACGACCGGTATGATATCCGTTTTTAACTTCAAGGTCGGAACATATAACATCATCAAAACCCAGGTCCTTAGCCATATCATTACAAACAGGGGCAAGAGCTGAAGAGAGTATTACAACTTTTGCATTTTCCCCTTTATGAAATTCTATTTCGGATCTCGCTTCATCATATACAGATGGAAGAAGGACTTCACGGAATACCTCAGAACAGAGATCAACTATTGTCTTTTCAGAAATACCTTCAACCCAGCTTACCATTTTGTCTATTATTTTAAGCGGATCTTTGAGCTCAAGCCTGAATAACAGAGAAAGAAAAATGGCATTAACAAGATCATAACGGGTCATCAGGCCATTCCTGAAAGCTCCTCTGGCCAGCTCTTTTCCGCTTATTGATCTGGTGATGGTCTGATCAAGGTCAAAGAAAGCGATATATTTTTTTGCGGGATTACTATCTTTTGAAAAAGTGGTTGCCATCGGAATTGTATATGATTTTTAAAGCCTCCGGAATAACAGTCACGTTAAAACTATTGGAAAAGTATAATTCCCCATCGACATGAAAAGGTACTTCTTCCGGAAATTCAAGTTTAATATCTTTGGTTTGATAATAATTAACTCCTTTATCAGCAGTATGTTTACCTTCAGGAACCTTAAGCAGTATAGAAAATCTTTCAAAAAGGGAAAGTTTTTTTATCATACAAACATCCAGTAATCCATCATTGGCTATTGCCTTTGGAGTAAGAAAAAATGCGCCTGCAAATCTTCTTCCATTTGCAATGGTATTAATAAAACAATCTGATTCATGTCTGCCTGTTTCAGTAATAACTGTCATCCTTTTTTCTCTGAAGAACAGAAGTGTTTTAATAATATGCCAGATATATTTATGTTTGCCCCCTCTTTTCACTTTGCCTGGTTCTGTATAATTCTCAGCAGCTACCTGGGCATCAAATCCCAGCCCCATACCATTAAGAAATATCATTCCGTTGCATAATCCGGCATCTATCGCAATAGTATCTCTCTTAAAAAAGAGGTCCCACTCATTGTCTCCAAAACGGCCCGGGAACCCCAGAATCTGTATGAAATCATTTCCTGTACCGGCAGGAATTATACCTGTTGTAATATCTTTTTTATTAATAAGAGGCCTTGACACTTCATTAAATGTACCATCACCCCCGACTGCAATAATATACCTGAATCCCCTTTCGAGGTATTTTTGAGATAATTCGGTAGCATGTCCGCTTCTTTCAGTAAAAACGATTTCTGCATCAATATTATGTTTTTGGATCATTTCCTCAATTTTTGGGACAGTCGTTTTTGCGAATCCGTTCCCGGCAATAGGGTTTACAATAAAAATCCACTCCTTCTTCACATCATCCATATCACGTCTTTTAAAATAATTTGGAATTCTTAATTATCTTATTGCTACTCTTTATTAATACTAATGTAAAGCTGATTCAATAATTTTTTTAACGGTTTCTATGATTTCGATATCGGTTTTTTCTATCAGCTCATCTCTTTTGATCGGCTTATGAATAATAACATCCAGTTTTGAATCGAAATTAATATAAAACCTGTTTTTTGGTTTCAGCTTATAAAATCCATTTAATGTGACCGGCAGGATTTCAATATCTCTGGTCCTGAACAGATAAATAAATCCTCTGTAGAATTGATTGATTTTCCCGTTAAGTGTCCTGGTTCCTTCAGGGAAGATTGCAACAGATTGATATTTAGATTTATGAATAAGCTGATCAATCATCTGTTTTGTGTTTCTGTAGTTTGGTTCTTTAAAGGGGACATAGTCCATTATTTTCAACAGGCTGCTGAATAGAGGAACTTTAAGAAGCCGTTCATGCCCAAACCATGATATTCCAGGATAAAATGATGTGATTGCAACTATATCAAAAAGGCTGGCATGGTTAGCAACCAGAATATACCTTTCTCCCTTTTTAATATTCTCTTTTCCAAAAACCCGGAAATTTTTCCCCATAATTATGAAAACTGATTTTGCCCACATCTGAAAGAGAAAACGGACGGGTTTTTTCAAATGTAATAAGGTGAGAATTAAAACAATAAATACTCCAACAGCAGTATAGCTATAGAGTACCCCAAATATAAAAATCGAAATAACTGCGTAAAATCGTGAACGCATTGTAAATGGATATATCTTCCCGACTGAAAAATAGCTATTTTTTTTATTCAAAAGTAATATGCCCTCATATTAACTCTTTTTAATAATTTTATAAGCTTGTCAGTTTGATCTCTCAATTTCTCAACCTTAATTAATGTTTTAAGTGAATGAAAAGCAAAAAAGAACTTAGCCGGCGAAAGTTTATAACCAATTCCACGCTTGCCGGTATCAGTGCAATCGGTTCCACACATCTGTTAACCTCCTGTGCTGGGAAAACCATAACCGCTGAAAAGATAAATGAAACTGATGGTCATGTTTTTGATAGTTTTTATGCCGGGAAACACCTCGATCGCGTTGCATTTCCTGTTGGTGGACTGGGTGCAGGTATGTTTTGTATTGGAAGGAACCGGGACATATCTCATATGTCGGTTCGGAACAGACCAGAGGTTTATAATGAGCCCGGCATGTTTGCAGCAATATCAGTAAAAGGACTGAGAAACGGCACTAAAGTTCTTGAAGGGCAGGTCCCTGACTGGAAGAAATTCGGACAGCCAGGTTCAGCAAACGGATCAGGTGGTGCAAATTATGGTTTCCCCCGGTTTCAAAAAACAAAATTCACCGCACGGTTTCCTTTTGCTGTAATAGAGATTAAGGATGATGACATCCCGATGGATATAATACTTACCGGATGGAGTCCTTTCATACCTACAGATGCAGATAATTCCAGTCTCCCTGTAGGGGCTATTGAATATTCATTCAGAAATACCCGATCCTCAAAGATTGAAGCAGTTTTCTCCTACAATTCCAGAAACTTCATGGGTATTACCAATGGTGTGAACAGAATTAAATCAACTTCAAATGGAATTGTCCTGTCCGAAGAAGGGATCAAAGATAAACCTGAAACTACAGGAGATTTTGCGATATTCACAGACGAACCCGATACAATTGTAGATTATTGCTGGTTCAGAGGTGGTTGGTGGGATCCCCTTACAATAACCTGGGAAACAATTATAAAGGGAGAAACCCGTCGTAAAGATCCTGTCGAAAAGGGTGCTCAGGGAGGTTCAATATTCATCCCGTTTACTTTGGATCCAGATGAAACGAAAGTAATCAGACTTATGATGGCGTGGTATGTCCCGGCAACAAATCTTAAATATGGAAAAGACCCGGAAGAAAAAGACAAAATTGTTTGTACCGGTTCTGATTGTTGCAGTGATGATCCATTTTTTAAGCCATGGTATTCAGAAAGATTTAAAGGGATAGATGAAGTTGTGAGCTACTGGAAGACTAATTATAATGATCTTAAAAATAAAACTGAATTATTTAAAAACTCATTCTATAAAACTACTCTCCCCAATGAGGTGATTGAAGCGATAGCCGCAAACCTGGCTATTCTTAAATCTCCTACAGTTTTAAGACAACAAAATGGGAAATTATGGAACTGGGAAGGATGCAATGATAATTCCGGATGTTGTGAGGGTTCCTGTACTCATGTTTGGAACTATGCCCAGGCAATACCACATCTCTTTCCGAAGCTGGAGCGTACAATGCGTGAGACAGAGTTCTTCCCGGGTCAGGACAAAGAAGGTCATCAGACTTTCAGAGCAGCATTACCGATAAGACCTGTTGCGACAACTTTTTATGCAGCATCTGACGGGCAGCTTGGAGGTATAATGAAGATGTACCGTGACTGGAGGATATGCGGTGATAATGAATGGGTGAAAAGAATGTATCCAAAGATTGCGGAGAGCATGGAGTATTGCATAAGGACCTGGGATCCAAGATCAACCGGGACTCTTGAGGAACCTCATCATAACACTTATGATATAGAATTCTGGGGTCCTGATGGTATGTGCACAAGCTTTTATCTCGGAGCACTAAAAGCCATTTCCGAAATGGGAAAATTCGTAGGTGCAGATATTCAGAAATATCAGGCGCTGTATGAAAAAGGAAGAAAAGCCATCGAGTCAGAACTGTATGACGGTGAATATTTTATTCAGAAAATAAAATGGCAGGGATTAAATGCACCTGATCCGGTTGCTGCGTCATCAGGAGCCTGGAACAGTGATTATTCAGAAGAAGCGAAGGAATTACTGCAAAAAGAGGGACCGAAGTACCAGTATGGCAAAGGATGTCTCTCCGATGGAGTGCTTGGAGTCTGGATAGCAGCGGTATGCGGTTTGGAAAACATTGTCGATTCTTCAAAAGTTGCAAGTCATCTCAGATCGGTTTATAAATACAATTTCAAATCTGATCTGACCGACCACTCCAATCCACAGCGTCCGTCATATGCTCTCGGAAAGGAAGGAGGACTTCTTTTATGTACATGGCCAAAAGGGGAGATGCTTTCCCTGCCATTTGTTTATAGTAATGAAGTGTGGACCGGTATAGAATATCAGGTGGCTTCTCATCTGATGCTTATTGGTGAAGTGGAGAAGGCGCTGGAGATTGTACGCGCCTGCCGTAACAGATACGATGGGAGAATCAGGAATCCATTTGATGAATATGAGTGCGGTCATTGGTATGCAAGGGCAATGTCGAGTTATGGTATGCTGCAGGGACTGACAGGTGTGAGGTATGATGCAGTAACAAAGGAGATGTTCATAGCTTCAAGGATAGGTGATTTTACGAGTTTTATTTCAACAGAAACCGGGTTTGGAAATGTCGGATTGAAAAACGGCAAGCCATTCCTCAATACCGTTTATGGAGAAATTACTGTAAAGAATTTTGTGATTAGTTAGACAGGGGGCTATTTCCCCGAATTACTCACAAAAGCAATCTGTTTACTATCGGGTGACCAGGAAGGAACATTAATGGTTCCCTGTCCGCCATAGAGGTAGGCTAATACTTTTGGTTCTCCTCCTGACGCTGGCATAATTCTTAACAACACACGCTTATATGACGGGTGGCTGTTAGGGTCAATATCCGGATGGAATGAAATGATTACAATCCATTTCCCGTCAGGTGAAACATGAGGGAACCAGTTATTGAACTTGTCGGATGTAAGCTGTTCCCTGCCGGAACCATCTGGTTTCATGCGCCATATCTGCATGGAACCGGTATGATTTCCGTTATAATAAATATACTTCCCGTCAGGTGAATACTCACAGCCATCAACATGTTCGCCGGCTTTGATGTCAGTAAGGGCAACCTCTTTACCTCCATTTATTGAATTTCTGTAGAGATTATAAACCGTCTTCCCGTTACGCATTGCCACATACACTATCTCTTTATTGTTAGGAGCCCAACCGTGAAAGTAAGAAGGAGTATTCTCCGTAATTAATTTGGGTACACCACCAGTAACAGGCAGAACGTAGACAGTGGAGCCACCGCCGGGTAGCCCCTGACGCTGGTGGCTTATTGCAAGCATCTTACCATCAAAAGAGATACCATGGTCATTGTTATTGTTGTTGGCAAAATCTGTATTAAGCTTTTCAGGCTTTCCTCCTTCAACAGGAATTTTATATAACGAACCATCCATGTTGAAGAGAAGTTTTTTGCCATCCGGCATCCAGTTTGGGGCTTCGAACCTGCCTGGTTTCTCGAATATTATTTTCCTTTTTCCGTCAGACACTGTCATTGTTTCCATTCTGCAACCAAGATATCCGGATTTTCCGGGGTCATAATTATCGGCAACAGGCCTGTCAATCCTTAAATTCCATACTTTTACCACTTCCACCGTGTTGGAATCATGTGAACAGATAAAGGGGCCTACAAGGACTTCATCAGTTAAATTATCCATTGCATGAGAGCCTATCAATTCAAATGGTTTGCCAGTGTGTGAAGCCCTCATTATAATATTCTTTCCGGCTCTTTCAATCTGTATAACATTAAAAGATGAATCCTTTGCAAAGATCTCATCCTGAGGATCTCTCATAGCAGCTCCTGCTGATACTCTCCATTGAAGCACAGTCAATCCGCTGCCATGAAGCGTTGCAGAAATATGGGATGATTTTTCATCTGTCGTTTCACGCACCATCCATCCTGATTTCCTGTGCGGATTATTACCCTTTCCGACAAATTCAAAATTGGCAGTCAGGATAAAGTCACCTTTTATCTTATTGAACAGATAGTGAAATTCATCTCTTTCAAACCAGATATTATACCCGCCTCCTTTCAAAGTGTAGCTTTGATCAGTCGGATCATAAACTGCTGAACCGGGTTTTTTAGGATTTCCTATATCGGAATTTGCCTGGAATATTCCAACCGGAGTATTCTGTGCTGAAGCGATATTTAGCAAACAACTTAGCATAAGGGTAATTGAGTATTTCATAATTAATGTATGGTTTATAATTATAATTATTTCCTGATTTCTTTTGCCTGATCTCTGATCTCTCAAATTTAAATTAGAGGATTAAAGATATATATTTTGGATAACATAGGAGAAGCTGACTAATTATATTATTGAGATTGTGAATTCTGGTCTGATTAATCCTGAGTTCTCATTGAAATAAAAAAAAGTCTGCAATCGGTTGCAAAATTAAAATATAATTAATATTTTTGGTACTTCAAGTTTATTCTGTTGAATAAAGAGTCAATATCTTTTACCTGATCGGATAAAGATTACTAAACATAGGCCTATGATATTAACCGGGTTTATCAAAATTAAACAGGAGATGTTACGGCATCTCCTGTGATTAGAACCTTACTATTTTTAATGCAGATTTTATAATTATTATTTACTAACCCTTATTTAATAACCCTTAAATTACTAACGTATGGTAAAAAAACCTTCCAGAAGCATTTTATACAAAGAATGCTTAAAAAAAATCATGCTAATATTTGGATTCAGTAGCTTCCTGTTAATTCATGGCACTGGTTCATTATTGGCGGGATCAGGCTCAAATGTCAGTTATTCTGAGGATCAACAGCAAATAAAGGTTTCCGGAAGAGTTGTTGATGCAAACAATAATCCCATGATTGGGGTGAATGTTGTTGAAAAGGGAACCACCAACGGAGTGATGACTGGAGCAGATGGGACTTATACTTTATCAGTCGCCTCCGGGAACTCAATGCTTACTTTTTCTTTCATTGGGTATGACCCCACGGAAGTGAACGTCGGCAATCAGACAACGGTGAACATGATGCTTACAGAGAGCACTATCGACCTGGAGGAAGTAGTGGTTGTAGGTTATGGAACTGTAAAGAAAAGAGATATTACCGGAGCTGTTTCATCAGTAAGATCAAAAGAGCTAATGGCAAATACTCCGACAACAATTCAAGTAGCACTTCAGGGAAAAACCGCAGGAGTTCTTATTGCCGGGGGAAATACAGTGAACTCTTCTCCTACCATCCGTGTACGTGGAAACCGTTCGATCAGTGCAACCAATGACCCGCTGTTTGTTATTGATGGTATTCCTGTAACAGGCGGTATGGAAACCGTTAATCCGAACGATGTAGAGTCCGTAGAAATTTTGAAAGACGCATCAGCAACCGCTATTTACGGATCCCGCGGTGCAAATGGTGTAATTCTTGTTACCACAAAAAAAGGTCAATCCGGTAAGGTAACTGTTGAATATGAAGGGTATGTAAGCGTTGGCGAACTAGCCCGGTTCCGTCGGGTACGCAATGCAGCCGAATATGCAGATTTTGTTCGCGATGCAAACCGTTCCTATACCTATGATGGGCAGGGAGGGTATCAGTTGGCAACCGCCAGTCTTTATGGTTCAGTGGACCCTGCTTATAACTATGATTTACAAATGCCCTATTTTACACAAGACCCGTCCGGATATGTTCTGGAATCACTAAAACAAGGTTGGGTTGATGGAGTTTGGGATCCATTGAAGGTTCGCGATTTTAACTGGCAAATGGCGGGTTATCGCGATCAGGCTATATCACAAAACCACACTCTCAGCATCCGGGGTGGTTCTGAAAACACGAAAGTATATGTATCGGGAGCGTACATGGATCTTACTGGTATTCAGGTACAATCATACCGTAAACGTTATACATTACGAATGAACCTTGACCAGAAACTGGGCAAAGTGATGACTATGGGTGGAAATATAAACTTCTCTCATGTTAATTCTTACAATGGAATTGGCGTCGGCTCAAACTGGTCCCCACTTGGAAATCCGTTTTATTCTCCGGGCGGTAGTGGTAATAATGGTGTTGGTGGCGATCCTACCCAGCCTGGTGATCCTAAACTCGGAATTATTCCTAATCCTACCGGTGAACTTTTGCAGACAAATCCATTTTTCGACTTTGAAGGTCGCCAGGGGAATGACAAGAATAACAGGTTAAATGCAAACCTTTATGTGGATGTGAATATTTATAAAGGATTATCCTACAGGGCAAACTTTGGAACAGATCTCGCAGTAGGACAGAGCCAGGGCTTTGCCAGCAAATACTCTACCACAACTGCGTTGGGAGATCCACGTGCTAATCAAAATATTTCTTTCTCACGAGGTTACACATTTGAAAATATTCTTTCCTACAACAAAACAATTAAATCACATACACTGGGTGCAACTTTTGTTCAGTCAATCCAACAGTCTGTGAGCGAACCAGTAACGGCTAGCGGAATAGCACTTCCAATCGAAAACCAGATATGGTATTCGCTGGGTACAGCCGGGACTCAATCGGTTTCCAGCGGGTATACTCAATGGAATATGATGTCATGGATGGGTCGCCTCAATTACGGATTTAAAGGTAAATACCTCTTCACCGGATCAATTCGTTATGATGGTTCTTCCCGACTTGCAGAAGGAGAAAAATGGGTAGCTTTCCCGTCAGCAGCTTTTGCATGGCGCATTTCCGATGAATCTTTTATTAAAGACATCCAAGTGATCACTAATTTGAAACTTCGGGTGGGATATGGTGTTACAGGTAACTCTGCCATCAATCCTTATCAAACTGTTGGAAGCATAAGCTCAAGCCGCTATACCTGGGGCAAAACAACAGGTATGTTGGGATATGCGCCTGCCTCACTTTCCAATAGTCTTTTGACATGGGAAAGAACAGGTCAGTACAATGCCGGACTCGATTTTGGAATACTCAAAGAACGTATTTCAGGAAGCGTTGATGTTTACCTGCAAAATACCTATGATCTGTTAATGTCGCGTTCCCTTCCGAGAGTATCAGGTTTCGGAAGTATTATGCAAAACATCGGCCAAACTCAAAACTCGGGTTTAGAGATTAGTCTAAAAACGGTTAACATGCAAACAAATAAGTTTAGTTGGACAACCGATTTACAGTTTGCAGCCAACCGTGAGAAGATAGTAAAACTTGCTTCAGGCTTAAACGAAGATCTCGGGAATTTATGGTTTGTAGGTCACCCAATCGACACATATTATGACTTCGTGGCAGCTCCTGTTGTCTGGGGATATTCACAAGCAGACATGGACGAGATGGCAAAATTCAATGCCAACGGATCCACCTTTAAGCCTGGTGATCTTCGTTTAGTGGACCTTAATGGCGACTATAAAATTACCGCAACAGATGACAGGCAGATCAGAGGATCCAGAATGCCGAAATGGACTCTCAGTATGGCTAACACATTACAGTATGGTCCTTTCGATTTGTATGCATTTATGTATGCTATGGTCGGACAAACTGTTTACTGGGATCCGGGTGTAGGTTATGCTGCCCGCTATAACACTGTTAAAATTGATTACTGGACACCAACAAATACAAACACAAAATGGCTGCAACCCCATCAGGGTATGGAAATGCCTTCGAACGTTACAGCCATGTATTATTGGAAAGGCGATTTCCTTAAAGTAAACGACATCACTTTTGGATATACATTACCGAATGAGATGACCAGAAAAATCGGTATCCAAAGGACCCGTTTCTATGCAAAGGTTCAAAACCCTTTCATATTTACAAATTTTGAAGGAACTGATCCGGAAGGTGCTGTAGGGCAAGTAAGAGGCATCAACAACGCACTTACTTCTTATAGTGGTGACAGTCCTACTATCAGGACATATATGTTTGGAATTAATCTAACATTTTAAAGATAAACCAATGAAAAAAACACAGTATAAAATTCTAATTGTCGGGTTGATAATACTATTCTCCTCTTCCTGTACAAAATATATTGAAGAGAAAGGTTACAATACTGACTTTACATATTACCAAACAGCCAATGGACTTAATGCATTGGTTGCAGGAAGCTACCAGCAAACCCGGTGGTGTGCTACTTCTGAGACACAATATGCATTTGAAGACATGGGGACCGATATTTATATGCAAGGTGCCGATGGAGCTCATCGTGATGCTTTTGATCAATATCTTTCAACAGCCATGAACTCCTCCAACGGTAATGTTGGCGGATTTTGGAACAATAACTATCAGGGGATTGCTTCATGTAATTTAGGGCTGAGATATCTGGACGTCAACAAAGACATGGCAGCTGATATGAAGGCTGTCCGTAAAGGAGAACTGTTGTTCCTGCGTGCATATTATTACTATGAACTTGTTATACAATTTGGGAGTATCCCATTGGTCACAGAATCAGTCGATAAACCCAAAACCGATTATGTACGTGCTGCTCAAAAGGATGTTTGGAACCAAATCATTAGTGACACTCGTCAGGCATATGATCTTCTTCCCTGGGCCGATGTAAACGGAAAAGTAACAGGAGACTATGGCCGCGCAAGCAAAGGCGCTGCTGGCCACCTGCTGGCAAAGTCATATTTGTTCCGCTACAACGATATAAATACTAAGAATCAATCGGATGCAAATATGAATGAAGATCGCGGAGGTAAAACAACGGACCTTGACTCTGTGATTTATTATGCAAGCCGTGTTTGCAATTACGGTGAAGGTGCAGGAAGCGGTAGTAAACATGTTCTGGCCAGCGACTACTCAACTCTCTGGGGATGGGATCAAAAAACTGGTCTAACGGCTGAGTATTTAGGGCCGGAAGTTTTGTTTGCCGCTCAGTTTTCAACCAACCATTTCTATAATAATCAGGCTTTAACTGATGTCAATTCCGGAGGGAATCAGTTGCACATGTTCTATTGCATGTATGCTGAATCCTATCCTCTTGTGACCAGTCTTGGAGGAGGTGTAAATGTTACCTGGGGCACCAATATTGGAGTAGCCCGTACCTTAGTTACCGATCGTCCATGGAGGCGCTTAGCTCAAACCCCGTTTTTCTATTCTGATAACGGCCTGTATGCTTCGAAAAACTATGAATCAAACAAGTTAGGTAAGCTAATTGATGCCCGCTTATATAAGGCTCATGTGTGGGTATACTATTGTAATACAGCTCCTACAAGTGTAAACTGGGCAGCATATTCGAATGCTGCAGGTTCTTTCGATCCTGCCAGCATTGGTAAGACAGCAGGGACACCACGGTATGTTCTTGGTGATACCGCTATTCTGCTTTCAATGGAGAATCTTTCCACTCGGTTTCCCGCTGGAACCATGCCTCAAAAACTGGCGTTGGCACGTGCAAAAGAAAAATACTGGTATGTCCCTGTACCATCGATTTCTGTTCCTTTAACAAGGGCAGAAACATCTGGCCGTGATGGTATAACAAATGCCTACCCAACATTGGTCAAATACCTCGATAGCCGCCGTGCCGCAAACAACGACCAGGCAGGTTTCAGAAATTTTATACGCATGCGCCTTGGAGAAACTTACCTTCTGTTATCGGAAGCTTATGCACTTAAAGGTGATTTTATCAAAGCTGCTGAAACCCTTAACTTTGTACGTTTACGCGGTGCCTGGAAAAATGGAGAAGAAAAGTACGCTCAATTCTGGAAGTATGATGGTGGTACATATGGCACAAGAAAAGTTTCAACCGAGAATGATATGAAAGTATCGGCGGCGTTCATAGGTCAATTCACAGGTACAGATCTCACGAATTTTTATGTCGACGAGACTGGCCGTGAAACAATCGGCGAGATGAACCGCTTCGATTGCCTGGTACGCTACGGAGCTGACTATTGGTGGAACAGGGTAATGAGCAATAACTATTTTGCTGCACCTACTGTTCAGATGTTCCATAGGTTCCGTCCGATTCCTCAGACCCATATCGACCTTGTCAATCCGCCTGATCCGAATCCACAAAATTACGGATACTAATAATTGAATTTCATTGATTTCCTGGACGTGCAAGAACGTCCAGGAAATTTCACAAAACCAGAATCTCCTGATTTTGTGTTACAATCTCAGGATAGTACATTATAACTATTCTTAATTAATTTGGCTGTTAATAGTTAGTTCAGTTATTTATCTGTTTTTAACGGAAAGCAGTAACTACAATAATGTTGTTAAGATGGTGAGATCTTGTGCGTACTCGGTCGCTGTAACACAGGATCCCGCGTTCCCGCAAAAACCAGATTATTATTAGTGGATAGTTAAGTTAGGTTGTTAGTTAAAACTGAGACGGACTGTAAAAGGAAAGCCTCAGTTTTAAATTTCCGTGAAATTTTTAATTTATCCAATAAAAGATATATATTGAAGTCTCAATTTTTTATGAACAACAGGAATGATTTTCTGAAATCCATTATGAGATTGAACAGACTTAGAATCGATCATAAGTATATAAAATTGTATGTTATACTAATTGCATGCGCTATTTTGACTGTCTGCTGTTCAGAAAAAGATAATTTTTTACATTTAAACAAACTTGGTTATTTCGAAGAGAGAGGATTAAATGTTTTTGTTTTTGGACTGAATATCGGAGGATGGTATGATGCCGGAGATTTTGATATAAGAACGCAATCACAATATGCTGTTGTTCTTAGCCTGGTAAAAAGCCGGGAAACATTCGGACTCGACAGGGATGAAACATTGATAGATCAGAAAAGGAGATATGTTGATATTCACGTTCCGGATGGTAAACCCGATATTCTTCAGCAGATTGAGCATGGAACCCTTGCTCTAATAGCTCAGTATCGAGCTGTAGGACATGCTATTAACGGTATAATTGTTTATGATATTAAACAGTACACTCATCTTGGAGATGCCTCGACAATCACGGATAATCTGATTTATAATCCTGATTTCAAAGAACGGGCGTCTAACGGAGTATATAGCGGAATCTCTGATGACAGATGGGCATTTACGAGCAAATCCAGTGCCCTCAATTACGGTTCTGCTGCTGCCCTGGCAGCCTCAAGCCGTGCATTGAGTGGTTATAATGATAAGCTTGCCGGGGAATGTTTCCAGACAGCTGAAAGAGTATGGAAGGAGGAACATAGCCACGTTCCTTACACTTTCAAATTCGGAAATACTACGGGAGAGCCGATTGAGGAGGAAGAGCTTAAAGCAGCCTGTGAACTTTTTGTAACCACCAACGATAAGAAATACGAAACAAGAATCATAGAGTTGTGGCCTGTAATTGAAAAAAGTTTCAATCGTTATGCTTCTTATATTATACAGGTCCTTCCCAAAATGGATTCTTCCTATACAATAAAAACGGAAGAACTGGTCAGGAAATACAAAGATAAGCTTGATACGCTATATAAACTAAATCCATTTGGTGTTCCAATTTCAAGAGGAGGCTGGGCAGGAAGCGTAGCTGCAATAGATTTTACTGTAACAAATTACCTGCTTCACCAAGCCTTCCCGGAGATCATTGACAGGGAATATGCTTTAAAGGGACTTAACTATATCTATGGCTGCCATCCTGGTTCAGATATATCCTTCGTATCAGGAGTGGGGACCAGATCTAAAAAAGTTGCTTATGGAAATAACCGTGCCGATTATTCATTCATTGCAGGCGGTGTTGTTCCCGGAGTATTAATCCTTGGACCGGATTTTCCTGAAAACAAGGAAGACTGGCCGTTTTTATGGGGTGAAAATGAATATGTCATCAATGTATCAGCCAGTTATATATTTGCAGTAAATGCAGCAAATGAATTACTTAATGGAGTAAAATAATCTAAATAGTCAATATATATATAAAACAAAATTTTATATGAATGATATTCTTCAGAAACTAGCACATTGCGTTGAAAACGGGAAGATTAACAAAGTATCTCCCTATCCTCCGAATATGAAAGACCAGGATGGGGCAGATGAGTTGGCAAAAAGAGCACTCGAAGAAGGAGTAAAACCTGGTGAAATTCTTGAAAATGCTCTAATCCCTGCAATGGATAATGTAGGCAATAAATTCAGCAGAAAAGAGATATATGTTCCCCAGATGTTAATGGCAGCAAAAGCGATGAATAGTGCTTTGGTTCATCTTAAACCATTTTTTATGTCAGGCGAAACAAAAAGAAAAGGGAAGGTCATAATTGGAACCGTTTCAGGCGACCTGCATGACATTGGAAAGAACCTTGTTGCAATGATGATTGAAGGAGGTGGATGGGAAGTGATTGACCTGGGTGTTGATGTAGGTGCGGAAAAATTTCTGAAAGCGCTGGATGATAACCCCGGTGCAGTTATTGGCCTGTCAGCGTTACTTACCACAACAATGGAAAATATGAAAAATATTGTGAAGGCTATTAAGGAGAAGCATTCCTCATCAAAAATCCTTATCGGAGGTGCTCCCGTAACCATGGAGTATTGTGAGAATATCGGTGCTGATTTTTACTCTCCCGATCCCATGGGAGCTGTTAATTATCTTAAGCAACTTGTTTCTTAATTGATTAGCTGTGCAAAAAGAGATTTTTTTCTTTGAAATTGAAAAATGACCCCCTTCCCTCCCGATAGCTATCGGGACTTCCCCAACGGGGCAAGGTGAAAACAAATCATTTCTCCCCTGGGGGAAATAAGACAAGGGGTGTAAAACTCGAAAAAATGCTGACAGTTTTAAGAGGAAAAACTACCGAGGTAATCATTGATACAGATGGTCCGGTTATTATTATTGGAGAGTGTATTAATCCCACCAGAAGAAAGAAGCTCGTAACCGGTTTGCAGAAAAGAAATTTTGAGTATGTACTTGAACTGGCGGAAAGTCAGATCAAAGCCGGAGCTGATGTTCTGGATGTAAATGTCGGATTTCCGGGTGTTGATGATGTTAAATTGCTACCTGAGACTGTTCTGGCAATCAGAGCCAGATTTGATATTCCCCTTTGTCTCGATTCTCCAAATCCAAAAGCAATTGAAGCTGCTTTAAAAGTAGCAGGAGGGAAATGCCTTATCAATTCCGTCAATGGGGAGGAGAAATCATTGGAGGCTTTCCTGCATGTTGCAAAGGAATATGATGCAGCAATAATAGCATTGACGATGGATGGGTCAGGTATTACTAATGATCCTGAAAAAAGGCTGGATATCGCTGAAAAGATTCTTGAAAGAGCTCTGAAAACCGGAATTAAAGAAGAAGATATAATAATTGATCCTTTGGCAATGGCTGTTAGCGCTGATCAACGGGCTTGTTTGGTTACTCTTGAGACTATCAGGCTTGTCAGTCAGAAACTTAGACATAATATTACCATGGGTGCCAGTAATATTTCTTTCGGTTTGCCCGACAGAGAGGCTCTTAACTCCGCATTTATGTCATTGGCTATTTATAACGGACTAACATGTCCGATTGCTAATCCTGAAAAAATAACAGCTGTAATTCGGGCGACAGATCTGGTTTTGGGAAAGGATGATTTTGCAGTCAGGTTTGTTGAGTATTTTCAGGGCAGGATGTAATTTACAGATAACTTGTTACTTTTGTTCAAAATCATAACATGTCAGTTATAAAACCAGCGCGCAGATGGCAGCCGGCTTTTTTCCCGTTTAAAAGGGAATCATTTAGCCGTCGACTTCTTGCAAAAATTGAGATTTGTGTAAAAGGACCTCTGTTTGGTTGCCGTATGTGTGGAAACTGTATGCTGCAGGAGACAGCCTTTATTTGCCCGATGGAATGCCCCAAAGGGATGAGGAATGGTCCTTGTGGCGGAATAACACCTGAAAAAAATTGTTATGTTGACGAAACCCGTAAATGTATCTGGTACGCTATTTATACGAGAGCACTAAAAACCGGACATGAAGAAAAGCTTCTTGAGGTACTGCCACCTCTGGATTGGAATAAGGTTGGGACTGAGACCTGGGGTGATGTGGTCAGGCAGATAAGAAAGGTCGGAACAGGGAAGTTTGTTAGTGGAATAATGTCAAAAGACATTAATAAAAAGGATGAAATATGGGACAGTGTTTTCAAAACCATTCGTCAGCCGGAATGGTGGAAAGGTGATGCAGAATATCATCCTGCAGTTGCGGGTGAACCGGTCTCCGATCTTGAAAACAGGCTTCGTAAAGGGGAATTTATTGTAGCTACCGAAGTAACACCTCCGACAGGTGCGGGAACAGATAAGCTAATAAGAGACATTGAGTTGGTAAAACCTTTCGTAACTGCCATAAATTTTACAGATTCTTCTTCTGCACGTCCAAAAATGTCAAGCATATCGTGTTGTAAGATAGCTATAGATCAAAAAACTGAACCGGTATTTCAGATAGCAGCCCGTGACACAACCAGAACAGGTCTTCAATCGACAATAATTGGTGTGAATGCATTAGGAATCAGGAATATTCTCTGTATAACCGGTGATAATTCGAAGGTAGGTCCTGATCCGACAAATACCATGAATATTGTTGATCTCGATTCTGTTCAAATGCTCTGGATCCTCAGGAAAATGAGAGATGAAGGGATCTACCTGGATGGGAGACACTTCAAGAATCCTCCGAAACTGTTTCTGGGAGCTGCAACTTCACCATTCGCATCAGATCCTGTATTACAGGCGATTAAAGATCATAAGAAGATTAATGCCGGTGCACAGTTTTTCCAGACTAATCTCATATTTGAACCTGAAAGACTTGATTTATGGCTTGAGCAGCTTGATAAAAGAAATATTCTCAATAAAGTGTTTATTCTGGTAGGTGTTGCGCCTCTGAAAAGTTATAAGATTGCTGAATACATTCATAGGAATGTTCCTGGGGTCACCCTGCCTGAGAAAATACTGAAGAGGATGGAAAAAGCAGGTGAATCTGCCCCTGAGGAAGGAGTTCAGATTGCTCTGGAGGTAATTGACTCTGTTAAACGGAAACAGGGGATAAATGGGATTCATATTATGACATTAAGCTGGGAATCAATTGTTCAGAGGATTGTAACCGAATCGGGGCTAGGCAGCTTATAAAGGATCTCTTAGGAAGAATCAAAACCAAATTATGATTAACAAAGTTTTCCAGTTTGATTTTAATGATCTTAACCTAAGTTCTTCGCAGATTGAGACTGTATTAGGGTATAAAGAGGGTGAGGACCGTGAGCTTGTCACAAGTCTGATTGAAGAGATTTTGACTGAATCAAGGGAAATATGCAATATTAAGGCTGAATTCAGAGTGTTCGGGGATGTCCGGTTTGATAATGACACAAAATCAGTCGAAATAAATAAAATCAGGTTTCAAATAAAAAAAATTGTTTTCAGTCAGATAAAGAAATCTGATTCTGTGGCGATTTTTCTTTGTACTGCAGGTAAAGAGATAGGGATCCGCAGCAGAGAAGCTATGCAGGAAAGAGATCTTTTAAGGGGTTATGTTTATGATGTTGTTGGAAGTGAAATCGTTGAGGCAGCAGCCGATCTGATGCAGAATGAACTTGAAAAAACGATGATTTCTACAGGAAGGAGAATAACTAACAGATATAGCCCCGGATATTGCGGTTGGGATGTAGTTGAACAACATAAGCTATTCAGGCTTATTCCTGATAATTTTTGCGGTATCAGGTTAATGGATTCAGCCCTTATGGATCCGGTGAAATCGGTTAGTGGAATAATAGGTATCGGAGAAGATGTAAAACGAAACCCTTATTTCTGTAACTTCTGTGATTTAAAAGATTGCATAAACCGGAAAATCAAAGAGAATATTTCTAATAAATAATAGTTTTAACAGCATAATTGGACAACATATCATGTAGTCTTAATTTTTAATCTGGTAATCAATGAAAAAGATTAATATTTCAAAAAGGAATCGAATTTTTACCTTTAGTGTACTTTCAGCTCTTATATTATTTATATCTCTAACATTGATTTTTTCGTGTCAGAAAACCTATAAATTCCCTTTCCTGAATCCTGAATTGAGCTTTGAACAGCGTGCAAATGACCTTGTTGGAAGGATGACCCTTGATGAGAAGATTAGCCAGATGATGAATGCCGCACCCGCTATTCCAAGGTTGGAAATTCCTGAGTATAACTGGTGGAATGAATGCCTTCATGGTGTTGCACGTGCAGGAATAGCAACAGTATTTCCTCAGGCAATAGGTCTCGGAGCAACCTGGAACCAAGATCTTATTTTCAGGGTCTCAACTGCTATCTCCGATGAAGCCAGGGCCAAACACCATAAAGCTGAAAGTCAGGGGAAAAGACTTATTTATCAGGGACTTACTTTCTGGACACCAAATATTAATATTTTCAGAGACCCACGGTGGGGAAGAGGTCAGGAGACTTATGGTGAAGATCCATTTCTTACGGGCAGAATCGGCGTACAGTTCATCAAAGGGCTTCAGGGAAATGATCCGAAATATTTTAAAACAATTGCAACAGTTAAGCATTATGCTGTACACAGCGGTCCTGAACCTGAACGACATTCTTTCAATGCAATAACTGATGAGAGAGATCTTCGCGAAACATATCTTCCTCAGTTTGAGATGGGGGTAAAGGAGGGTAAGGCATATTCTGTGATGTGTGCCTATAACAGGTACCTTGGGCAAGCATGCTGCGGTAGCGACATGCTTCTTACTAATATCCTGAGAAATGAGTGGGGATTCACAGGCTATGTAGTATCTGATTGTGGAGCGATTGCCGATATCTATAAGACGCATAAAGTAGAACCTACACCTCAGGCAGCAGCAGCGCTTGCAGTAAAATCAGGAACAGATCTTGAATGTGCTACCGTTTACGAGAACCTGCAGAAAGCTGTCAGCGATAACCTGATTACCGAGCAGGAAATAGATGTTTCGGTTAAAAGACTTTTTATTGCGCGGCTCAGATTAGGAATGTTTGATCCTTCTGAAATGGTTCCATATACTAAGATTCCTTATGATGTTGTTGATAGTGAACAAAACAAGAAACTTGCTAAAGAAACTGCTCTTGAGTCAATTGTTCTGCTTAAAAATGAAAAAGGTTTGTTACCCTTAAAAAAAGATATCGGTACAGTTGCTGTTATCGGGCCTAATGCCGATCAGGTATCAGTACTTCTGGGGAACTATAATGGTATTCCATCGGATCCGATTACACCATTAAGAGGTATTACAGAAAAACTTGCCGGGAAATCTAAAGTACTATTTGCGCAGGGTAGTGAACTGGCAAAAGGTATGCTGATATTTAAGGTCATACCCGGAGATTTGTTGTTTAATGGAGATAATGCAAACGGATTAAAAGCAGACTACTTTAATAATAAAGATTTTCTTGGTAATGTTTTGTTTTCAACTATCGATAAAAACGTTGATGTAAGTTGGGGGGACAGTGCTCCAAAGGGAAATATGGATCCTAATAATTTTGGTGTGATCTGGACCGGAGAATTTCGACCAGATCGTTCCGGGACATTTTATCTTGGTGTTACAACTACCTTAAAAACAAAGCTTTATCTAAATGACAGCCTTATCATCTTTACTTCCTATCACTTCAGAGATGAATTTTCAGATCCACGCCTTCGTAAATCACAACCTCTTAATTTTGAAGCGGGTAAGAAGTATAAATTAAGAATCGAAGCAGGAGAATCGTACGGCGATGCCCGTATACAGTTAATGTGGTCGGTACCTGCAGAAACACATTATGAAGATTAACGGAAGCGCGCTTGCAACAAACTGGGAAAATGAGAATATCCCTGCAATACTTGAAGCCTGGTATCCGGGGCAGGAAGGTGGAGCAGCGATTGCCGATGTGATATTCGGCGATTATAATCCGGGTGGCCGTCTTCCTGTAACTATTTATAAATCGATAAAGGATCTTCCTTCTTTCGAAGACTATAATATGAAAAATCGTACTTACAGGTATTTTACCGGTGAACCTTTATACCCGTTCGGATACGGATTAAGCTATACATCTTTTGAATACAGTAAATTAAAAATTGAAGAAAATTTATGTATTGGTGATACTGTCAGGATCTCTGTGGATGTCAGGAATACTGGCAAATTAGCTGGAGATGATGTAGTTCAACTCTATCTTTCAAATCTTGGCTCATTATATCCTACTCCAATTCGCTCACTTAAGGGTTTTGACAGAGTGCATCTGCAACCAGGTGAAGTTAAAACTATCTGGTTCTCAGTTACTCCTGATGCGTTCTCAGTTATAAATGATAAGAATGAAAGAATGATACTCCCTGGTAAATTTTTGTTTTCTATCGGGGGAAATCAGCCAAAACTCATTGGAACTGCAAAAGAAAAAGGTATTCTTAAATATGAAATCACACTGAAGCAGTAAAAGACAGAACTTTCCACCCAGGAATGTTACAAGTGTGATGGACCAGGGTCCAATAATTGAAAAATTCCACAGTACTGCGACTTATCAGATTATTTGTAAGCTATTACTGTATTGCCGGCCTTAATTTTTGATCCCTCGGCCTTCAGTCGAGTTCCGGCCGGAAGTACAACGACCAGTACGGCTTTGGCTGCCGGCAATTTGATGCTAACATTGCCGTGTTCTCCTTTAGCCAGGTATTTTTTTGAGACTAAATCAAACAAGTCAATGCTGTTATCCGACGAATAGGTCACAGTCCTGGCTCCTTCATAGGGATTATAGTAAAGATAAACCGGGTATTTGTTTTCAGCATAGAAATCGGTAGCATTGCAATTTAGAGCCAGAATTCCTTCAACTTCGGTTTTATTGACTATTGCCCCGAATACGCCGGCAATAGATGTGCTATAAAGGCTAAACATGGATTCCTGTGGCTGGCCGGCTACCCATTTTGGTCCATCACCGATGGCAACCGGAGATATACCTTTCAGCGCGGGATTGTTCATATCGTCGGTTTTTCGCAGTCCTTCATAGCCAATAATACCATTGGTTAAATCTTTAAGCTGTGGCAGCCATTGATACTTCTTTTCAATTTGGTCGGGGTAGAACAGGCGTGAAGCATTTACCACATTCAGCATATATTTTCCAATAGCCATTGCGTATTGAGGCTCATATTTTACCAGCGGTACCAAAGGCCATGCCATAGCTACTGAATTCATAAAGAATCCATAACCACCACCGTCGGTTATACTTCCCTGCAGGCCGTAAACATCGTAAATGCCCCATTTTTCGGCAATCACACCCCATCCATAGCGGCCATTTTTCGACTGGCAGCCATCAAAGATGTAGTTGAGTAAGCGGGATACGTCGTAAGTGGTTCCATTCTCTGCATTCAATCGTGCAGCTGTATATGCTCCAAAAGGCAGTAAAATTTCATAAAACCGGCTTTCCTTCTGGTTAACCAGAGCTTGTATGGCACTTTTAGCTCCTTTCAGGTAGCGCTCACCACCAAATTTCCGGTAAGCCGAATACAATACCCAGGCGTGTCCACCGGCAGCATCCTGTTGCATGGGAATTTGGTTATGCATACCTTTCATTTGGGAGTAATCAAAATAGGAATAATCATAGTTTCCATTCAGCACCGAGTCGGCTTTATAGAATTGTTCAGCTACCTTGCGCTGGATAAATTCCGTGTTCTCTACATTGGGAAAAAGCGCTGCAACGCCGTAATACAGCACATTGGGGTAAACATCATACCACCAGTC
>Ga0209744_1000037_pt1 | contig 39821 bp, 33 predicted proteins | sample BarGraNGADG00311_2_FD_184494 | JGI IMG/M metagenome (GOLD analysis project Ga0209744, IMG submission 184494) | Arctic peat soil microbial communities from Barrow, Alaska - Barrow Graham LP Ref core NGADG0004-311 (SPAdes) (version 2) | ecosystem: Environmental > Terrestrial > Soil > Wetlands >... | reverse complement strand
AGGAGACGGAACCGGCGAGCCGTGGGCAGCGCTGTCCAGCCCGATCCCGAGGAAGAACAACGCAGCTTCACGGGCTTCTCCTGTAAGACGGGAGGTGAGCACGAGGGTGTTGTATCCGAGGCCGACAGCCGTTTTCTGGGCGGCAAGGAGGGACTGGTAGTTGGTCCCGATGAGAACATTGCGCGTGTTGGAAAATGACGGGTCTTCCGATTTCGGCGTATCGGAGATGCGTCCTGCACATCCTGCGTCGAGGATGCCGAGTGCGGCGGCAGGAATGGTGTTTTCAAGGTGATATCGGGCGATGACGTCACGTGCGTCACGCCACGTTGTCCGGTCGGGGACGGTGGGGCCCGAAGCTATTGCGTCCAGATCGTCACCCACGACGTCGGAGAGGATGAGGCTCAGCGTGGTGGCTGGGGCAAGCGCCTGTGCGAGTCTTCCCCCCTTTATGCGGGAAACATGCTTGCGGACGGTGTTGACTTCCTGGATGGTTGCACCCGAGCCGAGCAGAGCTTTGGTAACGATCCGTTTTTCTTCAAGGGTGATGACATAGCCTTCACCTTCGTATGGCGCGCAGAGAAGGGCCGAGCCTCCTCCCGAAATGAGGACGATGGCAAGGGTTTTGTCGCCAAGGCCTTTCGCATAGCGGAGGACCCGGTCCGCGGCAGAGACGGATGTTTCATCTGGTATGGGATGAGAAGCTTCGATGAGCGTTATCCGCTCGAGTTTTTCGGTATACCCCGTTTTCACGGCAACAATGCCGCCGGAAAGGCGGTCCCCCAAAACTGACTCAAGGCCTGCGGCCATCTTGGCGCCTGCCTTTCCCATCCCAAGTGCAACGACGGAATCGTACCGGGAAAGGTCATAGCTTGCCGTCTCTGTCTCGGTGTGGACTAAGAGGATGTCCCCGTCACATGAAAGCACACGGCGTATTATTGAGCGGGGGTCGGCCCGCTCGAGTCCCGAGCGGAAAACGGCTTCTGCGTCGCGGAGACCTTTGGACCAGTTGGATTCGGTCATCACTCACTCCCTGAAAGTTTTAAGTCCTTGCGGTAGCCTGATTATGCCGGATGGATGGCAAATCCGCGAGGGCAAGTGCATGTTCAAACCGCTCCTTCGCGGCAGCCTTGTCATGATGCACGTTCAGGAGGATGGTTCCCGCATTATTCAGCGCTAGATAGCTTGTCGGATCAAGCTGCGCCGACCGTTCAAAGCGTGCAAGGGCCGTCTCCATGTCGCCCCGGGACTGTGCGTCGTTCCCCGCTTCAAACATGGCAAGGCTCTCCCGCGCATCGGCAAACGCTTCCGGATCATTGCAGATGCGTATCCGTGCCTCAATGAGGTTCAGGTCATTTTTGGCTTCAGCTTCCACCGCCGAACGAGTATAGAAATCACCGGCCGCTTTCCGTTTTCCCCTGAGATACAGCACATCGGCAAGGGTTTTGAGTCGGGGATACGAGTCGCCGTACCGTTCGAGTTCCTCGCGAAAGAAAACTTCCGCCCCGGCATAGTCCTTCTGCGCGAGGCGGATAATACCCATGTTGTGCAGCGCCAGGATCGAGTGGGGTTCCATGGCGGCCAGAAGCCTGAAGTACTTCTCGGCCACAGCATAGTTGCCCTCGACGTACGCGTTCAAGCCGAACCGCTCGAAGACCCAGTGCCGCAGACGGTCAAACATGGACAACGAGCGAGAGCAGCCAAATACTGATGATGGCAACAACACCCTCAACCGCCGTGGCCGTTGTGTACACCTTGTAGGCTATATTAACCTCCATGTTGGAAAACTGGGAAACGACCCAGAAGTAGGAATCGTTGGCGTGGGAGACAACCATCGATCCAGCGCCAATGGCCAGTACAGTGAGCACCGGCGAGAGACCGAGCCCTGCAACCATTGGGGCGAGAATCCCCGCCGTCGTCACGATGGCAACGGTGGATGAGCCCTGGGCGGTTTTCAGTGCGGCAGCAATGATGAACGGCAGGAAAATGCCAAGACTCAGGTTCGCCATGTTCGTCTTGATGAAATCCGTGATCGGCGAATGGGCGAGGATCTCGCCAAACGAGCCTCCCGCAGCAGTGATAACGAGGATGAGGGCGCTGGCCTTTATCCCTGCGCCCATCCAGTCGTTGAAGGCGGTGCCGAGGTCCTTCCGGGGAACGAGCAACATTGAGCAGATGACGCCGATGAGGAGGGCAACGACCGGATCTCCGACGAAGCTCATCGACTGCTGGAAGCTTCCGGCACCGAAAGGCTTGCTCGGGAACTCGGCGATCGACTTCAAGAAGATGAGGAAAAGCGGGAAGACGATCGGAAGAAAGGAGAGAAAGGTGTTCGGAAGCTTTCCGTACTTGCTCACGATGTCGGAGTAGGATTCCTGAACCCCCGGATCCACGTTGTATTTCTTTGCGACCTTTATTGCCCACAACCATCCGGAAAGAGCTGCCGGAATGGAAACGATCAGCCCGAAGAGGATAACCATGCCGAGGTCCGCATGGAGGGCGCCTGCCGCTGCAATGGGGCCCGGGGTGGGCGGTACCATCGTGTGGGTTGCATAGAGGCCGGTCGCAAGTGCGACGGCCATGACCGCCATCGAGGTTCCCGATTCCTTGGCAAGCGCCTTGTTGAGCGGGGTAAGGATGACGTAGCCCGAATCGCAGAAAACCGGTATTGAAACCACATAGCCGGCAATGTTCATTGCAAGCGGGGCCTGTTTCTTTCCAACCAGTTTCAGGATGGCCTGGGTCATGGAAAGGGCAGCCCCGGTCTTTTCGAGGATCGTGCCCATAATGGTCCCCGCGACAATGACGATGCCGATCTTGGTGAGAGTTCCGCCGAAGCCGGTCTTCACAAAATTGACGACATCCAGGGCGGGCAGTCCGATCGCAAACCCGTAAAGAAACGCTATACCGATCAAGACAAAAAAGGCATTCACCTTGTACTTGCCCGTGGCGATGACGATGAGCACAACGGCCACCAGCAGCATTACCAACGCGACTCCACCTGATACCATGTGTCCTCCCTTTTGAATTGTGAAATCTTCCTTCATAATATTACACTGACTCCCAGGAGAGTCAAGATTATTGACGTTTCTGTCGATTTGTTCTGTGTTACGAATCTTGGTGTGATAGTTGAAGTTTCCCCGTGGCTCTCCCTTGTCTGACAACACTACCTTGACCGCGCTGGCGAGTGATCCAGTCATTCTTCTTCGGCAAACACTGATTGCATATTAGAGTCAGTCGATTAGACTACTAGAGTATCGGTTCAAGGGACCTGGGTCGTGAGCACCGGGAAGATGGAATCGCCCGGGCCCGCCATGATGTCACAATCGTCGATGAGGTGAATTGATGCTAATAGACAAGCTTTGGGAACTTCAAGAACTCCAGTTGGACTATCAGCGGAAGGAACGTCTTCTGGAGGAGTCGGACCTTTCTTCATTGCTGAGTCATAAGATCGACGAGACGGAACAGCAACTGGTCGGGTCACGTGGGCAGCTGGAAACATTCAAGGCCGACGAGGTCAAAATCGGTGAGAAACTGGACAGTCTTTCAGCGAAGGTTCACGAGGCCGGCGCCAAGCTCGGGAAGGAAGAAATGTCCGAGGAGAAGGTCCAGAAGCTCGAAGAGAAGATGAAGAAGCTGACCCTCGAGAAAGAAAAGGTTGAGGATGCACAGGGAAAGAATTTCCACGACCGGCAGGACGTCGAGGATCAGACCAGAGCCTCGGAATTGCTGGTAGAGAAGCTTCGCAAGGAACTTGAAAGCATTCCAAAGTCGAACGCAACCTCGAGAGCAGCCGTGAAGAAGTCTCTTCCGGCCTTGCGCAAGGACATCGAGAATCACAAGTCGAAGTTGCCGCTCAAAGCCAAGCTTATTTTCGAAAGCCTTTCAGAGAAGTTCAGCGGAGCTCCTGTTGCAAGAGTGGCCAGTTCGACCTGTGACTACTGTCACGTGAGGCTTCCCCAGAAGACATTGTTCAGGCTTCGTAATACAGAGGGCGGTAGCGGTGATGCTGAAGACCTTATCCGTTGCGAGATCTGCGGCAAGATACTATACGCCGGTACCAGAGACCGCGAATGAGTCAGTCGCAGGCAGGAGATTTTTCTGCTTGAGGAAAGTCCGGGCTCCAAGAAGCGAGTTGCTCGGGAAACCCGAGTGGGGGTAACCCCAAGGAAAGTGCAACAGAAAATATACCGCCCCGCAAGGGGTAAGGGTGAAATGGTGGTGCAAGAGACCACCGGCAGACCAGCGATGGGCTGCGCATTGCAAACCCCAACTGGAGCAAGACAAAATAGGAAGGCACACAGGGCTGCTTCTCCCTGCCTTCGGGTATGTCGCTTAGATAAATGACTGACCACGACAGAACCTGGCTTATCATTCGCGGAACATGAAGAGACCCCGACCTCATGGAAGGGGTCTCTTCATGTTCCGGGTGTCTTCCCGATGGAATCTCTGCGTTCACCTCACGGACGGCGTGTGGCCGAGGGCTACACCTGCTCTGCTATCTGGATCAGCTCGGCGAAGGCGGACGGCTTGAGGCTGGCTCCTCCGATCAATCCACCATCTACCGAAGGGAGGCCTGCGATGGATGCGAAGTTGGCCGGCTTGACGCTGCCGCCGTACAGAATCGCGACGGAACCACCAATTGCCGTTCCGAGAAGCTGCTTGAGGTGCTCCCGAATGAGGTGATGTGCTTGCTCTATCTGCTCATTCGTGGCATTCACCCCCGTCCCAATGGCCCATACCGGTTCATAGGCGACAATGAGCTGAGAGCCATTGGAGAGCCGGACGTCGCTGAGGGCGGTATCCAGCTGCCCGAACACGACCTCCTCGATCTTGCCCGCGTTGCGCTCTTCCAGTGTCTCTCCAACGCACAATACGGGAATCAGGGACGCCTTCAGGGAGTTGACCAGCTTGCGATGAAGCAGATCAGCCGACTCACCAATGATGTGTCTGCGCTCCGAATGCCCTATGAGCACGTGGGTCGCCCCTGTCGAGCGGATCATGGCCGGCGACACTTCTCCGGTGAACGCGCCTTCTACCTCGGCCGCGACATCTTGAGCGCCAAGCAGCACCCAGGCCGGGACCGCACCGGTTTCTGCCAAGGCTCCCAATGCGATGTAGTTGGGGAAAACGAGGACCCGCACCTTGTTCCCCTGCGGGGGCGTCGCGGTGGCCAGCTCGGCAAAGTACGCCCTGGCCTCCTCAATAGTCTTGAACATCTTCCAGTTTCCTGCGACGATTTTCATGTTGTTCTCCTTTTGACGCAACTCACGAGACACACGCCCACTATGACTCTTCATCCTCGGTCGAGCGTGGTGGAGCCGTGGGCAATCGCTCTGCACGCACTCTGGAGATTCTCTTCCCGACAACGTTCACGACTGTGAAAACGACGTTGGCACGCTCGACCCTGTCTCCAACACGAGGGAGGCGTCCGATTTCGGACAACATGAGCCCTGCGACGGTATCATAATCTTCACCCGACAACTCTGCTCGAAAGAGTTCCGAAGCCTTGTCGGTCGACACCGAACCCTTGATGAGGAACGCATCGGCTCCCACGTTCTCGATTTCGGCGGCCTCCTTGTCATACTCGTCCTGGATCTCGCCGAAAACCTCCTCGAGGATGTCCTCGACGGTAATGAGTCCCGAAACGGCACCATACTCGTCGAAAAGAACGGCTGTTTGGATGCGTTGCCGCTGCATCTCCTGGAGCAGGCTGCTGATCTTCTTGGTGTCGGGGGCAAAGAATGGCTGCCGGAAAATGTCGCTTGCCTTGACGTTGAGTCCGGCACCGCCCGCCATGGCTCTGAGCGCATCCTTGGCATAAACGAGTCCTACGACGTTGTCGTCGTCCATGACCGGCAAACGGGAGTGACCGGTTTCGTTGATTGCCTTGATAAGTTCACTGATCGGCGCGTCCTTTTCAACTGTTGTCACGTCCACAAACGGCGTCATGATCTCATACGCCAGCGTGCTGGTATAGTCGAAGATGTTGTAGATAAGTCGCTCCTCCTCTTTGTCGATCACGCCGTCTTCCTGCCCCATCTTCAGCAGGTAGCGGAAGTCGTCGGAATCGTTGAGGTAGCCGGTGTGCTTGGCATGCCGGAGCAGTGGTCCCGTGAAGACCCCCGAGACTGCCGCAATTGCACGTGCGCCCGGGTAGAGCAGCAGGTAGAGGGGGTATAGCAGAATAGCTGTGGCGCGTGTGGCCTGTTCAGGAAATGCCTTGCCGATCGATTTCGGAATAGTCTCGGCGAAGATGACGACGACGACCGTCAAGGCGAGCGTAGAGGCCAACGCAAGCAGGTCCGGGTTCACCTGCGTGAACGCGGTGAGAACGACCCGAGCGAAAATAAAGGACGCTCCAAGATTGGCCATGTTGTTACCCAGGACCACCACAGCGATGAGCATCGAATGGCTAGCCGCCATTCTGGCCCTCAGCCGATCAGTGAGAGCAGAAGATTCTCCTGTCTTTTCCAGAGCCATCGGTGTGATAGTCACGTAGCCGTATTCCACCATGGAGAAGAGGAACGAGAGAAGCAGGAGGACCAGTAATCCGACGATCTGTCCAGTCATGCAGGCCTTCTCGCGAGGTCGAGGCAGTGCCCCTGCGCCAGCTTTGCGAAAACCTCTTCCTCACGGTGCTCCATCAGAGTGCGGTCATCCTCCTCGGTGTGGTCGAAGCCCACCAAGTGGAGCACAGAGTGAACGATGGAGAACACGAGCTGGTCTTCAAGCCCGTTCCCACTGGAGATGGCTTTGCTCTCCACCGCATCCATACAGATGACGATGTCTCCTAGCACCCAGCCCGTGCCGGGCGCGGCATAGCCAAGCGGAAACGACAGCATGTCGGTGATCGAGTCGCTGCCTCTGTGCTCACGGTTCAACTCCCGGATTTGAGACTCTGGGACGAAATAGCATGAGACGGCGACGGCGTGTCGAACACACGGAATTGCAGTGATTTCCGGCTGTATCAGGCGAGCTATGCGGACGACAAGCGCCATTAGAGTCTTGCTGTCCACCTGCCAGCCGGGATCCGACAGTTCTACACGGCAGTGTACAGATAGATCAGATTCTTTCATTTGCCTCCTCGGGCGTCAGATAGGTATCGCGAACATGATAGAACGAGATGAGGGATGTGAGAAAATAGCCCTTGACAGCGGCGATCTCACCCAGTGTGAGCTGTGACTCAGCAAGTTGACCGTCGGCAATGCGAGCGTTGAAAATCACATCGATGAGCCCTTCCAGAGCTGGTTTGTCTACCCTGGCAAGCGAACGCGCCGCGGCTTCAACGCCGTCGGCGAGGAAGACAAGGGAGGACTCCCTCGTGTGTGGCTTGGGCCCTTGGTATCGAAACGTGTCAGGTGAGAGGTTTGTCTGCTCGGCGGACGCCTTATCGTAGAAAAACTGGACGACAGTCGTACCATGGTGCTCGGCAATGATATCGACCACCTCAGGCGGCAGGTGATTGCTCGCTGCAATCGTAACGCCTGCCTGGACATGCTCCAGTATCGCCTTGGTACTCAGTTCAGGCGAGATATCCTCGTGGATGTTCGGCAGTTCTCCGCGGTTCTCGCCGAAAAACTGTGGATGCAAGAGTTTGCCGATGTCATGGTAGTAACCCCCAACGCGAGCCATCAGCCAGTTCGCACCGATACGCTGAGCGGCACCCGCTGCAAGGTTGGCCACGTTGAGGCTGTGATGGTAGGTCCCCGGGGCGTTCTCGAACAGTTGTGCCAGAAGCTTGCTTCCCGTATCCAAAAGCTCGCGCAGCCTCATGACCGTAGCGACGTTGAACAGTCGCTCGAAAATCAGCGTCATCCCCAATGCAAACACAGCTGCAATGACCCCCCCTGCGACCAGGTACCCGGCATTGGCGACAATCACGGATAGCCGTTGTTCGCTGAGCCCGGCAAGAGCGCTGTAGACAAGACCGGCTGATACGCCGGCAATCGGCCCCGCGATGAGAAGGGCGCTCATCTTGTTCGCCTTCCGCATGACGATAAATATGGAAATGGCCCCCACGACGAGCCCCGAGAGCACTTCTGCGGGCATCGGAACCATGATCCATGTCATGACCATCAGGGCAAGGCCGAAGACCGTTGCAAGGGCTCCCTCGAAAAAAACGAACCCGAGCAGCATGCACAGAAAGAACGGGGTCATCGTTGCCACCACCCCACCGGCGAGCCAGCCGATCGCAATGCAGGAGCCGCCGATGACCGCTGTCTCCATCAACAGATGTTCGGTCCGGGCTCTCGCTGAACCCAGGAGCATGACAGCCAGTGCGACCGTTCCCCACGCGACCAACGCGACCAGTATCTGAGACACGACATTTCGGAGAGCGAGAGGTCCCCAGACCAAGCCCGTACTCAAGAGCAGGTCGACGGTGCTCTGGTCCAGTACGCTCCCCTTCTTCACGACAGGGGTGCCGGCTACGATGGTCGAGACCACCGGCGATAAAAAGGACGCAGCCTTGTCGCGCGCAAGCAGAGTTGCCTGCTGATCATATATGAGGTTCGAAGACACGAAACGGGCAGCCAGGAGGTATGACGAGCGCACTTGGTTATCGGAAATCCAGTACTTCTTGAGTTCCGTGTTGATGCTCTCGCGGGCAGCAGCGAGGCTCCCCTCGAGTACACCGCGACCCATGACTGTCGTCAGCGCCTGACGCGCCGCCGTCTTCGACGATTGAACCTCCGACTCGGAACAAGTCGCCAAGTACTTCGTCGTTGCACTCGCCGCGGTCATGAGCAATGCCGCGATCCGCTGAGACTCCTGGTCCATGGTGAGATCCTGCGTGCGTATGCTGATGATCCTTGTCATGGTGTCTTCGAAGGCAGTTATCGCCGCCGGCAGCCGCGAGCTGTCGAACTTGTAGATGGGAGCAACTTCGTCCATTGCGCGCTTGCGAAGGTCCTCAGTTCTGGGACCATCGACATAGACGATGTCTCGCCTGGAGACAATGTCGGCGTTGACGACGGTGCCTTCAGACATACTTCTGCGCACGGGCATGAACGGAAGAGCGCACAGCACAGCTGAGAAAAGCGCTACCAGGATGAACACCAGGATACCGATCCGTCTGAACCGTATGAGGCGGAGAACGAGGCTATGACGAGCACTTCGGAGGAAGTGAGTTGTTCTATTCTGTCTGGTCATTGGTGCCGCCGTCCGCCTCGTTTCGGTGCTTTGTTGCACGGAAGAATGTCATGCTCACGTCTCCGTAGCGCCTTTCCTTGTAGCTCTCCAGGTCTATCGCTGGGCCATCATACCGTTCATGCACGGGTTGCCTTGATGCATGCTCCATGATTATGATACAGCTGTCTGCTGCGTCGCGCAAATGCTGGGACAGGGTGACGAGGAGTCCTTCCTGTAATCCAGACTCAAACGGCGGGTCTGCAAAGAGGACGTCGAATTCCGTTCCCTGCAATCCGCTCACGTATCCATCAGCATCTCCCTTGACGACAGAAGCCTGCCCCTGAAGCGCAAGCATTCGCAGGTTCTCAAGGATGAGACGCACTGAGCGATTGTCCACATCGACAAAGGTTGTATGCACCGCTCCGTTGCTGAGCGCTTCTATGCCGACCGCACCAGTGCCGCTGCAGACGTCGATGAACCGCGCTCCCGCAAGAACCGGTCGCAGCATGTCCATGAGGGCCTCTCGCGCCTTGTCGGACGTAGGGCGCAACCACGGTTCCTTCCCGAGCGTCTTCAGCGAACGGCCCTTCAGTGTGCCTGATCCAATGATCATATCAGTTGTCCTCCATGCCTGGCTTTGAAGCAGGGTACCGGAGAGACAGCATACGGGCCAGATCCGCATGTTCCGGAGCACCAAGTGCCGGGTCGCGTTCCAGGAGCTCCGAGGCAGCCTTTCGGATCTCCGGAAGAGCGGAAAGGTCGCGATAGCTCAACAGAGCCGTCGATCCGAACAGTGGAACGTCATAGCCATGCTGGACCGTCCCAAGGATGTCGCCGGGTCCTCGCAGTTTCAGGTCTTCCTCTGCGATCTGGAACCCATCGTCAGAGTCTACCAGGACCTGCAGGCGTTCGGTACCGTCGGCGGTCACGTTGCCCTGGATGAGGATGCAATGGGAGACGGAGGATCCTCGGCCGACTCTGCCACGGAGTTGATGGAGCGTAGCAAGCCCAAATCTCTCGGCATCCTCGATGACCATGACGCTTGCGTTCGGCACATCGACACCGACCTCGACGACCGTCGTCGCAACCAGGACGTCCAGATTCCTCGACCGGAAGGCATCCATGGTTGACCCCTTCTCACGGCTCTTCATACGCCCGTGCAACGACGCAATGCGCAGGCCCTTCAGGCTGCCTTCGGTCAGCTCCCGCATCGTCTCCTCGACTGACGCGGTGCCATCGCCCTCGTCCGAAGCCGGGTCGATGGCGGGGACCACGATAAATGCCTGCCTGCCATGGGCTATTTCTTCACGCACCATGGCATAGGCGCTGTCGCGTTTGGTGGCCGCCAGGAGATGCGTCTGGATCGGAAACCGCCCCGGAGGTTTCTCCAGCAGTTCGGAGATGTCGAGATCACCATATATGGTCAAAGCCAGCGTTCTTGGAATCGGGGTCGCGCTCATGACGAGTGAGTGTGGCTCTTTGCCCTTCGTTCCCAGAGCTATGCGCTGAGCAACTCCAAAACGATGCTGCTCGTCGACCACACTGAGACCAAGACGCTCAAATGCCACACCCTCCTCGAGAATGGCATGCGTGCCAACGAGACAGTCGATTTCACCGGTTGCAACAGCGCTCAGGATGCTCCTGCGCTGGGACTTGGTCATTCCCCCTGTCAGCGTAGCGACTCGCACCCCGAGAGGAGCAAGCATCTCCTGGAGGACGCGTCCCGTTTGCTCCGCGAGAATCTCAGTGGGACTGAGGACGGCGCTCTGGTATCCGGCCACCTTGGCAGCATACGCCGCGTACCCGGCCACCGCCGTCTTTCCTGAACCAACGTCCCCGTGGAGCAGCCGGTGCATCTGCCTCGGTCTGCGCACATCTCCCTCGATGTCTCGCATGGCTGCCGTTTGAGACGCAGTGGCAACGAACGGCAGCACCCCGACATAGCGCTCGACCGTTCCCGTGGGCAGGTCGAACGGGGTTCCCGGGACATCCTGTTCGGCATGCCTGCGCATCAGGACTCTCAGTTCAAAGAGAAACAGGCTATCGAACGCAAACCGGCTCCGGGCCTTTTCCGCCTCGTGTTCATCGGTCGGAAAGTGCAGGGAGCGATAGCTCCATGCGAGGTCCGGCAGCTTGAAGTGCGAAGCCACGTCCTGTGGCAGATACTCGGCGGCCGCAGAGGGAATCCGGCCTACGGCACGCCACACATGAGCCCTCAGCCCCTTCTGCGTAACGCCCGAGGTGAGGTGATAGAGTGGTACGATCCGGTTCAAATGCAGTTGGGCCGGCGGCGTTCCCGACTCCTCGAAAGCCGGCTGCATCAGCTGAGCCCCTTCGAACGAGTTCTCCAATCTCCCGTAGAAATCGTAGTCATGTCCGGCCTGAAGTCTGCTCCGCACGAACCGGTTGTTAAACCAGACGAGATGGAGCACGCGTCCGCCGGGGTCCCTGGCTGTGGCCTTGACCAGCAGAACCTTTCGTCGGATCTCAGTAACCGCCAGCAGACGTGCCTTGATGAGGACCATCTGCCCAAGCGACTCGCGCGACAGTTCCGTGGGATAGCGCAGGTCGAGGTAGCCTTTGGGGGCGTGCTGGAGAAGGTCCGCAATGCTGGCCACACCGAGTTTCCCCATGATCTCTCGGACCCGGGGTCCAACTCCCCAGAGCGTGGATACCGGTTCTTCGAGTACCTGCAGCAAGGCTTTCATGTTATCGGGGAGAGGCTTCGGCACGGGCACTGCACACGCCGGAGGCGCGCTTACATGCAGTGGCGACCTGGCAGTCGGCAACGTCGAGTTGTCCAGCAGGGCCAGAAGCGCGGAACACCTGTCTGCCCGCGCACGGTTCGACAGGAACTGATAATCGACCAGCAAGGACCGCAGCTCGTTCGATACGCCGCGCTCCGCTGCGGGTTGTGTCCGCGTGCAAGAGCCTTCAACAGTCGCAAAGGCCAGCCGCGCAAACCCGCCTACGGCGGCATCATCATTACAGCCACGCTTGAGTTCCAGGCGCACCAGACCCCGCAGGAGCTCTTTCCACGTATCCGATTCGGCTGGACTGCCTCCGCTGCTCACTGGGTCGCTGATCCCGGGGATTGCCGCAACAGCCTAGGAGATGTCCGCAAGGAAGCTCGTACCTGCAACAGGTATCACTCCGAGGTACTCCGACACGGTGGCTCCAAGGTCCGCAAACGTTTCGCGGATTCCCAGGTATGTTCCACCACGGCGCGAGGGCGAGTACGCCAGAACGGGCACGTACTCACGTGTATGGTCCGTATGCGCGGTGAACGTCGGATCGCAGCCATGGTCGGCGGAGATGAACAGGATATCGTCATGCTTCATCGACCTCAGCAACTCGGGAATCTCCTCATCAAAACGCTCCAGAGCGACCGCATAGCCAGCCACATTGCGGCGGTGGCCGAAGAGCATGTCAAAGTCGACCAGGTTGGTGAACAGCAACCCTTCCCAGTTATTGGTCTTGACCAGCTCGATCGTCTTCTGGATGCCTTCCTCATTGCTGTGGATGTGGAAATGCTGCGTGAACCCCTCACCCGCAAACAGGTCGTAGGTCTTGCCGACGCCGATGACATCCATACCGGCCTTGCTCACCTGGGTCAGAGTGGTAGGACCCACCGGCTGAGCGGTAAAGTCGTGGCGGTCGGATGTTCGCACGAAGTTCCCGGGCGTTCCAGTGAAGGGGCGCGCGATGACACGACCGACCAGATTCTCGCCCTGCAGAATCTCACGCCGGCTGATTTCGCACATCTCGTACAGCTTGTCCAGAGGGATGATGTCGTTGTGGGCCGCAATCTGGAACACCGAGTCGGCGGACGTGTAGACAATCGGATAGCCGGTACGCATATGCTCTTCGCCCAGTTCCGCGATAATTGTGGTTCCCGATTCGGGTCGGTTGCCCAGAGCCTTGGTATTGAAGCGCTTTTCGAAGGCATCTATGACCTCAAGCGGAAATCCGTTGGGATACGTGGGGAACGGCTTTGTCAGTGTCAATCCCATCATCTCCCAGTGACCGCTCACAGAATCCTTCCCCTTGGCTTTCTCCTCCATGATCCCAAACGAACCCACGGGGCTGTCGAAGTGCAGGTCGAGCAGATACTTCAGGCCAAGTTCCTCGAGATGAGGGAGGTGAAACCCCGGTACGCTCTTGTAGATGTGGCGCAGTGTGTCCGAACCACTATCCCCATAGATGAATGCATCCTTGGCTGCGCCGATGCCGACGCTATCCAGAACAATGACGATTGCTCTCTTCTTCATGGTCTCTTCGTCCCTTCCTTTGCATTAGCGTCCTTCTCAGCCTGTCGATGCTGCCTGCGACGACGAGCCGGCCTCAGTACGAATTCGCCGAGGGCGGTGATACCGCCGGCGCCCATCTTGACATAGTGATCGAAAAAACGCCAGATCAGGATGAAAGCCCCCAGAATGCCATTCGGAACAAACGCTGCAAACAGGGCCACCGCGCCGAGCTCGGCTCCGACAGAAGCGCCGGGGGTGGGAAAATAGGATACGGCGATGTAGTAGATAAGGGTTGCCACAACAATCTGCGTGATCGACGACGTAACGCCAAGACCATACAGCAGGATGATCGGCGTCAGCACGAGGAGACCCCAGGAGACGAAACTGTAGGCCAGGCCTGTGACAAGCAGTGGCCGATTGGCCTTGATGGCTGTCTCTCGTGCACGCAGCGTATCCTTTACGAATTTCTCCACACGGCGCGCCAGTCGGTACCAGAACCTTCCTCGCCCGTTGAGGACCTCCGTCGGACGCTGAACCAGTCTTTCGACGTAGTCGTTGATCCACTGCAGCCGGATCAGGCAGAACACGAGGAAAGCGAAGTTGGCTACGTAGGCTGCCAGCCCGATGTAGAGGATGAGACGGAACCGGTTGCCGACCCCCAGGCTCCGGCCAGAGAAGAACAGCCAGACCGGCACAAAAACGAGAACGACCATCTGGGAAGCACCCGAGAGGATCGCCTTGATGGCAAACACCATCGTCGAATCCGCCACGTTGATTGAGTCGTCCTTGAACAGCATATAGATCTGGGCCGGCTCACCTCCGCCCGCCTCGAACGGTGTCACCCTGGCAAAGAACTCGCCCACGAGGATGTTGCGCATGGCGGTGCGGAACGCGATCCGCAGGCCGACCGAGTGAAGGATTGCCTGCAGCCGCAGCGCCTGAAAGACGATTTCAAGGAAGATGAGGACGACTGCGGCCAGGATATAGCCGGGATTGAGGGACCTCACTACTTTTACGACGTTCATCTGGTGCGAAATGAGTGAGAGAGCGAAGAAACCGAGTGCTCCGAATCCCAATGCTCCCAGAAGTTTCCAGACAATACTCCAGACGTTGGTGACCTTGGGACGATCGGGGGCCGGCGGCAGAGGTTGAGGGTGCCCAGTAACGACCTCGGGCTGACTGACGGCGTTATCCTCTGGGTTCAACGTGACAGGCTCGGTATGGTCACCGTGCGTCCCCGTCGCCGGGAGGCTCCCGTCTATGCGTTCTTCGCCAGTTGCCATAGCCGGTCCAGTTCGTCAGGAGATGCTGTCGAGATGTCGACCTGCTGCTGTGTCGCATACGCACGGACGCGACCGTATCGGTCGCGAAACTTGTCGAATGAGTGGCGCAGGGCCTTGACGGGGTTGACACCTGAAAGCCGCGCGACGTTGAGTGCAGAAAAGAGGACGTCCCCCAGCTCCATGGCCAGCGCATCTTCGTCCCTGGATGGAGCGTTCAGTTCCTCTCCCAATTCGCGGGACTCCTCGAGCAGCTTACCATAGGCCTGGTCCGCGGATTCGAAATCAAACCCGTCGGAACGGGCAGTCTCCTGGGACAGCAACGCGTTTTCGATGGACGAAAGCAGTTTTGCACTGTCGACAAAGTGTCTCTTCCGACCCTCCAGGGCCTTGAGCTTCTGCCAGTTCTCCAGCACTTGATCGCTCGATGCCACTGAAGTGCTGCCGAAAACGTGCGGATGCCTGAATGTCAGCTTGTCGTCAACGGTCCGAACCACGTCGCAGATATCGAATCCATCTTCCTCGCGGGCAATTTCCGACTGCATGAATACCTGCAGCAGCAGGTCCCCGAGCTCCTCTTCGAGGTTGTCCGCGCTGCCTCTCTGTATGGCGAGAGCCACCTCGTAGGACTCCTCCAGAAGCGTATCCAGAAGCGACACATGCGTCTGCTGGCGGTCCCATGGACACTTCTGGCGCAACTCGGCAATGAGCAGCCTGAACTCCTCAAGAGTCGTATACTGGGTGCCAACGAGGGGCCACAGAACGTCGACCAGCCGTATCGCCTCCCGAGTCAAGTCGTCGGCCTCGATTGTCGGAACATGAGACAGTCCAGGCAACCGGCCGAGAAGCCCCACAACAACGGACGTTATGTCGACGGGACACAAACAGATGATCATGCCATAGTGCCGACCTGCAAAACGTATCCACGTCAGGAAACCGAGCGCCTCTACCGGATCCAGCAGGGTTCGCACCGAGGTTGGCAGAAATCGGAGGCTGGAGGCCGATGCACAGACAAGCGCATCCATTCCAGCCGGCACCGCCAAGGCAAAGCGCCGTCCACTGTCGATCAACGACTGCAGGTGAAGGTCCTGCTCAGTAATGATGCGTATCTCATATTCTTCCATGGTCTCAGTGTACCGTTTCCGACCCCGAAAGCAACCGTAAAAGCAGTGAGAGTGACTCCTGGTCCGCACTCATGGGAAGGACCACCGAGTCCCGCACAGTTCGGGCTCCGACGACCTGGTCGACATGGGCGCGAAGGAACCGCCTGGCTGCTTCCTCACTGACGAATTCCAGAACAAGTACGTGCCCCGACTCTTTGACGGACGACACGCCGAGCGGAATCAGCGACAATTCCAGGCGCTTCAACGCAAAGACCCCCGATACCTCAGGAGGAAGAGCTCCATAGCGGTCGACGGTCCGCTCTTCGAGTGCTGTCAGATCCTGCCCGCCAGCCCGTTCGACAGCGTTGTAGAGCGCCAGCCTTTCTCCTGAGTCGGCCACATAGGACTCGGGGATGAAGGCGGACACCCCAAGAATGATCACGGGTTTTGCAACAGGCTCAGAGTACTGGCCCCGAACCCTCATGATCTCCTCCTCGACCATTGAGAGGAACATGTGGTACCCGACCTCGGAGAAGCGGCCGCTCTGCTTCACGCCCAGGACGTCACCGGCTCCGCGCAGCTCCAGGTCCTTGAGAGCGACCTGCAGGCCGGCACCGAAGTCCACAGCCGAGGCAATGGCCTCGAGACGCTTGAAGGCGACCGATTCGCGCATGACGCCATGGGAATGAAAGATATAGGCATAGGCATGACGTTGAGCACGACCTACCCTGCCACGCAGTTGATAGAGCTGGGCAAGTCCAAAGCGTTCTCCCTCGTCGACGATGATCGTGTTGACATTGGGGAAATCGAGTCCTGCTTCGATGATGGTGGTCGATACGAGGATATCGTACTTGCCTTCGTAGAAGTCCAGCATGATCTGTTCCAGAACTTCACTTCTCAACTTCCCATGCGCCACTGCTATGCGGGCCTCCGGAAACAGTCGGGTGAGCAGCGCAAACCGGGCCTCGATGTCCATGATGCGGTTGTGGACAAAGTATATCTGCCCGTGACGCTCCAGCTCGGCGCGAACTGCCCGCGTCAGCTGATCTTCGTCGAAGGGCATCAGGAACGTCCTGATGGGATACCGGCCTACTGGGGGCGTGTTGATGAGGGAGATGTCCCGGATACCAACGATTGACGATTCCAACGTGCGCGGGATAGGTGTGGCGCTGAGAGTCAGCACATCGACCTCAGCTTTCATCTTCTTGATCTTCTCCTTGTCCAGGACGCCGAAGAGCTGTTCCTCGTCGACAATCATCAGGCCGATGTCCTTGAAGTCCCCTGCCATGTTCAGGACCTTGTGCGTACCGACGGCGATGTCGACACCACCCTCGTGCAGGAGCTTACGGTCAGCCGCCAGTTCCCTGGAGCCTACCATCCTCGAGAACAGCGCAACCTTGTACCCAATCGGTTCGAAGCGTTCTTCCAGGTTGCGGAAGTGCTGCATCGCCAAGATGGTCGTCGGAGCGATGACGGCGACCTGTTTGCCGTTTGCGACCGCACGCGCCGCCGCCCGTATGGCGACCTCGGTCTTCCCGAAGCCCACATCCCCACACACCAGGCGATCCATCGGTTTACCCGCTTCCATGTCGGCGAGGACGTCGGCGATAGCCTTGGACTGATCGGGCGTCAACTCATAGGCGAACGCGTCGACGACCGGTATCTCCAACTCTGGATTCGGCTTGAACATATAGCCCTCGCGCGCATGGCGTTTGGCCGCCGTCTCGAGCAGTTCGTGGGCGATGCGCCGGGCATCGTCTGCAGCCTCCTTGCGCGCCCGTTTCCACTTCCTCGATCCTGGTTCGTCGAGGGTTATCTCCGTGCGGTCCCCAACATATTTCTCGAGATACCCCAGGCGTTCGACAGGCACGTGGAGCAGTGAATGATCCTTGTACTCCAGCGAGATATAGTCTCGCGTGACACCGTCGACCGTCATGGCGTTTATGCCCCTGAACATGCCGATGCCATAGTCCCGGTGGACGACGTAGTCGCCTTCGTGCAGGTCCTCGAGACGCGAGATGGCCTGGGAAAAACGCATCGTCTTCTTGGGACTCATCATGGCCTTCGGGAACAGTTCCCTGTCCGTCAGAACCATGAATCCGTCTGCGGCAAACCCCGCCGACAGGGAGCCCTTGATAACGGCAAGTCTTGCCATGACGTGAGGATCCTCGACCGTGTCCATTACCAGATGCCGTGCTTTGTCAGGATTCCATGACACGACGTCGATTGCGGTTTCTCCGGGGGCGTGAAGGCCGAGGTACTCGCTCAAGGAGCCTGACAGTGTCAGTGGAGGCAACTCGCGGGAGGCCGGCGTCAGGGCGTCCTGGGCTGAGACAGCCGTGAGAGAAATCGATCGGACGAAACGACCCAGAGCCCGTCTGGCAGTCTGCTCCACCTGATCGAGGGCGCTGGACGATGGCGCGAAGCCAGCCTGAATGGTCCGGTCGTAGAGTTCCCGCGCAGAGTCGAAGATCTGCGTCAGTTCGGCTTCGGGATCGACGTCGGCAAACAACGCTATGGCGCGGGGTCCGAGCAACCTGGCAAGACTTCCGCACATGCGCTCCGGATCTGCATACTGATAGAGAAAGTAGTTGACTCCCCTGCTGTTCGTCGTCGAAATGAAGGACTCCAGGTCCTCGAGAAACGTCGCATCCTGTTCCTCGGTTCCTCGGCTGGTCTCGTGCTCCTTCTTCCAGCGTTCCACAGCCACAGCGGCGAAACTCTGGCGGACCTCGCGATCCAGCAGGACGGGATAGGGCGGCAGGATTCCGACTGATGAGACAGGCTCGACTGACTGCTGTGTCACGGGGTCGAACAGCTTGATACGGCTTATGACATTGCCTTCAAGCACAATGCGCGCTGGGTACTCTCCGACCTGCGAGTACAGATCGAACACGTTGCCGCGCATGCTGAACTGGCTCATCTCGGTGACCGACGAAACCCCTTCATACCCCATCTGCAAGAGCCGGCGTGCCAGCAAGTGTGGGATGATGCGGTCCCCAACAGTCAGTGCAGAAACAAGCTCTGTGAAATCGCGAGCGGGGATAGATGGGTCGATGAGCCCCTGGGCAGTCGTGAAAACGACGGTCTCTGCATGAGCATAGATTTGCTCAAGGGCTCGGGCTCGGGCGAACGACAGTGGACGCGAGTACTGCGAGTACTCCATGAGCTCGACACCCAGCTCGGGCAGGACCACGAAGGGGCGCCCGCCGGCGCCCGCCCCGGAGATGCCGCGGACCATCGAAGACAGTTCCTCCGCACGGTCGACGCTTGGACAAACGACCACGAGGGGTCGAGGACAAACTGTGACCAAAGCCGCCAGCAGCAGCTGCCGATAGCCGCTCGATGGACTGGACACCGTGATGGAGCCTGGTTGTTCCAGCAGCTGCGCTAGTCTGGCGAACAGTTCGGGAGCGCTGGCCTGTGCCTGCTGCAGCAACAGGTCGAAGGAACCAGACTGCATCAGTCGTTGGCCACCTTGCGGTTGAACATGTCCTGCGCAGCCATCAGCCCATCACAGACGATGGTTCGGACGACAGCCGGCGACTTCGCAATGACATCGATGATAGTTGGCCACTCGGACCTGGAGAATCTTGACAGCACGAAATCGATGACGCCCTCCTTGCTGCGTGGCTTTTCGATACCGACACGGACCCGCACAAATCCCTTACCACCACAGTTGTCGGCAATCGATCGGACCCCATTGTGACCTGCGGCTGTGGCGTTGAAACTCACTCTGACAGCGCCGACCGGCAAGTCCATCTCGTCATGGATCACGATAAGATTCTCGAGAAGAATATTGCGTTCCTTCATCATTGGAGCGATAGCGACCCCCGAACTGTTCATGAACGTCTGAGGTTTCACCAGTACTATCCTGACGGGTTCCGTCCCGTCACAGAGAGTCACGTCGACGGCTGCCCAGTGCGCCAGTCGATTGTGGTTAAACCTGTGAACCTTGAACGAATGTGCGAGAGCGTCGAGAGCCATGAAGCCCACGTTATGCCGTGTCTCATCGTATTCGGACCCCGGGTTGCCCAGTCCTGCAATCATAATCGTTTTCACAGATGGTATACTACTCGGGAGAGGCTCGATTTCAAGCTGTGAACGGTTGACAGGAGCCTCGAACACCGTATACTTTCTTCGCATTGGTCGGGTTCCCTAAGCGCTGAAAGGCCGCCTCGACCGAGCAATTCCTCGTGGAGGTAGTCTATGTACGCTGTAATTGAAGCAGCAGGAAGGCAGTATCGGGTCGAGCTCGGCGAGACCGTCAAGATGGAAAAAATCACCAGCGAACCTGGTACGCCGATCGTGTTTGACAAAGTCCTGGTCGTCACCACTGACGCCGGCACTCAAATCGGCAAGCCCTACGTCCTGGACGCGAGGGTCAGCGGTACGATCGTTCGTACCACGCGCGACCGCAAGGTCCGTGTCTTCACCTACAAGAACAAGACGACGCACAAGAAGCTCATAGGGCACAGACAGACATCGACCTACGTGAAGATCACGGAGATCGGGTAAGAGGGGCGGTGAACAATGGCACACAAGAAAGCAGGCGGTAAGTCACGTAACGGGCGGGACAGCAACCCACAGTACCTCGGCGTCAAGCTCTATGATGGTCAAGTCGTTCGGCCAGGCAACATCATCGTGCGTCAGCGCGGCGAGCACTTCAAAGCCGGCAAGGGCGTCATGATGGGCCGAGACTATACCCTGTTCGCCGTCGTCGACGGAACAGTGAAGTTCGAGTCGCTCAAGACGGTGAAGCGTGTTCACGTGCTTCCTATTCCTGAGCAGGCGAACTAGCACAGATAGGGAGCATTTCCATTAGAGACTCAGCTGACCGCATTCTCGATGAGGTCATAGTCCGAGTCACCTCGGGACACGGCGGAAACGGAGCAATGAGCTTCCGCCGTGAGAAGTATGTGGAGAAAGGTGGGCCGGACGGCGGTGATGGCGGCAGAGGCGGAGACGTCATCTTTGTAGCTACCAGCCGATACTCGAGCCTTCAGTTCTTTGCCAAGAAGCGGACATTCAGGGCCCAAGCTGGAGAACCGGGCGCTGGGCGTAACAAGCATGGGAGTGATGGACAGGACGTTACTATCTATGTCCCGCTGGGCACTCTCCTGACGGATATTGCCTCAGAGGAGGTCTTGGCCGATCTGGTCGACGAGGGCGAGACTGTCACCGTAGCCAGTGGTGGAAGCGGTGGCCGAGGCAATGCAGCTTTTGCCACGTCCGTCGACCGTGCCCCGCGATACTCCGAAGAAGGCATCCCTGCGCAGGAACGTCGGATCAGGCTGCGCCTGAAGATCCTTGCCGACGTCGGCATGGTCGGCTTTCCCAACGCGGGCAAGAGCACACTGCTGAGCAAGCTTTCTGCAGCACACCCGAAGATTGCCGACTATCCCTTCACGACGTTGTCCCCGAACCTGGGCGTAGCATTCTCAGCAGGCGGCGAGCGCGTCACATGTGCGGATATGCCCGGACTTGTGGAAGGAGCCGCCAACGGTCGGGGACTTGGCAACAAGTTCCTGGCACACATCGAACGCAGCCGGGTTCTGCTGTTTCTGGTTGACGGCAGTTCGTCCGATCCCGACCCGGTTCAGGCGTATCACCTGCTCTGCCGCGAACTGGAACAATACAGTGAACAGCTTGCAGTCAAGCCCCGATTGATCGTCGTCAACAAGATCGACGTGATTTCTCCGCAGAAGCGGACAGGGATTCGTACCCGCTTTGTCCATCAAGGTATCGAGCCTCTGATGATTTCCGCACTGGAGAATCAGGGCATTGACGCCGTCATCGAACGTGGACTGACCCTCGTGCAGTCTGCGCCTGTGCCTCCCCGTGAACAGGCGACGCGGGTCTACAAGCTGAAGCCGTCCGATGAGACATTCGAAATCTCCCGGCTTCCCGACGGCATACTCTGCGCGTCAGGACGCTATCTCGATCGGATTGTCCACACGACCGACTTCGAGAAGCCATTTCAGGCCACACTACTGGACCAGAGGATGCGCAAGATCGGCGTCGAGAAAGCTCTCCGTAAGAAGGGAGCTCATGACGGACAGGACGTCATGATCGGCGGCCGCTTATTCACTCTGGGGGAAGAGACAACCAAGGGGCGATGAAGACTGTGCTGTATGGGGGAGCGTTCGACCCTGTCCATGCCGGTCACATTTTTGTCGGCCATGAGGCTCTTCGCCTTATGGCCCCTTCTATCCTCATTCTCATCCCCACCGGCCTTCCCAATCCGGACTTTGACAAACGCCTGTTCACATCCGATGCTGATCGAGTGGCAATGCTGCGGCTTGCCTTCGCAGGGGTGCCTGATGTGACCATTTCCGATTTCGAACTGAGCCGTGAACCACGGCCATCCTACTTCGTGGACACGCTCGAAGGTCTCTGTCCATCGCTAGGTCTGGACAAGCCGGCACTGCTTCTCGGGGAGGACCAGCTCTTTTCGTTGCCGCAGTGGCACCGGTACCAGGACATCCTGGATCAGGTCGAACTATGGTTTGTCCCACGCGCCGGCCGGCGCCGTTCGACCAGCCCGGAAGTCCCTGCCAGAGCCCTGTTTGACATCAACCCGTTCGACAGCCTGTCGTCGACCCTGATTCGCAACAGGTTGCGGCAGGGGCTCTCTGTCGAGGGTCTGGTACCCCCGTCCGTCGCTGGGTATATTGCAGAGCACGGATTGTACAGAGGTCAGTGACACCGCAGGAGAGAGCCCGCCTCGTCGACCTCGTCGCCGGGCGTGTTTCGAAGAAGCGTCTGGAGCACACGCTCCGCGTGGAGACGCTGGCAGTGAGACTTGCCCGTTTCTGGAGAGTATCTGAGGAGAAGGCGAGTGTCGCTTCCCTGCTGCACGACATCGCGAGGGACTACCCGGAGTCTTCCCTGCTGGAGCTGGTGGAGGACACCGATGACCCTCTGGCTCATGAGATGGCTGAGACGTCCGCCACTGTAGTCCTCCATGCCCCTGTCGGGGCGCTGATCGCTCGACGCGATTTTGGTGTGGATGACCCTGAGATTCTTCGCGCAATTGCTCTGCACACGACCGGCGCCCCTCACATGGACCGACTGGCAATGATCGTGTTCCTTGCCGACTACTGTGAGTCGGGCCGCCACTTCGCCGGCGTCGAGGAAGTGCGTTCTCTGCTATTCAGCAGTCTCGAAACCGCAATGCAGCGCGCGCTTGCGCAGACGCTGGCATATCTGCGCCGGCATTCCCGTCCGATGGACAGACATACGGTCGAGGCAGCGGCCGCTTTCGCGCGTCTGGCTGCAGAAGACCCACAGCGCCTTCGCCAGGCTTGACAGAAGCCTCCGCGCCGTGTAAAATACACATGTACGTGATTGTGCGGGAGTAGCTCAGGGGTAGAGCATCGGCTTCCCAAGCCGAGTGTCGCGGGTTCAAATCCCGTCTTCCGCTCCAGAGGCGGCATAGCCAAGTGGTAAGGCAAGGGTCTGCAAAACCCTCATACCCCGGTTCGAATCCGGGTGCTGCCTCCATTGTTGTATCCAGGCATCCCTGCCGGGATGGCGGAACTGGCAGACGCACGGGACTTAAAATCCCGCGGTGGCAACACCGTGTGGGTTCAATTCCCACTCCCGGCACCACCCTTGTCTCTAAGATGACGTCATGTCTCAGTATTTGACACCACGTTGCCAAGACTACGTGTGGCGGTAGACTCTCCATGTGATCTCGGCACTGCCCATATGCGAGAGTGGGATATATATCTCGGGGTTGGCATCGGCAATCTGCGACCCTGATGCAAGTTGAACTCCCATGTTGATGGTCGCAAGGTATGTCTTCTCATACAGCACAGCATCGATACCATTCTTCTTGCGTGTCGTGCCAAGGACAAAGACGCGGCATTGTCTGAATTGCCGATGTTTGACGCGATTCCTGAGCAACCTGAAAATCCCCAGGTCGCGCCGCACGTCCGACAACCCATAGATGTGGGTACTGGGGACGTACGCCGTGTGAAGCTGATCGTATTCTTCGATGACCTCGTTGAGGTCGGGCAGCGTTACGACCATCCCGATGACAGGATGACCCGGTTTTGTCGTGTCTTCAACCACGAAGACCAGGTCCTCGATGGCAATCATCCTCAATCCGCCCGCGAGGTAGTCGAACTCCTCTTCGGAAAACCGTTCAAACTGTGGGTGGACGCCGGTGTCCCACGCGGTGTTATAGATGGTTTTCACTCGGGCGATCTCACGTGCCCAATCGCTCATCTTGACGGATCTGACAGCAACGCCCTGGCGTGCCAGCCGTTGTTCGAGGTCCTGCCCGCGCTTTCGCATGTCAGCCAGGCGCTCCATGTATGGAGAAGCACTCTCGTGCGTCATGCGAAAGGCATACCAGTCGTTTTCCTTGACTCCCCACTGTTCCAGAAAGTGCGTGTAGTATGGGGGTTGATAGGGCTCCATGACCATAGGGTGCTTGTCGAACCCATCGACAAGAAGACCATCCTCTCCGTTGGCGTTGAACCGTGCCGGGCCGATGATCTTCACCGCGCCACCCTGCTGCAGATCCTGAGTAGCCCCGTCAAGCAATGCAGCCGCCGCCTCGTCGTCGTCGAACGACTCGAACAGCCCGATCCATCCAATCTCGCCCTGAACCGTGCGCTCCCGGTAGGAGCGGTCGATAAACGCTGCGATGCGTCCGACCGGCTGACCGCCCTTGTGTACAAGGTAGTACTGCAGGAAGGAACAATGATGAAAGAACGGGTTTGCGCCGGGGAACTTCTTCTTCCACCAGTTGCGGTCCGGGTTCAGGTCGTTCATCTCCGCAGCCAGAATAGGCATGACTTTGTGGGACTCCGCAGAACGGTAGAAAGGTATGCTCCAGACCACGTTGACGAATTCCTTGAGCTTGGTGACTGGCAGGGGAAAGGATCCATCCGTTGAGACCGGCCGGGAGATGAGTCGCTCCATTGTCACCGTCGTTTTCATGGTTCCTCCGGGCTGCTGATCGTGATAGAATCGTTGGTGCTCCTGCAATTTCACTGCTATAATAAATTTTGAGCCTCGTTCCGTACCGCGACTTATGATACGTGAAATGAGCAACCTGTAAACTAATAGGATGTCCCCGACAATATGCCGCTTATACTGGAAAACCTTGAAAAGATGTACGGCGATCGCCTCCTGTTCCGGTCTCAGCACTGTGCCATTGGTGCTGGAGACAAGGTCGGTATCATCGGCCCCAACGGAAGCGGCAAGACGACGCTCCTCCGCATCCTAAGTGGGGTTGATGATGAGTATGCCGGATCGGTCCAGATCACCGGTGGGGACAGTTTCTGCTTTATCGATGCTGTTCCCGTCGACCCCGAGCGTACTGCCCGCCAGATTGTCGCTGAGCCTTTCGAGCATCTCCGTGTCCAGGATGCACGCATCCGCGAGCTGGAACGCCTTCTTTCCACAACTCTTGAGACCGATGACTACCTCGTCGAGCTCGCCCGGCAAACCGAGCAGTTCGAGGCCCAGGGCGGCTACGACTACATCGTCAACATGAACAAGGCGCTCTCCAGCCTCGGTTTTGCCTCGGAGGATCTTGACCGCTTTGCGGGGACGATGAGTGCCGGAGAGATCTCACGGCTGCGTCTGTCGCGGCTGGTCAGTGACACCAAGAACATCTGGCTGCTGGATGAGCCTACCAACTACCTGGATATTCCCGGCGTGCAGTGGCTCGAGCGCCAGCTCAAAGGGCTGCAGGCCACGGTCCTGGTGGCATCGCACGATGCCTGGTTTCTGGACCAGGTCTGCAACAAGCTGCTGGTCATCGAAAACGGAACGCTGCGCCTGTTCAGCGGAGGGTACACCGACTACGTCCGCGTCAGGGACGCTGAAGCCGCCAACCGCGCCCAGCATGATGCCGAGCTCAAGCGGGAGATCGAACGTATGCGGCAGTACGTCGAGAAGTACAGGTATGGGACGCGCGCAAGCCAGGCTGCCTCACGCGAGAAAGCAATGGAACGTCTCAAGGCGAAGGTTCGGACTGAACCCGGCTCTGCACGCAAACGCGTCCACGTGCGGCTACGCAATACGGGAGAGAGTGGAGAGATCGCGCTGCGCCTTGAGCACGTCAGCAAGTCGTACGGCGACCGTGCTGTTCTCAGCAGAGCAAACGTCACGATCCTCTCTCGCCAACATGTGGCCATCCTTGGCCGCAACGGGGCCGGGAAGACGACGCTGCTGGGCATAGCGATGGGGCAGATCGTCCCTGACGATGGCGACATCTATTGGGGACCAAGCGTACGGTACTCCTTCTTCCCTCAGAACTACACGCTCTTCGAGAAAGAGACTGCAATGGAGTGGATCATGGCCCGCCGCCCGCAGATGATCATCTCGGAGGTCAAGGCTCTGTTGGGCGGTTTTGGTTTCTCCGCCGACCAGATGGACCAGCAGACTGGGGCGATGAGCAGTGGAGAGAAGCAGCGTCTGCTGTTGGCACTGCTCTCTACTGAAACGGCCAACATGATCATCCTTGACGAGCCAACGAACTTTCTGGACATCCAGACACGGGAATCTCTCGCTTCGACGCTCCGGGCGTTCGAGGGGACAGTCCTGTTCGTATCGCACGACCGAACGTTTATTGACGCTGTCGCCGACCGTGTCGTCCTTATCGAGCGCAGCAACGTGTCAGTGCTGGAGGGAAACTACTCGGCAAACCGGCAGGAGCTCTTCAACGATCATGCCAGCCGCACCCCGCCGACTGGTCGTGCGAATGTCCAGAATAATACCAGGTCCACACGGACGTCACACAACAGACTCATGGCCCTCGAAGCCCACGTACGACTTCTCGAGCGCCAGATTGGTGAGATCGAACACGAACAGTCTGATCTCATCCGGAGACTGCAGGAAGAAGGGCCTGTCATGCAGGGAACCGATATCGCGTCGCTGTCGGTGCATATCCACGAGCTCCAGGTACGGCGGGAGGAGCTGTTCGAGGAGCTGGCAATGGCGGAAGAGCAGTTGTTACAGGCCTCGGCGTCGTGACTCGATTTCCTGGAGCAGTTCCTCGCGGGACGTGAATCCCCACCGCTCCAGCAGTTCCTCCGAGAGGTCGTACACAAGAGTCTTCTTCAGATAGTCCCGTTTCGTGGTCAGGAGCTTGCGTTCAAGGAGCGACACCAGAGCTTTGTCGCTCGTGACTCCGCGCAGCTGCAGAATCTCCTTGCGTGCCAGCGCCCCCTTCGTAATAATGAGGGCGAGAACCTCCATGGCCTGTCTGGAAAGGCCGACCTTGGGTTTGGGCTGAGGTGGCTCAGGCGTGAGCTTGGCAGGAACCGAGAAGCAGTATTTCTGGCCGTCTTGGACGAGACGGACGCCACGATTCGTGTAGTCAGCCTGGAGGCTCTCCAGAAGACGCCGGGTCGCCTGGCAGCTCTGTCCCGCCCGGCGCGCCAGATAGCGGACGCCCACGGGCCCATCAGCCGCAAACAGGATGGCCTCGAGTCGCTGCTTCGCGGCCTGAAGCTCCAGCCCCGTAATGAATTCCTGACTTTCTGCGCGTTCAGTCATCTGGTTTTCCCACGTATTTGACGGCAATACCCTCGAACCGGCTCTGCTGAGCGATGTGGAGGACCCCCATCTTGGTCAGGATGAGAATCGCGAGAAAGCTCAATACCACGCGCTCTCGGGAGTCGGATGAGTCGAAGATGTCCTCAAACAGCATAGTTCCCCTCTCCTGCAGCAGCGCGCGAAGCTCCCGCATGACCTGCTGGAGGCTCAGATAGACCGGTCGCTGGTTTTCGCTCTTGACGGGCTTGCGCGCCGCGACGCGTTCAACGATGCGGGCAAGTGCCTCAAGAAGAGCGTCCGACACCTCGTCACCGGTCTGCTCCTCCGCTGGAGCCGGCGTCGTCAGGACATTCGGCCTCTTGTACGGGGCTCTGCCCGCATTCACTTCCTGGAGGACCTCAATGATGGGCCTGGCGTACAACCCCGCCTCATCCAGCGCTCTGATGCCTTCCTGCAAGGATTTCTCCTGCGCGGCCGCGTGCCCGAACAGGACGAACTCACTCTTCAGCTTGAGCAGATCAGCCAGCATGTAGACGAGCTCGGCATGCTCCTCGACCCCGGCGTCGCGCCGAATGGTCATGCTGCAGAAGTCCACCAGGCGCTCCACGACGACGTCAGCGACGTCGGCATGCCCAGCCCGTCCAAGGAGTCTCAGGTTGTTCACAGAGTCCGTCAGGCCCGGCACGGTCAGATTCCCATGGCCTCCCTGACCATGCGCACGGTCTCGGCCGCGACCACCGACGCCTTCTCGCGGCCTTCTGCCAGAATGCGGTCAACCGACTGAGGATCGGCGGCAAAGGCGGCCCGGCGCTCCCGGAACCCGACCAGCCGCTCCGAGACCATTGCTGCGACGAAACGCTTGTGGACGACACAGCCAAGACAGCCCCGTTCACACTGGGTCTTAGCTTCTGGCGCGGTGTCCGGTTGAAGCAGCTTGTGATACTGGTAGATGACACAGCCGGCTTCTGGGTGACCAGGGTCATCCTTGCGTACCTTCAAGGGGTCCGTGTAGGCCGTCATCATGCGCTTCGCTGTCACTTCCGGCGGGTCGGAGACCACGATGTCGTTGCCGAGAGACTTGCTCATCCTCCGTCCGTCAAGGCCCGGCAACCTCTGAAACTCGTTCAGAATAGGCTGAGGCTCTGGGAAAAGGTCGACGTGATACGTGTGGTTGAAGGTACGCACCAGTTCACGGGCGAATTCGAGGTGTGGGACCTGGTCCTTGCCAACGGGCACTGCTTCCGCACGGTATACCATGATATCCGAGGCCATCAGGACCGGATAGCTCAACAGGCCAAGGTTCACGTTGTCCTTGAGGTCCATATCCCGGATCATCTCCTTGACTGTCGGGTTTCGCTCGAGCCATGATACGGGCGTGATCATCGCCAGGAGCGCGAACAGATAGGCGTGCTCCGGCACGTCGGACTGGCAGAAGATGGCAGATTTCTGCGGGTCGAGTCCCGCCCCCAGCCAGTCGAGGACCATCTCACGCCGGTACTCACGAATCGAACCACTCTCGTTCCATTTGGTGGTCAGTGCGTGCATGTCCGCAACCATGAAGTAGCAGTCATACTCGTCCTGCAGCTTGACATAGTTCGCCAGCACGCCCAAGTAGTGACCCAGATGGAGCTTGCCGGTGGGACGCATGCCACTCAGGATACGCTTTTTCATAAGCACCTCACAGCCTCAGGACAGTATTCAGAATAAAGCCGAGCACCCTCGACATCACACCGCCGATGATGTTGAACCAGAGGAGGGCAAGTAGGATGACCGTCCCGTACAGGTCCACCGCGCGGTCGTACAGAAACCGTTCCGGCCTCTTGAAGAAGAGTGCAAAAAAGGCCTTGGAGCCATCGAGTGGAGGAATGGGAAGGAGATTGAACACGCCAAGGGCCACCGAAAACTCGACAAGGCTCTTCAGGACGATATACACGTAGGTGAACTGCGTGACCATCCCCGCCGAACTCTTGACGAGTAGCAGGAGCAGGTAGGCGACGATGGCCGTGACAAAGTTGGAGGCCGGTCCAGCCAGGGAGACAAGGACGGTATCGCGGCGAGGGTGCTTGAATGCTGCGAAATCGATCATCACGGGGCGTGCCCATCCGACATGGAACAACAGGAGAGCGATGGTCCCAAGCGGGTCCAGGTGACGCAAAGGGTTCAGGCTGAGGCGCCCTGTCTCGACGGGGGTCGTGTCTCCAAGTTTCCATGCCGTCCATGCATGGAAATACTCATGGATCGTAATAACGATCAGGATGACCGGCACCTGGACAATCCAGATGGGCATCTCGTTGCGGATGTAGTTCAAGAGTCCCTGCATATGCTCTATCCTTTCTCGCCGATGCGCCGGTTTTTCGGGCTGCTATCATGGAGTCATAGTAGCCCGGTTTCCGCCTTACGCAATCGCTTGGCAACCAGCGATTCTTCATTGCGGCTGCCCATTTTCCTGCTACAATCAACGCATGATCAAGATGCGCGTTCGATACAGCAAGGAAGAAGAGGCCTGCCTGCTTTCACACCACGAGGTCCAGGCGGCCCTGGTGCGGTGGCTGCGGCGTAGTAACCTGCCTCTGGTCTACAGCGAAGGGTTCAATCAGCGCGTCCGGATCGAAACCGGCATTCCCACGGGCGTCGGCATGGTCAGCCTTCAGGAATATGTGGATGTGCTCCTCGACGCTTATTCGCCCGTCGTCGACCGTGCGAATGCACTGGAGCGTACGGCGCCTCCCGGCCTCAGGTTCCTGGCCGCGGTCGACATTCCCCTCACTGCCCCGTCTCTCATGGGACAGCCTATGATCCTCCGCTATGAATACGCGTGGGCACACCGGGCGGACATCGATGCCGAGCAGATGAAGGCCTGCATGACTTCGTTCCTCGCCCTGCCAATGTTGATGGTCGAGCGCGAGAACAGCAAGTCCCGTGCGCCGAAAGACATTCGCAAGTATGTTCTTACCGCGCAGATCTCGACGCGGACTCCCTTGCGCGCCCACGTGGGCGTCTTCTTCGACCAGTCGGGAACAATCCGCATGAACGAGGTCATCACCTACATCTTCGGCCTCGGTGGCAAGGTTGCGCCCATGCCGGTTATCACGCGCCAGAGCGTGCTGCTCAATATGAGCGACGTTTTCGTCGACCCCATGGACATCGTCGCACACGCTGTTCCGCCTCATCGACCGAAGAGCAATCACCACGACTGAGATGCAACAACAAGAGCTCCCCGGTTACCCGGGGAGCTTTCCGTTTCTCACATATATAGTTCGGACTAATCGCCGTAGTCGTCTTCCTCGCGTCCAGAGCGCTTCCGCTCCTTGAAATCAAGGAGTCTCTTGCGAATGCGCAGGGACTTGGGTGTGACCTCCAGCAGCTCGTCCTCGTTGATGTAGTCGAGAAACTGGTCGAGAGCGAACTGGATCGGCGGGTCGATCTTCGTGGAGATCTCTGACGTGGAGGACCGCATGTTGCTGAGGTGTTTCTCCTTCGTCGGATTCACTTTCAGATCGTGATCGCGCATGGTCTCGCCGACGATCTGACCGGCATACACCTTTTCGGCAGGCGCAACAAACAACTTGCCGCGATCCTGGATGTGCGCGATAGCGTAGGCTGAAACGGCCCCGGTATGGTCTGAGACCAGGACGCCGTTCCTGCGGCCGCCGATCTTGCCTGCCCACTCCAGGTATCCCAGGTACGTATGGGTCATGACGCCGTTGCCTTTGGTCGAACTCAGGAACTCGGACCGGAAGCCAAACAGGCCCCGAAGAGGAATCGTGTAGCTGAGACGGACGTAAGCTCCCTTAAGATCGAGCATCTTCTCCATGGTCCCGCGCCGTTCACCCAGCATGTTGATGACCGTTCCCTGGTACTCCTTGGGAACGTCCAGGACGAGGGTCTCATACGGCTCGAGGACCTTGCCGCCCTTCTTCTCGGTGATGACTTGTGGCATCGAAACCTGAAACTCATAGCCTTCGCGGCGTATCTGTTCAATGAGGATCGCCAGCTGGAGTTCGCCTCGTCCCGCAACGGTGAACCGGTCGGGCAGATCGCCCCACTCAACGGCGATGGAAACGTTAGTACGCAGCTCTTTCTCGATACGCTCACGCAGCTTGCTGGAGGTCACGAACTTGCCCTCCGTACCTCCAAATGGACTGTCGTTGACCATGAACATCATCGAGACTGTCGGCGGTTCGATTGTCAGCATGTTCAGCTTCACCGGACGTTCAGGATCGGTGACCGAGTCTCCGATCGTGATAGCAGGTATTCCTGCGAACGCGAAGATCTCGCCCGCCTCCACGCTGGGGACCTCCTTGCGTTCCAACCCCTCGAAGATGAAGAGCTTGAGGATCTGACCCAAGTATTCGTTTTCGCCATCGGAGAACACCTTGACCTTGTCTCCGGTCTTCAGCTGTCCGCCGAACATGCGGCCGATGCCGATGCGCCCAATATAGTCGTCATGGGTGATATTCGTTACCAGGACCGACAGAGGACTCGCGGCATCATACTCCGGAGCAGGGACCTTCTTGAGCATCAGCTGGAACAGTGGCGTCAGGTCTTGCGGTGGATCGTTGAGGTCCATGGTCGCTTTGCCGTCGCGGCCCGAAGCATAGACGACCGCGAAATCCAGCTGCTCTTCGGTTGCGTCGAGTTCGACGAACAGGTCGAAGGTCTCGTTGATGACTTCCTGGATACGGGCATCCTGCCGATCGATCTTGTTGATGACTACAATCGGCCTGAGATTGAGCTCGAGAGCCTTCTTGAGCACGAACCGCGTCTGCGGCATCGGCCCCTCGGAGGCATCGACCAAGAGCAGAACCCCATCCACCATTCTCAGGACGCGCTCCACTTCGCCACCAAAGTCCGAGTGGCCAGGCGTGTCGACGATGTTGATCTTAACACCCTTCCACACCAGCGACATGTTCTTGGAGATAATGGTGATGCCGCGTTCCCGCTCGAGGTCCCCTGAGTCGAGGATGCATTCCCCCATCTGGTCGATATTGCGGAACAGTTTACACTGCCGCATCATAGCGTCGACCAGCGTCGTCTTTCCGTGGTCGACGTGTGCAATGATACCTATGTTACGGAGATCGTTTCTGCGCACTCAAGCACTCCCTTCAAACAAGCATGGTTGGAGACCGGCAATGGCCTCAAACTATTATTATACCCTTGTTTTCAGGCGTTCAATGCACCGAGTGCGATGGAGTAGAACTTCGAATCTTCAGAATCTCCCCTGCTGGTCAGGATGCATGGCGCCGTAGTCCCCGTCACCATCGCTGCCGTCTCGGCTTTCCCAAACCAGACAATCGCCTTATAGAGGACGTTTCCGCTGTCGATACCGGGCACGATGAGGATATCTGCATCGCCACGGACCCGTCCCTTGAAGCCCTTGATGTCGCTGACTTCCGGAAACAGCGCGAGGTCCACCGAAATGGGCCCCTCGGCCAGGACGTTGCCAAATTGCTTACGTACCGCCATACCTGTCAGAATAGCTGCTTCCTGGCTGCTTGGGAACTTCAGCACAGTCTCGCTGGCCGACAGGAAGGCGATCCTGGGCATTTCGACGCGCAGGCTGTTCGCAACACGGATGGCGTATTTTGTGATGGCGACTTTCTGCTGGAGCGTCGGCAATGGTATCACGGCCGCATCCGACATAATCAGCAGCCGGGGGTAGTCGGGGATCTCGAACACGGCAACATGTGACAGGAGGCCGCCCTCGGGCAGCAGTCCCATCTCCTTGTCCAGAATCCCTCGCATATAGGTATCTGTGTGAGCCAGACCCTTCATCAGCATATGCGCGCTGCCCTCACGGACCAGCTTCACGGCTGCTTTGACCGACGGCATCTCACCCTCGACGTCGATAATCTCAAAGAGCTTCGCATCAACGCCGCACTCGCCTGCAATCTCTGTGATCTTTCGTTTCCCGCCGACGACCACGGCGTCGACGATGCCTTCCTTGACGGCACGTTCCATAGCCTGCAGCGTGTGAGCATCTTCACCATAGGCGACGGCCATCCGCTTGCGCGGCAGGCCTTTCACAGCTGTTGGAATGTCAGACAAATGTGTCATGGGCGTCATGGCCCCTCCTAGTAGTACGCTACGATGCCCAGTGCCACGGACATCAGCTTGGTCTGTCCATCGTCGGCACGCGAAGGCACCAAGACGGGTTTGCGCGCGCCGATCGTCACATGCGCCGAGGTGAATCCAGCAAAATAGGTCATGGACTTGCCCAGCAAATTGCCTGCCTCGATATCCGGCACAATGAGAATATCGGCCGCACCGGCGACCTCACCGCCGATACCCTTGATGCTCGCAGCCCGTGGTGAAATGGCGTTATCCAGCGCCAACGGCCCGTCGACAACACAACCCTTGATCTGTCCGCGTTCCCACATGCGTGCAATAATGGCGGCATCCTCTGTACACGGCATTTTTTCCGTAACGGTCTCCACAGCTGCCAGAACCGCCACCTTCGGGTTCTCATAGCCGAGACGGTGATACACCCCGACAGTATTCTTGATACTCTCTACCTTCTCATCCAGCGTTGGGGCAACGAGGATGCCGCCGTCCACGACCGCCAGCAATGAGTGACGCATGCGCGTGTCCTCATAAATGGTGCACTCAGACATCACCTTGCTCGCCCGGATACCCGTCTCCTTGTCCAACACGGCATGAAGCAACTGGGCTGTCTGCGCCCCGCCCTTCAGAAGGACATCTGCCCGATCATCGTGCGCCAGTTGCACGGCAATCCTGCACGCCTCCACAGGGTCGCCCGCCGGGACGACTTCATAGTCGCCGGCGGACACCCCGGCTTGCTGCAGCAGCGCCGCCATGCGGTCAGGCGGACCTACAAGAATCGGCGCTGCTATGCCGGCCTGCTGCGCCAGAATGGCAGCGTGCAGTGATACCTCTTCAGGGAACGCGACCGCCAGCTTCCTGCGGCCGCGCTTCTTCGCCTCTTCAAGCAGTTCAGCGAACGTCCTGATCTCCATGGGTCCCCCTATTCGAATGTTTTTTCCGTCTCGATACCTTGTCGGAGGCGCAGGTAGGCGTCGTTAAGCGCTTCCAGTTCATTCTCGCCGGCGATGACCTCGACTGGCGCAATGAATGCCACACGCTCGCGGATCCATTGCATCAGCATCGAGCTCTTGGCCAGTCCGCCGGTCAGCACGATGACATCAACGTCACCTTCCAGCACGGTGGCCATGGCGCCGATTTCCTTGGCGATCTGATAGGCCATCCCTTCATAGACCGTCGCCGCTTCCTGGTTGCCCGCAGCAATCCGGGCTTCGACCTCACGTGCGTCGTTCGTGCCGAGATAGGACACGAGCCCTCCCGTGCGCGTCAACCGCTTGACGACCTCAGCCTCGGTCGCCCCTCCCTCAAAGCACAGACGCACCAGCGAGCACGCGGGAAGCCCTCCCGCACGTTCGGGCGAGAACGGCCCTTGCTCGTTGGCGTTGTTCACGTCGACGATGCGTCCGTGGCACAGGGGTGCAATGGAGATGCCTCCGCCCAAATGCGCCACGATCATGTTCATCTCGTCCAAGGCCTTGCCATGAGCCTTCGCGATGTTGTAGGCAACCTTCCGGATGTTGAGCGCATGGACGAGGGACCGCCGCAGAAGTTCCTTGAGACCCGAGATGCGGGCCACGTCCTCGAACTCGTCAACCGACACGGGATCAGCAATGTAACAGGGGATATCTGTGCCTTCCAGCAGACGATGAGCAATCAATGCTCCCAGATTAGAAGCATGTTGTGCAATGCGGGCTTCGAAGCAGTCGCGCAGCATACGGTCGTTGACAGCATAGATGCCCGCGGATACGGGATGCAGGATACCGCCGCGTGCTATGACGGCTTTGAGTTGTTCTGCCTGCACACCGTGACGCGCAAGAAAATTCGCCACAGTCTGTACGCGCATCTCCAGCTGGTCTGAAATCCGGGCAAACGGCGCCAGTTCCACAGCGGAATAGTCCAGCGACTCCTGCGCGAGCACATTTTCCCCTTCGTACAACGCTACTTTTGTAGACGTAGAACCAGGATTGATCACAAGAATCATATGGGGCACCTCTTGCATGAATGACTAGGGAAACAAAAACTCGCGGGCGTTGGCCAGAGCGACCTCGGACACCTGGTCACCTGACACCATTCGCGCTAGCTCGCGGACACGCTCCTCGCCCGTGACGCGGTGCACTTCCACTGTGGTGGCATCCTCGCTCTGCTCCTTGGAGATGACGAGGTGCGTTCCAGCCTTGGCCGCGATAGTGGGCAGATGGGTGATGACGATGACCTGGCGATGCATGCCAAGGCTGCTTAGCTTGCCGGCAACTGCAAGCCCCGTTTCGCCACCGATGCCGGCATCCACCTCGTCGAACACCATGGTAGGAATCTGGTCGGTCTCGGCGAATATCGTCTTGAGCGCTAGCATGACGCGCGAAAGCTCTCCGCCGGATGCGATTTCTCTGAGAGGACGCAGTCCCTCTCCCGGGTTGGGAGCAATAAGGAACTCGACCACGTCCAGACCCGTCTCAGATGCCTTGAAACGCTCATCACCAATAGCGATACCCTGCTCGTCGACGCTCTGCTCGATGGAACAGACGAACCGGGCATTGGACATGGCCAGCTCAGCAAGCTGTTCCTCGACCTTGCGTGCAAGGACGGGCCCCCCCTGCTTGCGTTTCGCCGTCAGTGACGCGCCGATCGTCGAGAGTTCGATTTCCAGCTGCGCTATGTGGCCACGCATGCCGGCCTCGTCGCCCGCCCGCTCGTGGCGTTCATGCAGCTTGCCGTCGACCTCCGTCCAAAATGCAAGCAGACCGTCGAGGTTCTTGTGATACTTTTCCTCGAGTCTGGCGATAGCGTCCAGCCGCTCAGTCACCTGCGCCAGTCTCGCGTCATCCAGCTCAAGCCTGCTGAGATAGTCGCTCAGAGCCGACTCAGCTTCCTTGAGACTCGCCTGCGCCCCGTCCAGCAGGGATCCCACATCGTTCAGCCGGGGGTCGATCGAGCACAGGGCATCGATGGTGTGGTGCAGTCTGCCGACCTGCCGCACGATCCCTTCGCTGTCCCGGGATTCGTCTCCGACAAGGGCGGCCGACGCCTGGCCCAATTGCTCCTGCAGCTCACGGACGTTCTCCAGAAGCCGCTGTTCTGCGATGAGCAGGCTGTCCTCCCCGGCCCTCAGTTGCGCATGCTCAAGCTCTTCCGACGCGAACTCCAAATAGGAGGTCTCAGTGTCCCATTCTGCCCGGCGGGTCTCCATCTGCTCCAGCTCACGGCGTGCGGCGCGTACCTCCGCGAGTCTCGTACCAAAGAGCTCCCGCGCAGACTCGGTGTCATGTCCCAGAAAAGAGTCGAGAAGCTGGATATGATTCTCACGTACCAGCAACGACTGTGGTTCGTGCTGCCCATGGACATCCACAAGATGCTCGCCGAGCAGTCTAAGCGTACTGATGGGCACAATGCGTCCGTTGATGCGATACTTGTGCCTGCCGGTGCGGTCCACCTCGCGGGTTGCCACGACGGTCACGTCATCGTCCGTCACGAGGTCTCCCAGCATATCCCGCAGCGAACAGGCACGCGGAAGCGCGAACTCGGCATCCAGTCGCAGACTGTCCGCCCCCACGCTGATGAAGTCACTGGTCAGCTTGCCCCCCAGCACTGCGCTGATTGCTCGCACGAGGATAGTCTTGCCCGCGCCCGTCTCGCCCGTAATGACATTCAACCCGTCATCGAATGACACGTGAACGTCGTGGGCAATGGCCAGATTGTGGATGTCCAGTTCCAGCAGCACCGTCAGCCACCCCAGTGGAACTTGGCGCCGAGGACCTTGTAAAAGTTCTTCTCGCGCAACCGGATGATAGCAACATCCTGGGGGTATCTCTTCACGCAGACCGTGTCAAAGCTGTGGATGTCGCCGACACGCTCTCCGTCACGCATGAAAGCCGCCTTGTCTCGCGACGGCTTCACTTTGATAGTGATCTCACTGCCTGCCGATACGACCAGAGGCCTCGACGTGAAGTCATGTGGCGCAAGGGGAGCGAGCACAAGTGCTTCGACGGTGGGGTCGACGATAGGGCCTCCGGCGGACAGGGAATACCCTGTCGAACCGGTAGGTGTGCACACCATGATGCCGTCTGCTGTGATCTGCCCTGCGCGCACGCCATCGATGAAGACCTCGAACGTGAGGATCTTGCCCGTTAGCTCCCGGACCACCAGAATCTCGTTGATGGCCGTCGTATCGAGGATTTCCCGACCTTCGCGCACGACGCGGGCCTCGAGGACGAGACGATGCTCCACGGTGTACGTATGCGCGAGGACAGCGTCAAGCGACGCATAGATCTCGTTCTCTTCGACGTCCGTGAGAAAGCCGAGAGAGCCCAGGTTGATGCCCAGGACGGGCAAACTGAGCTGGGTGCTGAGCCGTGCGGCGCGCAGGAAGGTCCCGTCGCCACCCAAGCTCAGAATGAAGGAACCGTCCGCCGCTCCCGACGGGATAGTAGACAAGTCGTCCCTGGAGGTCACGCTGACGACCTCGACCCCCTTGCCTGTCAGATATGGCCGAATCTCGCACTCGAGTTCGCGTGCATCCTTCGAGTCCCCGCGGAAGTAGACGATGCTCTTCATCACGCTGTACAGTGTACGACGGATGTGCGAGGCTTCAAGCCGCTACCGCCTGTCTGCCCCAGCCAGCAGGGCTTGCGCCGCACGCGCCAGTCCCTGTGCGTCGAGCTGATAGGCAGCCAGGAGGTGTGCCCGCTTGTCTTGGCCAGGAAACGCGTCGGGAACACCACACCGTTCGATGCGCGAGATATTCATCCCGGAATGGACGAGCGCTTCCACGACTGCGTCGTAGACGCCCGTGGAACGCGTCGTTTCTTCAACGAGCAACACTGCCCGGCAGGCGCCGGCCAGTCGTGTGAGGAGATCAATGTCCAGCGGCTGGGCAAAACGCAGGTCCACAACACACGCTTGGACTCCATTGCCTGCAAGGATCTTCCGGGCTTCCAGCGCCGACCGAAGCACCGGCCCCAGCGAAACAATGGCAACATCACTCCCATCCGCGACGATGACACCAGTCCCGGGAATCATGGGAGGACGCTCACCAAGCTGTTCACTGAGGTCGTAGGCAACGTCCTTGGGATACCGGATGGCAAACGGCCCCGTGGCCGCGGCAGATAGTTCCAGCATACGCACCAGGTCCACCCGGTCGCCCGGGGAACACAAGGTCATGCCGGGAACGCTCTTCAGAAAGCCGACGTCGAAGACGCCCTGATGGGTCGGCCCGTCGTCGCTGACCAGTCCAGCCCGGTCAATCGCGAACCGCACGGGCAGACCGCTGATGCCGACATCGTGGACGATCTGATCATACGCCCGCTGGAGGAACGTCGAGTAGACTGCGACATACGGCTTGTAGCCTCGACTGGCCAACGACGCTGCCATGCCGACAGCATGCTGCTCGGCAATGCCGACATCATAGCAGCGATCGGGAAAGCGCCTGGCAAACCCGGCAAGCCCGGTGCCATCCATCATCGCAGCCGTGATGGCGACGATGCGGGGGTCTGTCTCCGCAAGCCGTATCAACGTGTCGCCAAATACGTCGGAGTAGGTCGGTAAGGACTTCTCCCCCTTGCTCAGCCCATTCTCGATGATGAACGGCGCCACGCCATGGAATTGAGACGGCTGCCGTTCGGCCAGCTCGTATCCCTTGCCCTTGACGGTCACGACCTGCAGGACGACAGGCTGCTGGATATCCTTGACCATATCGATCGCTTCAATGAGTTTGCCGATGTCATGTCCATCCACGACCCCGAAATACCGAAAACCCAACTCCTCGAAGAAGATCGTGGGGAGGTACAGCCGTTTGAGCAGCGTTCTCAGCCAGCGAAGCCCATGTCCCACCAGCGGAGACTCGCGCGCGCGCAGGTACCATGCACGCGTCCGCAGCCGGTTGAGTGCCCACGCCATGCCTCCCACGGAGCGGGAGATGGACATGTCGTTGTGGTTGAGGATAACCAGGCACTGGCCGTGCGCCCGTCCGAGGTTGTTGAGCGCTTCCAGGGCCATGCCGCCGGATAAGGCGCCATCGCCGATGACCGCGACCACACGCTGGTTCCCGCCGTCCAGGTGCCGCGCCGCAAGGAGACCTGCTGCTATGGACAGCGACGTCGAGGCGTGTCCCGCCAGGAATGTGTCATACGGGGATTCATTGGGATTCACGAACCCGCTGATCCCCCCACATTGCCGGAGCGTGCTGAACGACTTGTAGCGGCCGGTGAGAAGCTTGTGCGTATAGCACTGGTGTCCCACGTCCCAGACCAGCTGGTCTGTCGGCGTATCCAGCGTCATGTGGAGTGCAATGGTCAGCTCGACGGCTCCCAGATTCGACGCAAGGTGTCCACCGTTGATCGAGCACGTGTCGAGAATGACCTGCCTGCATTCGGCCGCCAGCGTCCGCAGCTGCGGGATGTCCAGTCCCCGGATGTCGGCAGGAGAGGAAACGTGCTCGAGAATCAACTCCGAGCCTTCTCCGCAAGAAGGTCGACAAGCCC
>Ga0209744_1000036_pt1 | contig 39889 bp, 34 predicted proteins | sample BarGraNGADG00311_2_FD_184494 | JGI IMG/M metagenome (GOLD analysis project Ga0209744, IMG submission 184494) | Arctic peat soil microbial communities from Barrow, Alaska - Barrow Graham LP Ref core NGADG0004-311 (SPAdes) (version 2) | ecosystem: Environmental > Terrestrial > Soil > Wetlands >... | reverse complement strand
ATCCTTCTGCTGTGTTCGCCATGGAAGTTGTATCACCATACCATGAGGTGAATTTCTCTTTTGACAAAACTTTGACCATAGCTCTCATATAGGAATGCCGCAAGCCGCAGTACTCGGCGCAATAAAGATCGTATTCTCCTTCAGTCTGAGGTATAAACCACATAACCTTTTCTCTGCCAGGGACAATATCAGATTTTATTCTGTATGCAGGAATGAACAAGCTGTGAATAACATCGAGCGAGACAAGATTAATTTTAACTGGGGTATTGACGGGAACTACCAGATCAGGACTTTGCTTGCCATTTTCGTAGAGGAAGGAAAAGCTCCACATCCTCGCAGTCGCGGTTATCTTCATGGCATTGGCAGGCGGCTTATTCATGGGTTTCCACCCTTGCCAACCATAATAAAACATTAATAATGCTAATAGTATAGGAACAACTGTCCAGGTAATTTCAAGTAATGTATTCCCTTCAATCTGGGTAGCAGTTTTATTTTTCTTCCTGTTATACCTGAAGACAAAATAGAGCATGGTAAAAGTAAGCCCTACCAGGAGTAACAATGAAACTCCGACAATAAAGTAAAATGCAGTATTGAAAGTAGATACATAATTTGAAGCGTCAATTCCTGTGGTTGAATACATACTTATTATCTATATAGATAGTCAAGAAAGGTTATTATTATTACGACACTTATGAGCAGTATTACTGCAATAACGGCGATGGAGAACATCTTATTTTCAAATTTCAGATGCATAAAGATTCGTAAGACGAATGAAGATTTAACGGCAGCTATCAACAGAGCAAGCATAACTGTAAAAGTGCCAAGGTAAATCCGGGTTATGGCAACTGAGGTAAGTGTTAATGTTATTAACAGCACCAGAATGTAAAGAAATGTCCGGTAAGGAATTATATGATTTTTTTCATTCTCCATCGTTATAGTCAGTATTAAGTAATGAGATAAAACAGTGGAAAGAGGAAGATCCAGATAAGGTCAACAAGATGCCAATATAGTCCGCTGTTTTCCAGCAAGACAAAATTAGTGGGGTTAATTTTATCCCTGTAGATCTTAACAGTAATAACTCCGATAAAGATCAATCCAATAATTATATGCAAGGCATGCAGGCCGGTCATAAAAAAGTACAGACCATAGAAAAGAACATCACCCTGACCGCGCAAAGCAAGAACTGCAGAACCCGGATAGATGTGTTCTTTAATATGTTCACCCCATTCAAAGTATTTATTTACCAGAAAAGCCAGTCCGAGAAGGACGGTTATACAAAGAAGTAAAAGAGCAAGTTTTTTATTCTTTTTCTGAATTGCTGTGATCGACATAGCTATTGTTGTACTGCTGATAAGGAGGATTATAGTGTTAATTGTTCCTATGCCAACTTTCAATTCCTGGGCGGCAAGATGAAATGCTTCGGCATTCCTGAACCGGTACACCGAATATACCACAAAAAGCCCCCCGAACAGCAGCATTTCTGTAAAGAGGAAAAACCACATTCCGGTTTTTGATGTCAGATCGTCCCGGTGTAATTCTGGAGTAGCGTTCATTTATAGTCGTATGGTCCTTTGGTAATTACAGGAATCTCATCAAAGTTTTCAACCGGAGGTGGAGAAGGTACCGTCCATTCCAGGGTCTTTCCGCCCCAGGGATTTGAAGGAGCTTTAGATCCGCTTTTTAATGAAGCAAATAAGTTAATTATAATTATTGCCAGCCCTGAGTATAGGACCCATGAGCCCATTGTTGAAAGTATATTTCCTGCGTGAAAGATTTCATCATAATCATAATACCTTCTCGGCATACCTTTAAATCCCAGATAAAACATAGGGCCATACAAGGTGATAAATCCTATAAAAAACAGGACTAAACCAATATTTGCCCATCTTGTATCATACATTTTACCTGTAATTTTCGGAAACCAGTAATGCATAGCACCAAAAAAGGCAAAACCGGTTCCTCCAAATACTATAAAGTGGAAATGGGCTACAACAAAATGTGTGTTATGTAAATGTACATTCGCTGCAAGTGAACCAAGAATAAGGCCCGAAAATCCGCCAATCATAAATACAAAGACGAATGCCATTGCCCAATAAAATGGAGTTTGCAGCTCAATTGAACCTTTATGCATTGTAGATATCCAGTTAAAGACTTTTATTGCACTGGGGATGGCTACAAGAAACGTCAGTAGTGAAAATGCATATTGGGCAGTACTGCTCATTCCTGATGTGAACATATGATGTCCCCATACAAAATAACCAACAAAAGCAATAGCGAGGGTAGAAACAACCATGAAATTATATCCGAATATTGTTTTGTGAGAAAAAGTTGATATAATTTCAGAAATTGCCCCCATAGCAGGCAATATCATAATATAAACAGCAGGATGACTGTATGTCCAGAATAAATGCTGATAGAGAAGAGGATCGCCACCCAATGTGGGATCGAAAAATCCAATATGCAAGGTCCTTTCAGCAACTATCATAAGCATAGTAATACCAATTATGGGAGTAGCAAGTAATTGTACCCATCCGGTAGCATAAAGTGCCCATGGGAATAATGGCATTTTTAGCCATGTCATACCTGGGGCACGCATCCTGTGAATAGTAACTAAAAAGTTCAATCCGGTAAGTATCGATGAAAATCCAAGGACAAAAGCACCAAATACTGCTGGCAGCATATTCCCTGCTGTTCTGAAGCTGTAAGGTGCATAAAATGTCCATCCGGTATCAGGAGGACCCTGTCCTGCAAATTGTGATATTAGTACTAATGAAACACCCGTTACATACAGATACCAGGAGAGAAGGTTAATTCTTGGAAAAGCCACATCTTTTGCTCCGATCATAATAGGTAACAGGAAGTTGCCAAATACCGCAGGCAGCCCGGGAATGACAACTGCAAAAATCATAATAATTCCATGGAGAGTAAAGAAAGCATTATAGGTCTGGGCGGTCATAATAGTTTTGCCAGGCGCAATAAGCTCAAACTTCATTAACAGTCCTAAAGTTGCTCCAATGGCGAAGAATGTAAGTATAGAAAACAGATACAATAATCCTATTCTTTTATGATCAGTGGAGAATATCCAGGAAAAGAGTCCTTTATATTTTCCTTTATGCTCAAGAAAGCTGGGTTCCGGAATTCCTGGCTGAGTATTCATTTATTTCGCTTGGTTTTTAATTTTATCCGTGAAAGGACGAGAACCAAAAAAATTAAGACTACTATGAATGAAATAACTATTGCGGAAACCCTTGTTACATTAAAAACAAACTGATTCCCTTTACTATCATAGCCATAGCAGACTGCAAGCAGACGATTGATGCTCGGTCCGATCTTCCCTTTGCCGGCTTCGACCATAGTTATTTTTATATCGAAGGGCAGGAATTCAATTCCTCTCAGGTACCGTATAATCTTTCCGTCAGCTGCCAGAGCTATCAGGCCTGTAGGATGTACAAACTGATCGTTTACCTTTTGATAATTAAAACCAACGGATTTAGTTAATTTAGCAATGTCAATACTGTCTGATACAAAAAAAAGCCAGTTTTTTGCTTCTTCTTTTTTCTTCATTGTACTCAGGTAGCTGGCTTTTTTATTAATACCCAGCTTGATTCTTTCCGTAGGATCAAAACTGATTGTTACAACCTCGTAATCCTTGCCAAGTTGAAGATCCACTCCGTCAATGAATTTGGAAATACCCCACATAAGAGGGCTGCATGTTCCGGCACACTGAAAATAAACCATATTTAGAATTGTTGGTTTATTGATCACGTCCTTTAAAAGAACCGTATCACCGGCTTCATTGACAAGTTTTACACTTAGGTCAGCATATTGGCCTTGTTTTTCGTCAAAACCAACCTGCATCTGCTGATTAAAGAGCGATGTCTGGGAGTAAGAATTTATGCTTATCAGACAAATACTTAAAGTAAAAAGAGCTTTAGTTCGACTCATAGTAGTATATTGGGGAAATATGATGTATAAAGGTATATTTTTTTTTGTCTAATAGCTTTCTGAAATACGTTGTCTAATACACTGCTTTTTTGAAGCAATTCTCCTGATGATCTATTTTTTCGCGGTTTTTTCTTCTTCGGAATATATACCGGCAATCATCAATGATCCTCCCATAAGTGAGATATCTTTTAATAAAGCAATTATTGTAGAAGTTTTGTCGGCATCAGTAAAAAGGTGCGGAATGTGAATTGTTACTATAAAAATGAATAGCAGGATTGCAAGCATAATTGTGGACAATTTCACAAACTTTTTTGTAATTATACTGATGCTGGCAGCTATCAGCATTATACCTGTAAGAATTATTGTGTATGCCCCGAGCGGTATAAAAGAAGTCAGCACTCCAAGATAATAATCTGTCATCAGGAAATGATTAATCCCGAAAATGGCAAATGGAATTGCGAAAAGAATTCTTCCGAGAGTGGTGATTTTTTTCATATTTAATGAATTTAATACTAAGCTGTTGCATGTAAAAAGTCTACCATAAATGTAAGAATTATTTGTGATATATTTAAATACGTCAAATTTTATCAGATATCTTTTTTCGTTGGCTGAAGAGTGAACAAAAACAGATTATAAATGTTCTAAAGAGAAAAAATAATCATGGAACGAAGAAAATTTTTTAAGTCAGTTGGGTTGTTAACCGCAGCGGCCTACATTGGCCCCAGAGTCTTTGGTAACATCCAGGAACCTGTAAAATCTTCAAAAATTGAAGGTGTCCCGGCAACGGAATTTCCCCCTTTGCCTTTTGCCTACAATGCATTGGAACCCTATATAGATGCAAGGACTATGGAGATACATTATGACAAGCACCACCGTGCATACTATACCAATTTTTTGAATGCGATCAAAAGTACGCCACTTGAAGGGAAGCCGCTTAGTGACATTTTTGCGGCAATGTCAAAACAAACTGATGCAGTAAGAAACAATGGCGGAGGTTATTATAATCATTTGTTTTTCTGGAATAATCTAAGTGCCAAATCTTCAGGGCCATCCGCTGACTTATCTGCTGCTCTGACAAAATCATTTGGTTCGGTTGATAAATTCAAAGAAACATTCAACACTGCTGCCAAAACACGGTTTGGGAGCGGTTGGGCCTGGTTATATCTTGGGGCTGACAAAAATTTAGCGGTAGCAAGCTCACCAAATCAGGATAACCCACTAATGGATATGTCACCTGTAAAGGGCACTCCTTTATTGACCCTGGATGTATGGGAGCATGCTTATTATCTTAAATATCAGAATAAGAGACCTGATTACATTGATGCATTCTGGAATGTTGTGAACTGGGAGGAAGTGAATAAAAGATATCAGGTTGCACTTAAAGGATGATTTAGGTTTTAGGTATACAGAAACCTCTTAATCTTCATTGTCGCTGTTTTCTGAAAAGGAACCGGGTGAGATACAACTTTCTGGATCTGGCTGAATTTATTTACCTGGGAATTCACATACTCCTGTAATTCACTTAGTACTTCATCAACCTTATCCTCAACATGCCGTGTCATATCCTGTTTCTGACGAGTCATATCCTGCTTCAGAATCTGGTATTTCTTTTCCAGTTCTTCCTTGTTAATATGAACTAAAGCCACCAGTTTCCCCTTTTGCTGAACAACCACTGATTCAACAACAAACCTGAAGTTATTGATAATCGATTCGATTTCTTCCGGATAGATATTTTCGCCACTGGCACCAACGATCATATTTTTTAACCTTCCTTTTATATACAGGTTGTTATTCTGGTCAAGTGTTCCAAGATCACCGGTTTTAAACCACCCTTCCGGTGTAAGAACCTCTTTCGTCATTTCAGGTTCTTTATAATAACCCTTCATCACACAGGGTCCTTTAGCCCATATTTCACCTTCTCCGGTTTTTGCATCCTGATTATTTATTTTAAGTTCCATGCCTTCTAAAACAGGGCCAGTTGACTCAAATACGGCTTTTTGGGCATTAGATCCGGCGAGGAGCGGGGCTGTTTCGGTAAGTCCGTATCCGATTGCATACGGGAATTTTGCCTCAATGAGGAATCTTTCAACTGTCTTATTTAGTTTTGAACCACCAATACCATAAAACTTCAACTCCCCTCCAAACGTTTTCATTAGTTTCTTGCCGGCTGCAGCATTAAGTTTTTTTCTCAGTAAAGGGATCTTATAAAGTAACTTAAGTATCAGGTTGTCCCTGAATGTCGGAATGATCTTATTAAAATAAATTTTTTCAATGATCAGCGGAACAGTCAGCATCATTGTTGGTTTTACTTCTGCAAGAGCCGGAATCAGGACTGCTGGTGTCGGCGGTTTACGGAGGTAGTATACACACGAACCGGCAAGCATAGGTAAAATTAATCCAAGGGTATTCTCGTAAGTATGTGACAATGGCAGAACAGACAGAAACCGATCGGTCTCGTCAAACAACTGGATTGTTCTGCCCTTCAGTGCATTAAAAGTTATATTCTTGTGTGTAAGCATAACCCCTTTTGAACGACCTGTTGTTCCTGAAGTGTAGATAATTGATGCAAGGTTCTCTTCTTCAACTATATATTTCTTTACAGGAAGTGCAGAAGAATCAAACTTACCGGAACCTTTTTCAGAGAAGATCAGAGAAAAGTTCTCAATAAGAATAGCGGTCTTAAGATATTCTGATTTAAATCCTTCTATTCGGGATAATAATGAGGTAGAAATAAAAATAGCTTTGGCGCCTGAGTGTTCAAGTATATTGGCAACTTCAGTATTTGAAAAATCCGGAAGAATAGGCACAGCAACTGCACCAATAAAAGTAATTGAAAAGTATGCAACTCCCCAGTTTGGCATGTTTAAACTCAGAATTGCCACTTTGTCGCCGGGACAAACCCCGTTTTTCTCAAGAAAAGCAATTAAAGCCTGAACCTCCTGATTTACTTTTTCATAAGTCTTTGGTTCTTCCCATACAAATGCATATGCATTGCGTTTACCAAACTTCCTTAATGTCTCATTAAACATCCCAGGGAAAGTCAGCCTGATACCATTTTCTTCCATTATCCCCTATTCTTAAGCCAATTATAAAATGCAAAGGTAAGGAATTATTACATTCCATAGTTTAATCGGAATATATATTCCCGGAATATCAGAAAAGCAGATTGAAAGATTGAACTTTTTGTCGGTCAGAATGGTTAATTTTGTTTCTTGGATTTCAATACAGACATTATGGCTTCAAAAATAAGAGTAACAAAGGAGTTCAGCTTTGAAATGGCTCATGCGCTCTGGAAATATGATGGTCCGTGCAGAAACGTTCATGGTCATTCTTACAGGTTGCTTGTAACTCTTACCGGGACACCGGTTGATATACCCGGAGATCCGAAGAATGGCATGGTAATAGATTTCACCGACTTAAAAAACATTGTAAAAAAAGAAATAGTCAGTGTCTTTGATCATGCTGTAGTAGTGAGCAGACAGTTTGATAAAGAAAAGATGGAAGTGTTCACAATGATGTTTGGCAACACTGTACTGGTGGATTATCAGCCTACATGTGAAAACCTGGTATCGGATTTTGCGAAAAGGATTTCCCCCTGCCTGCCTCATGGAATAAATCTTTACAGTCTTAAACTTTATGAAACAGCAACTTCGTTCGCCGAATGGTTTGCTTCAGATAACAAATAAAACCCACTATGGTTCAGAATGATACTAAAAGGCTTTTCTTACTGGACGCATATGCGCTCATCTTCCGAGCCTATTATGCATTTATTAAGAATCCAAGGATAACCTCGAAGGGTCTGAATACTTCAGCAATTTTCGGATTCCTGCTGGCTCTTGAAGAGGTTCTTCAGAAACAGAAACCAACACACATTGCTGTAGTTTTTGATACTCCCACACCGACCTTCAGGCATGAGATGTTTAAGGATTACAAAGCTCATCGGGATGCAACTCCTGAAGATATTATAAAAGCTGTCCCTTACATAAAAAGACTTATTGAAGCGTATAAGATTCCAGTTATTGATTATCCGGGATTTGAAGCTGATGATGTAATTGGTACTCTTGCCAGGAAGGCTTCAGAAAAGGGTTTTACAACTTTTATGATGACGCCAGATAAGGATTATGCCCAGCTCGTCTCCGGAAAGGTATTTATGATGAAACCTTCAAGAAGCGGAAATGAATCAGTTTTATGGGGTGTTGAAGATATAAAAAGAGAATTCAGTGTTCAGCGTCCTGAACAGGTAATTGATGTTCTTGCTCTAATGGGCGACACAGCCGATAACATTCCCGGAGCACCCGGCGTTGGCCCTAAAACCGCAATGAAACTGATTTCCGAATATGGAAGCATAGAAGAACTTTTCAATAATACCGATAAACTGAAGGGGAAACTTAAAGAGATAATTGAGAATAACAGGGAGCAGATAGAGTTTTCGAAAAAACTGGTTACAATAGAACAGAATGTGCCCGTTGAATTAAATGAAACTGCTCTTGAACTGGAAGTTCCGGATACTGCCAAACTGAAAATTCTTTTCGATGAGCTCGAATTCAAGACAGTTGCAGCCAGAATATTTTCGGAAATCGATAAATCAGAAAAACCCAGGGAGCCTCAACAACTATTTGCCCCTCAGACAGAGTCTCTTCAGGGTACCCTTTTCGGAGATGAGGCAATAGGGACTGATTCCGGGAAAGCCACAATAGAAAACGTTGATCACACTTATATCCATCTCGAATCAAATACAGACATTAAAGAATTTGTCCAAAGGATTAACAAGATTAAAGAGTTTTGCTTTGACAGTGAGACAACAAGTATAAATCCTCTTGAAGCTGAGCTTGTTGCCCTTACTTTTTCGTGGGGAAAAGGATCAGGTTACCTTATTCATTTCCCTCAATCACAAAAGGAAACAAAAGCAATTCTGGAAATAGTCAGACCGGTGTTTGAGAATCCTGACACTCTGAAAATAGGACAGAACATGAAATTTGATATTCAGGTTCTGGCAAATTATGGTATCGATGTTAAGGGACCCCTGTTCGACACAATGATAGCCCATTATCTTCTGGAACCCGACATGAGGCATAATATGAATTTATTATCGGAAACTTATCTTGGCTACAGTCCGGTGCATATAGAATCACTTATCGGGGAAAAGGGAAACAGTCAGAAAAACATGCGGTCGGTTCCTGTGGATAAGCTTATGGAGTATGCCGTCGAGGATGCAGATGTGACGTATCAGCTTGAGAAAGTTTTTGAACCCCGGATTAAAGCTGAAGGATTAAATGATCTTGCCCGGGATATTGAGATGCCTCTCATAAGAGTGCTGGCGACGATTGAAAGAAATGGTGTGATATTGGATCTGGAAGATTTAAAAGCGATAACCATAAACCTTCGTGAAGATATTCTCTCGCTTGAAAAAGAGATTTATACCCTGGCCGGAACAGAATTTAATATTTCATCACCAAAACAGCTTGGCGATATTCTTTTTATCCGACTGAAACTTGATGATAATGCAAGGGTTACAAAAACCAAACAGTTTATTACCAATGAAGAGCGGTTGCAACGGCTCACGAGTAAACATCCCATTGTCGATAAAGTATTGGAATACAGGGGGCTCAGGAAACTCCTGTCAACCTATGTTGAAGCACTTCCCCTGCTTGTAGATAAGAAAACCGGCAGGATTCATACTTCTTTTAACCAGGCTGTTGCCTCAACAGGCAGACTAAGTTCAAACAACCCGAATCTTCAGAATATTCCGGTCAGAGACGAAAGAGGAAGAGAGATAAGGAAAGCTTTTGTTCCGGAAAAAGGACATATTTTCTTATCTGCAGACTATTCACAAATTGAGCTGAGGCTGATGGCTCATCTCAGCAAGGATAAAAGCATGATTGCAGATTTTCTTTCGGGCAATGATATACATGCGGCTACAGCTGCAAAAATATTCGGGGTAGAGATAAAGGATGTTACCCGGGAGATGCGAAGCAGGGCAAAAACAGCAAATTTTGGGATCATTTACGGAATTTCATCTTTCGGACTTTCAGAAAGGCTGACAATTGGGAGAAAAGAGGCAAAAGAGTTGATAGATGGCTATTTTAATTCTTACCCGGGCGTTAAGGTTTATATGGATGAGAGTATTAAAAAGGCCAGGGAGGTAGGGTATGTTACAACAATGTTTGGACGGAGACGGTACTTACGTGATATTCATTCACGGAACCAGGTGGTAAGAGGAAACGCTGAGAGAAACGCAATTAATGCACCGATCCAGGGCAGTGCTGCGGACATTATTAAAATCGCAATGGTAAGAATATATGACAGGATGAAATCAGAGAAATTCCTGTCAAAAATGATACTTCAGGTACATGACGAACTAATATTTGAAGTTCCGACCGCTGAACTTGAAAAGCTGAAGGAACTGGTTCTTTATGAAATGTCAAATTCTGTTAAGCTGGATATACCTCTGAAAGTTGACTCGGGAACTGGTAATAATTGGTTTGAGGCACATTGAAACAGATAAGATTATGCAAGTTAAAGTATTATTCTTCGGTGTTTTGGCAGAGATTTCAGGCACTCCTTTTAAGCACTATCAGGACGTGAAATCAATTGGTGATCTTAAGCTCAGGATTCAGGATGACTTTCCGGAGATAGTGCATTACAATTTTCGTATGTCACTTAATAATGAGATAATTGATAATGATCTATTACTGAAATCAGGAGATGAGGTTGCATTTATGCCTCCCTTTGCCGGTGGTTGAGATATCATGTGATCAATTTTAAGCATGTCATGGCAATAAAATATTTAACAGACGGACCGGTATCAAAAAAGATTATAGGACATCTTATTGACAAGATGGGGCAACTGACTGATTCCGGTGGCCACATGATCTTTCTGGGACAGGTAAGGGCAGACGAAATCGACGGGAAAAAGGTAAAGGCAATTGAATATTCAGCATATGAAGGTATGGTCAATGTTGAGGCAGGAAATATTAAAAAACAAATTTTGGCTGAGTTCAGCGATGTTAAATCAATCGATCTGATTCATTCCACAGGTGTGGTAAATGTAGGTGAGTTATCTCTTGTAGTGCTTGTTTCTGCAGGCCATAGGCGTCAGGCAATTCAGGCCTGCAGTAAAACAGTTGAACTGATTAAAGAGAGACTACCGGTGTGGAAAAAAGAGATCTTTGATGATGACACACATTTGTGGAAATAGAAAAAGAGAACCACAAAGGAACACAAAGGAATTCACTAAGGATCTCAAAGGTTGAAAGCAAACCGGTCTAGATAGGTTCCATTATTTTTTCTCTATGAAAAATTTCCGCATTTGCACTGGGGGAATCATTTTTTTTCGTTATTAATATCGATCCGGCTGTTCCAGAAAGTATAGAACCATATTCTTCTTTATTATTCAATATATCGCGCGCCTTTAAAATCTGTTTATCAGTTTTGATCGTCCATGCAATTGCTCCGCTTTCGTAGAAATAACGGCTAATTATTTCATCTTCTGTAAGATCGGTTATTTCACTCCTGAACAATGCAAGATCCTGATCGAGACTATGGGCGATGTCTTTCTCCAGATCATCAAATAAATCCTTGTGTATGTCGTAATACTTTTCTTTCCTGGCATTGGATATCAGATCATTAAGAGACTCCTCAGTTCCGGTTTTGTAACTAAAATTACGTTTAATCAGAAAATCTTTAAAGTCGGCATAATCCTTGTCGGTAAATGCGAATTGATCCGGAGATTTAATATCGGGGTGATTCCAATAGTAGTTGGTGGCAAAATCAAAAATGTAATTCCGGACGTAAAGTTCTGAAGATATCTGGCTTAACGGATCCGGTAAAACTTCAATATCCGGAGTAATACCTCCGCCGTCTTTGACAGTCCGGCCGTGTTTAGTTTTAAATTCGGTTATGAGTGAATCAGGAATAATTCCAACGCTTCCATCTTCATTTGGGTGTGAAAAGTCGCGGGCCTGGATACACCTTCCACTCGGGATATAATATTTTGCAGTGGTGACCTTAAGCTGGGTGTTATAACTTAACGGACGCGTGATTTGAACAAGCCCCTTTCCATATGATCTCTGACCAATAATTACGCCTCTGTCAAGGTCCTGTATTGCACCTGCCACAATTTCTGAAGCTGATGCAGAAGCCCTGTTAATTATTATTGCAAGAGGTATTTTTTCATCTATGGGTTGTTTTGTTGTTTTGTAGTCTTCATCAAACTGTTTGACTTTCCCTTTTGTCGATACGACCTCATTCCCTTCTGCGACAAAAAGATTTACTATCTCAACAGCTTCAGTAAGTAAACCGCCCGGATTTCCCCGCAGATCGAGAATGATCTGCTGAACATTATTATCTTTTAATGCGTTAACAGCGGTCTTTACCTCTTCAATACAGTTTTGTGTGAAAGTGGTGAAGCGGATATACCCTGTTTTAGAATCGATCATACCGTAATAGGGTACAGACTTCATGATGATTTTTTCACGTTTAAGCTGATAATCAGTTTCCTTTCCGTTTCTTTCAATTGTGAGGTTGATCTCTGTTCCGGGATTACCTTTAAGTTTTTCACTTACTTTATCAGTAGTTAATCCCTTGAGAGAAATACCGTCAACCTTTTTTAAAAGATCTCCGGCTTTTATCCCGGCTTTATCAGCAGGGAACCCCTTATATACTTCACTTATAATAACATAATCTCCGGAAGTCCGGACAAGCGATCCGATTCCCCCATATTTCCCGGAGATCATAATACTGAATTCATCAGCCTCTGTTTCGGGAAAATAAACCGTGTACGGATCAAGTGTTTTAAGCATATTATCTATCCCTGATTTAATTACTTTATCAGGATCGATCTCATCCACATAGAATGTGTTCAGTTCCCTGAAGAGAGAGAAAAAAATATCCAGATTCTTTGCAATTCTGAAATCACGGGTTTCCTGATTTATAAGGAAGCCTGTACTGATTCCGGCAACTAGTAACAGTGTAAAAACAATTATTATCCTGACTGAACGTATCTTTTTCATAACCCCTGTAGCTTAATTTAGAACGGCGAAAATAATAAGAATAATCGGCAACCGTTTTGATAAAGAAACAATTAAGACAAATTTAACACATCTGGGAGCCGGATGTCAGAAGTCGGGAGACCGAAGTAAAAACATAACTGACATATCATTCTTCAGTATTCTGACTTCGGACTTCGATCTTAGGACTTCCGGCTTCAGGCTTCGGACTTCGGACTTCGGACTTCCGACCAGTAAGTATTATCAGTTTGTTTATCACCTCTTTCATTCCTTTTTCTATAGTCGCATAATCCGGGACGGAATTTCCTTTCAGGATAACAACAAAAGCGATCTTAATGTTTTGTGATAACAGATGATCAAACAGAATTTTTTTATTTTTCCGGTATGCTTCTCTCATCCGTCTTTTGATCAGGTTTCTGGTAACAGCCAGCCTGAATCCTCTTTTTGAGACACTGAAAGCTACCTGAGCAGGAGCAGGAAGGGAGATCTGACCCATTTCCCAGACTACTTTAAAAACAGAATTGTAGAAAATTTTTCCGTTTTCAAACAGACTACCGATGATTTTCCGGCTGCAAAGCCTTTCAGACTTATCAAATGTCTCTCTGACAGTATTCATTTTATACATGTACGGACGTTGCATGCAACGTCCGTACTAAACTTTTTTGGGTAAGTAAGTATGTTGAAAACTACCTTAAATTTTTATTATATTCTTTCAGAAAATCGTCAAGAGCCATTGTCATTGAAGGTGCTTTCGGATTGGGGGCGTTTATATCGAGTCTGAGTCCTTCATTTTCAACAGCGAAAGCAGTGGTTGGTCCGAAGGCGGCGATTTTAATATCTCCCTGAACGAACCCGGGGAAATTTTCTTTTAATGATTTTATTCCTGAGGGGCTATAAAAAACAAGTATATCATAATCGAACTCTTTCAAATTCGAAAAATCAGTGCTTATTGTTTTATACAGAGTTCCGATTGTATAGCTGATTTTATTTTTTTCAAGTGATTCCGGAATCTCAGCATTATGGGGTTCGGAAAGAGGAACAAAGAAATTGTCTTCCCTGTGTTTTATTATAACATCAATGAGGTCCTGAAACTTAGCTTTTCCATGAAATATCTTGCGCTTTCTGTACACAATATATTTCTGAAGGTAAAATGCAACATTCTCTGTAATGCAGAAATATTTCATTGTATCAGGCACAACCGTGCGCAGCTCATTGCAGATCCTGAAAAAGTGATCAATCCCGGTTTTGCTGGTGAAGATTACCGCTGTAAAGTCAAGAATATTGATTTTTTGTTGACGGAAATCTTTTGACGAAACGCCTTCAACCTGATTAAACGGCTTAAAATCAACCTTTAGATTATACTTTCTTGCCAGTTCGAAATATGGAGATTTCGGATTTATGGGTTCTGGCTGCGATACTAAAATCTTCCTTATTTTCAACTCTTTACGGTTTAAGTTTAACTTTCAAAGTAACCCAAGCCAATCTAAACAAGACCTGTATAATACTTTATTACTATCAAAACAGGCAGAATTTCCAGCGCACAAAGGTATAAAATCAAATAGAATATTGAAATATTCCTGTTTAGAAAAATTATCAATAGCCTGATTACACTGATCAGATACATTAAACCCAGAACGATTATTCCGAAAACCAAATAATCGCGGATTGGAAATATAATTGTATATGACATGAGAATAGTGATAACAAACAGAATGAATGCCCCGAGCCTGTAAGACTGGTAAATACCAAGCAGATATTCCCTGAATGCCTCTTCCTTTCCGCTAACGGCACCAGTTATCAGACAGATAATGTGCCTGAAAGTAACAACAGCAATAACTATTCCCAGAGAAACTAACCAGAAGAGTATTCCTTTGGAACCGGGAGGTATGAAGTTATAATAGGAAGCTGCAGAATAAGCAAATAGTCCGATTATAAAGAATGAAACTAGGTTTAGAATTGTTGATTGCCAATTAAATAATCCGCCAAGGTCCCGCGAAGCAGGTTCATTTACTCCCCTGAACATGAAAAACCGGGTAACGTTGGGCAAAACATTTTTGGTTGTTGCTTTGATTAAGGAATATAAAATAGCTGCTATAAGTATGAGTATTATCCCCCAATCATTGTGAAAGGGCTGTGCCGGCAAATCCATACCAGGTCTGAGATGTTTTATAAACAATGCTCTTGCTTCCATCTCCTTATTCCTGTTTTTTTCAATAAAGATGAACGGAAATTGCTTGTAAGATCCATATCCAAGCCGGAATACAAAACTATTCAGATCGTAGAATGTTACATCTGCAATACTATTTCTGGGACAAACGGATGACGTATCAGCAAAAGTAAAGACAGTCTTTTGGGGGATTCTTACTATTTTGTGCTTAACGGAATCTTGAGGTTGAATGGTTAAAACAGTCGAAACTGAATCAGATTTTATCCGAATAGAATCTTGCTTAAGAACAGTTTTATGCGGTACACTATCTTGCTGTAAATCTGAACAGGAAATTATCATCACTATTTTGTTTTCACATCACAAAAGTAATGATAAATACAAGAGATAAAACAAAATTTCCTAAAGACAGAATATCAGAAATAATTACTCTCGCAACCGGATATTCCGGAAAGAATGTTATTAGCTAATCTGCTTGCGCCGATTCTGAACAGGGTATTATTCAACCATTCTTCTCCAAGACATTGCTTAACTATCTTATAATAAGTAACCGCATCAGCCGGAGTAACTATTCCTCCTGCAGCTTTAAATCCCACCCTGATACCAGTTTCTGAATAAAAATCGGAAATTGCATGGCACATTACAAATGCAGCCTCAGGAGTAGCAGAAATGGTTGTTTTCCCTGTGGATGTCTTAATAAAATCGGCTCCGGCATCCATAGAAATTATAGATGCCCTGTAAACATGTTCAAAATCACCTAACAGGCCGGATTCAACAATAACTTTAAGTTGTTTGTTCCCGATAGCTCCTTTTATTTCCCTTATTTCATCTGCAACTATAGCAAAATCATTTCCGAGAAAAGCGCCCACCGGAATAACTACGTCAATTTCATCAGCGCCGGCCTCAACGGCCATTTTACATTCAGTGACCTTTATGCTCCTGAATGTCTGAGAAGTAGGGAAAGAGGCTGCAACGGATGCTATTTTTACATTTTTTGCTTTAAGTTTCTCTTTTACTACCGAGACAAAATTAGGAAAAACACAGATAGCGGCGACATTCGGAATATTTGAAAAACGTCCTGAAAAGCTGTTTACCTTGCCTGTTAAATGTATTATATGGCTCTTATTGTCAGAAGTATTAAGGCTTGTCAGATCTATCAGGTTCAAAAGACTCATCAGGAGATGTTTATCAGCAACATCCGGCTCAGAGGAAGATACCTTTTTAAGTCCCTTTTTAACTTCGGCTTCCGAAGGACATGAGTTGATCAGTTTTTGATAAAGTTTTGTCATGAAATTATTAGTTATGTTAAATTAATTAACGACACAATAAATAAAAGCACGGGGTTAATATAATGCTTTTTGTTATTAAAACTATTTTTATTGGAATATTAAGTTTTGTTTCCTTGTTTACCATGCCTGGCAAGAGAGGCAAAAATTCCTAAAACAGACAAGATCGAAAAGATTATGAAACCGGTTCTCATCGCAGAAATCAGTCCGGGATAAGTTGCATGATTGATTGATTGTTTTCCTATATATAATGAGAGTAGCATCATTGCAATACCCATACTCATCATCTGGCCAATCATCCTCATTGTTCCTACTACTCCTGATGCCACCCCTAAATAGCGTTTTTCAACAGAACTCATAATTGCATTTGAGTTCGGGGAGGAGAACAGGCCAAAACCGATTCCCATAAGCAAGAGTAATAATACGATAAAATAATCCGGAGTATCCTCCCTTATGAAGCAGAGCAATATCAGGCCAGAGGCTGTAATACCCATCCCAATCGAAGCTATAACTCCCGGATTTTTCTTATCGGATAACTTTCCTGCAACAGGCGACAAAAGTGTCATGGCAATAGGCTGCGAGATCATTATTAACCCGGCTGTTCTGGCATCAAGTCCTTTAAGATATTGCAGATAAAGACTTATAAAAAAGCCAATTGCGCTGGTTGCAGAATAATTAATGAGCGCTGCTATAGCGGAGAAGGCAAAGACTCTGTTTCTCATTATAAGCCGTATATCAAATACCGGATTACTGATTTTATTCTCAATGATCAGGAACACAATTGCCATCATAATTGCTATCACAATACATATCCATCCTAAGGAAGAAGGCAGCCGTGAAAAACCATACATAAAAGATGCAAGGGCAATTCCATATACTATAGATCCGCGCCAGTCAAATTTCTCACCGACTGCTTCTGCCCATTCTGTTTTTATTTTTCTGTTTATCAGGAAAAGTGAAATAATGCCAAAAGGAACAAGGAATGCAAAAATACTTCTCCAACCGAGGTACTGGGTAAGTAATCCTCCGATCACTGGACCACACGATAAGCCGAGATATGTAGAAGTTATATTGATTCCTATCGCTCTTCCCCTTTCTCCAGGTTGAAAAACAGATGTGATTATTGCCATGCTTGTACCAAAGATCATTGCACTGGATAACCCCTGAAGTATCCGGAAAACTATCAATGAAACAATGCTCCAGGAAAAAATAATAAGAAAAGTTGATACGGTAAACAACAGAATCCCGAGAAAGAAGATCTTTTTTCTGCCAACAATGTCGCCAAGTCTTCCAAAAGGTAGCAGAAATATAGCCGAGGATAAGATAAAACTGCTTATCACCCAACCCAGACCAATGGCATTTGCATGGAATTCCTTGCCAATTGACGGCAGTGCAAGATTAGCTGCGGAACTTAGAAAAGGAACCAGAAAAGCGGCAAAAGCCGAAACAAGAAGTACCGATTTTTTGAAACTCTTTTCTTCAGATAGATCAACATTCATATTCATTCCTTTTCCTTAGTATCAATAATTATGGTGACAGGACCATCATTAACTAACTCTATCTGCATCATTGCTCCAAATTCTCCGGTACCCACCTCCTTTCCCATAAGGTGGGAGAGCCTGATTACAAACTTGTTATACAATGGAATTGCGACATCGGGGCGGGCAGCACGGATATAGGATGGTCTGTTTCCCTTTTTGGTTTTTGCATGAAGTGTGAACTGACTTATTGCAAGGATATCTCCTCCCACATCACGAACGGAAAGATTCATTACATCACTGCTGTCGTTAAAAATGCGGAGTTGTACTATTTTACTGCAGAGCCAGTCAATATCAGTATCATCATCTGAGTCTTCTATCCCTATCAATACGAGCAACCCAATACCAATTTCAGATTTGATCTTTTTACTGATCGTCACCGATGCACTGCTTACCCGTTGAATTACGGCTCTCATTGCATTCAAAATTATAGTGTTCAAATATATGCAATCAATCTCAAAATCTTTTGAGTGATGATTTATATTATATTTGCGATTCTTAAGTTTGTTCCATGGACTACTTTACAATTCTGGCTATCGCTCTTGGTTTGTCATTTGATACATTTGCAGTTTCATTATCATATGGCGTTATACGGAGCGGAATCCTGTTCAGACAAGCATCATGGGTTGCAATTGTTCTGGCAGTATTTCAGGGTGGTCTTACAATTGCAGGGTATTTTCTGGGTTCTATAATTTCAAATGCATTAAAGACAACAGATCATTGGATAGCTTTAGGGTTACTGACTTTCCTGGGAATAAAAATGATTGTTGAAGGAATGAAAAGAACCAAAGAAGAAGAAACTAAAAATTTCACCAGTTTTTTAGTTCTATTAACAATAGCGGTAGGGACCAGCTTAGATGCCTTTGCAGTGGGAATAAGTTTTGCTTTGCTCGATGTACAGATCTGGAAAGCAGGAATACTTATTGGTGTTGTTACTTTCCTTGCTTCAATGACAGCAATCCGAATCGGAAAATCTGCAGGAGAGCGGCTTGGAAATAAAGTTGAGATAATAGGGGGTCTGTTATTAATTGCGATTGGGCTTAAGATCTTTCTGGAGCACATATTAGCCACATAAACCCAACCCCCCCTCGCCCTGACGATTGCTATTTTCTTATTGTTCTGACTCCGAAGACCGGTCCTGCCATGTTTCCCGGGTGTGCCTGGAACCTGATGGTTATTTTTGATTTGCCCCTGGAAATTACTTCGGGAATATCGTACTGGACTGAAATAAACTGCCCGTCTTTTTTATTTGTGATGTTTTCGGTAGCAATGAGCTTGTCATTTGCAAGAATATCAAATGTTTTTGCTCCGGGAAACCCACCCCAGTAATCAACAACAATAGCAACAGACGAAGCAGCATTTGTTTTAAGATCAAATGAAAACCAGCCTCCCCTTGAATCTCTGTTGGCTCTTTCTTTAAATGATCCTTGAGAACTCTTTTCTCCTTTGAAATTGTGGTTGCGTTCAGGCTGCATTTCACCTGGTTGCACAAAATCAATCTCAACCTCTTTAAGTCTTTTAATTCTTTCCTGTTCTGCATTATATTCTTCCTTCCGGGTTTTCCATTCAACTTCATTGAAAAGGTCCCAATAGATTGAATATCTCCTGTCACTGACAGTATAAAATGGTTTCATCTCTACATCACGCGGTCTGCCTATGTTAACTGTAATGAAAGTATTGGGTTTTCCTTCAACAGGTTTCATCCATGTGGAAGGATCCCTCTCATCTGTCATCATTACCGGGACATACATGGCATCTTTTGAGGCAGAATCAGAAACCGGTCCCAGATCACCTGCCAGTACAAGCGGGCCGTACATAACAGCAACCCGGTTGCTGTCGTCAGGCATTGTTTCAAGGCGTAAGGGAAATGGGATACTTACTTCAACATTGTCACCTGTCTTCCAGGTTCTTTCAATTGCAATAAAGCTGCCAGGCTTTTGAGTCACCTTTTTGAGGCTACCGTTCACTTTAATTTCTAAACCATGCTTTGCCCATGAGGGATAACGTATCAGAAATGATAATTTCGCAGGTTTTTCGCACTTAAATTCAAAGCGGGAACCCTGTTCTTCCGGGAATGTTGTTTGTTGCATAAGAGTGATACCCTTTTCTTTCCAGATAAGTTCAGAAGCAATATATTGGAATACATATAATTCATTATCATTATGATAGAATATGTTTTTCCCGTATTTAGAGTGGTTTTCCATCCCGGAACCGACACAGCAGGTAAAGGAAAACGGATCCTGAAAATCTTTAAATCCGCCCATATCGAGAGAGAGATTATACGTAACATTGCCTGTTACCGGATTTTGAGAGGATAGAATGTGGTTAAAAAGAGCTCTTTCATAAAAATCTGCAACCTGTGCCGAAGCTTCCCATTCAAATAAATGTTCGGAGAGCTTAAGCATGTTATAAACATTACAGGATTCTGTGGTCCCCTCCCCAAGCCGGTTCCTGAGCTTATCCTCCAGACCAAAATATTCATCGTTTCCATTTCCGCCGGTTACATATGAATGGTGCTTAACGACCGTCTGCCAGAAAAACACAGCAGCTTTCCTGTCAGAAGTATCTCCCGTAAGTTCATATAAACGTGAAAGAGCAATTAGTTTTGGAATATTTGTATTACAGTGTTTCCCTGGAAGAATATCCTTCCCGTTCTTCAGAGAGTCGAGAATAGCTTTATGATAGAATATTTCAGATATTCTCAGGTATTTTTTGTCTTTTGTATCTGCATACAAATCAGCAAGTGTTTCACTTATCCCACCATGTTCACAACGGAGCATTTTCTGAACCTGTTCATCATTAAGAGGAGAAACTATTCCATCAAGCCAGTCAGCGAAGCGTTTTTCAACTTCAAGAGCAGTTTGATTTTCGCATAACCGGTATGCATCTCTTAATCCTGCCATCATTTTATGTTCGGTGTAAAACGGGACCCAGATTCCGTTAAGGTCAAAACCCTGTGAACGAATATCTCCTTTTGCAACCTCCTTCTCCAGGATCTTTTTCCCGTTTGGGAAAGCACCTATATAACCGTTTCCATCGGTATCCTGCAGGAACTTAAGTTCACCCACTATATAGTTTACTCTGTCAAGAAAGCGTCTGTCTCCAGTTGTCTGGTACATCATTGAACAAGCGCTCAGGTAATGACCAAGGCTATGACCGGCTATTGTCTCATTTTCCCAGCCCATGTAATGCTCTGCCTTTGGTTTCAGTCCGGCTTCGGAATAGAACTTTGACAGAAGACGATCGGGTTCATAGTTTAAAAGTGTTTTGGCATCAAGTTCAGTAGCTTGAAGGAATGGGCCATCAAGAAGTCTGACATCGGTTAGACTGAATGGTAAAGCTCTGAATGAGATTACATCAGGGCTAGTTGTTTTTATATAGCTCAATTTGTGAGATGTGCATGCTGAAAATATTATTGCAAGACAGAATGAGAACAGTGTAATTTTTCTGGGATACTTCATTTTCTGATATTTTAGGATAAAGATTAAGTGAGTGTATTATATCAAAGATAGGCAACATTTGTGTTAATTTCAGGATAAGATTTAAAGATTGCATCGTCGCTTCGCTCCTCGCAATGACAGTCAACTTTATCTCGTTTGTTTTTAACTCCCGCACGAATTTCGATAACATGGGATGTCATTGCGAGCGAAGCGAAGCAATCTCATGGATCAAGTCCGATTATGGATAATACCAGGCACCTGGCTATGTAATTCAAAACGGCACCATCTTCCTCACCCTTTTGTCAAATACTGCCATTTCAGTGAAACCTATATATCTTAACAAATCATATGCCTCATCGAAATATTGTCCTACCCGTGCAGGCATGTGAGCATCTGAGTTGACGCATACCGGTACATTCTCTTCCCTGAATATATGAAGGAACTGACGATCAGGATAAAAATCTGCCAGAGGCCGGTTTCTGCCATTTGTGTTCACTTCAAAGGCTACATTATGAGTTTTCATTGTTTTTGCAAGCTTCCTGTAGAGAGGCTCCAGATCGGTGGAAGGTTTATAACCGTAAATTCTTATTAAATCGCAATGAGCCATTATATCAAACAGGCCCGATGCAGATGCCGCAATTACAGATTCAAAATACGATTCAAATAGTCTGTCGATGCTTTTTCCTTCATAAAATTCAGGGCCAACATCTACAGTTTTTTCGCCGAGATAATGAACTGAACCGATAATATAATCAAGAGGCAATGATCTCAGGTACTCAAAAATCTCTTTTTCCTTTCCTGCAAAAAAATCAACTTCAAGGCCAATTTTAATTTTAATGGTCTTAATACTGCTCCGGAGGTTTTCCAGGTGATTTATGTATGGTGTAATGTTAACAGGATTCATATTCCAGTCCTCAAGGTCTTTGAAAAGCGTAAGGTGTTCGGAAAAACCTATCTCACTCAATCCGGCAGCGAGTGCAGGAGCGATATAGTCTTCAGGAACAGATCTTCCATCACTGTAGCTGGAATGCATATGGTAATCAGTTCTGTAGATCATTTTCACTAAAATTGATATAATATACTTTTAGACTTTCAAATTAGCTCTAATTTTGGCAATAAAACAAATTGAAAATTGATATAGTGATCAGGAAAATGGTAAATTTGTGAAAAATTAAAAAACGTGAACGAAAAGAAAAAGCCCTGCTCCTGTGCAAGTTGCGATTTCCGGGAGGTTGTTTTCTCTTACCTTGATGAAACGGCAATAAACGAATTATGTGATCATAAAGAGGAACAATTTTTCCGTAAAGGGGAAGTAATAAACCATGAGGGAGAGAAAATCAGCAATTTTAAATATCTTAAAAGCGGCCTGGTTAAACTTTACAGGAGGACTCCTTCTGGCGACGAGCAGGTAATAACAATTACCAGACCATTTGAATTCGTCAGTAACATGAGCATTTTTTCTGAGGAACGTTACCAGTATTCTGTTTCAGCTCTTGAAGATTCGGTTGTCTGTATGGTTAATCTGGAATTTGTAAAACAATTATTTTTAAAAAATGGCGGATTTGCAATGGGGCTTCTTACCAAGATTTCAAGGATAAATGATAAAATTATAACTCAGACACTGGATATCAGACAAAAAAACCTGATTGGCAGGGTCGCTTTTGTTTTGCTCTATTTCACCAATGAGATTTATAAGTCTAGGGTCTTTGATCTGCCTGTTTCACGGAAGGAGATCGCAGACTATATTGGCATGAGCACTGCGAACGTTATACGGACATTGTCTGATTTCAAAAAAGAGGGGATAATCAGAGTTTTCGGAAAAACCATCGAAGTGGTTGATATAGGAAAGCTTGAAATTATTTCCAAACATGGATGACCGGAGGAAGAATTCTATCCCCAAATTACATTATTAAGTGCATCTTCCAGTTTACTGAAATGAAACCGGTACCCGGCATTTATTATTTTTTCAGAAGAGACCCTGCTCCCCTTAAGGATCACATCTGACATCTCTCCAAAAGCAACCCGGAGGACGAAATCAGGTATTGGTGCCGGTAAAACCGGTATTTTCATAACTTTTGCGAGAGCGGTCATAAAATCTCTATGTGTAACATGTTGTGGCGCTGCAGCATTGTATGCCCCTTTGATTTCCGGATCCTCTATTGCTTTGAGGTAAATATTGCACAAGTCAATTATATGAATCCATGGCATATACTGTTGCCCGCTTCCGGTTTGAATTAAAAAGCCAAATTTTCCCGGCTTCATTAGTTTTGACAGGGCACTATCACTTTTTTCAAGCACAACGGAAGTTCTGACTTTTACTGTACGGATACCAGAGCTATTAAAAAGATCAGCAGCCTCTTCCCATCGTTTACAGGTAAAACCCAGAAAATCTTCTGCCGGTGGATCATTTTCATTAAAAATTTTTGCAGATGTTACAGAACCATAAATACCAGAAGCGGAGGCAGAAATAAAGGCTTTTATCCGAATTCCTTTATCAATAATGACCTTATGAAGGAATCTGGTTGAGTCCACCCGGCTTTTTACAATTTCCTCTTTTCTGCTTTTGGTCCATCTTTTGTCACCGATATTTGCTCCGGCAAGGTTAATTACGAAATCAATTCCTTCAAATACTTCATGATCAATAATTCCTTTTTCAGGATCCCACCTGAAGACTCTTATCCGTTCACCTTTATTTGCATTTCTTGAAAGAAGTGACACCTGATAACCTGCAGCCAGAAGGGATGATGTAAGATATCTTCCTATAAGACCACTTCCGCCGGAAATTAAAACCGATGAGCTCTTTTTTATATTTATATTGGGTCGATTTTCCGTCAAAATGTCTGTTTTTGGAATAATATTAAAAAGTTTTACTTTAGAGGTCTTAAATTTACTAATAATGGAACCAAATAAAAAGCAAAAGAACATGGCAACTTATAAAACAACTAAAGGGATAATTGCTATTCTTACCGGAGGGGGAGATGTCCCTGGACTTAATCCGGCAATTCGTGCTGTGACCATCCGTGCAAACCGGGAAGGATACAAAGTAATCGGACTTCGCAGGGGATGGGCAGGAATTACCGAATTGATCAGAGATACCAAGGCGGATAACAGCAACAATTTTCAAGTCCTTACTGACGATATTGTTAATAAGGCAGGAAGAACCGGGGGAACTTTCCTGCATACTTCCAGAACAAGGCCAAGCCATATGGCAAAAGCCAATGTTCCTGAACATCTGCAGAGTACCTATAATGCTGAAGTGAACGACCTTACACCGGAAATCATAAAAAACCTTGAATGGCTTGGTATTGATTACCTTATACCAATAGGCGGTGATGATACACTCAGTTATGGTGTTCACCTTTACAAAAAAGGGGTAAACGTTGTTGCAATTCCCAAAACAATGGATAATGATGTGCCCGGAACTGATTATTGCATTGGCTTCAGCACCTGCATATCGCGAACCATTCAAATGACAAACAGCCTCAGAACATCTGCCGGATCGCACGAGAGACTTCTGGTTCTTGAAGTATTCGGGAGATATGCCGGGTTTACAGCTATGCTGCCTACACTGGCAGGTGCTGCGAACAGATGTGTGATTCCTGAATATGAGTTTGATATAGATCAGCTTACAAGACTTCTTGTTGAAGACAGAAATCATAATCCAAGCAAATATTCAGTAGTTCTGGTTTCAGAAGGTGCAATGTTTAAAGGAGGAGAGATGATATTTGCCGACAGTGAAAAGGATGCTTATGGCCATGCGAAACTCGGAGGTATAGGTGATATGGTATCAGCAAAACTTAAAGAACTTTCTGCAAAACATAATAACGGGAAAGTAATTAATGTAATTTACCAGAAACTTGGCTATATGGTACGCGGAGGAGATCCCGATGCACTGGATTCAATTGTTCCGATGGCTTATGGGAATCTCGCTCTTGATCTTATTCTTAAAGGGGTACATGGCAGGATCGTGGTACTGAAAAACGGAAGGTATGATAACCTGCCTATTGATGTGGTTACCTCATCTAAAAAAGTCGTAAAACTTACTGATTATAATATTGAAAGGTTAAGACCTTACTACCATAGTTTTGAGATGAAGCCATTCCTGCTGATGGCATCGGATAATTAGAGAATTTAAAAATTATCATCAGAATAATGTAGAGACGCCCAATTTGGGCGTCTCTACTTGTATAGTTTATTTACTTACTTTTGTTCCAAATTTTTATCAATTGGAAAAGGGAGTTGTACTAAAATCTACAGGAAGCCGTTACAGGGTTCTCTATAGTGAAGGGGATATCATTAATTGTTCCATCAAAGGAAAGCTCAGGATTGAAGAATTCCGTACTACAAATCCTATAGCTGTCGGAGATAATATCTTATTCGAATTTGACAGAAAGACTAATTTGGGTATTATAACTGAAGTACTCGACCGGAAGAACTGGATCTTACGAAAAGCCACAAATCTTTCAAAACACTCCCAAATAATCGCTGCTAATATTGATCAGGTTTTCCTCATGATCACCATTATTCTTCCGGAAACACAGATAGAATTTATTGACAGATTTCTTATTTCAGCAGAAGCTTACCGGGTTCCCGCTAGAATAATTATAAATAAAACTGATCTCTATGGAGAGGAGGAGTCATCTAAAATGGAATACCTCGTTTCGATGTATAATAAGATTGGCTATGAATGTATCAGACTATCACTAAAAGAGCTTACAAACCTTGAGGTTCTTAAAGATTTAATGAAAGGAAAAACCAGCCTGATATCGGGTAATTCCGGCGTGGGAAAAACGACCCTCTTAAACGCTTTTAATCCTCTTCTTAATCTCAAAACCGCTGAGATTTCAGATTATCATAAACAGGGGAAACATATCACAACCTTTCCTGAAATGCATCAGATGCCTTTTGGCGGATTTGTAATTGATACTCCCGGAATCAGAGGATTTGGTGTAGTTGATATGGAAAGAAGTGAGATTTACCATTTTTTCCGCGAAATATTCAGAATATCAAAAATGTGCAGGTTCAATAATTGTCTCCATCTGGATGAACCCGGCTGTGCAGTGAGGACTGCGGTGGAGAATGGTGAAATAGATTTTCTCCGGTACCGAAGCTATCTTAATATTATGGATGGAGATAATAGTAAGTACAGGTAAATTAAAATTATTGTTTTTATAAATTATCTTTATACACTTTAGGGGATAAACAAATTAGTCAGATGAGAAGGATCCTTATTCTTGTTTATATAGCATTTCTGATAATAATGCTTACAAACTATTTTTATTATAAAAATCTGTATAATAAGCAGATAAACTATATTGTTAAATTGCTTGACCGGCAGGTGCAGACTGTTGGACTTATGGTTGACAGTACCAATATCTGGTTTTCAAGCGATTTGAATCAGATCAGTTTTAAAGAGGACCTTAGCTTGTTTTTTACAAGTCCCGAGAATCAGTTCAGGGCTAAAGAAAGAATGAAATTGTTCTTCTCAAAGTATAATGATTTTGTTATAGGAATTAAGTTTTACGACAATAATAAGAATGAATTCACCTTAAAAAAAGATAATGAAAATAACAGTGGTGAATGGCTTGAACAACCTTTTATCCTTCATGCTCAAGCCAAAACTTATGACATGGAAAAACTGGTTCAGGAAAACCAGAAGTTTGATTATTATCTGCCGGTTATAAAAAATAATGAAACAATCGGCAATATTGTCGTAACCGTTGATTACCAGAAATACTTTTATAGAATATTTTCGGAATTCAATCTTAAGGATTATCAATGGCAATGGGTAGTAAGCAACTCCGGAGAAATTATTTACGACAATAGTAAAAACAAGACAGAATACTCTCAGCTGGATAAAATTACCAAAAGTCTTGCAGAAGGATCAGTCGCGAATATTATGCATAACGCCACAGTTAACGGTAAGAAGATAGAAATTATTTCTTCATATTATTCCGCTCAAATTCTTCAGAGAGATATGGGGCTTGTCTTTTCTTCGCCAATTACTTTTTTTCAGAAATACTTAATCTGGAACTCTGTATTCATTGTAGCGTTGACGCTTCTGCTTATTCAGGCGATTATTTATATTTTCTGGCGGTATCTTAAATCGCAGAAAGCTGAAATGGAAGGATTAAGAACTTCGGAAAAAATGCTTTTCAAACTGATTGAAGAGATGCCTGTGGGAGTGATTGTAATCAATAAGAACAGGGAGATACTTAAGGCGAATAAAGTAGCGGCAGGTCAATATTCTTATTCAAGTGAAACAGAGATGAAGGGTAAAATCTTTCCAGAAACATCCCTTCCTGGAGAGAGTGATTATTATTCAAAAAACCTTGGCGGATCATTCAATCCCGATCAGTTTGTAATCATTAAAAAAGAAATAGGAGAGATTGTTCTGTACAGATACAGCATACAAGTGATGTTCATGGGAGAAGAAGCAACTATGGAAATACTCATTGATGTTACTATGCTTGAATCTGCAAGAAAACAAGAAGCCAAAGCCAATGAAGCAAAATCTGAGTTTCTTGCCAGGATGAGCTATGAGATCAGAACTCCGTTGAATGGTATCATTGGTATGACGGATGTGCTTAAAAGACACAATCTTTCAACGGAAGTAAGGGATATAGTAAATCTTATGCATCGTTCAACAGAAGTACTCCTGAGCATAATTAACGACATCCTTGATTTTTCAAGAATTGAATCGGGGAAGATGATACTTGATGAGGTCCCTTTTAATCTGAGAGAGGAGATTAATTATTGTACCGATCTGGCAAAGACAAATATGAACTTTAATGACCTGACTTTAACCTGTTCAGTTGATGATAATGTTCCGGAAAGCATAATAGGTGATCCTTTCAGGCTCAGACAGGTCCTGACTAACCTCATAGACCACTCAATCCAAAATACTGAAAAAGGGGAAATACGGCTGAAATGTATGCTTAAAAACAACAAAAACGGGATAGTTACTCTTGGCTTTGAGTTGCTCGATACAGGCAGGAGTTTTGACAAGGCAAGCCTTAAAAAAATCTTTGGTGATTTTGTAAATATTGAATCAAAGCTTGTCAGGATCAGCGATGAAACTGGTTTCGGGACTATTCTTTCAAAGCAGCTGGTCGAACTTATGGGAGGAGAACTGTCAGCTGTCAGTCCATCAGGAATATCAGGTGATCTGGGAATGAAAGTGTCATTTACAATACTTACCTACTCTAACGACAGACAGATAAAAGAACTTTCATTAGATACGATCAAAACATTCGGGAGAATCAAAACACTGGTTATAACAGGTAACCAGAACCGCGATGAGGAGATATTAGGAGCTTTACACAAGCAGGGGATGACTGTAACAATCACAACTTTCCAGCGATCAACAGTGAACCAGATCAGAACAAACATAAATTATCCCGAAGAAAAATATAATCTGGTAATCGTATTTGACGATGAGGAGTTTAATGGATTTGATGCCGCAAGGATGATCTGGGAGAGCAAGCTGTCATCCAATTTCATAATGTTTATGATAAGCACAAACGATAAAAAAGGAAATTATCTGAAATGCATTACCCTGGGAATAGATCATTATCTTATAAAACCATTTGATATCAGTGAGTTACTCAGCACTATAAAGAATAGTTTTCCTTTTATTGAGGACCAGACTTCAACGGTTGAAATTGGCAGTGTAAGGACCGATATCAACATATTGATAATTGAGGATAACAAAATGAATCAGAAAGTTATCGGAACAATGCTTAAAAACCTCGGTTATTCCTTCGATATTGCTGATGATGGGTATGCCGGGTATCTGCTTGCAAAAACAAAGAAATTTGATCTTATCTTCATGGATCTCTTCATGCCGGAGATGGACGGATTCGAATCTGCACAAAGAATCCTGAAATTTGATAAATCGGTATTAATTGTAGCCTTTACTGCTGATAATATGCCGGAGACAAAGAGAAAAGCCGAATTATCAGGCATTAAAGATTTTATCTCTAAACCTGTCAGAATTGAAGAACTCAAAAGACTTTTTGCAAGATATTTTAAGAAATAATGGTTCTGACTATTGACCTTTATATGTCCTTTGTGAACCTTCGTGATAACCTTTATGTCCCTTTGTGGTAGAAAAAAATCATGATCCCACAAAAGATAAATGTAATCAGGTTCCTGGAGCTTTCAGAGATCACTCCAATTGCGGATGTCAGATCTCCTTCTGAGTTCAACTCCGGTCATATCCCCGGAGCTGTTAATATCCCTCTTTTTGATGACAAAGAAAGAGCCGCTGTCGGGACAAAATTTAAAAAAGAAGGACGATTACCGGCAATTCTTGAGGGGTTGAAATATACAGGACCGGCAATGTCATCTAAACTTGAGAATGCTCTGAAGATCGCAAAAAACGGAAAACTTCTGGTTCATTGCTGGCGGGGTGGCATGAGATCTGAAGCAATGGCCTGGCTCTTTTCATTAGCTGATATTGAGACTGAAGTATTAGACGGAGGATATAAGTCTTATCGGCATCATATCCTGGAAAGCCTTTCCGTGAAAAGAAAAATGATAGTTCTGGGAGGAATGACGGGAAGCAGTAAAACTCACATTCTTAAATATCTTAAGACAACCGGGCAACAGGTCGTTGATCTCGAGGGACTTGCAAATCACAAGGGCTCTGCTTTCGGAGCTCTCGGGCAGCCTGTTCAGCCATCTACGGAACAATTTGCAAATATTCTTTTTAATGACTGGAAGCAATTGAGTAGTGATCTTCCGGTTTGGGTTGAAGATGAAAGCCGGAATATCGGATCGGTGTTCATGACGGACAGTTTCTATCTCAATATGCAGGATGCCCCGGCTGTTATTCTGATGATGGATGTTAAGACCCGGCTTCTACGTCTAATGGAAGAGTACTCTACCTATTCCCCGGAATCTCTTAAGACATCAGTTTTAAAGATCAGTAAGCGACTTGGAGGGGATAAAACAAAAGATGCAATTGACGCAATTGAAAAAGGAGATTTTGCAAAGGCGATAGAATTAGTTCTGTATTATTACGACAAGGCCTATCTGTTTGGCTTGAAGAAGAAAAAGAGTAAAAACATTATCTATGTAAATGCCGATACCGATGATATTGAAACCAATGCATTAAAAGTACTTGAGGCAGCAAACGGAATAAAATGGTAAAAAGAACAATCCAGAAAGTTCTATTAGATATCCTTGGAATCAACCCACTTATAAACCTTATCGGATCTTCTCAGATAATCCGGAGTTTTAATTGAACACAATTCTCCTTTAGTTGCTTTCTCCGTCACTTCCAGGTCAACACGGATCTCATCCACAATGTATTCAACCACGCCTGTAGTCGGACCTGTAATAAGAATTGTATCCCCTTTATTCAGATTACCGTTTTCGAGCTTGATTTCGGCAACATTAAGTTTTCTAAAATAATTAGTGATCTTTCCGAGATAAACTTTTCTTTTTGTTGCGCTTGAGCCATAATTTGTGTTCCATTCCCCCATTTTTTGGCCAAGGTAATATCCATCCCAGAATCCCCGGTTAAAAACTGTCGAAAGTCGGGTCCGCCAGCCATCCGTCTTCTCTTTATTGTAGGTTCCGCTTTCAATAGCCCTTACGGATTCATCATAGCATGAAGAAACTTCTCTGACATATTCTGCCGATCTGGCTCTTCCTTCAATCTTTAGAACTCTTACACCGGCATCAATCATTTTATCGAGAAATCCGATTGTGCATAAATCTTTGGGAGACATAATATATTCATTGTCAATCTCAATCTCATAACCGGATTCCATACTGGTAGCGATATAAGATTTACGGCAGGTCTGGTAACATTCGCCCCTGTTTGCCGATTTATTATTTTCATGGAGGCTCAGGTAACATTTGCCGGAGATGGCCATACATAGTGCCCCATGAGCAAACATTTCAATTTTGATAAGCTCTCCTTTTGGTCCTGTGATATTATGTTCTCTGATACAATTGTAAATATGTCCGACCTGATCAAGATTCAATTCACGCGCCAACACTACGACATCGGCCCATTTTGCATAGAACTTCAATGCTTCAATATTCGTGATATTCAGTTGTGTTGAAAGATGAATCTCAATTCCTGCAGAAAAGGCATAATTGATCACAGATAAGTCCGAAGCAATAATGGCAGTCATCCCGCTTTCAACTGCCGCATCTATTATGCGATGCATCTGTTCAATTTCATGGTCATATACAACCACGTTAATAGTAAGGTAGCTTTTAAGTCCGTTTTTTTTGCAGATTGTGACAATTTTCCGGAGATCTTCAATTGTGAAATTATTTGATGAGGCAGCCCTCATATTGAGTTGTTCCACTCCGAAATATACGGAATCGGCACCGCCCTGAATCGCTGCCATTAGCGACTCGTACGATCCCGCAGGGGCCATTATCTCAATATCATTTCTCTTCATAACGGGTTGCAAATATAGCAATTAGATTTTATCCTTGTTCATCACAATCCGGATGCAGGAACCCTTGCCTACCTCCGAATGTCTGACAAAGATTTTCCCATTATGATACTCTTCAATAATTCTTTTTGCCAGGGAGAGACCCAGACCCCATCCTCTTTGTTTGGTTGTGAAACCGGGGTTAAAGATTTTATTGAAAGCTGATTTTGGGATTCCTTTTCCCGTATCAGAAATGTCTATCAGAGCATGTTTTTCTGTTTCTGTGATCCGTACAGTTATCTCACCGCTTCCTTCCATCGAGTCAACCGCATTTTTAAAAACATTTTCAATGACCCATTCAAACAGGGCAGGATTTACCGGGACCCGAATTTCTGTATCTGGATTATAATCAATAATTATTTTAACCTTTGAGGAGGTTCTTAATTTCAGATAATCAACAGTTCGCGAAATTATTTCAATAATATTATCACTGACAAGTGCCGGTTTGGACCCGATTCTTGAAAATCTTTCGGTAACTTTTTCAAGTCTTTCAACATCAAGAGCAAGTTCTTTGGTAATTGAAATATCGGGGTAGTTTTGTTGTAAAATTTCTATCCACCCGGCAAGTGATGAGGTTGGCGTACCAAGTTGATGAGCAGTCTCTTTCGACATCCCTACCCAAACCTGATTTTGTTCAGCTTTTCGCGAAGAACGGAAAGCCAGGTAAGAAACAAAAATAAAAAAGACAATTATTCCCAACTGAGTGTAAGGATAATACATAAGCATTGTAAGTATAATGCTGTCCTTATAGTAAATCAGATTGTAATGACCATTTTCAAGATTGATTTTTATTGGTTCATTTTTCTCCTTAATTTTTTCAAGGCTATTCCGCATGTACTTTGTGTCCCGGCTCTTTTCTTTATTAAAATTTCTGGCAGATATAATATTGTCGGACTCATCTGTAAGAATAACGGGAACAGTGTTATTGTTTGCAATGATTGAGTTTGGAAAATCAAGATCCTGACTTGAATCAGAAAGAGATATTAATCTTATTGCTTCAGCCCATAATTCCACATTTTTTCTCTCCTCCACCTTCAGTTTTGTTACAAGGGTTTCTGTATAAATAAGAGAACCCATACCTGTGAGTACTACAAGAAGAAGTAAAAATAACCTCCAGAGGGTTCTATATCGGAAAAGCTTCAATGGTAAATTAATTCTTTTTAAAGAGGTTCTTACTTGTATTTTCCTTTTTTACATCAGGAGGATTGGGTGTAGTCTTCACAGTATCACCATCATCCCATTTAATCCTGAACCGCGATTTCTTCTCTGCCGGCTTTTGTTTTACTGTGGAATCGTTATTGTACCATCCATATTCCTGGTTCAGAATGGTCTTTAGTGTCTGCTTTTCTTTTTTAATATTATTCTTTACCTCAGTTCCTGCCGCTTTCATGTCATATCCTACTTTAGCTACTTCACCCTTACCTATTATTTTCAATAACAGGGAAGTGCGACCCAGACCATCGTCTTCAACAATGCCGAATTCGGTAACATTGCTTTTGTTTTTTATTCTTTTTTTGCTCAGTATTACAGACAACAGTATTTTTACATGGTATTCATAGTCATTATCAAAACTATGCTTTCCGTTTACTGACAGATCGGCGGCAGAAGAATTTACCTCCATCTGAGGAATATACAGGAAATTATTTCTTATAAAAAAGTCATTATCCAGCTGTTCAAAATTTATATTTTCCAGCTCTGATAGTTCAATGAATGAAGAGAGCTGTTTTACAGGATCAAAATTGATGAGTGCTCCGTTAACAAGGTGATATTTGCCTTCAGCGGTCAGTGTATTTATATGAAATTTCAAAGTGGAGTCCATAGGAAAGAGGAGTGAGAGGGAACCGGATAGAGTGCCTTTAATATTTTCAGCCTTAAGAAAACTCTGTCCGAAATTGTGGAAGGTTGTGAAGGCCTTATGTACATCAATGTTTGTAACATTAAAACTGCCTTTCGTAAGAAGAGATTTATTCACATTCTGCACAATGAAACCATTACCCGATATGAATCCGTTTAATGCATTCATATTCAGAGATTTAAACGTTAATGTCCTCGGCTTGTAATTCAGGGTGCCTGCAATTTTAGCTGAAGAAAAAGTTTTATACGACAGACTATCAATCCTGAAGTTAATATCAAGAAAAAGATCTCCGGGCAGTGTAAAAGCTTTTTGTTTGGGAGCTGTTTTTCCTGAAGCCTGAGAATTGGAGAAGAATGATTCGGGAATTAGTCTATCGAACGAGACATCACCAGTTGCTATCATCTTTACCGGCCTTCCGGAGAGCCATTCCGGCAGGTTTTTGAATTCTCCGTCAATTTTTATGTTTTGCCCTTTGTAAGTAAAAGCAAGATTTTTTGCATGGATTGAATTTGTAATTAGCAGGTCCCCATTTACTTTACTGAAAAGAATTTTATTGCTTTGTAATCCTATTGTAAGTGAATTAAATGTCACGCTTCCTTCAGGTTTTAGATCGATAATATCATTCACCGATATTTTCATGCTTGACCACAACCTGTTAACAAGCTTAAGATCGATGTCAGCTGATCCTTCAGCTTCAGAGATGTTTTGCAAATTGAAAAACTCCTTCAACTCTCCCGGGAATACCCTGCCTTTCAGAGAAAGATCGATCAGTGGATTGTTAAAATCTTTCAAGGCCAATAAACCGGTATAATCGGAAGACCCGATTTTTGCTTTAAAATCAGTGATTGAAACAGAGCAAGTTGCGAACCTGTTTTTAGATCCATTCGAAAAATGGCCCCCAAATGACAGATCCTTAAGTATTAAGTCTGATTTTCCATAAGCTATCCTGCCATTTTTGAGTTGCCAGTTAATTTCAACATGAGGATTTGATGTCCGGCTTAATTGCCCCTTAATTTTGCTACTGGCAATTATTACCCCGGAAGGATTATATTCAGAAACCAGTTTCACAAATTTTTGAGGTAAGTATTCAGGTATTTTGGAGATATCAATATTACGGCCGGATAAATTAAGATCAAGAAAATTATCGGAAGAGACAAACCCATCTAGTCCGATATCGTAATTATCCAGGTGTAAAGTACCTTTTCTAAACCGAATACCACTTTTGGAACTTAGAAGATTTAAATCAAGTTTAACGGCGATGGAATTAGCTATTTTGAAATTAAAGAGCTCAAAACGATTTATTTGCATTTCGGTTCCCGCAGTAAAATCAATGTTATTACCTGATATCCTGCTTTTTAATTTTCCGTTTTTAACAGCTCCGCTTATAATCAGGTGAGCAGCCAGGTTATTATAATAAGCTTCAAAATCAGTAAGGTTAATTCGTTTCAGATCAATAATAGTTTCATTGCTGCCGGAACTATTGGTTTTTATTGAAATGTTATAATTTACATGTCCTGTTGTATCAGTATAAAAGTTTGCTTTTCCTATTCTGGCACCTATCCTTTCAATGTTGTAGATTCCTTTCAGGATATCTGTTATTTTAAATTCCACTGAAACAAAACGCGCTGCAAGCAGTGTATCTGTGTTTATTCCCTTAAAAGCACCTGAATTAAAATCGGGTGATGAATGAACCAGCACGTCTTTCAATTCGAGAGAGGCTTTCGGAAATTTTCTCAAAAACGATAGTTTGTAAGAACCGACATCGAGTTTTGTCGAGAGATTCTTATTGATTGATCTCAGGATAATAAATCCAACCTTATCCTTTAACAGGTATGAGGCTGAAATAAGGATTATTGAAACTGTGAGGATCAGTATTGCAAACAGCTTCACTATTTTCAGAAATAGTTTCATATTTAAAAAAGAAATTACACTCCTCCGATCGATCTGCCGGTGAGCAAAGTTAGTTCATTTTTTAAATGATTGCACTAACTCTTTGAGATTGCTTCGTCGTCATTTCGAACCTCACTCCAAACTTTTTATATTATGATTTTCTGGCACGTTAGTTACTGTAAATATATTGAACGTATTCTTTAAGATATTAATTAACAAAACCTTACCACTAAGAATATCTCCTGTTCCTGTAATGATTTTAATCACTTCGTTTGCCATATATGTTCCGGTTATACCCGGGAGAACTCCGAGCAGACCAACCTGAGAAGGTAACGGATTTTTAAAATCTTTATTCTTTTCTTTTGGATTGAAACATCTGTATGTAGGTCCTTCTTTATAATTAAATACGGAAATTACACCCTCATATTTATAGACAGCTCCATGCACCATAGGCTTACCAAGAATGACGCAGGCATCATTGATGACATATCTTGAATCCGAATTATCCGTTGCATCAACAATCACATCAAATTTACTTAAGATGTTGAGAGAATTTGTAGTATCACACCGGTGATTGAATAATTCTAAATCCACAAGCGAATTCAGGTGTTCAAGCAGGCTTTTGGCTATTATTGATTTGAGTTTTCCTACATCGGTTGACCCATACAGTACCTGTCTTTGAAGATTTGTTTCATCAACAATGTCAAATTCAGCGATTCCGATTTTCCCTATTCCGGCTGCTGCGAGATACTGAAGAACAGGGCATCCGAGTCCTCCGGCGCCAATAACCAGCACTTTTGCCTGTTTTAGTTTTTCCTGACCTTTGAGCCCGATTTCCGGGATCATGATCTGTTTACTGTAACGTCTTATTTCCCTGGCGGATAATATATTTTCGTCCATCATTACTACATATCTGTATATTACAAATATACACCAGTGGCGTACAAGAAGCAAGATTAAATACGCAGTGACAGACGGCTAAAAACATGTAGAGACGCCCATTTTGGGCGTCTCTTGTAATAAATGGACGTCTCTACTAATAAAAAGGAATGAATTATAAATTAATTGTTGAAGGTAAAAGCCAAACCTAGTTCGAAGGGATAAAGATCGGTACCCTGAGGTCCTTTCCCGTCCTGGAACAAAGGAGTCATATAATAGGTTCCATAAAGCTGAAAATTTCCATAACCAACACGTGCAGTCGCTCCATACCGGAGCATATTCAGACTGAAATCTCCATAGGCTTTAACTGTATGTCCATTTTCAAATACCATTTTTGTGTGTGATCCTAACTTAACTGCTCCGATAGGCCCTGCTGCTATATTTAAATGGTTGCTGTTTACAGGCAGCTGAAACTCCAGCATAAAAGGAAGAGTTAGAAACAGAGTTGCAAGTTTTGATTTTTCAAGATTTGCTCCCGGATCAAGTTCCCCTATGACCCCATTATCCCCTTTGGCTATGTTATTATTCCCGTCAAACCTGTAGTTATTCCAGTTAAGGCCAAGTCCTGTAACAAATCCAATGTGTCTGGACAAGCCCAGGCTTAATTGTGTAAAATTAATGTTGAAGTTGCCTGATTTGCTTGAGTGAAGTGTCATGTAATCAATGTCATTGGGCAAAACAAGACTCCTGGCAGAAGTTAAATAATTATTGAATCCGAATTCAATTCCTGACCAATGTCCTCTGAATCCGGACCTTTTTCTTGCGTGTTCATTTTCATTATCTTCCTGATCCCATTCATCTTTTCGGGGATAATTTTTAAAATTGTATTTGTGTCCTTCCAATGATTCAAGAATTGTAAGTCCCTTGCTTCCGACTCTTAAATTAAGTGCTGAATCACTTTCCTCGACAATTAGCAAATCATTACCGAGGGTGACTTTGGCAGATTCATTTTTATCAACAGCAGTTCCCTGATTTTCCTTTGCCTGACTCTCCGCTGATACTTTCAGGCTGGATACATTTATTATTATTGCTGAGAGCAATATAATTATTCCAAATTTTTTCATTTAAGTAGATTTTAAAATTGTTTATCGTTTCAGAGATGGGACGGAAATGAGGTCAAAAAAGTTACTGTAGGGATTCAGATTTTTTAACAGGGGCATTAAATTTTAGGAGCCTTGAACTGAAATAGATCGATTTGAGCTTCCCATTCTCATCATTCTTTTCACTGAGGGCCATTTCCCAGCCGAGTAATTTATTGAGACCTGCAACACCGGCTTCTGCAATCTCGTAGGCTTTGAGTGGACTGTCTTTTGTTGTATTCTCTTTAAGTATTTTTTCCCTGAAAGTTTTTGCAATGAATTTGCTCAGTTTAGATCTTCCATCATCATATACCGGAAGATTGATTGAGGCTTTTAAAGCGATCAGATTATTGTTGATAATTCCACTTTTAAAATTGATCTCTGCAGAAACAGGGATTTTATCAGGAACAGGCAACGGATTATAAGTAGATCTTAGCATTAAATCATTTTGTACAGGAAGATTCTTCTCAGCTTCCATTATTACGGATGGTTTTTTCTGCGACATGGAAAACAAATTTTTATTTTTTATTTTGGATGGGATATCCTTTTTTTCTGTTGTTCTCTTGTCGAAAACTATTTCAACGGCTGGTTTCTGAACGGTGCTGTCAATAGTTATATTTTGAGCAGTATTATCAGTTTTTACCCGGAGGGACCGTGGTACAAAATAATAGGTTATGATAGCAAATGTAATTATTGCAGCTGCAGATAATCCTATGAAAGACAGTCGAATAACATTTTGAGCAACAGTTCGCCGGATGAGTTTATTCTTATGTTTGTAAACAGGGCCAGCCGGTGATATTTTCATTTTCTGAATCAGCTCAAAGGATTTTTTCTTTTCCTGATCCTGCTCTAAGCTTTCCTTCAGCTCGGTTTGCTGGTTTGCAGAAAGATCATTTTCAAGAAATGCCACGCACAAATATTCAAACTGTGATCCGGAAATATCAGCAGTCGTTTTTTTAAGCTGGTTTTTATGAGGGAATGATTTTTCTACAGGTAAAAGTCTGAGGGTTGTAAGTTCATTAAATTCTTCCTTTATGTCAGGATTTTCACGCAGAAAAAGCTGAAGCTGCTCAACCTGGAGTTCACTGAGATTTCCGTCGAGCCAGTCGATAAGCCAAATTTCATAATTTGATCTGTCGATTTGCATGGTTACAGTACTGTTTCAATTTTCCCTATAAAATTCTTGAGGGCAACCCGTCCACGGTATATGTTTATTTTCACCTGGGCTTCACTTAACCCGGTAATTTCACCGATTTCTTTATAAGTGTAGCCTTCATAATCCCTTAGCATCACAGAGGTTTTTTGCTGTTCAGGAAGTCGATCCAGTGCTTCGTGAAGAATTTCATTAAGATCGCTGTAATGAGATTCATAAATCATTTCCTTTTCATGTTCCGGTTCAAGATTCGTTATCCTCTTCTCTTTCCTGATTATGTCAATCATAATATGGTATGATGTTGAAAACAGCCACGATTTAACTACTGGGTATTCAATCACTGCAACATTTTTCCAGAGCCTTTCATAGCTATCCTGCACAATATCGTTTGCCCAGTCTTCATCCTTAAGGTTCCCACTGATGAATCGGTAAACCGAATCGGCATAATCTTCTACAGATCTGTTATATTCCTTAACTGTCATAAATCAAATTACAATGCAAAGACGGATGAAATTATAAAAAGTTACAGATATGTACAAAAAATGTAGAGACGCCCAATTTGGGCGTCTCTACAACATAATATATATTAAAATATTTTTGTGTTTATTTTGTCTTGAACACCCTTACCCAATCAATTTCCATAGATGTCATGCCATTAATCGGTTTTTCCAGACCACCTGCAAGAAGAACATACATTGGTTCCTGCGGCACGTCTGTTCTCTGGGAGAAAACTTCAGCGTTGTTTATTTTCCATACAAGTTTATCGGATGTCCACTCAAGGGTATAGATAAAGTAATCATTGGAATAACGCGATCCGACGGAGGATTTTGAGGTACTTCCTTTGGTTGAGAAATAATCGAACCAGACTTTTCCACGGGATGTCCGGCAGATATCAAGATGAGGTGTGATTTTATCGGCAAGCATCCAGAAAGAACTTCTTGCATTGGGATTCCCGAGTTTGATCTTTGCAGTGAAAATACCATATTTCTGCCTGAAGCTTGTGCCGGAATTGATAAGTCCGGAGGTATAGCTGAACTCTTTGGTTGTAAACCCACGGGCAGCGGACCATACTTTGCCCGTGATTCGCTGAGGTTTTGTATTGATTCTCAGAATGCTGTTCCTGACCTCA
>Ga0209744_1000033_pt1 | contig 41888 bp, 28 predicted proteins | sample BarGraNGADG00311_2_FD_184494 | JGI IMG/M metagenome (GOLD analysis project Ga0209744, IMG submission 184494) | Arctic peat soil microbial communities from Barrow, Alaska - Barrow Graham LP Ref core NGADG0004-311 (SPAdes) (version 2) | ecosystem: Environmental > Terrestrial > Soil > Wetlands >... | reverse complement strand
TAGCTGCCATAACCGGAGCAACAGGTTATACGTGGAGCTTACCGACAGGAGCATCAATAACAGCAGGAACAAATACGAATAATATAACAGTCAGTTATTCAACATCAGCAGTATCAGGCAACATTACTGTACTGGGTACAAACGGATGCGGTAATGGTACGGTATCAGCAAATTATGCAGTGACGGTTAATCCATTACCAATTGCAGCAGGCACAATCACAGGTACATTTACGGTATGCCAGGGGCAGACAGGTGTCACTTACTCAGTACCTGCCATAACCAATGCAACAGGTTATACCTGGACATTACCGACAGGAGCAACAATCACAGCAGGAACAAATACGAACAATATAACAGTCAGTTATTCAACATCAGCAGTATCAGGCAATATATCTGTACTGGGTACCAACGGATGTGGTAATGGAACAGTATCAGCAAATTATGCAGTTACAGTAAATACGTTACCGGGAGCAGCAGGCACGATCACAGGTACGGCCGCAGTATGCCAGAGTGAGACAGGAATAACATATTCGGTAGCTGCCATAACCGGAGCAACAGGTTATACGTGGAGCTTACCGACAGGAGCAACAATCACAGCAGGAACAAATACGAATAATATAACAGTCAGTTATTCCTCATCGGCAGTATCAGGTAATATAACTGTACGGGGTACCAACGGATGTGGCAATGGAACAGTATCAGCAGGTTATGCAGTAACTGTCAGTTTGTTACCAATAGCAGCAGGTACTATCACAGGTACGGCCGCGGTATGCCAGGGTCAGACAGGTGTCACTTACTTTATAACTGCCATAACCAATGCAACAGGTTATACATGGAGCTTACCGACAGGTGCAACAATCACAGCAGGAACAAATACGAACAATATAACAGTCAGTTATTCAACATCAGCAGTATCAGGCAACATTACTGTACTGGGTACCAACGGATGTGGTAATGGAACAGTATCTGGGAATTATGCAGTGACGGTTAATCCATTACCAATAGCAGCAGGCACGATTACAGGTACGGCCGGGGTATGCCAGGGCCAGACAGGAGTAACATATTCGGTAGCTGCCATAACCGGAGCAACAGGTTATACCTGGACATTACCGACAGGAGCAACAATCACAGCAGGAACAAATACGAATAATATAACAGTCAGTTATTCAACATCAGCAGTATCAGGCAACATTACTGTACGGGGTACCAACGGATGTGGCAATGGAACAGTATCAGCAGGTTATGCAGTAACTGTCAGTTTGTTACCAATAGCAGCAGGTACTATCACAGGTACGGCCGCGGTATGCCAGGGCCAGACAGGAGTAACATATTCGGTAGTTGCCATAACCAATGCAACAGGTTATACGTGGAGCTTACCGACAGGAGCATCAATAACAGCAGGAACAAATACGAATAATATAACAGTCAGTTATTCAACATCAGCAGTATCAGGCAATATAACTGTACGGGGTACCAACGGATGTGGTAATGGAACGGTATCAGCAAATTATGTAGTTACGGTCAATTCACTTCCAACCATCACAGGTACCCTGAGTGTCTGCCTCGGATCAACTACTCAATTATCGGGGTCCGGTACTCCGGCTGTTACCAATCCATGGGTTTCAGCCACCCCTGGTGTAGCAACGGTAAGTTCGTCAGGGTTAGTAATATCAGTTTCAGCTGGTACAAGCGTAATAACATATACGAATAATAATGGATGCAGTATAACTGCAACAGTGACTGTTACTCTATGTTTCAAAACCCTTAACCTTACCTCAGTTATGCTCCAGGGACTTTATAATGGAGGAGGTACTATGAGGCAGGCTTTTGACGAATTCGGTACTGCCCACTGGCATGACGGTTCGGCCGATCATATCACGGTTGAATTGCATAGTGCAATCGACTATACTACTATTGTTTTTACTGCTACTGATGTGCCCCTCAGCACTAATGGAACTGCAAGTGTAACAACAATTCCAGCAAACTTAAATGGCTCATACTATATAACAATAAGACATCGTAATAGCATTGAGACCACTACTGCTGTTACCATACCTTTCGCAGGGAGCATCATCAATCAATCGTTTGGGAATCCAAGCTTTATATATGGTAGCAATCTTGGCGTGTCATTTGACGGTCATTATTTGATCTATGGTGGTGATGTGAATCAGGATGGTGCTGTTGACTCGGGGGACTATCCCCCTGTTGTTAATGATAATTTCAACTATGTATCAGGTTATCTTGCCACAGATATTGACGGTAATGGATCAATTGACTCTGGCGACTACCCAATCATGGTTAATAACAATTTTAATTATATAGGAACTGCACATCCATAACTTTCTGAAAGGAATTTCTCTATTATTTCAAGAGAAGCCTTTGTTTTTGAACTTTTAATAGGTAAATGTTGTAATATATAAGTCATAATATTGAAAATGATTATGAAGAAACTAATAACGAATTCGATTAAAGCTTTAGTCCTGTTTTCATTTTTGCTATCCTATACAAATGCAAATGCCCAGGTCGGAGCTTTCAATATAACTGTAGAAAATGTTACTCAGACAGCAACTAACAAGCTTGAATTTGACGTATACCTATTAGACACTGATGCAGGTCAAAGTTTTGAGCTTGCCAGTTGCCAACTCGGCTTCCTAATAAATTCGAATATTACTGGAGGCACACTTTCTGTAACCATTAATAATAGCGGATCTGGACTCAATGGAGCACAGCAGTTCACAGCTACACCTGGTGTAGTTGCAACACTAACTGGATATCCGAATCAGTCTCTTATTAGACTTGCTGCAGGTTCTCCAGTATCACCTGGTGGAGGTACTATTATCTCAACTTCTGGCCATGGTACATTGATGACTCATTTCATAGTCACAAGCTCAGTAAATTTTACAGCCAATACAACTCCTGACCTCGCGTTTACTTCCAATACAGCCACGGCCCCACTTTATGCTACTCGTGTTGCTGAATTTATTTCCTTAGCCAGTACACAATTAACTGTAACTCCGGGTGTAAATGCCTTGGTAAATGGCAATCCGGTGCTCAATCCACTAGTAGCTCCTACACCTTTTACAGTTACGGGTGGCGGGTCCTATTGCCAGGGTTCCAGTGGTTTACCTGTTGGCCTTTCAGATTCAGAAATTGGGGTAACATACACCCTCATTAGAAATGGTTTTGACCAGTCACCTACAGTTGCCGGTACTGGTTCAGCTTTCTCCTTTGGAAGTAATTTTCCCGGGACTTATACTTATACAGTCAGGGGAACAAATGGAAGCGGTACTACTCCGATGTTAAATTCTGTAATTATTACAGAAAATCCAACTGTATCTGTCAGTGTTACTATATCTCCAAGTGCCAATAACATTTGTTCAGGGACATCGGTTACCTTTGCACCTACTCCTGTTGGAGGAGGTACAACACCTACTTACCAGTGGTTTAAGAATAGTATTGCAGTTGGTACAGGCGGGACCTATAGTTATGTTCCGCTTAACGGCGATTTAGTATATGTGGTTATGACCTCCAATGCAACGTGTGCTTCAGGCAGCCCGGCAACATCGAACACGATTGCGATGGTGGTTAATTCTACAGTGGCAGCGAGCGTATCAATTGGTGCATCAGCTAATCCGGTTTGTTCAGGAACATCAGTTACCTTTACACCTACACCTGTTGGAGGAGGTACAACACCTACTTACCAATGGTTTAAGAATAGTGTTGCAGTTGCTACAGGTTCGACCTACAGTTATGTTCCGGTTAACGGCGATGCTGTTCGTGTGGTTATGACCTCCAATGCAACCTGTGCAACAGGCAGCCCGGCTACATCAAACACCATTACAATGGTGGTTAATTCTACGATAGCTGCGAGTGTATCTATTGCAGCATCAGCTAATCCGGTTTGTTCAGGGACATCAGTTACCTTTACACCTGCTCCTGTTGGCGGAGGCACAACACCTACTTACCAATGGTTTAAGAATAGTGTTGCAGTTGCTACAGGTTCAACCTATACATATGTTCCGGTTAACGGCGATGCAGTTTATGTAGTCATGACCTCCAATTCGCCTTGTGCCACAGGCAGTCCGGCTACATCAAACACCATTACAATGGTGGTTAATTCAACTGTAGCAGCGAGCGTATCTATTGCAGCATCAGCTAATCCGGTTTGTTCAGGAACATCAGTTACCTTTACACCTGCTCCTGTTAATGGAGGCACAACACCTACTTACCAATGGTTTAAGAATAGTGTAGCAGTTGCTACAGGTTCTACCTATAATTATGTTCCGGTTAACGGTGATGCTGTTCATGTGGTTATGACCTCCAATGCAACATGCGTTACAGGCAGCCCGGCAACTTCAAATACCATTGCGATGGTGGTTAATTCTACGATAGCTGCGAGCGTATCTATTGCTGCATCAGCTAATCCGGTTTGTTCAGGAACATCGGTTACCTTTACTCCTGCTCCTGTTGGCGGAGGCACAACACCAACATACCAATGGTTTAAGAATAGTATAGCAGTTGCTACAGGTTCGACCTATACTTATGTTCCGGTTAACAGCGATGCAATTTATGTAGTAATGACCTCCAATTCAACCTGTGCAACTGGTAGCCCGGCAACATCAAACACCATTACAATGGTGGTTAATTCTACAGTAGCTTCAAGCGTATCTATTGGTGTATCAGCTAATCCGGTTTGTTCAGGAACATCGGTTACATTTACACCTGCTCCTGTTGGAGGAGGCACAACACCTACTTATCAATGGTTTAAGAATAGTGTTTCAGTTGGTACAGGCGTAACCTACAGTTATGTTCCGGTTAACGGCGATTTAGTAAATGTGGTTATGACCTCCAGTGCAACCTGTGCAACAGGCAGCCCGGCAACATCGAACACTATTGGGATGGTGGTTAATTCTACAGTAGCAGCGAGCGTATCTATTGGTGCATCAGCTAATCCGGTTTGTTCAGGAACATCAGTTACCTTTACACCTGTTCCCGTTGGTGGAGGCACAACACCTACTTACCAATGGTTTAAGAATAGTGTTGCAGTTGCTACAGGATCGACCTATAATTATATTCCGGTTAATGGTGATGCTATTCGTGTGGTTATGACCTCAAATGCAACCTGCGTTACAGGAAGTCCGGCTACATCAAACACCATTACAATGGTAGTTAATTCTACAGTGGCAGCGAGCGTATCTATTGGTACATCAGCTAATCCTGTTTGTTCAGGAACATCAGTTACCATTACACCTACACCTGTTGGAGGAGGTACAACACCTACTTACCAATGGTTTAAGAATAGTGTTGCAGTTGCTACAGGATCGACCTATAGTTATGTTCCGGTTAATGGCGATGCAGTTTATGTAGTAATGACATCCAATTCAACCTGCGCAACGGGTAATCCTGCTACTTCCAATACTATCACACTAACAGTAAATCCAATACCAACAGCACCAACTATCAGCACTATCACACAACCTACCTGTGCAGTTGCAACCGGAAGCGTGTTATTAACTGGTCTAACAGCTGGTAACTGGACAATTAACCCGGGAGCAATTGCAGGCTCGACCGCGACATATACTATTCCCGGGTTAGTTGCAGGAACATATTCTTACACAGTCACTACTGCAGCAGGATGTACTTCTTTAGCATCAGCTAATGTGGTCATAAATGCACAACCGGTAACCCCGGTAATTCCGGCTCAAACCTCAGCAATTGCATCCGGCGCTACATTTATTGTAAATCCAACCGGAGGTGTAATTCCTGGCGGTACTACTTATACATGGCCGGCCCCAATACAAACAGGTGGTGTAACAGGAGGTGTAGCCCAGGCAATTCCTCAGGCAAATATAAATGGAACTTTAACAATTCCATCAGGGGTAGGTACAGCAATTTACACTGTAACACCCACTTCCGGAACTTGCATTGGGGCAACATTTACAGTGACCGTAACTGTTACATCTACATGCACAGCAGTACTGGTAGGAACTCAACCTGCCAATAGCAGTATGTGTGCAGCAGCAGGACCTGTTACATTTACAGTAACCGCAACTGGTACAGCTCCATTTACATATCAATGGCAATATAACAATGGAGTTACCTGGGGATCGGTGGCTAATGGCACTCCTGTTGGTGCAGTGTATACAAATGCCACAACTTCTTTGCTGAGCGTGACCGGAATTTCCACAGCCGGAAGTTATCAATATCGCTGCTTAGTTACTAATTGTAGCGGTGGAAACAGTATATTTTCAAATCCGGCTACCCTTACAGTAAATGCTTTGCCAATTCCAACCCTCACCAGTTCAGATCCGGACAATGTCTTCTGTTTCGGGACCAGTGTAATATTTACAGCCGGAGGCGGAACAAACTATAACTTCAGGGTAAATGGAACAACTGTGCAAAATGGAGCGTTAACGACCTATACTACCACTTCATTGGCCAACGGTCAGACTGTGACAGTAGTTGTAACCGGAGTTAATGGATGTACTGCCACTTCGACACAAATACAAAATATTGTAAACCCTTTACCATTTATTATTTTATCCACTTCAGCTACATGTTCTACTGATTTTACTACCTATTCAGTTGGAGTAACAGTAGGTTCAGGGACAGTAACGAGCCCTTTAGGCACAGTTACAAATAATGGAGGCAATATTTGGACAATATCAGGTATTCCAGCTCATACCAATGTTAGTATTAAAGTTACAGATAGTGGTGGTTGTGAAAATACACTTACAGTGACGGCTCCTGTTGATTGCACTTGCCCGGTAGTTCTTCCACCAGTTAGTGGTGGGAACAGATCCTATTGTGCAGGAGGAACAATTCCTGCTTTGACAGCTACTGTTCTAGCCGGAGAGACAATAGACTGGTATGATTCTTCATCTGGCGGTAATATTCTTTTGCCTGGAAGTCTGAGTTACACACCATCTGCTGCCGGTACCTATTACGCATTAGGTAGAAAGATTGGAGCTTCAAGTTGTGTCAGTAGCACGCGTACCCCTGTAATACTGACAATGAACCCATTACCGATACCCACACTCACCAGTTCAGATGCAGATAACATCTTCTGTGGCGGAACGAGTGTAACATTTACTGCCGGAGGTGGAACAAGTTATAACTTCCTGGTAGGAGGATTAAGTGTTCAGAATGGTGTTTCAGCTACCTACACTACCAGTACCCTTACCAATGGGCAGTCTGTAGTTGTAATAGTCACAAATGCCAGTGGATGTGCTGCCACATCGGCAGCGATAACAAATACTGTAAATCCGACACCGGTACCGACACTCACAAGTTCAGATGCAGACAATAGCTTCTGTACAGGGACCAATGTTACTTTTACAGCCGGAGGCGGAACGAATTATAATTTCAGGGTAGAAGGCGTGAGTGTTCAGAATGGTATTTTGACAACCTATACTACCAATTCATTGACAAACGGACAGGTGGTAGATGTTGTTGTCTCAAATACCTATGGATGTATAGCCACTTCAGCAGGAATTACAAATTCTGTATTTGCCGCGCCAACGCCTAATGCCGGAACCGGAGGCAATAATTGTGGTCTTGGATTTAGTCTCAATGGTTCCCTTAATGTTGGTATAGGAACATGGTCAAAAGTCAGCGGACCCGGAAGTGTATCTTTTAGTCCTGATGCAAATACACCAACTGCATTAGTTACTGTTTCTTCTTTTGGTACCTATGTATTCAGTTGGACAGTCGCTAACGGGACATGTTCAAGTAGCGCCAATGTGACTGTTATATTCATTCAGCAACCTCCTGCAGAAGCAGGACCGGGTGGAGATGAATGCGATAAGGATTTCATAATGAAGGCAGTAATAACAACCGGAGTTGGAACATGGACTAAAATCAGTGGTCCGGGTACCCCGGTATTTACTCCTGATAATCATCAGGCTAATGCAAAAGTCACCGTTGATCAGTTTGGTACCTATAACTTCGGCTGGACCGTTGTAAACAGTATCTGTACTTCCAGTGACTTTGTAAGAGTGGTCTTCCATGATCTCCCACCGATAAATGCAGGAAGAGATACATCCTTCTGTAAAGGAGGAAACATGCAGTTACATGCACAGGGCGCCGGAACGGTATCCTGGGACCCAGCTGAACTGGTTAGCAATCCGAATATAATCAATCCGGTCGCAACACCCAATACTACAACGACCTTTACTGTCAATCTTACCGATCAGTTTGGATGTAAAAACTCAGATAATATTGTTGTTGAGGTCAGAGAAAAACCAGTTGCAAATGCCGGTCCTGATCAGGAGTTGACTTATGTGCTGAAGACAACAATGGATGCCACACTTGCTCATACTTATGAAACCGGAGTGTGGAAGGTAATTCCAAGTTCAGGAACTGGTGAGTTTTTAGATAGCACTTATTCTAAAACCCTGGTCGACAATCTCTCATTAGGTAAAAATAAGTTTTTGTGGACAGTTAAAAACGGCTATTGTCCTTCATCCTCTGATACAGTCATGATTACTGTAAACAGTTTTATTATTCCGACCCTGATCACACCAAATATGGATGGCAGGAATGATTATTTTGTACTGAGAGGACTAGCTACCCTGGGAAAGACGGAATTAATAATTTTCGACAGAAGAGGAACCCAGGTTTACCGGAATATAAATTATGACAATTCATGGAACGGTGTTGACTATAATAAAAATCCTCTTCCTTCCGATACATATTTCTATGTTATTAAATCTGAAAATGGTATATCAATTAGTGGTTATATTGTAATAAGACGTTAGTGATGAAAAGAATACTTAAATCATTTATTTTACTACTGATCCCTATAAGTCTGGCAGGTCAATTGTCACCTGTCACAAGTCAGTATGTACTTAATCCGCTAAGCATAAACCCTGCTTGTGCCGGTAACCGGGGTGCACTGAATATAGCGGCATTCTACCGACGACAGTGGGCAGGCATTACCGGTGCTCCTGAAACAATAACTTTAGCCGCAGATTCACCTTTTCTTGATTCAAAGCTGGGATTGGGATTAATTATTTCAAGCGATAAAATAGGAGTGACCAAAGAAACTCATTTTCTCACAAATTATTCCTACAAAATAAATATGAATAAGGGAATCCTTTCTTTTGGTCTTGGTGCCGGCTTATTGACAACGAATACAAAATGGTCCGATCTTGTTGTGCTAGATCCGGGGGATGAAAATTTTCTCACCGATTCACGGGTATTCGTTGTGCCCGACTTTAGTTTTGGGATTTATTATTCATATCAGAATTATTTTGGAGGCTTATCTGTTCCTAAACTTCTAGGATACAGATTTAATTATGATAAGAATAAATATACTCTCATATTCAGCCCGGGTCAATACAACTATCTGCTAAATGCAGGGTACATTTATACTCTGTCTCAGAAAATAAAACTATTCCCATCTACACTTATTACATTTTCTCCGAAAGAAAAGTTACTTGTTGATTTAAATGCTTATATCAGTTTAAATGATAGAATATGGGCCGGTGCATCGTATAGGAATAAACGATCGCTGGGAGCATTATTTCAATTTGCTGTAAATAATCAATTTCGGGTAGCTTATACATACGATTTTGATTTTGGAAAGCTTGGCAATTATAGTAACGGATCGCATGAAATTATGCTCAGATATGAATTTCATTATAAAGTCGACGCAGTAAGTCCATTGAATTTTTAATTATGTGACTCGTAAGATTGTAAGCCTGGTCATTGTTTGTACATGCGAAAGTTTTACCATATTTACATCCGGATAATAAATTTAATATTAATTTTAAGTGTTCACCACACTTTTGAGGTAATTCTTTAGTTATGGCGCGAAAATTGGGTTTAGTCATAATGGTTACTCTCTTGTCACAAATCATATTGGGACAATCAGAAACTTATACCGTTAAAAAGGCTTCTTTCAGTTCGGATAAATATGATGAATTCTCACCTGTATATTATAAAAACGGGATAGTTTTTTGTTCCAACCGGAATCTCGGTCTATCAAATCGTTCAACATCCCAGAATAAAGGACTTTTTAAAATTTATTATATTGATACAATCGGGAAGACTGACTGGGAAAGTACAAAGTTGTTTTCAAAAAATCTGACAACTATATTAAATGATGGGCCGGTTACTTTTAACTCGTTAAGAGATACTATCTACTTTTCACGTAATCAGGACGTTAGTAGTAAATTAAGCGATATCTCCAATCCCAGGAATAAACTTGGTATTTTTTCAGCAGTTTTGATTGGCGGTCAATGGACAAAAGTAAGGGAGCTTAGAATAAACAATGAGTGGTATAATATAACCACGCCGTGTCTTTCTCCGGATGGTAAAAGAATATATTTTGCTTCTGACAAACCCGGAGGATATGGTGGCTCCGATCTTTATTACAGCCAATGGAAGAACGATCGCTGGGAGGATCCGATAAATTTAGGCCCAGTTATCAATACCAAAGGGAATGAATCATATCCATACATTAATCCATCAGGCGAACTTTTCTTTTCTTCTGACGGACATCCTGGTCATGGAGGAAAGGATATTTACTTTTCATACTTTTCAGATACCGCATGGATTAATCCTGTTTGTCTTGATCAACCTATTAATTCAAGATTTGATGATTTCGGTTTAGTTACAGACGCACAAATGAATGAAGGATATTTTTCAACTAACAGGGATAAATCAATTGATATATACCATTTCAAGACAAATCTTCCACAAATTCTTTATAACACTATTCAGAAAGAAAATCAGAATTGTTTCATGCTTAATGATACTGGAGCTTTGGAAATTGATTCAACTCACCTTAAGTATGTATGGGATTTTGGAGATGGTGAAAAAGCTTCAGGAATGGTGGTTCAACATTGTTTCCAGGGTGCAGGAAAATATATTGTCAGACTAGATGTTATTGACAAAGCTACGAGGAACCTGTTTTTTTCAAAATTAGAATACAACCTCGAATTACTGGATTATAAGCAACCTTATATTAATTCTCCGCAAATAGCTGTTAAAGGAGATACACTTAAATTGGATGGAGTCAGATCAAACCTTCCCGGATATAAAGTTTTAAGTTATTATTGGAATTTCGGAGACGGATACAGATCATCTGGAGGTAATGTCAGGCATGCCTTTAAAGAGAACGGAGAATTTCTCGTGAATATGGAATTGACCTTAAAGTCTGAATTGACTGGTGACATTCATAAAACAGGTGTCTCAAAAAAGATATTGATTTTTAATGATATTCGGGAAAAAGAATCTTATCTGGCTGGAAATGCTTCTTTAAAAACGACAATGCCTGATATAAGAAATTCTGAGAATGCTCTGATTAAAATTCAGTATTCAGCTGAATCAGAATTCAGTAAGGATGCAATATTTAATGTTGAATTGCTTTCATCCAGAAAAAAAATCGGAGTTGATAGCTGGAGCTTCAGAAATGTACCAAAGAAGTACACAATAAGCGAAAAATATAGTCCGGAAGATAGTACTTATAGATATATAGTTGATCAACAGCTGAGTCTCATGTCAACATACCCTGCATATAATGAATTATACGGACTCGGAATTAAAAATGTAAAAATAAAAACCTTTGTTCTTAAAGATCCATCTGAAAAGGAACTACATAATCTGATAAAAATAAATGGTGCTTTTGCTGATTCTTATTTCGATAGTTCAGACAGACTTACATCAAATGCTTATATTATGCTGGATCAGATTATTAAGCTGATGAACAGGTATCCATACGTACGACTTGAAGTTGCAGTTCACTCTGATAATACAGGTTCTCCGGAAACAAGTCTGGCACTATCCCAATTACGTTCAAGATTACTGGTCGGCTACCTGATCAACAGAGGTATAAGTGGTAAAAGACTGGTTGCAACTGGTTTTGGAGGATCCAAACCTATTGCTCCTAATTTTCTGGAAAATGACAGAAAATTAAACAGGAGGATAGATTTTATTATCTTAAATCAGTGATTTTCCAAGCTATTCCAAAGAGAATCTGCATCAGTTTAATCAGGCATTAATAAGGGATCAGAATAAACCAGTAATAAATAATACCAAGTGTTTCACGAATTGTTTTTAGAAACCTGACAATTTTTGAACGGTTATATTTATAATCAGGAAGGGAAATGATTCCAATCTTATACTTTTCATTTAATACTCTGTTATAAGTCATCCAGGTTCGTCTGGCATGGGTACCCAAGCTTATAATTTTTATCCCTTTAATATTTATATCTGCTGTTTTAAGCCAATCACGAAATGCTAAAGCACTTGTAAGGGTTCTGTTTATTCGAACTTTGTCTCCCGAAACGGCTGTAATTAGCGAAGAGTCCATTCCCAGAATTACCAGCCGTTTTTTAGCAAGTTCAGCATTCGAGATATAATTGTTGATGATCCTTCGTTTTCCATCAGGGTAAGTAACTTCATATACCGAGTTGTTAAGAAAAGGGATAGGTATTTTATTATCTATCTTGATATCTTTTATAAATAGATTACGGTCTCCAAAATCACCCATGAAGTCATTAGTGAACTCTACCATAATGGAATCAATCTCTTTCAGATCACCGTTCCAGTTGATACTAAATACTTTTTTTCGTTTTTCAGCAAAAAAATCAGCTGCAAGGGAATCATTAATATAAAGGTTAAAATGAGCTCTATTTTCTCCGCCCAATTCGCTAAATGCCTCAACATCAATTGAATGTGGTCCGGTATAATTGATCCCTGATAAGCTGTTTTTGGGATAAAAGATAAGGAATCCGTCCTCTGCCAGGTTGAAATATTCAGAAGTAGATTTGATTCCGGTTGTAATAATATTATCATATTTATTTTCCCGAAATTCCTTATATGCCATTTCAAGAGCATAATCTGGAAGCCAGCCTTCAACTATAAGTACATTTGCACTTACCTGTTCCGATTTTGACAGATAACCTGAGAGATAATTGAAAGCAGGTTTCAGAATGACATACCCCAGAATTAAGACTGAAATAAGAACAATTATTCTGATGTGTAATCCTTTTTTTTTCATAAATTTAATTCAGATTATTTCTGGTTTATCTGCCTTCACCTCTGTCAATATTTGAGAGTTCAAATTAACAGAAAAATTTCAAGATGGTAAAACCAGAACAAATACAAAGATAACCTCTGCAAAAACATTAAAATTTAATATTTATTAGGGCAAGTAATCTCAGACAAAATGGAAAAAACAGCACTGATTATCCCGGTTTTCAATGAAGAAATAACAATTGAAGCAACCCTGTTAGATTTTCATTATTATATTCCCGATGCCTATTTCTACGTCGTTGACAATAATTCAAAAGACAAAACTGTTGAGATAGCAACAAGAATTTATAAAGAAAAAGGACTTAAGGGTGAGATTTTATTTGAAAGAAAACAAGGCAAAGCAAACGCGGTGAGAAAAGCATTTAATCACATCGAATCCGATATATATATAATGATTGATGGTGATAATACTTACAAAGGGAAAGACCTTAATGACCTTATGCGACCTATTATTGAAGACCAGGCCGATATGACAGTTGGCGACAGGCATAAATCAGGTGCTTACAAGCGTGAAACAAAACGATCGTATCATAATTTTGGAAATACACTCGTACGAAGATTAATTAATCTTTTATTTCATTCAAATTTAAATGACATTCTATCAGGGTACAGAGTTTTTAATAAAAAATTTGTTGAAAATTTTCCGGTTTTGTCAAGCGGGTTTGAATTAGAAACTGAGATTACTCTTCATTCACTTGACAAACGATTTAGAATTATTGAGATACCGATAGAATATACTGAAAGACCTGAGGGGAGTTTTTCCAAAATTGACACTATTAGAGATGGAATAAAAATCATTAGTGCTATCTATCAGATCTTTCGGTATTATAAACCACTGATATTCTTTTCATTAGTTTCTTTATCATTTTTAATTTGCGGTATTTTAGCAGGAATACCGGTTATTATCGAATTTGTCAATACCCGATTTATTTCGCATGTTCCTCTGGCGATTTTAGCGACAGGTCTTGTAATTCTGGCTGTTCTTTCAATAACCATTGGTATTATACTGGATACAATCGTGCGAATTCATCGTTTTGAATATGAATTGCATTTACTACAGAGAAAAAAGCATTATCACTTAATATAGACTGCTTCAATATATTCACTTCATACTGAAAAAACTTTAAACAAAAAAAATGAAAATCAAAATTCTGATTCTTTTTACAGTCGTAAGCATACTAAGTTCATTGTTGCGATTTGGACAACGCGAAAACAACTTATCCGTTGAGTCTGACTCAGATTACTATTTAGATATGGCCCAGGTATTTATGGGTCAAAAAGAAGAGTTCAATAAAAGTTTTTTTGTGACTAATGAACATCATTACAACCGTCCATTATTACCTTTTTGTGCGGGATTATTGGGACATTATCTATTGAACAATAATTATAGAGCTGCTTTCAGTATCCTTAATATTATATCAGCAATTTTTATTGCTTTTATGTTTTATTTAATAGTAAACAGGTTTTATCCAAAAATAGTTTATTCATGGTTCCCGTCCCTTTTATTTCTAACTGCTTTCTCTCAAATGGATTTTGGATATCATATTCTGACAGAAACTATTGGATTGGCTTTTGCTCTGGGTACATGCTATTTCTTATATAATTTAATCTGTCAGATTGAAAATAAACAATCAGGAAACGATAAATCGTATAAATATTATAAAGATTGGATGGTATACCTGAATATTTTTGTATTGTTTATAATTCAGGTATTATCTTTTCTTACCAGGGAAACTGCTTTGTTCGTATTTATTTTCCTTGTCTATATTACTGTAAGTAGAAAATTATATCATTGGAAATATTTACCATTGGTTGTGGTATTATTTTCAGTTTTAATTATTGCCAAAATACCTCATTTGTTGTATGGACAAATATATAATACTCATATTCCGGAGGTGTCTTTTAATATATCGGCCATGATTGATCCTAGATATATTTTTGATACTGTCTTTAAGCTAGGACTGGCATATAATATAAGTTGGTTGCTAATTATCCCTGCCATTTATTATTTGTGGAAAGGGAAATTGACTAAGGTACATGAGTTTATTATCGGATGGACATTGGCTGCTTTAGGCTACATTGCTGTTGGGTATTTACACAATAAAATGATTCCTAATGGGTATCCGTTGCGTATGCTCTTTTCAATGTTTCCTCTATTATATTTAATTATCATCGAGTTTCTTGAAAAAAAATTCAATCCTCCAAAACTTATTTATATACTTGGCTTGTTTTTTATACTGCACGTCGGCATAAGTGTCTTAGGTGTTATTCTCGACTCCGGAGTATACACAATTCATAATATTTTTGATATTTTCACTTTCTTATAATCAGTGAAATTTTATTAAGAGTTTGCAAAATGGAGACAGGGTTTAAAAAAAATGTCAAAGAATTATTACCTTTTAATAATCAATATCTGAGAACCAAGTTTTGCCGAGCCGGATATCACTTCTACAACATAAATGCCTGAATAAAGATTGTCGGGAATTTGTATGTTTTTAAAACCCGGACTTAACATTGAATCCTCGAAAACTATCTTTCCTGAGAAGTCAATGATCCTTACTTTTATTGGCTGCAGGCTGGGTTCATCTATTGAAATATAAAAAAAATCCTTGGCAGGATTTGGGTAAATTATTAAGTTTATTTTTTCAGGATTAGCAGCACCCGGATTTTTCATTGAGGAGCCAAATATTTTGAATTCAGAAATATAATTCCAGGTGTTTATAGAGTTTCCGTGTCCGACATATTTCAGATATGAATATTCAGTATTTGTGTTTATAACAGGCAAATCAAATACCTGTCTGTCACCCGAGAAATCACATGATGAAGAATTGGTCATAATAGATTCCCAGGTCAGATTATCTTTAGATGCATATATATCAAAAAATGATTCATTATGCTGCCCCTGTAAAAAAGCCAGCTGCAGATAACTTATTTTGAATGGTTCCGCTAATTTTAAAAGTAGCCATTGATTATCCCCTTTGGAAGACCATTTAGTTACAAGGTTCCCATCAATAATATTATTTGGATAATCGGATGGTTCAAAATTGCTTGCTTCAATATTCGTTATTTTTGCTTCGGTAAGTATTGGCTTATAGGGCATTATATTGATTGCAATATTTTTTGAAACAATGTCCGTCCCATCAGAAACCTTCAATTGAAATTCGAGAATCTGCGATTTAGTAACAACAGGAGTAAGGTATTCTAACTTAGGATAGGTGGTAGAAGAGACTGATACATTATTTGGAATTGTCCAATTATAGCTAAGGATATCATTGTTGAAATCATAAGTTCCCGTTGCATCTATTTCGTTGACAAATCCGGAATATGCTATTTGGGAATAGATCGTAACCACCACAGGCGGAACGTTAGCTTTATTAACATCTTCACAATTATTAGTTACAGATTCAGCACCTATACTAGCTGCCACTATACCGGCTGCGGTTTGCAGTGGGTTATTTGCCGGGTTTGTGTAGGAAACTGTAACAATATCACCAAATTTTATCGCGCTAGCGATTGTCAGTTGTACCTTTTTTCCGGAAATTGAAACTGAATTGACAGTTCTGGAAGCTGAATTAACCTGAACATTAAAAGCAGATCTGGCAGGAATAATATTAGTCAGATTCAGACTGTAAGTCATTTCAATAAGAGATGGCGTGGCATTCTCCACAACAGAAGAAGAATAAATTGGGATATTTGATATACAGTTATTGGTTACTGTATTGGCACTAATACTTGATGCCTCTCCTCCCGTGTATGTCTGCAATGGATTATTTGCCGGTTTTGTATAGGAAACTGTAACAATATCGCCAAATTTTACTGCGCTTGCTATTGTTAATTGAACTGTGTTTCCTGAGATAAAAACCGAGTTTACAGTTCGTGTTACAGAATTAACTGATACGCCAAAATAAGAAGTTGCAGGCACTACCTGGTTATCGAGATTTAGATTAAAAGTTATTTCTAGAAGAGAAGGTGTCGAGTTCTCAATTACAGACGAGAGGTATGTAGGAACCGGAGTAACTGAGCCGGTTTGCAATTCGAAAGCTCCAATATCCGGAGCTTTCCCGGTGTAAGGGAGCCCGACATCCACACCAGCATCTATTAAATCAGATCCTGGAGCTAAATGCAAAAAATCGATATCCGGTAAACTTCCATCTGCTTTTCTATTTCCCATTAACTGTGATCCATCTAGTCCTATGAAATCTGACTCTGATACTGAAGGATTGGAATTGCCAAATGTGTTATTAGATAATATGGAAACATTTGATGCTCTTATTGCATTGTAATCTTTAAATGATATATTGTTTTTAAGTATATTAACCTTGTTATAATCATTAAAATAGTATCCATGATTTCCATTCATATAAGATGTATTGTTATATAATTCTGTTGCAGCTTTTGCACCATTTTGATCAAATCCGATAAACTTGTTTTTATAAGCCAGACAGTTCCTGATTTGAAACAAGATCTCATTGCCATGATCTGTTTTAGTCGTCCCTAACTTAAATCCCGATCCGTTTCCTCCTGCCTCAAACGTATCTGGTATATAGCCGTTATAAAACGACCAGCAATTTTCAATTATAAACATACCATCACTGCCATATGGATCTATCCCATCATCAGTATTCCACCAGAAGCGGCAGCCCCAAATAGTATTTACAGTACCTTCAGCAACTTTGTTAAACGCAAGCCCATCAGCATTTCCATATTGATCTCCACCAGGGGTTAAAGGGTCCTGATTATGATGAAAATCACAATTCAATATCAGGTTATCAGTTGAATTTTGCCATATTCCCATCCCTGCCCCGTTATCGTGATAGTTTAAAAGTTCAAATATGTTGTGACTTGAATTTTCGATACTAAAACCGGAACAAAGGCCGCCGTCTATTTGAGTGTACCCTGATATGTCAAGGCCCTTAAAATAAAAGTAATCACCACTAAAATAAATTCCTGAATTTGTTCTGTAATTTCCGCTTTTTGTCAGAATCGGTATCTCACCAGGATAGGCCCATATCCTGATTAAATTCACTGAAGTCCCGTTCTTGTTGGTAAGATTTTGCTGACTATCAAATGAATAAGTGCCTCCGCGTAAATAAACCTGATCACCTGGTGAAATAACGGTCCACGCTTTATTTAAAGTAGCAAAGGGGTGAGAAATGTCTCCGTTATTGGAATCTTTACCGTTGGGTGAAATGTAATATGTTGCGCCGGATATAGCTAAAGAAATTAGAATAAAAAATACCAGGATTACCTTTCTTTTCATATGCCAACTGTTATTTTGGTATATAATATACAATCATTGACTAATACTGACACTTACACTTACACTCTAAAAAAGCGTTTCATTCGATTGTAAATATAAATCATTTTTTGTATGAATTCTTTTTTTATTAATAAAAAGCATTATTTAATTAGTCAGATGTATTGAATTTTAATTTAGCCAATTAACTAATATTGTGCGTATAATGAGTACCTCCAATTATCGGGGGAATAATGATGAGTACGAGATTTGTAATTGAACCTGATCTGATTTATTTTTGCCGGGGATTTACTGTTACAATAAATATTTTAGTTAAGAAAGTGTATCTTGCAATGAAATATTAAATATGAAATATTAAGATCTTACTCTATAGTTTTGAATATAATGCCCCCTGAAAAAATAATCTAAAATTTAATGATTAAACGTTTAGTACAACAGTATCAGAATAATTTACGAATAAAGCAGGTAGTCTCTCTTTTTGCAGTGAACATTTTTATAATTCCTTTATCCTTCGTATCTAATATTATTATTACCAGGTTTTTAGGACCGGTTGCTTTCGGAGATTTTAAATTTATTCTGTATGTTTTTAATTTTAGTATAATTCTTTTCAATTTTGGATTTTTTCAGGCGGGAAACAGGGCTCTGGTATTAAATACTGATCCAGTAAAAACACGAGAGTACTACGGATCAATGCTGGTCATCTTAGCATGTCTTTTTTTCATAATAGCAATTGTCGTATTTGGTTACGCATTAGTCGATAAAAATGTTAATGAGAAAGGATTGCGAAATATGCTTATTTTCATAATTCCTTTCGCATGGATATTTTTGTTAACTTCTTATTTTGAGGTATTATTCCAGGCGGATAACAAGATTGGTCTGCTGGCAAAAAGCAGGCTCTACCCCAAAATCATTTTCTTTATCTCAATATTGTTATTGTATCTGTTTTTCACCAATTATAAAGGGAATAGGTTGAAAATAATCTGGATTTTTTTTCTGCTTACTCAGATTGCAGGTTTTCTTTACATTATATATAAAATAAATCCCTCCTTTAAAAATCTCAGAGCACGACTTAAAGAGATATGGTTCTATAACAGGACCTATGGATTCAATGTCTACTTTGGAGCTCTTTTTAATGTAGGTTTTGGAAACCTGGCCGGATTACTGATAAGTTATTTTGGAGTAGATAATTCCGGAGTGGGTTTTTATTCCCTTGCCCTGACCATCACAGAACCTCTGGGTTTTATTCCAAATGTGATTGCTACTACTCATTATAAAGATTTTTCATCACAAACCAGGATTCCCAAAAAATTAATTTTAATTACAGCTTCGGTTACATTTTCTGCATTGGTATTGTGCTGGATCTTAGTAGGACCATTTATTAAATATTTTTACGGTCCGGAATTTCAACCTGTAATTGCCCTTACATTTATTGTAAGTTTTGGAATTATTATGAATGGATTTGCTGACTTTTTTAACCGGTTTTTAGGTTCACACGGACAGGGAGTAGCATTGAGAAACAGTGCTATTATAGTTGGACTTTTTGTATTGGTTTTTAACATTTCCCTGATTCCACATTATGGTGAAACTGGTGCTGCTTATACTCAGATTTTATCCGCCTTAGTTTACATTATAGCTATGCTTTGGTTTTATCGAAGGTTGGTTTCCAAACTTTCCAATAATACAATATGATTTAGAATTATTAATTACAAGAAGTAATCTTCTTTTGGAAAAATATTTTGTATCGATAATTAAGTTTTAAGGTTAAAATGAAAATAGTAAATCCATATTCAGAAAAAAAGATTTCAATAGGGAACGGGAGCGAATTAGAAGGTATTACATTTTTTGATTACTTGTTTGTATTTGTGTTAATTATCTATGCTGGGCGGGCAAATACATTTGTTGAATCCGGATCGCTTAAAGATAACATAGCCGGATTCCTTCTTCCGGTAATTTTAAGTGCTATATTAGCGATAAGATGGAAGGTAAAATTTGACCAAAACTTTTTTCTACTTATTTGGGGCTTTAGCGTCTACTTTATTGCAATATCAATAAAAGTTGGTGAAATACATCCCAGCTTTTTCCTACATTATATTTTTAAATTCTTTGTTGTATATACTGTTATAAAAGCCTTAAAATCCAATCTTTTTAAAATCTATGAATATTTGCTATATTATTTGGCCATTGTGGGATTATTTATGTGGGCCGTTCAATTTTTATTAGGAGGAGATACCCTTTTTTATTATATAAATAAAATTCCGGGAATGGCTTCATTTTCGTGCGTGACAGGGAATGGCGCAACTGCTATAATATACTCTGTACAACCAGCCATAAATGCAATTGTAAATATCTCGATCCCAAGAAATTGCGGATATACTCAGGAACCGGGAAGTTTTGCCGTTTATCTTTGTCTGGCAATCTTTATAAATCTTTTTATTACAAGTTCCGATAAAAACAGCAGGAAACGGTTTTGGGTTTTAGTGATCACATTAGTGTCAACTCAGTCTACCACAGGTTATGTAATCTTTATGGTAATAACTGTATTTTATATTTTAAGCAAAAATCTGAGCAAGATATTATTAGTATTTCCATTTGCGATCGTTGCGCTGATTTATGTGTCTACTTTACCTTTCATGAGCAATAAAATCGTTGATTTGCTTACTGAAACCAACACTTTGGACCAATTAATAATAAGAAGTTTTGGGGCTGAAGAGACTTTTACCCCTCAACGTTTTACTTCATTTGTGATCACGTTCAGAGATTTTCAGGCAAATCCAATATTGGGTTTAGGTCCTGATAATGAAAAAAGCTGGTTACTTAAAATTGGGGCAAGAATTTCTCCAATTTCTGGAATGGGAACCTTATTGGCACAGTTTGGCCTCGTTGGTTTTTTCTTTTTTATCATATTTTCTCTCAGAAGTTCATTTTTCTTTGCAAAATACTTTAATTATAATGGGAAATTTTTGTTGTTTTTTATAATTATATTAATATCAATTAGTTATTTCATATTTTTATTACCTATGATTATGAGTTTCTGGCTGTTCCAATTATTTGCACCACAGGAGGTTAAACAAAAGGAAGTCGATGGATCGGTTTTAAATACTGAAACTAAATTGGTTAATCCTTAATATCTCTGCTGGTTCCTGATTATATATATCATTTAATTAATTCTTTTATGAGCATCTTAATTTTTGGCGATTCATTTTCTTTTCCTGATGGAAATGCAGCGACAAACAGAGTACATACTTATGCAAAAGGGTTTTATGAAAATGGCGTAAATGTCCGTGTAATTTGTTTTGCCAATGATTATGTCAATGTCGTTGATGGAGAACTAAATGGGATTAATTTCTATCATACATTTGGACAAAAATCAAGGCATAAGTATTTTATTATCAGAAGGTGGCAAAAATTCATTAAATATTTTAGAACAATTAGGTTAATAGGAGAAATTAATAAAAGTGACAAAATTATTGCTTTGAATTGCTGGGCTGAACATTTACATTTCCAGATATTTGCGTTTTTTATTGCAAAATATTTCAAGACAAAATTTATTCTCGAACGCAGTGAACATCCATTCAAGGATTATGAAGGTTCATTTATCAAGCTTATATTCGGAAATATAAAATTGTACTTTGAAATAAGTTTTTGCAGTGGAATCTTTTGCATCTCCCGTCATTTGGTTGAGTTTTATAAAAATAGAGGATTCAATCCTCAAAAGCTTTTTCTTGTGCCCAGCACTGTTGATCCGACCAGATTTGTTCATTCTGGAGAAAAGATATTCCCTTTTCCATTTATAGGCTACTTTGGTAGTTTGACTTTTACATGGGATAATATTGATATTTTAATAAAAGCATTTGCTAAAATAAGTAATAAGTTTCCTGAAATTCGTCTTGTACTGGGAGGATTCTGCTTAGAAGACGAAAAAAAACAATTAAAAGATTTAATAAAGGAACTGAATATCACGACAAAAGTCGAATTATTAAAGTACTTAAAGAGGGAGGAAATAGTTAATTATATTAATCAGGCACATATACTTGTACTGGTAAGGAAGAATAACCTGAAGTCACAGGCATCGTTTCCTTCAAAACTAACAGAGTTTCTTGTGACTGCAAACCCTGTTATATCAGTTGCTGTTGGTGAAATTTCAGACTACTTAACAGATGGTGAAAATGCTTTTTTAGTCAAACCGGGAGATTTTGATGCATTAGCAGAAAAACTGATTTTCGTTCTTGAAAATTACCAATTTGCCAAAGAAGTAGGGTTAAGAGGAAAAGAATTAACCAATACGGTTTTCAACTATAAATTTCAGGCAAAAAGAATGCTGGATTTTATAAACACATTTTAATAAATTCTTTTTGAACAAAATATTTTTAAATGTTTTCTAAAAGATTTAGCCTGATTAATTTACATTCAAAAAATAACAAGTTAAGTTGTATTTATAGAACAAGCCCTTCTTTTAAATATTTAATTCGTTGATCCTTGATAATTACTAACAATCTGATTGTTATTAACATATGTTCTTTGCAGTCTTGTTTTTTGCGTAGGTTTTGATTAAATTTGATCAAAACTGTACTTGCCAGTTTGCAAGCGCATCGGCGAAAAGGGGATGAAAAACATCACCTTTTCCACAGACAGGAAGCTTACGGAGAAATGGATGAGGCTAAAGAGACAAGAAATATTGAATCTAATTTTTCGCTGGATTTACCAGGCACTTATTTTGTCTCGGTAAATATCCAACGCTAATAAAGTAATGAAAAACAAGTATTAATAAGGATCAACTAAATAATCGTGAAAAGAGCAAAATTATTCTCTGTTGCATGAAAATAGCAATTCTCCTCGATGAGCTGTATCCTTTTGGAATGGCTGCCACAAACCGTATTCATTTATATGCAAAGGGATATGTGGAATTGGGCAATGATGTTGAAATTATAATCCCCGTTATTACTGCGAAGCCTGAAAAAATAAGAAATATTAAGCTGGCTGGAGAATATGATGGAGTGAAATTCAAATATGCCTGTAATCCTGTTAGAAGCAATTATTTTATTGGAAGAAGAATTCAAAACATTGTTACCCTTTTTAACTCTTTTATTTTTATTATATGTTTTAAACCAAAAATAATATTAGTTGTAGCTAATAATTTTAAATATGTTTTGCTAATGAAAATCTGTTCTCTTATAAGTAATGCAAAAATTGTAAGAGAAAAAAGTGAAGTTCCATTTTATATGTTCGAAGAAATCTCAAAAATTAAAAGAATCAGGACAAAAATTGAATTCAAGCTATTTGACGGATTAATTGTAATCTCCGGTGCGCTTAAAGATTTTTTTTCAAAAGATTTATCTTTACATACGAAATTGTTAGAAGTTCCAATATTAATAGATAGTTTTAAAGCATCTTCAGATAAAACTGACTTGAAAACAATAAAACCCAACTTAGTTTATACTGGCTCATTGTGTAATGATAAAGATGGAGTTTTTATTCTTATTAAGGCTTATGCCAGAATTATTAAAGAACATCAAAATGTAAGGTTAATCATGACCGGCGATCTGGACGAATCACCCGACAAAGAGAAAATTTTGACTCTTATCGACAGGTTGAATATAAAAGGTAAAGTGGAACTACCCGGTTATGTTTCAAAAGAAAAATTGCACGAACTGACTTCCACCGCTTCTGCCTTGCTGTTAGCAAAACCTGAAAGCAGGCAAAATCGTTATAATGTTGCTACCAAAATCGGTGAATACCTGCTAACTGGACGCCCTGTAATTATTTCGTCTATTGATCCTATTTGCCGCTACTTATCCCACAGAGAAAATGCATTTATTGTAGAACCTGACGAATATCAAGTTGCTCAAGAGATTGAATTTATTTTGGATAATTCAAAGAAAGCGGATCTTGTTGGATTAGCAGGAAAAGAAATAGCTTTAAGATTATTTGATTATAAAAGTCATGCTTTGCGTATGAACAATTTTTTCAAAGAATTATAATTGAAATTTTTCTATTAAAATAGATTTTTACCATAATGCTTTTAGATTTTCATAGCAGGTTTTGTCACAGAAAACATTAATAGACCATAATAATATAAGAAAATTGGAGTAATAATGGATAGTGAAAATTCTGTTTTGTTTTTAGGGGATGTCGTTCCGTTTAAACCTTTTAAGTTTAGTAACAATCTTAAAGCAGTTATTAATCTTGAATGTCCAATTGTAAATAGCGGAGATCCGGTCTCTGGGAAAATAATTCTTAGAGTTAAAGAGAACTTTTTAAAAAATATTTTTAGTGATAATCTGATCTGTGCTAGTTTAGGGAATAATCACATTCTGGATTATGGAGAAAATGGGTTGTATTCTACCTTGACAGAACTTAAAAACTCAGAGATAAATTATTTTGGTATAAATGAAGGATTAAATGATGAGTTAAAACCTTTGGTATTTGAATATAATAAAATCAAAATTGCTTTCTTTTCAGTAGTTTGCCAGTCAACTTCACCCTTAGTTGAAATTGATCATATAACTCGTTTAAGTCTATTGAATGTAGATGAAATAATTTCCAAGGTTATAAAAATCAGGAAATTGGTTCAAAGGGTTGTAGTTTACATTCACTGGGGAATAGAAGAATCCTCTCTTCCAAAAAAGGAGGATATCTTAATAGCGAGAAAAATGATTGAAAATGATGTTGATATAGTCATTGGGAGTCATACTCATGCACCACAAGCTATTGAAAAATATAAAAATGGTATTATTGCTTATAACCTGGGGAATTTCATAATGCCTGCATTGAAAAATCTCCCATCTTATTATGATGAAAAGGGGATACCCCTTTTTACTTATAGTAAAGGTTTGATGCTATGGAACAGAATTTCTTGGGGATTAATAGTCGATATGGAAAATATGGACTATAAAATAAAGAAGTATATCTTTATATTTGGAAGAATAATAGAATTGCCATTTACACCAATCGATAAATATATTGAGTTAAATCAAAATGCTTTAAGTGATTCTTATGAGTTGATTGTCGCGGAACACCTGAATAAAAGGGAAATCTATAGAAAAATCAGAAATTTTATTTATAAACCGCGTATTCCTCAGAAACTAAAAAAAATATTATGGAAATAGGACTTTTACTAAATTCAGATAACAGATTATGCTCTTACAGTGAAAAATACAGGGAAATACTTATTGAAAATAAAATACCCTATGTACTTATTGATCCCAATTCTAAATCACTTCTTGGGGATATTGAAAAGTGTACCCATATATTGTTCCGTCACTCACAAGGAGATACGGATATTCTAATTTATGAAATAATCTTTAATATAGCGTTCAACAGGTACAAGATCAAATGTTTTCCAAATTATGAAACATACTGGCTCTATGAAAACAAAATAAGAGAATATTATATTCTTAAAAGTCATGATTTTCCTATAATCGATTCCCATATTTTCTGGAATTATGCTCATGCTGATGAATTTATAAAGAATACTCCCTTCCCGGTCATAGCCAAATTGTCTAAAGGTGCCAGTTCAAGCAATGTTGTTATTGTCAAATCGATCAGTGATGGTATGAAAATCATCAATCAGGTTTTAAAAAAAGGCGTTAAATCCTATGGATTAAAAAGTAATACAAATCTGGCTTCCCTCTCCAAAGTTGGCATTATATCATTTGGTAAAGAACGTTTGAAATCAATTCTCATAAACATTGGGCTATTAAAAGATAAAGCAGATTATCCTGAATGGCAAATAATAAAAGATTCTATACTGTTTCAAAAGTACCTGCCAGGTAATACCTATGATACAAGAGTAACCATCATTGGTAAAAGAGCCTTTGCCTTTAGAAGATTTGTAAGAAAAAATGATTTCAGAGCCTCCGGGAGTGGTAATTTCAATATGGATCCCGATAAAATTGATACACGTTGTCTGGAAATTGCTTTTTCAATTTCAAATAAATTAAACTTCGATACAATGGCTTATGATTTTATATATGATGAAGATAAGAATCCTTTTATAAACGAAATCAGTTATTGTTTCATTGACTGGGTTGTTCAAAATTGCCCGGGTTTTTGGGATGAAAAATTAAACTGGCACCCCGGACACTTCTGGCCTCAAAAATGTCAAATTGAGGATTTCCTTGAAATTAACCTTATTTAATGATCTCCTGTGATGGAATATTATGTCAAAGATAAATTAGATCAGACCGAGCATGAAAATATTTTAAATTTTCTCTCTTCACTTGATTTCTATTGTATTGAACAACATCCGGATTGGGATTCTGAATATCAGGGTGTTTTGAAAAAATTCTTTTTCTGTACGGATGAAAATCAGGCAGTAAAATGTTATGCTAATATAATAGTATCAAAAAACGGACCGCTTAAACTTGCATATATAAATTTCGGACCAGCATTCGCAGACTATGAGGTATTAACCAGAACTGTACAATTCCTGCATGACTATTTTTCAAAAGAGGGATACATATATTTTACAATTCAATTAGGGATTTATATAAGTGAGAAAACTGAGTTGCTGGAATATACTATCAATAAGGACTTTAAAGTAAAATATTATTTTAAGCCTGGTAATTTATGGTCTTCATTATGTGTCGATTTGACAAGGTCAGAAACTGATATATTTGAATCTTTCTCTAAAGGGCACAGAAAAAATATCAGAGCCGGTTATAAAAAGGATTTAACTATGGCTATCCATCAGGATAATAGTGGCTTTGATGACTTTATTGCTTTATATATCAGGATGCTTGAATTCAGGAATCTACCTTATAATAAACAAGCATTAATCTATGAGTTTAATAACATTTTTGAAATCATTAATAAATATAAAAAAGGATTTATCGGCTATATTTTTGAAAAGGAAATTCTGGTAGGAACTTTAATTATAATTTTTCAGGGAAATTCAGCCAGGTATATTAAGAGCGCCAGTGATCCTGAAAGAAGAGATCTGGAGATTACTTATTTGGGACTTAATGAAGCTATAAAGTATTGTAAAGAAAATGGATTTCAGAGGCTTGATTTATGGGGTTATAATCATTTTGTTGACGAAAAAGATCAAGTATTTTACATTAACAAGTTTAAAAAGGGATTTACAGATAATTTTACATTTTTCCCGAAAAGAATGCATTTTGAACTAAAACCAAATGTCTATAAAGTATTCCTAAGTCTTAAATTTTTTAAAAATGGAATCAGCAATATTCTTTTGAAAAGGAATATATCTAAAGCTAAAAACCAATGATTTGCAGCATGAGAATGCTTAGTATATGCAAATAAAGGAATATTGAAATCATTGCAAAAAGTTATTATTATCGTTTTATAGGTCATGTTATAAACTTATAACTTAAACTAGTCCGGATTCATTTTGCCCAAATACTAAAAATACATGAAATTTGTTCTTACAATTGACACAGAAGGTGATAACCAATGGGACCATGGCCGGGAGCTGACTGTCGAAAACATTAAGTACGTCCCGCGGTTTCAGGAGTTATGTGAAAAACATAATATAAAACCCGTATACCTTGTTACATCAGAAGTCTGTGAAGATGCTTTTGCCAAAGAAATCTTTACAGAGTATTTGAAAACTGATAAAGCTGAGATAGGTTCTCACTTACATGCCTGGTCGACACCTCCATTTAAGGATCAGGATGGTTACAGATTTAATGATCCGAACCATGCATTCGCAACCGAATTTTCGGACGATTTCTTAATAGAAAAAATAAGTTATATAACCACTCAGATAGAATCTTCATTTGGAAAGCGTCCATTATCTTTTCGTTCAGGAAGGTTTGGATTTAATGAGAATTTGGCCAGGATTCTTGCCGATAATTCTTATCTGGTGGATTCTTCGGTTACTCCATATACCAGTTGGTCAATGCATAAGGGAATCCCAGGGGGGAGGGGAGGTCCTGATTTTGTCGATAAAACTCCGTACCCTTATAAGTATGATTTCCCTGTTGGTTCTCTTATCGAAATCCCGGTTACCATATTACCTACCATGTTTCCTTTAAACAGAAACAAAACAATAGCCAGTCATTATTTCAGGAATGTTGACAACAGCATATTCTTAAGAATATTCAGAAAATTGTTATTTAATAATCAACCGTTATGGTTAAGACCTCTCCAATCTATGGATATCAGTCTGTTTGATGAATTGTTGAAAGAAGCGATTAAGATTAAATTACCGTATATTGTAATGATGTTTCATTCAAGCGAATTAATGCCTGGTTGCTCAGCGTACCGTCCTGATAAGGATTCAATCGAAAAATTGTATGATCTGTTAGAGCGTTTTTTTGTATTATTGCATCATAAATCTATAGATTCTGTTACCTTATATGAAGCTGCAAAAAGTTGTGAACTATGAAAATCTGCTTTTGGGGTAGTGTTGCACGGGCATTAAAGGGGATAACCGATGGCGGAAGTGAGTTGCAGATGGCTTTACTGGCAAAAGCACTTGCCAGAGGCGGACACGAAGTGGTTTGTTTTGATTATGAGATAACAGAAGATTTTGTTACAACTGACGGAATAAAAGTTTTAAAGATAAAAGGATGGTATGACGGCATCAAAGCAATCCGGGTGTTCACCCATCGTATACCAAAATTGTATTCTCTTTTAAAAGAGCAAAATGCAGATATTTATTACTGCCGGATGCGTGATTTCATGAATATTTTACCCTATCTGGCAGCCCGTAAATTAAAATCCAAATTCATTATTGCTATGGCATCAGATCTTGATGCGTTGGGTTTTAAAATGAGATTAAAATATTTTTACATACCTAATCTTAGGCAGGTGAAGTGGTTGATATTTAATGGATTACTTACCGAAATCATACACCCATGGTTGCTTCATAAAGCCGATATAGTATTTGTTCAGCATGAAGGACAAAAGCAAATACTGCTCCGTAAAGGCATCAAATCTATTCAATTAAATAACCTGATAGATATATCTAAATTACCCGTTATTTCGAATCCAATTAAAAATGATTTCGTTTATGCAGGCTGGCTCGATAAACGGAAAGGGATTGCCGAATTCTTCGAATTAGTAAAGAGATCTCCTTCACATTCATTTAAAGTTATCGGTCCGCCACGCGATAAAACTGGAAAATCATGTTATGAAGAGTTAAAGACATTTCAAAATGTATCATTGCTGGGAGAGTTAAACCATTCCGACACATTGTACCATATAGGAAATTCAAAAGCGTTGATAAGCACTTCTCCAATGGAGGGTTTCCCAAATATCTTTATCGAAGCTTGGGCATATGGGATCCCGGTATTATCTTTGTTTTTTGACCCGGGAGGTGTTATTAAACGGGAAGATTTAGGTGAAGTTGCTTATGGTAATCTGGATGACCTCGTTAATTCATTGGGATCCGTTGGAAATTCGGATGAATTTGCCGAAAAAGCCAAGGCTTATGTGGAGAATCATCATGTGTTAAATGAATTGAAAATTAAAGAGATAGATAAGCTTTTTAATGAACTTAATATAAATAACAAAATCTAATGATCGGATTATATTTAATTATCTTTATAAGATGAACAGTTTTATTTCAAAATTTATTGATAAGTTATATGTTAAGCAATGGCAAATAGGCCTATGCAGGTGTGATATAAAAGAAATTATAAGGAGTAAAATATTTAATCCCGATATAAACTGGTTGTCTTTAAATACTATGGATTATTTCCATGCTGATCCATTTATGTTAAGGGCAAAGGATGGAAATCTGGAAATCTTTGTTGAAGACTTCAAATTTGAGGATTATTATGGGAAAATAGCATTATTGACTGTTGATAACAACTATAGTCAGGTTAATAGAAAGATAGTTCTGGATACAAAATTGCATCTTTCATATCCTTTTATTTTTAAAGAAAACGATAGAATATATATATTCCCTGAAGCTGGTCATAGTGGCAGATTAGCATGCTATGAATATGATCCCGTAAAACAATCCATTACTTTTCTCCAGGAGATTCTGGGCCTGCCTCTTCTTGATCCTACTATTATAAAATACAAGAATAAATACTGGATGTTTGGAACATTAATTGGGAAAAATGCTGATAATAAATTGTACATTTTTTACTCAAAAAACCTTTTAGGACCCTATATTCCTCATGGTGGTAATCCAGTTAAAAATTCATTAAATGGTTCCAGACCTGCAGGAAATTTTATTGTAATCGATAATGTTATTTACAGACCTTCGCAGAACTGTAAGAATCAGTACGGCGAATCAATTACAATTAATGAAGTGAAAATATTAGATGAGTTAAATTTTATTGAAGAACCATATATGTTAATTCGTCCTACTCTAAAAAATCAAATAACTAAGGACAATGACAAGATACTTACATTTCATACTATAAATGTTGTGGATGATACTATCGTGGTGGATGGTATACGATGGACTTTCTCACCTAGAAATCAGTGGAAAAATTACTTAAAAAACAGGGAAATGTCGTAACTATCAGGCAGGTAAAAAAGCATCTGATTATGCAACTAAGTTTTTATATTTAAATCAGATCTGATTAGACAGGATACTACGTACATTTTAAAATTTGTGTAACATAATTTAATACTAAATAATGAAAATCCTTTTCTTCACGGAATCTCTAACCTGCGGAGGTAAAGAACGACGTATATTGGAATTGATCCAGTATTTAAGGGAACATACTGATTATGAAATATCTTTGGTAATAACCGAGGACATTATCGACTATGATTATGTTTATCAATTGGGGATCCCGTTAATAATAATCAAACGGGAACGCTTAAAATATGATCCCCAGCCTTTTGTTAAATTTTACAGGTATTGCTGCGAATTCAAACCGGATATTATTCATGCATGGGGGAGAATGACTACATTTTATGCAATTCCTACAAAATTGATTCGAAAGATTCCATTAATTTCCAGCATGATTGCTGATGCAAAAAGAGACTATAAAATATTTTCATTTGATTATCTTTTTTTTAGTTCTAACATATTATTCTCAAATATTATCCTTGCAAATTCGAAAGCCGGTCTTACGGCTCATAAAGTGAAAAGTCACAAAGCTAAAGCTATATGGAACGGTGTTCATCTTGAAAGATTCCAGCAAAAGTACGATTTAAAAAAAGTTAAGGAAGAGCTTAATGTCACAACTGAATTTATGTTAGTTATGGTGGCAGCCTTTTCATTATTAAAAGATTACGATCTTTTTCTCGATGTGGCCAAAGGTATTGGAAAAATCAGGAATGATGTTACTCTTATTGGAGTTGGTTTCGGTTCTGAATGGGAGCGTATTCAGCAAAGGATAAAAGATGAGCATATCTCTAACGTTATTTTAATCGGGAAACGAAAAGACGTTGAGTCTATTATGGCTGCTTCAGACATAGGAATTTTATGCACTTATGCGGAGGGGATCTCAAACTCAATTATTGAATGTATGGCCTTAGGAAAACCGGTCATTTCTACAGATATAGTCGGGGGGAGCAAAGAAATTATTATACATGGAGAAACAGGATATTGCATAGAGCGGAATTCTGAAAAAATTGTAACTTCTATTGACTACTTACTTAACAATTCAGAATTGCGAATCTTAATGGGCAAAAAAGCAAAAGAAAGGATCAGTTCTTGTTTTTCCATCAAAAGAATGAGTGAAGAATTTAAACTTATTTATGAAGATGTTTTAACGCATAATTCCCCTCATTAATGGAACCAGGTTCAACGTCCGGAATGTAATTTATAAACGGTACCATATTTTTAAAATGAACAGGATTTTTTCGAAATATATTGACAAACTATTTTACAAAAAATGGATAATAGGAATATTCCGGGGAAATATTGAAGATATTATTAGAAGCAAAACTTTTAATCCTGAAATAAACTGGCTATTTATTGAATCAAATGATAAGTATTATGCCGATCCTTTTCTTTTAGACCAAAAGGATGAGAATTTTAAAATTCTCCTTGAGGACTTCTCATTAGATGATGATTATGGAAAAATATCATTAATGACGCTTGATAAAAATTTCAACCAGGCGAGTCATAAAACCCTTCTGGATACTAAAAGTCATCTTTCATATCCTTTTTTTTTCAAAGACAATAATAAAACCTTCGTTTTTCCCGAAGCAGCCCAAAGTGGTAAATTATCGTGTTATGAATATGATCCGGTAAATGAATCCCTTACTTTTTTACAGGATATACTCGATCTGCCACTGCGTGATTCAACAATCTTAAGAAAAAATGAAAAATATTGGATTTTTGGAACATTATGTGAAAGCGATACCAAATACGAATTGCATGTGTTCTACTCAGATAATTTGTTGGGCCCCTACGTTCCTCACCACAGTAATCCTGTAAAAAGTGGATTAGATGGTACCAGATCTGCCGGTGATTATATTGAAGTTGACGGGATTATTTACAGACCAACACAAAACTGTAAAAATGAGTACGGTGAATCGATTACTATAAATAAGATCACTGAATTGAACGAAATTAATATCGTTGAAGAACCATATCTTGATATTTGTATAAATAAAAGTAACAAACACAATTATGGAATGCATACAATACATACTATTAATGTTTTGGGAAATAATATCATAGTCGATGGTGTACATTGGACTTTTTCTCCCGGACTTCAGTTGAAAACCTTTTTAAGGAACAGAAGAAAGACTATCAAAAAGGGTAAAAACAAATTATAAAGCAATATAAAAATTCTTCTCCTCAGCGATTTCTAATTAAGTAGCTTTTTAAAACACACAATTGGAATATTTATGTTTAATAAAAATATAATCCATCCTTTTATTGATGTGATTGAAAAATATGGAGATAAAAATGCTTTTTGCATTGCTGAGAAATTTTATACTTATAACGAATTTGCCGGGCACATTTCAAAAATCCGTAAGACTCTTCAGTTATCTGCCCCCCAAGGGAAAAATATCGGCCTGGTTGCTAATGATGATATAGAAACCTATGCTTCAATTTTTTCAATCTGGTTTGAGGGTTTAGCTTATGTTCCACTTCACCCTCAACAACCTGTCGAAAGGAATCTTGAAATAATTTCTCAGGCCAATATCGATTTGGTGCTAAATTCAGGTGATAATAATTTATTCCAAAAGGTACAAACGATTAATAGTGCCCGCTTAGAATTTGAAGAACTCAATTTAATTCCTGATCCAGTACCTGACGATGATATAGCTTATATACTTTTTACATCAGGTAGTACCGGAAAACCAAAAGGCGTCCCGATCACCAGGAACAATGTTGGCGCTTTTATGGAATCTTTTTTAGATGTTGGGTTCGAAATAAATCAGTTTGATCGGTGCCTTCAATGTTTTGATTTAACATTCGATGTCTCGGTGCAATCATTTTTACTTCCTCTTTTAAAAGGTGCCTGTACTTACACAATCCCGCACGACCAGATAAAGTACAGTTATGTTTATGGTTTATTGGAAGACCATAAATTGACTTTTGGCGCGATGGCTCCTTCTATGATTCGTTATTTACGTCCATATTTTGAGGAGATTAACGTACCAAGTATGCGATATAACATTCTTACGGCAGAAGCATCTCCTGTTGATTTAGTAACTGAATGGTCAAAATGTATTCCAAATGCAGAAATATTTGATTTTTACGGGCCAACAGAAGCGACAATTTATTGTACATATTACAGATTTAATAAGAATGGTGTAAATAAACATCTTAACGGGATGATATCCATCGGAAAGCCCATGAATGGACTAATTGCTATTATAAGAGATGAAGCAGGAAAAGTTCTGGGAGCTAATCAAAAAGGAGAGCTATGCATTTCCGGTGACCAGCTGACGCCAGGTTATTGGAATTCACCCTCGAAAACTTCAGAATCATTTTTTGAAAGCGAATGGGAAGGAACCATCCGACGGTTTTATAGAACAGGTGATTCTTGTTTTATTGATAATGATGGGGATATTATGTATGGAGGAAGATTAGATTACCAGGTAAAAATTCAGGGTTACCGGATAGAACTTAGTGAGATAGAATATCATGCACGTGAATATCTTAAGGGACAGAACGCGATTGCGATCGCTTTTGATAATAAAACAGGAAATGCGGAAATAGCATTGTTTATTGAGGATGAATCAGGTGATTCAGGTTCATTATCAGGGTATCTAAAATTGAAGATACCTTATTATATGATTCCTTCAAAAATTCTTTATAACAAAAAATTCCCTCTAAATTCAAATGGGAAGATAGATCGTAATACTTTAAAAAAACTAATAACACTATAATCATGAATTCAAAGCTTGAGTTTCATCATTTAGGCATTGCTACAAGGAGTATTGAAAAAAGCGTAAGTATTTATCGCGAACTTGGTTATAGTATTTCTGATGTAAAAGTTGAACCATCACAAAATGTTAAGATTTGCTTTTTATCAAAGAAGGGAAGTCCGTTATTAGAGTTAGTAGAACCACTCAATAATGATGCTCCGGTTTCAAATATTGTTAAAAATTCAGGAACCACTCCTTATCACACATGTTATGAGGTTGAAGATATACAGCAATCACTGGATGAACTTGAAGAGTTAAATTTCAGGCTTCTTTTTGAACCTAAAAAATCTGAAGCTATGGATGACGGAGAATTCTGTTATCTTTTTTCATCAGAAATTGGTTTGATAGAATTGTATCAAAAGAAAAAGGTGTAAGTATTATATTTCGATTTAAAAACATAAATTTCAAGGCCAAATTTTATCTTTATGTCAGAGTATAATGTCAGAGAAGCAACATTAAATGATGTTGATTTTATTGTTGAAGCCATAATTGAAGCTGAAAAATCAGGTAGTGATAAACTGAGTTATTCTGCTGTATTTAACTTAAGCGAGGAAAAGATAAAAAAAATATTCCGGCGTATTCTTTTAGAAGAAATTGATGGTTGCGAGTTCTCAATAACAAGTTATCTGGTTGCAGAGATTGACAATAAGGTTGTTGGTGCAATCGGTTCATGGGTGGAACGACAAGAAGCTCCTTCTTCTTTCATAAAAAGTAATTTGCTAACTTATTATTTACCCAAAAGTTCAATATTATATGCATCTCAGAAAGCAAAAATCACATCTGAATTATATATTGAACATGTTAAGGGAGCTTTATCTCTGGTTGTCGTTTATATAAATCAGGAACATAGGGGAAAGAGGTTATTCGAATTATTAACTAATGCGCATATTAAAAGGAATGAAGACGTTCAGGAATTGTCTATACAAGTTATGGCCAATAACATTTATGCCATCAGATCTTACGAAAGATATGGTTTCAGGAAATGTTTAGCTAAAAAATCCGATAATGAACAGATAATGCAATTTTTACCATACAATGAGAAGATACTGATGAAAAAACCACTCAAAAAGGAATTATAAAATGGAAGAAAAAGTAATTATAGCGAAACTGGAGAGAATCTTCAGAGAGGTATTCAGCAATGAATCACTTATTATAACTAGAGGAATGTCGGCAAATGATGTAGAAGGCTGGAACTCATTAAATCATATGATTTTAGTTTCGGAAATTGAAAAAGCATTTGCAATCAGGTTTAAATTGAAGGATTTGAATAAAATGCATAATGTTGGCGATATGATTGATATTATTGTTTCAAAATTGTAGATCAAATGGGTTTTAACTCTTTAAACTTCTTGTTGTTTTTCCCTTTACTTGCCGTAGTTTATTATATCACCCCGGCAAAGTTCAGATGGCTTACTTTACTAGTTGCCAGTTATTTTTTTTATATCAATATTAAACCCGTTTTTGCTTTGCTTGTAGCTGGAGTTACTTTATCCACTTTCATTTTTACACGATTGATCGATAATGCCAATACCGAATCAGGGAAAAGAACTTATATGGTAATAAACATCCTGTTAATTTTATTGCCGCTTTTTTTCTTCAAGTATTTTACTTCGATTAATAACGGAATTTTTGCTCTATTGGAATCCCATAATATCAGATGGCCATTACCTGAAATTAAACTATTGCTCCCTGTCGGTATATCTTTTTATACTTTCATGGCAATCGGTTATACAGTTGATGTGTGCAATGAGAGTATAAAATCGGAAAAAAACATAGGTATTTTAGCTCTGTTTTTATCATTTTTTCCATTGATTCTATCCGGGCCTATTGAACGGGCAAAAAATATGTTACCACAGTTCAAAACATCACTCAAACTTGACTTCACGATTGTTAAACAGGGGATGAAAATGATGTTGTGGGGCTATTTTATGAAACTTGTGGTAGCAGACAGGATAGGAATCTATGTTGATGCTGTTTACGGTAATATTTCTCAGCATAATGGTACTTCCTTAATAGTAGCATCCTTCCTTTATTCAATTCAATTGTATGCTGATTTTGGAGGATATTCACTTATTGCTATTGGAACGGCAAAAATATTAGGAATTAATGTGATGCAGAATTTCAAACGACCATTTTTTTCGATTTCTATGTCCGAATTCTGGCGACGCTGGCATATCTCATTGATTTCCTGGCTTACTGATTATGTATATACCCCATTATCTTTTTCTTTTCGAAGGTTCAAAATCTGGGGAATCGTATTAGCTATAATGATAACTTTCTTTTTAAGCGGCATCTGGCATGGAGCAACTTTGACATTTATTGTCTGGGGTCTGATACAGGGTTTGTTCTTGAGTATTGAGGCATTGACAAATAAGAAAAGAACATTATTTGAATCTAAATACTCCCTGAATAGAAGAATATGGTTTATTGTTTTATCCTGTTCGTTTACTTTTTTATTATTTTCAGCATCACTGGTATTTAGCAGGGCAAAAGATCTGAGTGATGCATTACTTATTTATTCCAAAATATTCAGCAGTATGCTCCAAATGCCTTATAGAGATGGTTATACAATGCTGTATAGTTTTATTGGATTTGGCATATTATTTTTAAAAGAATTCATGGATGAGTATTATCCTGACAAATTTCTTTTGTTTGAAAATAAGAATATTATTATCAGGTGGTTGACTTATTATTTTGTTATTTTCTTAATTCTGTACCTGGGAGTCTTTGGCCAGGAGAAATTTATTTATTTTCAATTTTGATTTATGATTAAATTTGCAATAAAGTCATTAATTTTTGTTCTTCCCTTTTTAATATTAATCACCATTGAGGTAATCATTGATCCTTTTAACTATTTCTCGGAGGAAAAGGATAAAAAATTACAGGAAAAAAAAGAAGATATTTCACTTAAAACAAATCCATATCTGTACAAATTGATTAAATACGATAGAGATCCTTGCTCTATTATAATTTTAGGTGATTCCCGTATGGATTTGTTGCTTACATCCAAATTCGAAACCTATAGTAAAGAAAAAGTGTCGAATTTATCGATAGGTGGAGGAACAGTGCAAGATGCAATTGAGATATTTAGATATGTATCTGAGAAACATGATATTAAAAAAATATATTGGGGTATGTCTATTGAATCGTACAGTGGAACCCGATTAAGAAACAGGGCTACACCATCTATTGAGATAAAGAATTCATTGTTATTATACCTGCTAAACAGATATACTTTCTCGGCTACAATGCTTATTTGCAGGACAATGATTTTCAATGAACAGATAGACCTCTCTAAACCTCCCGTTTCAAAAGAGGTTTTTTGGCAGGATCAGTTAGACTTATGTTCCCGATATTTAGGAAATTATTCTTATCCTGAGAATTATTTTCATGACTTAAAAAAAATCTCAGCCGACTGTTTAGCTAAGAATATAAAATTAGTTTTTGTATTACCTCCGACCCAACTTGACCTGCAAAAAAAAATACATGAGTTTAAATTAGATGAAGAGGATAAGAGATTAAGAGTAGATCTTGAATCATTTGGTGATGTATACGACTTCAATTATCCAAATACTATTACTACCGATAAAAGTAATTATAATGACCCCTTTCATTTTAAAGAATCAATATCCAATATTATAATACAGGAAATATCAACTAATCAAATAAAGTATTCAAAGTTTACCTCTATTACTAAATAATTTAAGATAAAAATAGGGTCCTATAAAGTTGTATGTGAGATAACTTATGGATTTTTTACAATGTATCAAATTGAAATCAGGTTTTTGTTCAGTCTATTCGGGATCGTTACTCGTCAAAATCCAATTTGAAACGCTTGTTTTATTGTTAAGGTCTGGCTATTTTTGAGGCTTATTAATTAGTTACATGTGATCAATAACGCTGATAATGAGTAGATATTTTTTCAAAATCATGCACCTTGGTTTTTGTTATTTTTATTTAGTTGCAACTTACAAATCCTTGTGATCAAATAATCCAGAATAATTATGTGTGGTATTACGGGTATATTACATTTTGATACTGAAAGAAAAGCAGAGGCTTCGGTTATCAAAAAAATGACCGATATAATTTCGTACCGTGGACCTGATGGTGAAGGTTTTCATATACATAAAAATCTTGCCTTTGGTCACCGCAGGCTTTCTATTATTGATCTTAGTACCGGTGATCAACCCATGTTTAGCGACGATAATTCTATTGCCATAATATTTAATGGTGAAATTTATAATTATATCGAGTTACGCGAAGAACTTAAAAAATCAGGCTTAAGTTTCAAAACAAATTCCGATACTGAAGTGATAATAAAAGCCTATCAGCATTGGGGGGTTGATTGTCAGAACAAATTTAATGGAATGTGGGCATTTGCCTTATGGGACGAAAGAAAGCAGCAACTTATGCTATCACGCGACCGGATTGGTGAAAAACCATTGCATTATTCGGTTTTTGACAACACCCTTGTTTTTGGATCTGAAATAAAAAGTATTTTCGCTTATGGTGTACCCAAAACTCCAAATCTTGAACTTCTCGAGATTTATCTCTCCCTGGGATACATTCCGGCCCCATATACATTTTATAAAAGTATCTCTAAACTTGAACCGGGTCATTGTCTGCTAATTAGTGGAAGTGAACTTAAGAATCATCAATATTGGGATTTATCTGAAATTGATGAAAGAAATATGTTAACAAATAAAAATGAGATATACGAACAATTTGATAACCTTTTAAGAGACTCTGTAAAAATACGGATGAGAAGTGATGTGCCTTATGGAGCTTTTTTAAGTGGAGGGCTCGACTCTTCTTCTGTTGTAGCGTTAATGTCAGAAATTAGTTCGTTCCCCGTTGAAACTTTCACAATAGGTTTTAAGGAGAAATCTTTTGATGAGCGACATCTGGCCAGGCTTGTGGCAAATAAATTCCATACTAATCATCATGAACATATTGTGGAGCCGGATACTTTTGATGAATCGTTGAATAAGGTCGTTTTTCATTACGATGAACCCTTTGGTGATTCATCTGCCATTCCAACGGGTCATGTTTCAAAATTTGCCTCATCAAAAGTGAAAATGGTACTTACAGGTGATGGTGGTGATGAAGTTCTGTCTGGATATACAGTATATCAGGGTGAAAAATTTGCCGGACAATATCAAAAATTGGCCGGATGGTTAAGGAAAGGAATTCCTGATTTAACATCCTTTATATCAAAACCAGTTCATGGTTCCCTTCGCTATAAACTAAACCGGGTGCAGGATGTTTGTAATTCATCCAACCTTAATTTTATTGACCGATACCTGGCAAAAGCTGTTTGGATAGATGAGTCATATATTAAACAACTGACAAAAGGTTTGAATGTTTATCCAATTAATGAATTCTTAATCGATTTTGAACGTAAATGCAAATACCGCGACCCTTTTTACAAACTGATGTATTTTAATCAGAAATTATCATTGCCGGATGATATGTTAGTAAAGGTTGACAGAATGAGTATGGCTTATTCACTGGAGACCAGAACCCCTTTTCTTGATTATAGGTTAATTGAATATATGGCACATGTGCATAAGGATATAAAGATGCATCATTATGAGAGAAAAACAGTACTGCGGAATACAATTGGACTTAATCTCCCCCGTCCGATATTAACTGCTCCCAAGCGGGGTTTTTCTGTTCCTCTGAGGGAGTGGTTTAAAGAAGATTCATTTAACGAGAAATTAGATACACTGGATAAAACTATGCCATTTCTAAATAAAGGTATTATTTCTACCATCTCAAAAATGAATCAAAATGGAGAGAAAGATTTTGGAAATTTTATCTGGATGCTTTTTATTATCCAAAAAACTATCGAAGATGACTGTGAACAGAAAAACTAAGATACTTATGGGTATCCCTTCCAAAAAAATCAAGATAGGAGGTCCTATCCATCATTTACCTTATTTAGTGGATTATTTTGAAAAAAGGGAACAGTATGAAATTAAAATATTTACCTATGGGAGCAAAATTGACTCAGGTTCATTAATAGATAAAAAGGAGAGCATATTCAGAAAAATTATTAATACGCTTCAGGTTTTCTTTCTATTTGTTTACCAGGTTGCTGTTTTCAGGCCACATATTATTCATATAAATACCGCGTTCGATCCAAAGTCATTGGTACGGGATATCCCATTCTCCCTTTTTGTTTTTTTAATCAGAAAAAAATTAATCTTCAAACTACACGGTAGCAGCTATGAACTTATAAATACACAGAGTAAATTTATTTTGTTTTTAATACGGTTATTTTTCTTAGGAGCGACAAGAGTGGGCGTTTTATCCGGTATAGAGAAAGATGAATTTGTAGAAAAATTTGGCAATGCCAAAAAATTGGTCGTTGTTAAGAATATAGTTCATCCAAATAAACCCAATAATATTACAGAGCATCTATATTTTAAAAGAGAAAGCTCAAAAACTTATGGTTTATTTATTTCCCGTATAATAGCAGGGAAAGGATTAGATGATATAATCAGGGCATTACCTCTGGTATTAAAAACAAATCCGGACTTTAAAATGGTAGTTGCAGGTGATGGACCGGAGAAAATTCCATTAACGAACTTAGCTTGTGAACTTAATGTGAATGACTCTATTATCTGGCTGGGTATTGTTAAAAATGATCATTTGTGTGAGTTATTTGTTTCTTCTGATGTTTTCATTTTCCCATCTCATATGCCGGAGGGAATGCCAATGTCTTTGGTAGAAGCATTAAGAAGCGGTATCCCTATTATTACAACACGCGTACGTTTTGCAGTTAATTATCTGGTGGAAAACCAAAATTGTTTGTTTATAGAGACCGGTAATATTATTGATATTACCGAGAAAATTAACAGACTTCTAGTCGATAAAGACCTGCAAATGAATATGAAAGCAATTAATCCAAAAATGGTCGATAACTTCAGTGAGGAAATTGTGGGAAATGAATTTGAAGATATTTACAGGCAAATGCTTAATTGACATTGACAGATATTAGATTGATTATAATATTGGCTATATAGTCAGGAAATTATGGATGTAGAGAATATTCGACTAACTTTTAATTTTCATATTCATACTATCTATTCTATAGATGGTTATAACTCTTTTTCTAAGCTATACCTCCATGCTGTCAGAAATAAAATAGATGTACTTGCTATAACAGATCATGATACAATTGAAGGCGCAATTAAATTCGGAGAATGGCTCCAGATCAACAGGATAACAGATCTTAAGATTATCGTCGGAGAGGAAGTAACGTGTTCTGACGGCACACATATAATTGGTTTGTTCCTGAAAGAAGAAATAG
>Ga0209744_1000030_pt1 | contig 42268 bp, 41 predicted proteins | sample BarGraNGADG00311_2_FD_184494 | JGI IMG/M metagenome (GOLD analysis project Ga0209744, IMG submission 184494) | Arctic peat soil microbial communities from Barrow, Alaska - Barrow Graham LP Ref core NGADG0004-311 (SPAdes) (version 2) | ecosystem: Environmental > Terrestrial > Soil > Wetlands >... | reverse complement strand
ATCCGCACAACTTATTGGAACAATTAAGGTTGTTATATCCCTTATATAAAAAGAAGTGGGCCGCAGAAAGCGGCCCACAGTTTTGATAACCCTAAAACTAACCTAACCTATGAAAAAAACCTCTATATCTAGTTTGACAAATATCGTGCCAAATCCTGTACAAATATAAAACTAGTTCCCGGGATAAAAAAATGATTTTATCTAAATAGCTGAAAATTAACAATAATTTAATGATATGTTAAAATAAAGCAACCTTTAGTTCACTCCTACCTTCTTTCTGTTAAAGAAAGTTAAAGTGTGACAATATAAAATATATACAAGTACTTTTACATTTCTATGAAGCGGATAACCATTATATTACTGGCCATCTTCTTTTTTCTGGCTATATCGGGTCTGATTCTTATACAATTATACTGGATCCGGAACGCAATTGCCATTACTGATCAGCAATTCCGTTATCTCGCAAACAAAGCTCTGGAATCAGTTGTTTTGGATCTTGAAGAGAAGGAATTAATCAAAAACATAGTTGAAGATATTGATCCCGCATCAACAGATTCTGTCACTGCTATTGTTCCGGCGAATTCTCCCCTTGCCAAAAAACTGCAGGGATATCAGCCCAACTCTGCCCTTCTTGAAATGTACGGGCTTAATAATCCAAATAAACCGATTGCAATAACCAGTTCGGGGCATAAAATATTCATTTCATCTGAAAATGCCTCTCCTTTCTCTTCCGATGAAGCTACGGAACCTTCTCCACAAATCTCAAACTCGGAAATAACCGGAAGAGTAAGTAATAAAATCGTTTTCCTTGAGAAAATAATGGAAAAAATACTTCGTAATACACCCGATATCAGGGAAAGAATCAATCCTGAAAAGCTTAAACAGGAACTCCGCACAGCCCTTAATAATGTAGGAATATATCTCGATTTTGAGTTTTCAATCCGGTCAGGACGATATGGAAGTATATGGAAGACGCCAGGGTTCACAGACAAACCCGGGACAAATAAATTTATAATTCAGCTTTTCCAAAACGATCCGGTTCCAAGTCAGAATCAGCTGGTGTTATATTGTCTTCAGGAACAACAATATAAGTTTGAGAAAATCGGGAATCTGGGATTCTTGTCCTTGCTTTTTACCCTTTTGTTATTGATCCTTTCTACTGGAACTTTTATCGTCATCTTCAGGCAGAAAAAGATTTCGGAAATACGAAGCGATTTCATCAATAACATGACTCATGAGCTAAAGACACCTATATCAACTATTTCCCTTGCCTCTCAGATGATGGCCGATAAATCTATTCCCGAAAAGGATAAAAATATTGACAGCCTGGCGAAAGTTATTTCCGATGAAAGCATGAGGCTCAAGTTTCAGGTTGAAAAAGTTCTTCAGATGGCGATATTTGAAAAGGTGAAAATGAAGCTCAATCTGGTTGAAATGGATGTTAATGGTATACTTGAAAAGGTCGTAGAAAATTTTGCACTTCAGATCGGTAACTGTGATGGTCATATAAAAACTGACCTGCAGGCAACAAGATCTCTTGTAATGATTGATGAAATTCATTTTCTGAACTCAGTTTCAAATCTTTTTGATAATGCAATCAAATACTCAAAAGATAAGCCCGATATAACAATCTCTACCCGGAATAATAAGAAAGGTATTCTGATAACTATCGAAGACAGAGGAATCGGGATCAGTAAAGAAAACCTGAAAAGAATTTTTGACAGGTTTTTCCGTGTCCCGTCCGGAAATGTTCATAATGTTAAAGGATTTGGTCTTGGATTAAGCTATGTTAAGAAAATTATTGAAGAACATAATGGATCAATTAAGGTTGACAGCCAGATTAATAAGGGAACAAGGTTTACTATTTTTCTTCCACTAAACCGATTAAGATGAATCTGAGAATTTCCCGTCTGAGGGATCAATCAGGTGTCAGTACATTATAATAAAAGTTAATATCTATGAACAATATCAAAATTCTTCTTGCAGAAGATGACAGCAATCTGGGCATTTTATTAAGGAATTATCTTACTGCCAAAAGCTATAACACTTCCCTGTTTATTAATGGTAGCAAGGCTCTTGAGGCTTTCTCGACCGGATCTTTCGGTTTGTGTATACTTGATATTATGATGCCTGAAATGGATGGACTTTCCCTTGCAAGAGAGATCCGTCTGACAAATCCTGACATACCTATTATTTTTCTGACAGCAAAAAACCAGAAAGAGGATATAATCGAAGGATTCAAATCAGGAGCTGACGATTATATCACAAAACCATTCTCGATGGAGGAGCTTCTCTACCGTATAGAAGCAATACTGAGAAGAATAACTAATCCAGTCATAAATAAAAAAGCTGAGTCTTACATTATCGGAGGTTATACCTTTGATCCTCTGAAACAAATGCTTGTCCTTAAGGATCAGTCAATAAAGCTTACTACAAAGGAATCTGAACTTCTTGAGTTATTGTGCCAGCATGGAAATGAAATACTGGAGAGGAACTATGCTTTGAAAACAATCTGGATCGATGATAACTATTTTAATGCCAGGAGCATGGATGTGTATATCACGCGTTTAAGAAAATATCTCCGGAAAGATCCTTCAGTAAAAATACTCAATGTTCATGGGAGAGGGTACAAACTAATCAGTTGAAAGAGATGTAGGGACGTTGCATGCAACGTCCCTACATGCCAATTATTTAATCGAGTTTCAAAACAGCCAGGAACGCCTGTTGCGGAACCTCAACATTCCCTACCTGTCTCATTCGCTTTTTCCCTTTTTTCTGTTTCTCAAGGAGTTTCCTTTTCCTTGTAATATCACCGCCATAGCATTTGGCAGTAACATCTTTTCTGACTGCTTTTACGGTTTCCCTTGAAATTATTTTGGCTCCGATAGCTGCCTGTATCGCAATGTCAAACTGCTGACGGGGAATTAATTCTTTTAGTTTGACACACATCTTCCGGCCAAATTCGTATGCATGTCCCCGGTAGATAAGTGTGGAAAGTGCATCCACCATTTCACCGTTTAATAGGATATCAAGCCTGACAAGATCAGCTTTTTGATAGTTTGTATAATAATAATCGAAAGAGGCATACCCTTTTGATATACTCTTTAGTTTATCATAGAAATCAAAAACAATTTCTGCAAGAGGCATTTCAAAAGTTAATTCAACTCTGTCGCGTGACAAGTACACCTGGTTCTTAATAACTCCTCTTTTATCGATGCAAAGATTCATAATGGACCCAACATATTCAGATAAAGTGATTACCTGTGCAATAATATACGGTTCCTCAATACGTTCCAGGTGATTTACCGGAGGTAATCCTGATGGGTTATGAACATCAATTTCTTCTCCCTTTGTTGTATAAGCCTTAAAAGAGACGTTGGGAACGGTTGTAATTACGTCCATATCAAACTCTCTGTCGAGACGTTCCTGAATAATTTCCATATGAAGTAATCCAAGGAATCCGCACCTGAAACCAAATCCAAGGGCAGCCGACGATTCCGGGATAAATGATAGCGAGGCATCATTTAACTGCAATTTCTCTATAGAGACTCTAAGATCCTCATAGTCATCTGCGTCCACCGGGTAAATTCCTGCAAACACCATAGGCTTGACATCCTCAAATCCGGATATTGCTTTATCACAGGGATTTTTGACATGGGTAATAGTATCCCCGACTTTAACTTCAGATGAAATTTTTACTCCCGTGATTATATAACCTACATCTCCTACACCCATTATATCGCGGGGATCTTGCTTAAGCTTCAGAACACCTATCTCTTCAGCATTATATTCGTGGTTGGTATTTATAAATTTGACCTTATCACCCTTTCGGATTGTTCCGTTCACAATCTTTATATAAGCTATAATACCTCTGAATGAGTTAAAGATAGAATCAAATATAAGGGCCTGTAAAGGACCATCAGGGTCACCGACAGGAGATGGAATTTTTGTAACAATCTCACGCAGAATTTTTTCCACACCCATTCCGGTCTTAGCACTTGCTTCAATTATATCCTCCCGCCTGCAGCCAACAAGATCAACAATTTGATCCTTAACCTCTTCCGGCATTGCACTTGCCATATCCATTTTGTTGAGCACGGGAATAATCTCAAGGTTATGATCAATAGCCATATAGAGGTTCGAAATAGTCTGGGCCTGGATACCCTGGGTAGCATCGATAACAAGCAAAGCGCCTTCGCAGGCTGCAATTGAACGTGAAACTTCATAAGAAAAATCAACATGCCCCGGAGTATCGATCAGATTAAGGATATATTTTTGACCATCATGGAAATATTCCATCTGAATTGCATGGCTCTTGATTGTGATACCTCTCTCTCTTTCAAGATCCATATCGTCGAGCACCTGTGCCTGATATTCCCGTTCTGTTATCGTATTTGTTTTCTCAAGCAACCTGTCAGCAAGAGTACTCTTACCATGATCAATATGAGCTATTATACAGAAATTCCGGATATTGTTCATCGGGTAAGGTTTCTTTTAATCAGGTGCAAATATATAAAATAAGCAGGGACATGCCATGGCATGTCCCTACAGGTGAATCTAAAAATTATTTTTACATCATACCTGGCATCCCGCCACCCATTCCCTGAGGAGGACCTGAAGGAGAATCTTCTTTAACCTCTACAACTACAGCTTCGGTAGTAAGGAACATGCCGGCAACTGAAGCAGCATTTTCAAGTGCAACGCGGACAACTTTAACAGGATCTATAACGCCTGATCCATAAAGCTTTTCATAATTATCCGTTTGTGCGTTGTATCCATAATCTGTTTTCCCTGCTTTTACATTCTGGGCAACGACTGCACCCTCTTTGCCTGAATTGATAGCAATCTGACGTAATGGTTCTTCAATTGCACGTTTGACAATTTCAATACCTGTTGTCTGATCTTCATTATCACCTTTAAACCCTTCCAGGACACTTATTGCACGAATGTATGCTACACCACCTCCGGGAACAATACCTTCTTCAATTGCAGCACGTGTTGCATGAAGTGAATCATCAACGCGGTCTTTCTTCTCTTTCATCTCAACTTCAGATGAAGCTCCTATATAAAGAACTGCAACACCACCTGCAAGTTTAGCAAGGCGCTCCTGTAGTTTTTCCTTATCATAATCAGAAGTTGTAGTTGTCATCTGTTGTCTGATCTGGGCTACACGTGCTTTGATCATCACTTTGTCGCCTGCGCCGTTTACAATTGTTGTATTTTCTTTATTAATTGTAACTTTTTCTGCTGTTCCAAGCATGTCGAGAGTTGTATTTTCAAGTTTCAGACCTTTCTCTTCTGAAATAACCGTACCACCTGTCAGTATGGCAATATCTTCAAGCATCTCTTTCCTTCTGTCACCAAATCCGGGAGCTTTGACTGCACAAACCTTGAGAGAACCGCGTAAACGGTTTACAACAAGAGTTGCAAGAGCTTCACCTTCCACATCTTCAGATATAATTAACAAAGGACGTCCGGTCTGAGCTGTTGCCTCAAGAACAGGAAGCATATCCTTCATAGTAGATACTTTCTTGTCGTAGATAAGTATATAAGGATTTTCAAGGTCGGCTTCCATCTTTTCAGCATTTGTTACAAAATATGCAGAGATATATCCGCGATCGAACTGCATACCTTCAACAACTTCAACTGAAGTTGTAGTTCCTTTTGATTCTTCAACTGTAATAACGCCTTCTTTATGAACCTTACCCATTGCTTCAGCAATGAGTCTTCCTATTTCCTCATCATCATTGGCTGCAATTCTTGCTACCTGTTCAATTTTTTTCAGGTCGTCACCAATAACTTTAGCTTGTGATTTAAGATGTGCAACTACTTTTTCAACGGCTTTGTCAATACCTCTTTTAATATCCATCGGGTTTGCACCGGCAGTGATATTCTTAAGGCCGACATTTATAATTGACTGTGCAAGAACTGTGGCAGTAGTAGTACCGTCACCGGCGATATCGCCTGTTTTTGATGCTACCTCTTTAACCATCTGAGCGCCCATGTTTCTATAAGGGTCGGCTAGTTCGATATCTTTCGCTACGGTTACTCCATCCTTTGTGATCTGAGGAGCTCCGTACTTTTTCTCAAGAACCACATGACGACCTTTTGGTCCTAGTGTTACTTTAACTGCATCAGCGAGCTGATCAACGCCTTCTTTAAGAAGAGCACGTGCATCAATATTGAATTTAATCTCTTTTGCCATATCATTATGATTTTTAAAAGTTTGTTAAAATTAAGCTATAAAAAGGATATCTGTCTGTGAAACAAGGAGATAATCTTCTCCATCAATAGTCAGTTCCTGTCCTGCATATTTACCGTAAAGAACAACATCACCTTTCTTTACTTCCATCTCTTCATCTTTCTTGGCTGAACCGACAAGAATTACCTTACCCTGGCGAGGTTTTTCCTTTGCGGAATCAGGGATAATTATTCCACTTGCAGTTTTTTCTTCAGCTTCATTAGGTTTCACAAGAACCTTACCTGCTAAAATCTTTCCTTTTAATTGTGCCATTTTATCTAGTTTTAAAGTTAAACATCATTTTCCGACTTCCTTGTTGATCATATTCCATGCCAAATTGAAAAAATGTCAATTTGTGTTTACTCACAATAAAAAAAAGCGTCAGTATGTGACAAACTGACACTTTTTGTAAAGTGTTTTGTTCAGACAAACTATTTCACCGGTTTATTCTGACCACTCTGGGGAGTAGTAACTGGTGCCGGAGTTGAATTAGTTGATGTCGAAGGTACAGCTGTCGGAAGAGTTGGAATTGCATTCGGATCAACAGTATTTTTTATCTGCTCTTCAATTCTTGAACGTCCCGAGGTTGAACCGCGTGGTATTGAAGCTGTTGCAACAACACAGAGGATTAGAATTGAAGCTGCAAGTGTCCAGGTTGACTTCTCAAGAAAATCCGCAGTTTTTCGGATTCCCATTGATTGACCTGCAGAAGTGAAATTTGCAGCCAGTCCCCCTCCCTTTTGATTCTGAACAAGTACAATCAGTACCTGAAGAATGCAAGCAATAATTACTAATATCGAAACAAAAATATAGATACCCATCAGTTTACTTTTTTATATGTTCTTTAACCTTTTCAATTTGAGAGGCAAAGTAACTGCTTTTTTCCGGAAATTTCAAACTTAATTTTTCATAAATATCTATTGCCCTTGAGTAATACCCCTGATTGACATAAATTCTTGCAAGCGTTTCAGTTACCAAACCATCTGATTCCTCAACAAAAGGTTTTGAAATATCATCTACAGGAACATTTGATTTTTCCTTAGGTGTCTCGATCCGCGGATTGGCAATAATGAATTTATCAATTAGCTCTGACTGTATTTGCTTTTCACTGTTTTTTTGGACCGGATCGGGTTGTTCATGAATGATCTCTTCATCAGAGAATATATTTGTCTCTTGTTCATCAAGGTCAAGTTCAAGAAGATCAGAACGTTCAGGAAATGAAAATCCGGGATCCATAAAGAATACTTTTTCTTCAGGAGGAAAAGTTTCTTCCTCCATGAGAAACATCACCGCCGCTGATTCTATAATATCCGGTTCAGTTGCAATCATTATAGAATGGCCCGGAGCCGGACCGGAAGGATCCTTATTATCTTTGAGGTTGGCTTCGTCTGAGTTTTTTTCAATATCGCTGATCATATAATCACTGTTCTTTGCCGATTCAATAACAGTCTGCTGAGTATCGGAGACAATTTCTGCTTTTGAATCAATATCCGGTTTGTTATCTCTTTTTTCAGAATCCGGAGATGTTTTGGTTCTGAGGAGATAATATAGCAATTCCCGGTCAGCAATATGAATAGCAGAATTTCTGAGCTGTTTTTCGAATTTTACATCCGCATTGTTATTCAAACCCTTTAGCAGAAGCATATGTGCACTCTGGAAATATGGAAAAATATCAATTAACTCATAAACCTCTCCAATCATCTGTCGGTTAACCGGAATGTTATCCTCAATCATATTTAAGAAATCATTTCTGTTCATTCCTACTTCCAGTTAACAAAAGCCTGATTGAAAATATCTTCAACAATCATTTCCACAATCTTATCCGAGAGATCCTTTTCAACGGCACTCAGATCGAGACTACTGCTGTAATCCTCATACCTCGAAAATGTCTGATCGAAACTGAGCTCAGGATCAAAAGAATTTGTGTATTTAACTCTTACAGAAATTGTAAACCGGTTAGAGGCAGCCTGTGCATCAGCTGCCACTGTCAAAGGTCGGGTATTGTAATCACTTATTTCTCCTTCGAAATTTGCATCACCTGTCGAGGTTGTGTATTTCAGATTTGTTTGAGCTTTGCATTTATCGATAATAGCATCAGTTATATATTGACTGAGCCCGGGTTGGACTACAGGAGCTCTGTTCTGAAAATATTGTACACTTACTGTCTTTAATCCCTGAGTGGTAGCTCCGGTAAATCTATATTGCACCGAGCATCCGCAAAAAAATGCTGTCGAAACAACCAGAACAAAAAGTAAATACTTATACTTTGAAATTCCGGAAACATATTTATGATTCAATTCCATACTCTTTAATCTTTCTGTAAAGGGTCCGTTCTGATATCCCAAGATCGGCAGCTGCCATTTTTCTTTTACCGTTATACTTTTCAAGAGCTTTTTTTATCATTTCAACCTCTTTGTCAGCCAGGGAAAGGGATTCTTCGATTATTTCTTCAGTATCCTGAATATTATTCATTGACTGATGTGCTGAGAAATCAACTGATGGTGTTTCAGTTTTATTGCGGCCACCGGTATCTTCCTTGACTTCGCTGAAAAGATTCTTGATAACTCTCGAATTGGATTCCTGAAAAGTGACATCTGTTTCTCCGTGTCTGATAAGATCAAAAACAAGTTTTTTAAGATCGTTCATGTCACTTTTCATGTCAAAAAGAATCTTATACAAAATCTCCCGTTCTGAAGAGAATGACTTGTCTTCATCTTTTTTAATAATAGCCGGAAGTTTAATCCCTCCATAATCGGGAAGATAATTGCGAAGATTGAGAGCAACAATTTCTCTTTCGTTTTCAATGATGGATATCTGCTCAGTAATATTCTTAAGTTGCCTGACATTCCCGGGCCAGGAATAATTAAGCAGAACATTTTTAGCTTCGGAATCCAGTCTTATGGCCGGCATCCTGTATTTTTCTGCAAAATCAACCGCAAACTTTCTGAAAAGAAGAAAGATATCTTCACCACGGTCTCTCAGGGCAGGGACTTTTATTGGAACAGTATTTAGTCTGTAAAAAAGATCCTCTCTGAATTTACCTATATCAATTGCCCTTGACACTTCTACATTGCTTGCAGCAATAACCCTCACATTTGTTTTCTGAACCTTGGAGGAACCGACACGTATAAATTCACCCGCTTCAAGTACTCTGAGAAGGCGGACCTGAGTAGATAATGGCAACTCAGCTACTTCATCCAGAAATATTGTTCCACCGTCAGCAACTTCAAAATAACCTTTCCTGCTATCAGAGGCCCCTGTAAAAGAGCCCTTTTCATGTCCGAATAGTTCAGAATCGATGGTGCCTTCAGGTATTGCCCCACAGTTTACTGCAATATACTGACCATGCTTCCTGGCACTAAAGCTATGGATTACCTGTGGAAAAATCTCCTTACCGGTTCCGCTCTCACCTGTAATGAGTACGGAAAGATCGGTAGGCGCAACCTGTACGGCAATGTCGATAGCCCTGTTAAGACCTTCATAATTGCCTATTATTCCAAATCTTTGTTTAATATTTTGGAGATCTTTCATATCATGTTTAACAATGCTGCGAATTTAAGGTTTTTTTAAAACATTGGGAAATGCATTTTTCGTAAATTCGCAGAATGAAAAAAGATCCGCTTCATAAATTTGCCGGAATTATACCTGCCCGTTATGCTTCTTCACGGTTCCCCGGGAAACCGCTGGTTAAGATTGGAAACAAATCGATGATACAAAGAGTATATGAAGTGGCCCGGGAAACCCTTGAAGCGGTATACGTTGCCACGGATGATAAAAGGATTTTTGACGCAGTTCTAAACTTCGGCGGGAAGGCAATAATGACCTCTCCTGATCATTATAGCGGAACTGACAGATGTGCGGAAGGTGTATCAAAAATTTACCTTGAAACAGGCACGAAAATAGATGTCGTTATTAATATTCAGGGCGATGAACCATTCATTAAGTCTGAACAGATTGACCTCCTGATGAAATGTTTCTCAGACGAAACCGTAGAGATCGCAACACTTATAAGAAAGGTGGAACCGGGGGAGGATATCTTCAATCCGAACCAGCCAAAAGTAATTTTAAACTCAAAAGGAGATGCGATATATTTCAGCCGGACTGCAATTCCCTTTGTAAGAGATGCTGAGAAGAATGAATGGTCGGGGAAACATGATTTCTATAAACATATCGGGCTCTATGCATACAGAACTGAAACATTGAAAAAGATTACATTATTACCCCGTAGTTCGCTCGAAATTTCCGAATCGCTTGAACAAAACAGGTGGTTAGAAAATGGCTACCGGATCAGAACAGCGGTGACATTATGGGAAAGTATAAGCATTGATACGCCGGACGATCTTGAGAAAGCTAAAATACTTTTAAAGCACTTTAGTTAATATATTACTACTTTTAGCACGATATTTGCGGTTGATTATCCAAATAACGCTTATGAGGAAAAGTTTACCCTTTATCTTCTTTTTAATTTTCACTTTAACCCTTCATGGTCAGAAGGACTCAATTAATGTTATTGGTGCCCTTGCCCAACAAGATATTTCAAGAGATCCTAATAGTTTTAATGTAAGTATCTATCCGGTACCAGTCAGGCATAATAGTTTTACCATTAAAACCGACAGGGGTATCTCTTTCGTAAAGATTACAAATATTATCGGGCAGGATATATTCAGATTGAAAAATAATGACCCTCAGCAATTGATAAAGATTATTCTCGATAATCCTATAAGAGGTATGTACCTGGTAACTATTATTTTCAGCGACGGAACCAGAGTTGTAAAAAAAATAATGGTGGAAGAGTCTGAATAAAAGCCAATTCACTATTTTCGTTTTTGCAGGTAATACCTGGGGAAATTACCGGCTGATTAAGAAAATACTCAAGCTGTTTTATTTAAAGTTCAATAAACAATCCTCTTCAATAATTGTTTAGTATTTATTATAGTAATGATCGATAGTCTTAAATATTATTATACATATCTATGGAAGATGGAGTAAATGTGTTTTCAATAAAAGATCTCGAGAACTTTTCGGGTATAAAAGCGCATACTATAAGGATATGGGAGAAGAGGTATAAAATACTTGAGCCAGACAGAACCGAGTCAAATATAAGAACTTACAGTGAAACAGAACTTAAAAAAATCCTTAATGTTGCATACCTGAACAGGAATGGACTGAAAATATCCAAAATTGCAAGGCTTGACGAAGATGAACTTACTCAAAAGGTAATGACAGTCAGCAGCAGGCATGATGATCTGGATCAGAATTTTCAACCAGGTAAAATTCTTATGTCAGCCATAAGATTCAATGAAACATTATTTAAAGAGGCTCTTTCTCCCTTCATCAAACGTCAGGGTATAGAAACCGCATATTCTAAGTATCTTTATCCTCTTCTTGAAAAAGCGAGAATCCTTTGGCAAACCGGAAGTCTTTCAAGAGCCCAGGAACAGTTCGTCAGAAATACTATCAAACAGATCATTATAATTGAAGATAACCTTCTTAAACCTGTCACCAGAAAATCAAGACATTCTGTTGCAATGATTAATACTTCGGATAATCTTACCGATAACAATTTTCTTTTTTATAAATATTGCCTGAAGAAAAGGGGATTTGATGTAATCTTTCCCGGAGGAATCCTGCCAGCATCTGAAGTAATTGAGATTCATAAAATAAAACCTTTTGAATATCTTGTAGTTAACTCAAGTGCATTTGATTTTGCTGAAAAGAAAATAGGGTATTTCAGTTCTATCGGGAAATCGCTTGTGATCAAAAAGATAATTCTCACGGATTCTCCGGAAGAGTTTGTAACACGTAAAACTTACGATAAACTGATAATTACTCGAGATCCTGCTACTTTTATTAAGGTAATCGAGTCTCTCTAGTTTATCCATTTCTGGAAAAAATCAAAGAATAACACATCAATAACCTCATAATTAAGCCATTAGCCTTTTCTCATTTTGAGAAAATATTTCTTTTCCCGGGAAAGGTCAATTGTTGGAACTTTTACTTCAATCTTAGAAATCTTTTTAAGGATCCTCCCTGCAAAATCTTTTATTTTCAGATCTGAATCAGTATTAAAACGATGATTATATGCTTTGGTTATCTTGACAACCTCGTTCCAGGTATTTATTGTATTACTGGTAAGATAACATCCGGCAAATACTTCCCATATATAATTGATTGCTGAATCTGAAGTATGCAACATATCGTCGGCATAGAACCTGTAATCGCGTAAATCGTCCATAACCAATTCATAAGCAGGGAAATATTGTGGAGCAATTTTGTGCTTAAGCAATTCTTCAACTGCCAGAAACAGAATAGATTTACTCACCTGATTACAATGAGCCCCGTCCTTCCAGTGTCTGACCGGACTTATTGTAAAAACAACATGCAATTGAGGAAAGAGTAACTGCAGTTTGTCGAGTTGTTCTGTCCACAAAGTCACAATTTCATCTACTGTAAGCAGTTTAGGATCAAATTGAACGGATGGTATTTTATGGCAATTTGATACAATCAGACCTGTTTTCTTCCACTTGAAAACCCTTGCAGTACCTAAAGTCACAAACAAAAAACGGGTACTTTTTAAAAAATCAAACCCTTCTTTTGATCTTCTGTTGATCTTTTCAAGTAAAGTGGCCGGGTTGTCTGATGAAAAATCAGTGTAATGATAAAAACTAAGCCATGAGCCATCGTGAAAATGAAGATCATCCAAATCAAATTCTTTCTTATTCGTAATCGTTTCCAGAGTATTGCAGACCGATACGGGATTATATACGGTTCCTGCCGGATTTATCATCACCGGTATATGCCCCCTCTCCAATTGTGATCCTATTGCGGAGGCGAAACATGAACCAATGAACATCACCCGATCGTTGTAGGATATTTTATCCTGAGACGGTTCAACAGAAAATGTGGTCCTGAGTTCCATAATGCGATTGGGGATTATTTATTAATCCAGTCCATAATATATTTAAATACCTCGTCTTTGAACGGTTCATTATGCAATTCATGATAACCGCCTTCCCATATTTTCAATTCTGCCATACTTGTTTTTGCTGCAAATTCCCTGCTTCCTTCGGGAGAAAGTATCATATCATCACTTCCGTGGAGTATAAGTGTAGGGACTTTTAGTTCTGAAGCATGTGTAAGTGAATATTTTGCGGCTGCCACCGACTCAGCGAAGAGGCTGACCGAAATTTTCCCGTGAACAAGAGGATCGTTTTTATACTTTTCAACAACCTCCATATCATGAGAGAGGTGACTTGTATTAAGCCCGGAAGGCTGGATGAGGCCGGGAAGCAGATTTTTCATTACAGAAGCTATAAAAAGTTTGATCTTTGGTGGTTCGAATGCAAGACGAAGGAACGGAGAAGTAACTATCGCACCTTTTACTTTAGGATTTCTCCTCAGGAGATAATTAAGAACAATTCCACCTCCCAAACTGTGTCCATAAATATAAACCGGGCATCCCGGGAAAGTCTGACTGCAGCTTTTGATCAGAATATCTATCATCTCCTCAAGCCTTCTATAACTTCTTATGTTTCCTCTTCGTCCTTCTGAACGACCATGACCAGGAAGATCAACACCAAGAAAAGCGATACCCTCTTTCTTGAATAAATCTGCCCAGTAAACATATCGTTGAATGTGTTCTCCCAGTCCATGAACAAGAATAATAACTGCTTTGGTGTTTTCTCCGGGACTCTGAATCATGCCTCTTAAAAGCTGTCCGTTGCTTAGTTTAATATTGAAATCCATAATCATTTTTCTCTAAAATTACGAAAGTTGGGTAAATAATCGATACCCGGATCAGATCGAATTTTAATTTATCCTTAATCAAACCTTAACCAAATATTAACCCCGCCCATATCAACATGCTGTAGCTTTGTATCAGATCAGATTTGAAGCTATAATAACTATAATTCCATAACAAACAAATACACTCCACTAAGATGAATAATTCAGGATTTCAATTTATACAACATTTAGAATTTAATGATTATTCCAACTATATTTCACTGAATACCATGATTATAAGAAATAATGTTATTTATAAACCTTACAGAATAACGCGATATTAAGATATTAAGATTTGTTTATCTTAATATATTTGTATAAATTTGTTTCAACAATAAAAACTACGAGCCATGACACAATATGAATTTAATACCAGCCTGATTGAAATGAAGACCAATCTTCAAAGATTTGCACTGAGTCTCACCTCTGATCGTAACAGCGCTCTGGATCTTGTACAGGATACTTACCTTAAAGCCATTACATATAAAGATAAATTCGTCGATTATACCAATCTTAAAGCATGGGTATTTACAATAATGAAGAATACCTTCATTAATAATTACAGACGAAATGTAAAAGAGAATACAATTATTGATGGGACGCAGGACCTCTATTACATTAATCAGCCACACGACAAAGGATTTATTTCACCCGAATCCAATTATGCTGAAGGTGAAATTGAAAAGGCTATAGATTCGTTAAGTGATGAGTTCAGGGTTCCATTCAGGATGCACATAGAAGGTTACAAATATAAAGAGATTGCTGATGAGCTCGGATTAAAAATTGGAACTGTGAAAAGCAGAATTTTCTTCACGCGCCAGAAATTAATGCTGATGTTAAAAGATTATGTCAGATAGTTTTGAACATTCAAAGGTTAGTTAAATAGTTAGGTTTAGGTTAGGTTTAGGTTAAGAAGAGGCTGAAATATCAGCCTCTTTTTATAACCCGCATAATAACCCCTGTCAGCACAAATACAAGGAATAAACCAGAAACAAGCCATGCCCACCTGTTGGGAATTTTCGATTCAGCCCACATTTCATAAGGTTCTGTCAGAAAATAATCGGATTTTACAGGCCAGAGTAATACCTTGCTGCTGTCAATAAAGCCGTTTGTTCCAATCAGTTTTCCGGGCATTGCAATCCTCAGTGAATAATCCTTGAAATCATTAAGAATGATACTCTCTGCTGATTTCATTGCGCTGTCCGCCTCTGCTTTATAACGGAGTGCGTTAGTCTCACCAATAAATTTTTTAAGTATTACGCCATTTGCCCAGAGACTGTCAAATTTCTTATCATTTTCCGCGATAATTTGTTCAAATTCAGCTTCTCTCGCTTTCAATGATTCTCTCGAGATGTCATTGCTGGCTTTTCCTTCTGTAAGCTTTGAGAATTCACCTGTCCATTCCGAGATAAAGTTTTTTATGGTCCATTTATCGGTTTTATTTTTTACTGAATCACTCAGGGCCTTGTATTTAAGACTATCGGGCCCATTCTCTTTTTCCTGTTTCAGGCTTCCCGGAGAATAAAAATAAAGCAGCTCCTCATTATTAAGAAAATCTTTGACTGGATATCCAAAAGCTGATATTTTTTCAATCCTTTCAGAAAAACGATACTCACTGTTAAACCATTTGAATCTTTTTCTAAATCCGGCATTCCTGGAATACGACTTATTAGCGCCAGAATCAGACCTGTAAGCAAGGTTGATCTCATCTACATTTTTAAAATGCTTCTCTGCTCTTTTTATCCAGGTTGTATCTCCCTTCACGCTTATCTCAAGAGAGTCTTTAACAGACCAGGTACTATCAAATGGAATCTGAAGAGCAGATATTTTAAAATTATTCTTCGGATTCCGTATCTCTATCTTTCTTAGAACTGATCCATCGGGATAAACATAATTCGTCACTACGGTTTTGGGTTCATCACACGAGGCAATTAGTATAAGAATCATTGAAACAACTATTTTTATTGAATTTCTTTTCATGGCTTTAAAGATTAATTTTGGTTCGATTGTTTTCGATCAACTTCTGCTCAATCAACTTTTTCAGGTCAGGATCTCCTTCAATCAGGTTTTCAAGATCCTTATATTTTATCTGTAACTCCTTAACGGACTCAAGAAGATCCTTCATCTCCTTTTCAGAGATTGTAATTGTTTTGGAAGGGAATCTTCTGCCCAAATTCTTATAACCCAATAGCAGTTTTTCTATTTCATCAGTGGGTGTTGTAACAATCCCCTTGTCTGTAACAACTGTCTGCCGGCTGATAACATCTATCCGTTTCAGAATGACACCTTGCTGATATACAAAAACAAGTACTAAAATTACACATGCTGTAATAAGACTTCTCCTGACCCATCCGATATATACCCATCCGAACAGAAAATCAATTATTTCTGAAAGATTTAATCTTTTTTGATGAGCTCGCGCTATCTTATTGATTACCTCTCTTTCAATATCCTCAGTTGAATCCAGCGGAGGCCTGGAATTTCTGAGGATATTCAAAACTTTATTATACTTTTCACTTTCCGTTTTCATCGCTATAAATATTTTTCAACCTTTTCGGAAATATTTTTTCTTGCATAATGAAGGTTAGATTTAACACCTGATTTACTGATACCTGTAATTTCGGATATTTCATCATTTGACATTTCTTCAAGACTGGATAAAATAAAAACTGCTTTTTGTTTCGGACTAAGGCTTTCAGTGAGCAGAGCTATAATCTTTGAGGTTTCTTTATTTTCAAGAGCGGCAGATGGTACTTCTGAAATCCGGTTCGATATAAGCGCCCATGTCTGTTCATCTGCCACAAATTCCGGGTTTCTCTTCCTTTTTCTCATCTGATCATAACATTTGTTAACAACAATTCTATATATCCATGTCATGTAAACTTCAGCTGATTTGATCTTTCCAAGTTTTTGCCATATTGTTACCATGGTTTCCTGCACAATATCTTTTGCCTGATCTTCGTCACCAAGCATCCTGAAAGAAACTGAATAAGCAAAGGGAGAAGTCAATTCAACAAGCTTTCTGAAATTGTTAAAATTCCCGTCCCTGCACTCTTCTATAAGCTTTATATCTATCAAAATACTTTTTTGAATTGTAATATTAAGACGTCAATTTAACCGCAAGGTAAAAAACATGTTGTAATTTTGAAGATAATATTTGAAATACACTGAGTCGGAAGTCAGAAGTCGGAAGTCAGAAACAATAATTAAAATGTTATGCAAAAAATAATCACACTCAGCACCGACCGTCAGAATGGATTGTACGACATCACCTCCGAGATTGTTTCGATAATCAAACTAAGCAAGGTTAAGACAGGGATAGCTTCCGTTTATGCCAGGGGCTCAACAGCTGCGATAATGATACAGGAAAACTGGGATCAGTCTGTTCAGAATGATGTCATTTCCCTGCTTAAAAAGATGATCCCATCAGGAATATGGGAACATGATCACCAGGATAATAACGGCGATGCCCATTTAAAAGCTGGACTGGTCGGTCCTTCCGAAACAATTCCTATAACAGATTATGGTCCCGGATTATCTACCTGGCAAAACATATTCTTTTGTGAATTTGACGGACCCCGTGAAAAGAGAGAGATAGTTGTTACAATCGTTGAAGCCGGGTAATCACGTTTTAGCTGACTGAAGAGAAGGCAGCCTCAAGGTTATCCATGAATCTGCAATAGGTTCTTCTTCCGATCGCTGATCTCTCAAAAAGTCTTTTATAATCTTTCCTTGAAAGGTTTTTCCATTCCTCGGCTGTCATAAGGCCGACCTCTACCGGAAGTTCAAATTCAGGAGTTTTATGGGATTTTGAATTGTTGTTCCATGGACATACCTCCTGACATCTGTCACATCCAAAGGCTCTTCCTTCAAGTTTTATAATAAGATCATCCGGAATGGGATCTCTGGATTCGAGAGTAAGGTAAGCCAAACACCTTCGGGAATCAATAGTTCTGTCAGCGTTAATGGCTCCGCTGGGACATGATTCAATACATCGGGAACATGTACCACAATTATCCATTTCTGAAGGTTGATCATACTCAAGTTCAATATTAGTAATAATGACTCCCAGAAAGAAAAATGATCCGATTTTCCTGTTTATCAATACAGAATGCTTTCCGGGCCATCCCAAACCTGCCTCCCTGCCCCAGGCTTTCTCGAGGAGTGGCGCAGAATCAACAAATGATCTTCCTGTTGCTTCAGGATGGATGCTTTTGATAAAGTCACGGATCTTATTAAGCTTTTCTCTTATAACATCGTGATAATTAACCCCATATGCATATCTGGATATTACCGGGATACCATTACCTCCTTGTTTTTTCCCGGTATAATAATTTAATCCTGTGACAATAATTGATTTTGCTTCGGGAACAAGATTCCGTGGATCGATTCTTTTTCCAATATTCTGTCCCAGGTATGACATATCTCCATTCATACCACTATTAACCCATTTTGCTAAAATCGGTTTGTGCTCATCGAGCGATCTTGCCCGGGCAATACCACAGAGATCAAATCCAACTTCTTTGGCATATTCTTTTATAAGAATAGAAGAGGTATTATCATCTGAGTTAGTCATATCAGTAGAGTTTAGAGAAATCCCAGTTCAAGTTTAGCTTCATCGCTTAGCATATTTTTATCCCAGGGCGGATTAAAAGTAAGCTTAAGGTCACAATCTTTTACCCCTTTTGTACCGGCCACTTTATATTTCACCTCTTCAAGAAGTTCCTCTGCCATAGGACAATTAGGAGCTGTAAGTGTCATAGTGATATGAGCAACATGCTCATCATCAACATTGATTTCATATATTAATCCAAGATCATAAATATTTACAGGGATTTCAGGATCAAAAATGGTCTTTAGTACTTCGCCAATTCCGGTTTCGATTTCCAGCTGTTCTGTCGGGTCCATAGTAGTTTTATTTTTTTATTGCATCCCATGCCATTGCATAAAGTTTCATCTGGCGTACCATTGAAAGTAATCCGTTGGAACGGGTCGGAGAGAGATTCTGCCTCAATCCAATTTTATCAATAAAATAAAGATCTGAATTTAAAATTTCTTCCGGAGTCCGGTTTGATAATACTTTTATCAGCAGAGCCACAATTCCTCTTGTTATTATAGCATCGCTGTCTGCTGTGAATGTTATAAGTTTACCATCAAAATCAGGATGCAGCCACACCTTTGACTGGCATCCTTCAATAAGAAAATCTTTTACTTTGTACTTTGGATCAATGGTTGACAATTCCTTCCCCAGATCAATAAGCAGATTATACTTATCCATCCAGTCCCCGAACAAAGAAAACTCTTCAATAATATTATCCTGTACTTCGCTAATTGTCATAAAATCTGTTTAGGCAAACATAGTGATAACTTTTTCTATTCCTGCAGCGAGAGTGTCAATCTCCTGCCGGGTATTATAAAAACACATAGATGCTCTTACTGTGCCGTCAATATCATATCGGTCCATTACAGGTTGAGCACAATGAGTGCCTGTTCTGACGGCAATCCCCATCTTGTCAAGAATCATACCGGTATCATATTGGTGAATACCCTTGATAAGAAATGAAATTGTCGAAATCTTGTTGTCTGATCTGCCATAGATTTTCACTCCTTTTATTCCTGATAATCGTTCAGTCGCATATGAAAGCAATTCCTGTTCACGCAATGCAATATTTTCCCTTCCGATACTTAACACATAATCGAGCGCATTTGCCAGACCAATTGCAGCCGGGTAGTTCATTGTTCCTGCCTCAAACTTAAAAGGAAGCTCATTGTATGTGGTTTTTTCAAAAGTAACTTTATCTACCATATCGCCACCACCCTGAAAAGGAGCAAGTTCGGAAAGCCATTTCTCCTTACCATATAATACACCTATTCCAGCAGGTCCGTAAATTTTGTGGCCTGAGAAAACATAAAAATCACAGTCCAGTGTTTTCATTTCTACAATGCCGTGCTGAATTCCCTGGGCTCCATCAATAAGAACAGGTACATTGACAGCATGCGCTGCATCAATTATCTCTTTTATTGGAAGAACAGTTCCCAGCGCATTAGATGCCTGTGTTACAGATACCAGCCTGGTTTTTGATGAGAGCAATTTATAATAATCCCTGAGGATTATTTCACCATTATCATTAATAGGTATTATACGCAAAATAGCTCCTTTTCTTTCGCACATCATCTGCCATGGAACGATATTGGCATGATGTTCGAGCCAGCTAAGAATTATCTCATCACCCGGCTTTATATATCGTTCACCGAAGGAGAATGCAATTCCATTGATTGAACCCGTCGTACCCGAAGTAAAGACTATTTCTTCTCTTTTATCTGCATTTATGAATGCCTTTACTTTTTCCCTCGCTTTCTCATAGGCTTCAGATGACATTTCGCTTAAAAAATGCACTCCTCTGTGAATATTGCCATTGTACGATTTATATACTTCATCTACTGTATCCAGAACACACTGGGGTTTTTGAGTAGTTGCTCCGTTATCGAAATAAACGAGTGGTTTGTCATAAACTTTCCTACTAAGAATTGGAAAATCGGCCCTGATTTCAGCTATATCTCTCACAGTATTTTTCAGATTATCCGCACTTAACCAAACAACTTGCACACCTGGAAAGCTCTCCTTTCAACCTTTGCATAACAAGGTTGTCCATTCTTTCTCGAAGAGCTTCAATCTTAATATTCTGGATTACTTCATGAGCAAATCCAAACATAAGCATTAATCTGGCTTCATTCTTGCTTATTCCACGTGACTGTATATAAAACAATGCCTCTTCGTCTAGCTGGCCTACTGTTGCTCCATGGCTGCATTTTACATCATCTGCAAATATTTCGAGTTGCGGTTTGGTATCCATCTTTGCATCGTCGGTAAGCAGGATGTTATTATTTTTCTGGTACGCCAGGGTGCCCTGAGCATCAGGACGTACAAGGATACGACCATTAAAAGCTCCTGTCGACATATCATCAAGAACTCCTTTAAACAACTGATTGCTTGTGCAGTGAGGAAAAGCATGGTCAACATTTACGAAATTATCGATATGCTGCCATTTATCAGCAAGGTATAAACCATATGAATAACTTTCAGCTCCTTCGCCCCCAAGGTAATGATATGTACTGTTTCGTATAAGACCGCCATGAAGAGTAATATTGTTTGAGGAGGTGACACTGTTTTTCTCCTGATGAATGAATGTACTGGTTATTTTGCACGCATTATTATGCTCATTCTGTACTCTTATAATATCGAAATGAGCATTTTCACCTACAAATACTTCAGTAACAGCATTTGTCAGAAATTTCTGAGGTGAAAGTGTGTGGTCGCAGATTATTATGGAAAATACTGAATTTTTTTCCGCAATTATAAGGTTCCTGTGCTGATTGAACATATCATTCTCTGACTGAACAAGATTTACAACCTGGACAGGTTTGGTGAGAGTAACACCTTCAGGGATATATACAAATACTCCGTCGGAGGCCATTGCGGTATTAAGATGTATCAGACCGTCAGTATCGCTTTTTGCATATTTGCCAAAATGCTTTTCAAATATGTCAGAAAATCGTATCGCTGCTTCATTGAGGCTGCCGATCCATACACCGCTTGGCAGCTGACGAAGTTTCTCGTTTATAGTAGGATAAAATCCATTTAGTAAAACTATCCCGTGAGCATCAAGATCAGTTACATCACAACGGAACTCCTCGGCTTTGATAAAATCCGCCGGAAGCGGCATATAATAACTCTCGTAATCGTGATCAAAGAAGACATTGAGATTGGTATACTTATAGGCTTCATTTTTCTTTGTCGGGATTCCCAGTTCTCTGAATTTCTCAACCGCTGGAGCCCTGAAAGAATTAATAAAGGGAGACGAAACACCGGATATTTTACTAATATTATCCTTGTAAAGTCCCAGATATTTTTCTGTTATTTCAGATATTTCGTTCATGCTATAACATTATTTTCGACCTCTTTTTTAATCCAGTCGTATCCTTTTTCTTCAAGTTCAAGAGCTAGTTCCTTTCCGGCAGTTTTTACAATCCTTCCATCGTAAAGAACATGAACCACATCCGGTACAATATAATCGAGTAATCTCTGGTAATGAGTTATTATGATAAATGAATTATCGGGACGTTTAAGCTTATTTACTCCATTGGCTACAATACGCAAGGCATCGATATCCAGACCTGAATCGGTTTCATCAAGAATAGCGAGCTTTGGTTCAAGCATTGCCATCTGGAAAATCTCATTCTTCTTCTTTTCTCCACCTGAGAAACCCTCATTTACAGATCTGTTAGCAAGTTTTGAATCAATCTCAACAAGTTCTTTCTTATCGCGCATCATCTTAAGAAAATCTGATGCTGACAGCGGTTCGAGACCTTTATGTTTCCGATGTTCATTAACAGCCGTTTTCATGAAATTTACCATACTCACCCCGGGAATCTCAATAGGATACTGAAATCCCAGGAATATTCCCTCTTTTGCCCTGTCTTCAGCTGCCATTTCGAGGAGGTTCTTTCCTGAATATGTAATGGTTCCCTCAGTTACCTCAACAAATTCCCGTCCGGCAAGAACTGCTGCAAGAGTGCTTTTCCCTGATCCGTTTGGACCCATTATCGCATGGATCTCTCCTGGTTTAACTTCAAGGCTTATTCCTTTTAAAATACTTTTACCTTCAATTGAGGCTTTTAAATTCTTAATAATCAGCATGATAATATATAATTGTAACAACTATTATTCTATCCCACACTACCTTCAAGGCTTATCTGAAGAAGCTTTTGCGCCTCAACAGCAAATTCCATAGGCAGTTTATTAATTACTTCACGGGCATATCCGTTAACGATCAGGCCTATTGCATCTTCAGTTGAAATGCCTCTCTGATTGCAATAAAAAATCTGATCTTCCCCGATTTTGGAGGTTGTTGCTTCGTGTTCAACAATTGCGGTCGAATTATCAACTTCGAGGTAAGGGAAGGTATGAGCTCCGCATTTATCACCCAGCAATAAGGAATCACACTGGGAATAATTCCTTGCATTTGAAGCATTTTTTAAAACCTTAACAAGACCTCTGTAACTGTTCTGTCCATGACCTGCAGAAATTCCTTTTGAAACGATTGTGCTCTTTGTGTTTTTACCTATATGCGTCATTTTAGTTCCGGTGTCAGCCTGCTGGTAATTGTTTGTAACAGCAACTGAATAGAACTCCCCGGTGGAATTATCACCGCGTAAAATACACGAAGGATATTTCCATGTTATTGCAGATCCGGTTTCAATCTGGGTCCAGGATATCTTTGAGTTTTCTCCTTTGCACATTCCTCTTTTTGTTACGAAATTGAAAACGCCTCCTTTTCCTTCTTTATCGCCGGGATACCAATTCTGAACAGTGGAATATTTCACTTCTGCATTTTTTTCAGCCACTATTTCGACAATAGCTGCATGAAGCTGATTTTCATCTCTGGAAGGGGCAGTACATCCTTCAAGATAGCTGACATAGCTTTCTTCATCTGCTATCAGGAGAGTCCGCTCAAACTGACCTGTATTGGCTGAGTTAATCCTGAAATAAGTTGAAAGCTCCATCGGGCACCTTACACCTTTTGGGATATAGCAGAATGAACCATCGCTGAAGACAGCTGAATTCAGTGTCGCAAAAAAATTGTCGGTATAAGGGACTACTGAACCCATATATCTTTTTACCAGGTCGGGATACTCTTTCACTGCATCGCTGAAAGAACAGAAGATTATTCCCATTTCGGCCAGTGTTTCCTTAAAAGTCGTCTTAATTGAAACACTGTCAATTACAGCATCAACAGCTACCCCTGCAAGGTGCTTTTGCTCCTGGAGCGGTATCCCAAGCTTATCGAATGTTTTCTTCAGTTCCGGATCTATATCATCGACACTATTAAGATTTTTTCTCTCTTTTGGTGCAGCATAAAAAATAATTTCCTGATAATTAATTGGTGGAATTTTAAGATTTGGCCATGTTGGCATTTTCATGGTTAACCAATGACGATATGATTTCAGACGGAATTCCAGTAACCAGTCAGGTTCATTTTTCTTTGCTGAAATAATCCTGACTACATCCTCACTCAATCCTTTGGGGATCCGGTCCATTTCAATATCGGAATAGAATCCATATTTGTATTCGCCCGTGGTTACGTCACTAATTATTTTATCCTGATCTTTTTCCATTTCATTTGTTATCAACAGCCCTTACATCATTAGAAATAAATCACTTCTATTTATTCTGATTTGATTTTTTTCGTTTACCCCTACCCCAAGGGGAGCGAAAAAAATCACAATTAAGCCCCCTTAGGGGGTTTGGGGGTAAAAAACATCTAACAATAACCATTCCACTAATTGTATTTAATCTAAATAAACATACAAAAATATATAAAAATAGGATTAGATGAAGTAATCACTGTTAAATTCTTAATAAAATGAACTAAGGAACGAAGAAATTGAAAGACAAAGGGACTATGGACCAGGGCAACTTTACCGCTAAACCGTGCGTCCTGTATCGTGCGTCTTTATGATACTCAGAGATTAAGAGACTATTTGCTCTCCCTGTATTCCTTTAGTAAGGATTGAAAGATTTCTTTCACCGATGATATTTTTGTTGCTCTGAAAGCATTTGAACCGGCAAATGCATACCCGCTTTCGAAGTTACCTTTAAGAGCATTTATAAGGGCAATAATTATGCAGTAGGGACTTTTGGAAATATCACACGTCTTGATACATTTGAAAGGACATTGTTTCGGCTGCTTTTTACCTTCTCTTACCTTGGTAATAAAATTGCTAAGGATTGCCCGGCCAGGCATACCGACCGGACTTTTGATAATTTCAATATCGGAACTCTCAGCATCTATGTAAGCCTGTTTGAAAGCTGGTGAGGCATCGCATTCGTCAGTTGTAACAAAACGTGTGCCCATCTGAACTCCCGAGGCTCCGAGACTTAATATTTTATGAATATCATCTCCCGTATAAATACCACCTGCAGCTATAAGAGGAATTTTTTTATCATATTTTTCCTCAAATATTTTCAATTCACTTACGATTTCCGGAACAAGTTTTTCAAGAGAATAATCATTATCGAATATCTGCTCCTCTTTAAAGCCCAGATGTCCTCCGGCCTTGGGTCCTTCCACAATAACTGCATCAGGCAGATAATCATAGTTGGTTTTCCATTTTTCACAAATTATTTTCGTTGCCCTTGCAGATGAAACAATCGGTATAAGCTTTGTGGTACTGTCCTTTTTCAGGAATGATGGCATGTCAAGCGGAAGACCTGCTCCGGCAGTAATTAAATCAACCTTTTCAGAAATGGCTGTTTTAATCATATCGGTAAAATTGGTCATCGCAACCATAACATTGACTCCTACAATACCCAATGTTTTTTCACGAGCTTTTCGTATCTCTTCTTTAAGCCCGTATATACTTGCTTCCAGAAAATCAGAAGAAAATTCTTTGTATAAAAGTCCGAGTCCGGCGCTTGAGATAACACCAACACCACCTTCATTTGCAACTGCGGAAGCCAGTCCTGAAAGAGAAATCCCCACTCCCATTCCCCCCTGTATAATTGGTACTGCTATTGTAAGATTCCCAATTCTTAATTGCTTCATTTTGAGTTTTTAAAATATTTTGCTAAGGTAGACCAATTAACCAATCTCCAGCAGAAAAATAGATATTTAACATAATTTAAAGAATTCGGTCGAAACAACCAAAGAGCGGAAAGGCACAATATATAAGGCTTTGATGCAGGCTATGCACAAACCCGTTTTGAAATGTTCCAATTTTCTGCTGATCGCGCAGACCAGCCTGCCGGCAGGCAGGTTTTCGCAGAAAACTTCAATCTGATCTGCGTTCATCAGCGTAATCTGCGGGAAACAACTTTCATATTTCAAAAAAACTTAACTTTATACGGATAATTTTAAAAATGAAATATGAAAAGATCAATAATTCTTTCAATAACTTTTATGCTGGCGATTTTCAGTCTTAAAGCCCAAACTGAGAAGGAGATAAAAGCAGAAATAAAGCATGTCACAGTGTTCCCTGACAGGGCACAGATTGATCATGAGACTCAGGTTTCGCTTTTACCGGGAAAAAGTATTCTGAAACTTTCTGGTCTTTCACCGTATATTGATGTGCAAAGCATTCAGGTTAAAGGCTATGGAGAATTCACAATCCTTTCCGTAAACTACCAGAATAATTACCTGCAGAATCTTGAAGATTCTCCTGAAGTAAAAAATATAAGAAACCAGATTGAGGCTCTCCAGATTAAAGTCGAAGATGAAAATGCTGCTTTAAGTATCCTCCAGGAAAAAGAGGATTTTCTTATTGCAAACAGGGCAATTCTTGTAAAGGAATCAACGTTTACACTTGAACAATTGAAAAATGTTATGGATCTGTATACCAATAATATGGATCAAATAATTATGACTAAATTGAAAAAACAAAGGCTGATAAAAGAATATAATAATCAGATTACTGCACTTCAGCAACAGGTAGCCGATAAACTTGGTAAACAGCAGCTTCCTTCAGGTGAAATTCTGGTCTCCGTTAGTTCTGAAAAGCAAGTTTCAGGAAAACTAACATTCAGCTATGTAGTATCCAATACAGGATGGTATCCTTCCTATGACATCAGGGTTGATGATGTAAAAAATCCTGTGACAATATATTATAAGGCCAATGTTTTTCAGAATTCAGGTGTTGAATGGAAAAATGTTAAACTGAGTTTCTCAAATGCAACACCCTGGGTAGCCGGGGATATTCCGGTTTTATATCCATGGTTTGTTGACTTTTACAATCCTTCACCTATTAGGATCAGAGGATTAGCTTCAAATTCCTACCGAAGTGAAGCGCCGGCGATGATGGAAATAGCAAATGATAAGAAAATGGAGGAAAAGGCAATGGAAGCTGCTCCGGTATCTGTTCAAAAGCAGGTCGGAGAGACAACTGTAACATTTGATGTTGCCGTACCATACACAATTCAGTCGGATGGGAAAGTGCAGACTATAGAAATTCAGAGGGTTACAACACCTGCTGATTACAAATACGTTACCATGCCTAAGTTATCACAACTGGCTTACCTGACTGCAAATATTACCGACTGGGCAAAATTAAGCCTTCAAACTGGTGAAGCGACACTTTATTTCGAAAATTCATTCGTTGGAAAATCGATCCTTAATGTCAACCAGTTAAAAGATACCCTGACTATTTCACTGGGAACAGATAACAGTATACTTGTAAAAAGGGAGAAACGCAAAGATTTCACCAGCCAGAAGGTAATTGGAGCTAACAGGACCTATATTTATTCGTACCTGATTACATTAAGGAATAATAAATCGAATCCAGTCAAAATCACCCTGCATGATCAGATCCCGGTTTCATCAAATAGTAGTATTACCGTTGACCCTATCGATTTATCAGGTGGCAGACTCGATGTACAGACTGGTGAAATAAAGTGGGATCTTGAAATAAAACCTCAGGAAACCAAACAGGTAGTTCTTACATATTCTGTCAAATATCCGAAAGATAAAACTGTTGTTCTGGAATAAACATATAATTATCTGTCTATGAATTTTTTTGGAAATCTAATCTGGCTAATATTTGGTGGTCTGATCATAGCTGTCGAGTACTTCATTGGAAGTATTATACTTATGATAACCATCGTTGGAATTCCGTTCGGTATTCAGACATTAAAAATGGCTTCGCTTTCGTTATGGCCCTTTGGACGTGATACCATTGTTCATTCAAGAGCTTCGGGTTGTCTTTACATTCTTATGAACATAATATGGTTGCTTACCGGTGGTTTATGGATTGCTGCCACTCATGCCATATTCGGAGTGCTTCTCTGTATAACAATTATAGGTATCCCCTTTGGTTTACAGCATTTTAAACTTACTGCAATTGCTTTATCCCCTTTTGGAAGGGACATTGTCATTAAATGATACGGATTGTATCGAGACTCCTTAGTGAACCTTAGTGCATACCTTTGTGTACCTTTGTGGTAAAAAATAAAATCCGTTCAACCACAAAGGATCACAAAGGGAAAACAAGAAGAAATGATCAAATCTGAGAACAAGAAATCAATCAACGAATTTGGGAAATTTGGTCTCATAAATCATCTTACGAAGAATGTGAGAGCTGAAAATGCCAGAACAATAACCGGTATCGGAGATGATTCCGCAGTTATTGATTCAGGAAAAAATCTTACACTCGTATCGACCGATCTTCTTCTGGAAGGGATCCACTTCAACTTGATTTACACTCCACTGAAACATCTGGGATATAAGGCCGTTATCAGGGCTATTTCTGACATATACGCCATGAATGGAACTCCCGGACAGGTAATGATTGCTCTCGGACTGAGTACAAAATTCAATGTTGAACAGGTAGAGGCTATCTATGAAGGAATTTCGCTTGCATGTGCAAAATACGAGGTGGACCTTGTTGGCGGAGATACAACCAGTTCGATGACAGGATTGACAATCGGGGTTACCGCTGTGGGTACTGTCGAAAAAAATAATCTTGTTAAAAGGGATGGTGCGAGGGCCAATGATCTTATCTGTGTAACCGGTGATTTTGGTGCTTCATTTATGGGTCTTCAGCTACTGGAAAGGGAAAGAAATCTTTTTACTAAAGAAAAAGTAACTCAACCCGATCTTACAGGCTTTGAATATGTTATTGGGAGACAGCTTAAACCGGAAATTCCGGTTTCAACTTTAACTGAACTTAAAAAAGAAGAAATCAGACTCACTTCGATGATTGATGTTACTGACGGATTGGCTTCCGATCTCCTGCATATCTGCAAGTTGTCAGGTACAGGTTGCAGGATCTTCTATAGTAAGGTACCGATTGATTACGAAACATCAAGACTGGCAGAAGAATTCAATGTTGATCCAATGACTCCGGCTCTTAACGGAGGTGAGGATTACGAAATGCTTTTCACCATTCCGCTGGAACATACCGGGAAAATCAAAATGATCAAATCTGTTAAAGTAATTGGTTATATGACTGCTTCCGGTTCCGGAAACTATATAATCGGAGATGATGGTTCTGAAGTCGAGATCTCAGCTCAGGGCTGGATAGAATAAAAAAGGGCCTCACCTGGCCCTTATAATTCCTCTTTCAGATTTTCTTATAAATTCCAGGATATAATCCCGGTCAGGCGAAGATTTGAATTCTTTTTCCACGTAGTCTAAAGCTTGTGAAAAATTCATCCCTTTCTGATAAATAGCTCTGTATATTTCATGAATTTCGTCAATCCGCTCCTTCTCAAACCCTCGCCTGGTCAATCCTACGGAATTCAGTCCCAGAAATGACAATGGATCGCGGTCAGCTTTAACGAATGGAGGGACATCAATTCGAACTTTTGAGCCGCCTCCTATTATTACATGAGCTCCTATATGAGTAAATTGATGAACCAGAGTACCTCCGCTTAATATAGCCCAGTCACCAACAGTCACCTCTCCAGCCAGACTTGAGGAATTCCCGATTATAGAGTTGTTTCCGATCGAACAGTCGTGACCAACATGAGAATAAGCCATTAAAAGACAATCGTTTCCAATAATTGTCTTTCCGACTGCAGCAGTACCCCTGTTTATTGTAGCGCACTCTCTTATAATTGTGTTGTCACCAATTTCAGTAGTTGACTCCTCCCCTCTGAACTTAAGATCCTGTGGTATTCCTGAAACAACTGCCGAGGGGAATATTCTGCATTTCTTTCCGATTCTGGCTCCATCCATGACAGTTGAGTTGGGGCCGACCCATGTTCCTTCACCTATAGTTACATTACCTGCGATATATGCAAAGGGATCAACTGTAACATTTTTACCTAACTTTGCATCAGGATGGATAAAAGCTAATTTTGAGATCATTGAGCAATTATTTGTTTTTTACAACTTGAGCAGTCATTTCTCCTTCTAAAACAAGTTTGTTCCCAACAAATGCCTGACCAAACATTGTAGCTATTCCTCTTCGCATAACATCAGCCAATTCCATTTTAAGTATCACTGTATCTCCCGGAACTACTTTATGTTTAAACTTAAGCTTGTCGATTTTAAGAAAATAGGTTGAATACTTTTCTGGTTCTTCAACATTATTCAGAATAAGTAATCCACCTGTCTGTGCCAGAGCTTCAACCAACAGGACTCCCGGCATAATAGGTTCATCAGGAAAATGACCCTGAAAGAAAGATTCATTAAATGTAACGTTCTTAATTCCTACAATTGACGATTCATCGAGTGCTATAATTTTATCAACCATTAAGAAAGGGAACCTGTGAGGCAGCCTTTTCTTAATCTCTTCAACATTAAAAACCGGAGGCAATGAAGCATCATAAACAGGAATATCATGTTTTGAAAGTGCTTTTTTCATCTCCTGCCTGATGATCCTTGCCAACCGTGTATTGGCATAATGGCCAGGACGTGTCGCGACTATTTTACCTTTTATAGGGTGACCGACAAGGGCAATGTCACCCATAATGTCGAGGAGCTTATGCCGTGCCGGCTCGTTGGGGTAGCGTAATTCGGTATTATTAAGTATTCCCGCAGTATGAGTGCTTATTCCAGGCCTGTTAAAGAGTTTGGCAATCCGATCTATTTCAGCCTGTTCAACCTCTTTTTCGAGAATGACAATTGCATTATCGAGATCGCCACCCCGAATAAGTCCCTTATTAAAAAGTGGCTCCAATTCATGAAAAAACACAAACGTGCGGCTTTTGCATATCTTTTCTTCGAAGTCGTCAATTGAATCAAGTATCGAGTACTGGTTCCCCAGAATCTTTGAATTATAATCGATAAGAACATTGACGCTGAAATGATCATCGGGATATACTATAAGATCTACACCATGTTCTTCATCAGAGAAGGTAATCTTTTGTTTGACAATGAAATAATTCCTGTCTTCTTTCTGATCAACAATACCCGCTTCCTTAATAGCTTCAACAAATTTCCATGCAGAACCTCCCATTATAGGGGTCTCTGGGCCATTTAACTCTATCATTGCATTATCAACACGCAAGCCATGAAAAGCGGCCATAACATGTTCAATAGTTGTTACGGAAGCATTGTTTTGTACGAGTGTTGTACCTCTCGAAGTATCTGTAACATGTTCAGCAAGAGCATCAATTACAGGTTTACCCGGAAGGTCTACCCTGCAAAATTTATAGCCGTGATTTACAGGAGCCGGTTTAAATGTAATTGTTACACTATTTCCTGAATGCAACCCCTTTCCGGTAAGGCTAATCTCTTTTGCCAGCGTCCTTTGTTTTTCACTCATCAGTGTTAATTATTAAATTACGGGTACAAAAAAAATAAAAAAAATCCGAACAATCCAGAAATTTGTACTTTAACTGAATGTATTACCAGCTATTTCAACAGGGACTAAAACATAACTACTTCTTTTTCAGAGACTCTATCTCCTTTTCAAGTAAATCAATTTTTAACTTCAATTCAGGAAGTTTTTTAAAAACAACTGAAGATTTGAGATATTGTCTTAGCTCGATAGCCGGCGAACCAAGAATAACTGTGTTTTCTTCTTTAACATCTCCGAGAATTCCTCCCTGTGCTCCTATTTTTGTCCCATTCGCAATTTTAAGATGTCCTGCGAGTCCCACCTGTCCGCCAAACATACAATTCTTTCCGACTTTTGTTGATCCGGAAATTCCTGTCTGGGCTGCCATTACAGTGTTTTCTCCCACCTCAACATTATGTCCTATCATAATGAGATTATCAAGCTTAACACCTTTTCTTATAATAGTTGAACCCATTGTAGCGCGGTCAATTGTAACATTTGCTCCGATCTCAACATAATCTTCAAGTACCACATTTCCGATCTGGGGGATCTTCATATATTCATTGTCAGACTGTGGAGCAAATCCGAAACCATCACTCCCGATCACACTTCCGGCATGAACGATGCAACCTTCACCAATAATACAATCATGATAAACTTTTACTCCTGGATTAATTGTACAATTATTTCCCAGTGTCGTGTTATCTCCGATGTAAACGTGCGGATAAACAGAGCATCCATCACCTATTACACAATTCTCACCAATATATGTATATGGTCCGATGAATACATCAGAACCGATTTTAGCAGTGGTCTCAATAATAGCAGTGGAATGGATTCCTTTTTTTCTAGGCCTTGCGTGATCAACAAGTCGAAGAAGAGAGGCAAATGCCTCGTATGAGTTTTCTACTCTGATAAGAGTGGCATGAACTTTAGCGGATGGTACAAAACTTTTATTAACAAGCACTATAGAAGACTTTGTTTCGTATATATAATGTTCATATTTCGGATTGGCAAGGAATGACAAAGCACCATTCTGCCCCTCTTCTATTTTAGCAATAGTATTTACTATAACATCGGGGTTTCCTTCTATTTCACCATTTAAAAATCCGGCAATTGTTGTTGCAGTAAATTCCATAATATTCAAATTTTAATTATCGACATTCTTTTGGATAGCAAAGGAAGTATTTTGTTATTCTCTCTGAAAGAAATCTGTGATCAAACATATCCGAAACAGTTGAAATTTCAGCAGTTTTCCCATTTTTTAGCAGTATTTTAACTTCTGGAGTATCGGGTGTGTAAGCCAGATTAGAAATACTATTAGTAAAAACATAATAGTCTTCCAACTCTGGCAGTACATTCATCAGTCTTCCTGCTGAATTACTAAGTTCCCTGACCCTTTTTACAGGGAATGGTTCATTTTGCAGCTCAATGGCAAAAAGATCCCTTCTTAGTAGCCTGCCTGACAAATCTGAAAGAACCTTATCTGAATCGTCGGCCCAGTATTTTGCAGAAACAAGTATATCCACATCATCAAGTCTTGTAAAATTTGAAGCAATCAGTCCGGGAGTAAATTTTCCGTTATCTGTGAGATCGGACTGACCGAGATTATTGTAAAGAAAGAATCTGAGTGCCGGAGTAGTATATAAATCATATCCCTGATCGGCAAGTTCTTTTGCCCGTTTAAGTGTTTTTACCAGCAGGCTTTCTGAAGAAATGACGGTCTTATGCATGTAAACCTGCCAGTACATCAGGCGACGGGCGATAAGAAATTTTTCGAGCGAATAGATCCCTTTTTCTTCTACAACCAGACAATCGTCGACAACATTAAGCATCCTTATTATCCTGTCCGATCCTACCGATCCTTCAATAACACCCGTGAAGAAACTATCCCTTCGCAGATAATCAAGCCTGTCCATATCTATCTGTCCCGAAATCAGCTCATGCAAAAATTTCCTGCGGTACGTACCTGTAAAGATTTCAATTGCCAGATCCAGTCTGCCGCTGTATCTTTCATTCAGCTTTCTCATAAGCAGAAGTGACATATCTTCATGTGTAATGCCACCGATTATTGAATTTTCCAGTGCATGCGAAAATGGACCATGCCCGGCATCATGAAGTAATATCGCTATAAGAGTGGCTTCTTCCTCAACAGGAGAAATTATTACTTCCTTGCTCCTGAGAGTGGCAATAGCCATATTCATCAGATGTAAAGCTCCAAGTCCATGCTGAAACCTGCTGTGATTTGCACCCGGATATACGAAGCTTGTCAATCCCAGCTGCTTTATATTTCGTAATCTCTGAAACCAGGGATGCTCGATGAGGTCAAAAACAAAGTCTCCCGGAATACTTATAAAACCATAAACAGGGTCATTAATTATTTTTCGCTTATTAGTCAGATAAACCACCTGGGAATTTTTTTCTACAAAAATAGGAATTAACCACATTTAACCGCAAAGGTCGCAAAGATTTTATGCAAAGGTCGCAAAGTTTTAATTTGCCTCCTAACGGGAGAGTATCAGGGGAAGGCCGGTCATTCAAACGGTTGCTCCTTACTAAAGTCTGGTCTGCAATTCAGACTGCTATCCATATCCTGAACCCATCCATTTCTGAACCCAAGATCTTCCATTGCTTCAATAACCGACTCATATTCTGCCTTATAAACCGAACGGTTAAGTACAGGATGATTTTGAACCTGCGCTGTGGGATGGTATTGTGACATTAGCGAAAGATGAACTCCCGGGGATAACTCTTCAGCTATCGACATAAGAACACTTTTACTCTCAGCAACATGCCCGGGCAACACAAGATGTCTGATCAGCAATCCATTTTCTATGCCGCCACAATCATCAATAGCAAGGGTTGATCCCTTCTGATAATACATCTCCTTAATTGCTTTCAGCGCTATTACCGGGTAATCTACAGCATCTGAATACTCTGATGCAATTTCAGTATTTATATATTTATAATCAGGCAAATACACATCAATTAATCCGGAAAGACTTCGGATTGTTTCGAGTTTATCATAGCTATTTGTATTATACACAGTTGTAGGATTATGACCTCGCAAATTCAGACCTTCTATTATTGCTTTCACCTGTGGCACCACGTGAGAGGGAGACACAAACCCGACAGCCTGTATACCTTTCGACAGAATCTGCTCTATTTTATCAAGAACTTCTTCCAGTTGTGTAACGTGATTCCTGATTACTGATCCTCCCCTGCTGATTTCATGATTCTGACAAAAAAGACAATGAAGATTACAACCTGCAAAAAAGACATTACAAATGCCATATGTTCCATTTATAACAGGTTCTTCACCTTTGTGTATACAGATCGATGCAATATTTAATCCGGCATCCGTCCCGCAATATCCCGTTCCTCCCTCAAACCTGTTTACCCGGCACTCCCTCGGACATAAAGTACAATTCTCAAGAACCGATCTGTCATTTCTGCAATATATATCTGCCTGTATCACCTGTTCACACAGAATAATTAAACTGCTCCATGTTAGTTTTAAGTCGTTTGCAAAGATCGAAATGTTTGTTGATATTCATGCTACGTCTTTGAATCACAAGTATAATACTTCAATATTAATGCTGTTTTTTTTGGTGAATTAATATAAATATGTACCTTTGTCCACGAATTGAGGGGTATTTCTAGGGGACCAGAGTCCCCTATTTTGTTATCGGTTTTTGTAAAATGATAGAAAAACAGAAAATACAGGGATTGGTTGAGGAGTACATAAAGGAAACCGGACTATTTCTCGTTTCTGTTAAAGTAAGCAATGCCAACAGGATTACTGTGCTGGCCGACAAGAATGAAGGGATAACAATTGATGAATGCGCGGCAATTCACAGGTATATTGAAAATGGACTCGACCGCAACAAAGAGGATTTTGAATTGCAGGTATCCTCGCCTGGTCTGGACATGCCTTTTGGAGTTATTGAGCAGTACTTCAAAAATGAGGGCAAAAAAGTCGAAATTGTAGACAATGAAGGATCAAAGTACATGGGGAAGCTTAAGAATGTTACAAACGGAGGTTTCGAACTTGAGACTGAAATAAAAGTTAAAGGAAAAACAAAAGAATTGATAGATATTTCTTTCAATTTAGAACAAATAAAATCTGTAAGAGTTATTTTGACAATTAAATAATAATAGGTTTACACCAGATGGAAAATGTTAATTTAATCGACACTTTTTCGGAATTTAAGGAGCTGAAAAATATTGACAGGCCTACAATGATGAGCGTTCTAGAAGATGTATTCAGAAGTATGCTCGCAAAGAAATATGGTTCAGCTGATAATTTCGACATTATTGTCAATATCGATAAAGGTGACTTTGAAATATGGAGAAACAGGGTTGTTGTAGATGACAAGGAGTTGACCGATCCTGTAATTCAGATACCGCTTTCAAAGGCCAAAGAGATTGATGAAGATTACGAAGTCGGCGAAGAAGTATCCGACGAAGTCAAATTCCTTGACTTTGGAAGAAGAGCTATTTTATCATTAAGGCAAAACCTTACTGCAAGAATTCTTGATCTTGAGAAAAATAATATCTATATCAAATACAAAGACAGAATTGGTGAAATAGTAACCGGCGAAGTTTACCAGGTATGGAAGAGAGAAATACTTGTTCTTGATGATGATGGCAATGAACTTATTTTACCTAAAAGCGAACAGATCCCTTCAGATCATTTCCGTAAAGGAGATTCTATAAGAGCTGTCGTTATAAAGGTGGAAATGAGAAACAATACCCCTTTTATTATTCTCAGCCGGACATCACCTGTTTTTCTTGAAAGATTATTTGAACTTGAAGTTCCTGAAATATTTGATGGCCTGATTACTATTAAAAACATAGTAAGAGTGCCTGGGGAACGAGCCAAAGTTGCCGTTGAGTCGTATGACGAAAGAATTGATCCGGTTGGCGCATGTGTTGGAATGAAGGGTTCAAGAATACATGGAATAGTAAGGGAGCTGCGAAATGAAAATATAGATGTTATAAACTATACTTCTAACAATCAACTATTTATACAGAGAGCACTCAGTCCGGCAAAGATTACCTCTATCAAACTCGTTGAAGAAACAAAGAGGGCCGAAATATATCTGAAACCTAATGAAGTATCTCTTGCGATTGGTAAAGGTGGTCTGAATATTAAACTTGCAAGCCAGCTTACCGGTTATGAGATTGATGTTTACAGGGAACCAGGCGGAGAAGATGAGGAAGACGTTAATCTTGAGGAATTTGAAGATGAAATTGAAGACTGGATCATCGAAGAATTGAAAGCTATAGGTTGTGATACTGCAAGAAGTGTTCTTAACCTTTCCATCAGCGATCTTGTAAAAAGAACTGATCTTGAAGAAGAAACTGTTAAAGAGGTTGTTAACATTCTCAGAGCCGAATTTGAATAAAATTTAAATATAAACTTTTTACTATCAGGGTTTTTAAAGATTTAATAAAAGGCAAGACATATTTATGACAGAGGATATTAAGGTTACAAGATTAAGCAAAGCAGCCCGCGAATTTAATGTGGGAATATCCACAATCGTGGAATTCCTTCACAAGAAAGGGTTTGATCTTGATCCCAACCCAAATACTAAACTTCCGCATGAAGCTTATATATTGCTTGTAAAAGAATACAGTACAGATATCAGCGTAAAAAAGGAGTCTGAAAAACTCATTCTTAAAGATCTCCACAGGAAGAAGGAATCTGTTTCTATTGGTGATTTTTCAGAGAAGATTGAAACAGAAGATTTTGAAAAGGATGATAATGTTCTTGTAAAAGATTCTTCAGGAGTTAAGTCAACTGTTGATATAAAGACTGAAATCAAAAAACCTGATATAAAACTTGTTGGAAAAATTGATCTTGATAAGACATTAAAGCCAAAAGTTGAAAAAGTTGTTCCGGTAAAAGAGGAGCCTATTAAAAAACCTGCTCCGTCACCGGTTGAAACTGAAAAGAGTGAAAAGAAAAAACCGGATTCGGCAAAGGAGACCCCTGTTAAAGCAACCCCGGATGAAGAAGAAAAATCCAAATCAAATATTGATCTTCACATTGTAGGGAAAATTGATCTCGGAACGATTTCCAAAGAGACTAAACCGGTAAAAGAAGAGGAACATAAAGAGAAGCCAAAAGTAACTAAAGAGAAAAGCAAAGCGAAAGATGTCTCCAAAAAGGCTGCAACGAAAGCTGCTGTTGAGAAAGAACCTGAAATTATTGAAGAGCAAATCCCTGAACCGGTTATTGAAGAACTAGCTATTGAAGATATAATTGACGATGCAATAATTACTGAACCTGAAGAGGATATTGTTGCGTTGTACAAAACTGATTTTAAAAAATTGGTTGGCCCAAGGGTAGTCGGCAGGATAGATCTGCCAGTTGAGGAGAAAAAGAAAGCCACACCATTTCAACCTGTCAGGATCGGTGGCGAATCGGAATTCAGGAGAAAGAAAAGAAGAAAGAGAATACTTAAAGAAAAAGAGGGAACCCCCGTTGTTAAACCTATTGCAACAGATAAAAGAGAAAAACCGGGTACCAAAAAGGTTGTGAAGAAAAGACCTGTCAGAGCCGAAGTGAATGAAGAAGAGGTACAGAAACAGATAAAAGAGACTCTGGCACGGCTGACAACTAAAGGGAAATCAAAAGGTTCAAGATACCGGAGGGAGAAAAGGGAGGCTATAAGTCAAAAACATCAGGAGGTTGTTGATCAGCAGGAACTCGATAAGAATATTCTGAAAGTTACTGAGTTCGTATCGGTTAATGAGCTTGCATCAATGATGAGTATTCCCGTTACCGATATTATTTCAACTTGTATGAATCTCGGACTTTTTGTTTCAATCAACCAGCGTCTCGATGCTGAAACAATGGCACTTCTTGCAGATGAGTTTGGATTCAAAGTTGAATTTGTAAGTGCAGAATTACAGGAAGCAGTACGTGAGGAGGAGGATGAGGAGGAAGAACTCAAACCACGGCCACCGATTGTTACTGTAATGGGTCATGTTGATCATGGTAAAACGAAGCTGCTCGATTATATCCGTAACACCAATGTGATTGCAGGTGAAGCCGGAGGTATTACTCAACATATCGGTGCTTACGGTGTCATCCTCGAAGACGGACGGCAGATAACATTCCTCGATACTCCTGGTCATGAGGCATTTACTGCCATGCGTGCGCGAGGTGCACAAATCACCGATATTGCGATTATTGTTGTTGCAGCCGACGATGGAGTTATGCCCCAAACCAAAGAAGCCATTAATCATGCTTCAGCCGCAGGAGTACCAATAATATTTGCAATAAACAAGATCGATAAACCAACCTCGAATCCTGATAAAATCAAAGAAGCTCTGGCAAGTATGAATTACCTCGTAGAAGATTGGGGAGGCAAGTATCAATCACAGGAGATTTCAGCAAAAACCGGACTCAATATTGATATTCTTCTCGATAAAATCCTGCTTGAGGCAGAGATGCTTGAGTTAAAAGCCAATCCCGACAAACCGGCTCTTGGAACAGTTATTGAATCATCTCTCGACAAAGGCAGAGGATTTACGGCAACTGTTCTGGTTAAAGCCGGAACACTTCGAATCGGTGATATCATGCTTGCAGGCAGTTGTTTTGGTCATATCAAGGCTATGTACAACGAACGAGGGTACAAAGTTGAAGAAGTAGGTCCAGCCACTCCTACTCTTATTCTGGGATTGAATGGTGCACCCCAGGCAGGTGACAAATTTAATGTGATGGAGAGCGATCGCGAGGCAAAAGATATTGCAACCAAGAGAGCACAACTCCAGAGGGAACAAGGCCTGCGCACACAGAAACATATAACACTTGATGAAATAGGCAGGAGAATCGCAATCGGCAATTTCCAGGAACTCAATATAATAGTAAAAGGTGACGTCGACGGTTCTGTAGAAGCACTGAGTGATTCTCTAATAAAACTTTCCACCCCTGAGATCCAGCTTAACATTATTCATAAGGCTGTTGGACAGATTTCGGAATCAGATATTCTTCTTGCAGCAGCCTCGAACGCGATTATAGTCGGATTCCAGGTAAGACCATCTTTAAGTGCCAGAAAACTCGCTGAAAAAGAGGAGATTGATGTTCGTTTATATTCAATCATCTACAATGCAATTGAAGAAATAAGATCTGCCATGGAAGGTATGTTAATGCCTGAAGTCAGAGAAGAGATCGTAGCAACTCTTGAAATACGTGAGATATTTAAGGTCACGAAAGTTGGAACCGTTGCTGGTTGCTATGTCAAAGAAGGTAAAATAACCAGGAATACCAGGGTGAGGATAATAAGGGACGGTATAGTAATTTATACCGGAGAACTTGGATCGCTCAAACGCTTTAAAGATGATGTTAAAGAAGTGGTTGGTGGATATGAATGTGGACTTAACATCCATAATTTCAATGACATTAAAGCAGGTGATATAGTTGAAGGGTACCAGGAATTCGAGGTTAAAAAGACACTCTAAATCTTGGTTTTAAAATTTTCTTTCAATTTTATATATCGATTTCGTTCCAGTACTCAGCTTCCACGATTTTGCCAGGGTGGTCCCATATTTACGGAAAAAATCTCTGTTCTGATCCTTTTATCTTCATGGAAGCCGGAGATTTAAAAACACTCTTTAAGGTATTGCTCCCCGTTTTATAATAAAGCATATTCTTTATTAGTTGATCATCTGATGCAATAATAATGATATTCTTCCCTGACAATGCAGCATTACAAAGAAACTGTTCCTGTGCCTGACTTTTGTAATGAAGTGGGATAAGACCATATGAAATATTCCAGACTGCCATAGCAATCATAATCAGCAAGATAAACCTCTCATAATTAAAAGCAAAAAAAGAAAGTAGCATAATACCAGCTATCAGTAGTTGACAGACGTGAAGAGGAAAAAAGATATAGGCATAAAAAAGTTGCAATCGTAATCCGCGATAACTTATGCCCTGAAAGCATTTTCAAAATATTTACATTGCATTGGAATTATCCTGTGCACTGTTCACACTCCTGCGAGCCTGGTATATGCATCGGGAGACAACAGTTCTTTAATTTCAGTGGGATTGGTGATCTTGATTTTTACCATCCATCCTTTTCCATAAGGATCTTTGTTAACAACATCAGGCGATTCTTCAAGCGCAGGATTCACTTCGAGGATCTCTCCGCTTACAGGCATAAACATGTCTGAAACTGTTTTTACAGCTTCGATAGTACCAAACACCTCTTCTTTTTTAAGAGTTTCACCAACAGTTTCGATCTCGATGAAAACGATATCACCTAATTCACCCTGAGCAAAATCAGTTACTCCAACATAACCAATGTTCCCTTCTACCCGGATCCACTCATGGTCTTTAGTGTAAAATAAATTTAAAGGAATATTCATATCTGAGATGGTTTTAGATAATATTTGATTTAATTTCTGCTTCAGTCGATCCAGCCAAAAATAAAGATTTTTTTACTTAAAAAGGGTGATTAATTCCTTTTTTTGAATATGTTATAATTTCTTCAACTGAGGAGGTTAAATACTTCTTGAAGAACCCTTGACTACCATCTCTGTCTTAATAACTATTGTTTGGAATGGAAGGTCATTTTTTTTCTCCAGACGATCAATAAGTAGTTTTACTGCTTCCCTGCCTATAATATAACCATGTTGTTCAACTGACGACAAAGTCGGACATGTTATATCAGAGATCATCCCGCTCGTGAAACCGACTACTGAAACATCGTCAGGTACTTTGAAACCACACTCTTGAACCATCCTCATTGCTTCAACTGCAGTAAGGTCATTTACGGCAAAAATCCCATCCGGCCTTTTTACCCGTTTCATTAACTCCGGAACTACTAACCTGGCTTCTTCCATTGTATCACATCTGATTATGTTACCATCTTCTATTGGTTGGTTATAGTATTTCAAAGCTCTGACATATCCTTCTTTTCTGCTTTTCCCGATCTGAAGGTTCTGTGGCCCCGACAGGTGTACAATATTTTTACAACCAGTGGTAATTAAATGTTTTACTGCATCAAATGCTCCCACTTCATCATCTACCACAACCCTGTCTGTATCGAGCTCGTTGCATATCCTGTCAAAGAAAACCAATGGGATCCCATTTTCCTGAATCTTTCTGAAGTGTTTAAAATCGTCCGTTTCTTTTGTAACAGATACAAGTATTCCATCTACCCTGCTTGAAAGCAAGGTTTGAACAGCTTTGACTTCCCTCTCATAAGATTCATTTGATTGGCAGAACATTACATGATATCCTGAATCATATGCCAGATCTTCTATACCACTTATTACCGTAGAAAAAAAATAATGGACAATTTCAGGAACAATTACTCCAATTATCTTGGTTTGTCCGCTTTTAAGGCTTAATGCAATAGGATCGGGTTTATAGTTCCATTTTTCGACAAGCTCGCGAACTGACCGTTTAGTCGCCGGGCTGATGTCAGGATGATCTTTTAACGCTTTAGATACTGTGGATGGAGATATCCCCAATTCTTTTGCTATATCTTTTATGGTAACCTGACCTTTGAACATTTTCAACTATCCTGAAATAATCTCTCTTTCCGAAATATAGCTATATATTCTGGCTTTCGCAAAACCAATGAAGAACAGATCGCGATAACTATCATTTTGCGTAAAGGAATAGAGACCTATTTTATTAAAAATTATAATGCCTGCGCGATGAATTGTTTTTAATGATAAAATTTTTTGAACATATTTTTCAGTATATTGTTATTGTCTCGTAGTATTATAAGCAATAAGATATTGTTTTCTATTTCTCTTGTTCGCAAAAAAATAAATTGACCTTTTTCAGAACTAATTTTATTTCAAAAAATTGAAAAAGCAGAACAATTATGAAAAAAGATCTTATAAAAAGTACACGAAACAATCATTTCAATCGTTTGCGGAACTTAATGTTAACCAATTGAAAATTAATGCTTTCGATTAGTTGGAGATGAT
>Ga0209744_1000028_pt1 | contig 42421 bp, 29 predicted proteins | sample BarGraNGADG00311_2_FD_184494 | JGI IMG/M metagenome (GOLD analysis project Ga0209744, IMG submission 184494) | Arctic peat soil microbial communities from Barrow, Alaska - Barrow Graham LP Ref core NGADG0004-311 (SPAdes) (version 2) | ecosystem: Environmental > Terrestrial > Soil > Wetlands >... | reverse complement strand
AATAAGGGGTTCGATTCCTCCATATCTCTAAATTATTTATATTTTATATTTTTACATTTTATCTGTAAAAATATCATATATAACAAAAATAATTTTTATTTTATTTTGTGATACTAATAGAAAAAATACTATACATTTGTATAATATAGGAAAGTCCGGCGCATATTAAGCAAAAATACATAAATAATATGAGTGTTAAGTTAAAATTAGGGTATTTAACAGAAAATATTTAATATCTTTCTATAAAGTCAAATGTATTAATAAAAATATTATTATATACAGTAAAAGATGTTCATGAACTTACAAGCCCGATGTCATGCTTTAATACAGTTTAATAACTATTACAGGAACCGGCTTAAAATTATCCAAATTAATATAATATATATTTATATATTATATATACAAATATGTATTTAGTAATGTCGTATATTAGAATACCACATTTGTCTACAATCATAGTATATATTTGGATTTATATACGCGATTTCAAAAAAGCATATAAAAAAAGATATATAAATTCTTTTGTTATATATAATCATTAATATATATAGCTAAATTTAGCTACTAGAGTAAAAAATTTTTCATATACCCTATCAACTACTAGAAAAAAAAAATATATATATTTTAATTTAAACATGAGAATTTTTAAAAGTCATCCTTTATTAAAATTGGTTAATTCATATATAATCGATTCTCCACAACCATCTAACTTAAGTTATTTATGAAACTTCGGTTCTTTATTAGCTTTTTGTTTAATAATACAAATAGTTACAGGTGTAACTTTAGCTATGCATTACAATCCTAGTGTATTAGAAGCTTTTAACTCCATAGAGCATATTATGCGTGATGTAAATAATGGATGATTAATACGTTACCTACATAGTAATACAGCTTCAGCTTTCTTCTTTATAGTATATTTACACATAGGTAGAGGTTTATACTATGGATCTTATAGAGCTCCAAGAACATTAGTTTGAATATTAGGTGTAATTATATTTTTATTATTGATAATTACAGCATTCCTGGGTTACGTTTTACCTTACGGTCAAATGTCTTTATGAGGTGCCACAGTTATTACTAATATGATGAGTGCTATACCTTGAATTGGGCAAGATCTTGTTGAATTTATTTGAGGAGGTTTCAGTGTTAATAATGCTACTTTAAATAGATTCTTCGCTTTACATTTTGTATTACCTTTTGTACTAGCAGCAGCCGCATTAATGCATATGATTGCATTACATGACAGTGCTGGGTCAGGTAACCCTTTAGGTGTTTCAGCTAATTATGATAGATTACCTATGGCTCCTTATTTCCTTTTCAAAGATTTAATAACTATATTTTTATTTATAATAATATTAAGTATATTTGTATTCTTCATGCCTAATGTATTAGGAGATAGTGATAACTATATTATGGCTAACCCTATGCAAACACCTCCATCTATAGTGCCTGAGTGATATCTTTTACCTTTCTATGCTATACTGAGATCTATACCTAATAAATTATTAGGAGTTATCGCTATGCTTAGCGCTATTTTAATGTTATTAGTTATGCCATATACTGATTTAAGTAGATCTAGAGGTATACAATTCAGACCGTTAAGTAAAATAGCTTTCTATGTATTTTTAGGTAATTTTTTAATTTTAATGGTTTTAGGAGCTAAACACGTTGAATCTCCATTTATAGAATTTGGTCAAATTAGTACTGTATTATACTTTTCACATTTTTTGGTAATAGTACCTTTAATAAGTTTAATAGAAAATAGTTTAATAGATATTTCTATAGATAAATCGAGAAAAAATTAATATAATCTTTATGAGTAAAAAATTGTCATGGAAAAATTTGCACGGTTTGAACAGGAATTAAGAAATAAAAATTAAATTTTTAACGATAAGTATTTTTAAATGTTCAATATATTGTTAATATATAATTCACTATACCTTAAAGTTATATACTGGGGGGGGAGGAGGGATAAATTAAATTCACTACATTACAATGTTTTATTATATACTATTTTATACGTGTATAGGTATAATAAATAGTGTATAATAACTCTTGTTAGCTCAATGGTAGAGCAAAATATTATATTTAGATTCAAGTTCAAATCTTGTATAAGAGCTGGTATAGAGTGGTTAACTATACATAAAATAAATAGAAAAAATAATAAAATAATATTATTAAAGTTTATAAATTAATCCTATTTTAAAAAAATAATAAAAAATTTAAGTCGGTCAGTTTAAAAGAATTTTTTCTATTTATTAAATTACTATAGTTACTGTTTATACATAAATTACATGCTTTTCATATAACCTTTTAAATAAATTAAGAAGTATAAAAATTTCTTAATTTTCTTATATTTAAATAAAACGCACCTCTGTTATAATAAATACTAAAAAATAGTAATTAAAAATTTTTATTTTAGTTATTTAATAACGAAGTGATAGGATTCTTTACATTTTGCCTGCTTCCCATTTCCAATCCTTCAAACAAACAAATCAAATAGACAATCAGTCGGAACCTAATGAGCATAAAGATGAGATTCATCATAGAAGTAGTATTTCTTTATGAACGGAAAGATGATTCTTGTCATCAAATGCTAAAGATATAGGAACACTATATCTAATATTTGCATTATTTTCTGGATTATTGGGTACAGCTTTTTCAGTTTTAATAAGATTAGAATTAAGCGGACCTGGTGTTCAGTATATTGCAGATAACCAATTGTACAATGCTATTATTACTGCTCACGCAATATTAATGATATTCTTTATGGTTATGCCAGCTTTAATCGGGGGATTTGGTAATTTTTTATTACCATTGTTAGTAGGGGGTCCAGATATGGCAAACACAAAGAGCCTCCTTGGTAAGAAACAACATAAAATAAATCGTCTCAACTTAAGTATAAACCCTTCATTAAATGCATATTTAGCTGGCTTATTTGAAGGGGATGGTCATATTTGAATACAAAAAAGTGATAGAATGTTTATAAAAAGACATAACCCTAGATTTTGTATAACCTTTCATATTAAAGATGCACCGTTAGCTATAAAACTTATTAGTATATTAGAATACGGGCATATTGCCTATAGACCAAAAAATAATGCTTGTGTATTAACTGTTTCAGCAGTAAAAGGATTAGTTAAAATAATAAATTTAATTAACGGTGAACTTAGAACACCTAAAATAAATCAAGCTTATCTTTTAATAGATTGATTAAATAAAAATCATAGCTTAAATATAAGTAAGTTACCTTTGAAATTAGGTTTTTTAAATAAAGATAGCTGATTAGCAGAGTTTATAGATGCAGATGGTAGTTTTTCTATACAACATACTAAGGTAAAAAATGGTGCATTAAAAAATAAAATATCTTGTAGACTAAGAATTGAACAAAGAATGTTAGATTTTATAACGAACATTGGTTATCTTTCTAGACTTTTGGAGATATCTAATTTTTTAGGATGTAATCTTTTAACTAGAAAACAATTAGCTACAGGTAGAGAATACTATACTATTACAGCTTCCAGCAAAAAGTCTTTATCTATTATTATTTCTTATTTAAGTGCTTTCCTTTTATTATCTTCTAAATTTTTAGATTACAAAAATTGAGGTATAGGAGCAGAATTAATTATAAAAGATTTACATTTAAGTGTTGAAAGCAAAACTAGTATAGATCTATTAAAAAATAATATGAATAGAAATAGATCATATTTTAATTGAGACCATTTAAATAAATTATAAGTTGTTTTTTACCTAAATAAGGGAATGCCGTTAAAAAATGTAAATTTTTTTATTATTACTACGCTATATGCATGGAATTTCTCGAATTTGGAATTACTTTTCCAATCAACAGATACATAGACACCTAATTGGAGTTATAAACTTCTAAAGTTGTATTTTCAATTGAATTAGTCGTAACACTTATGTATACATGGGAAGAATATGCAGGAAACCAAAGTAATTTTCTAAGTTAGATTACGAGTAGGATCCTCAGAGACTACACGCGAAGCTCCATTATAATATGTATAATGGATGAAGACATAGTCCGTTTGAGTAAGAAATTACTTAATTATATTTGTAGTACAGAGACAGTTAAACTACAAATATAATATCTATTTATTATTCTAATGATTCTATTATTGAATAATATTTAAATATAAATATTTAATGCCTTTTATTATATATGGTAGTATGGGTGTTCCTTTTATATTTTTTTTTTTCTGTATTATTTCTAATATAGATTTCCATATTCTATTATATAATTTGCAATATACAGCTGATTTGGATTGATCTTTTGATCTTATTTCTAGTGAAAATATACTAACTGAAAAGGAGTTTAATATTGACTATATGTATGATCCCGTTAAGGAGGCTGTCAGCCAAAATCAGGCTGGAGCTTCTAATTCAAGTGGTGGTGGTCCTTCTCAACCGCAAGGGGGAGGGGATGGTGGTGGTCCTTCTCAACCGCAAGGGGGAGGGAATGGTAGTGGTCCTTCTCAACCGCAAGGGGGATGAATTACAGACACAACACGTCTTGCTGATCACCTTACCAGATACAAAGGGGGTGCTATATGAAATGCCCGTATAGAAACGGTTGATAATACTGGTTATGTATCACCCGAAGTTAATTATATGAATAGAATATGAGCAAATGTTAAAACCGAACATCCAGAATTTATCCAAAACCATACATTTGGTAGTCAAAGAATAACAAAAACTTTATTAAACCAAATTTACAGTTTAAATAAAAACTACCCTAAATAAATAAAGCTTTATTTAAAGATTCCCTAGACTTAACAACATAAGTTTCTGATTATTACCACCAAGTTTATTATTATTCTTATTTGCAAGTGGTATAGAAAATGGTGCAGGTACTGGTTGAACACTTTACCCTCCTTTAAGTGGAGTACAAAGTCACAGTGGACCAAGTGTAGATTTAGCTATATTTGCTTTACACTTAGCAGGTATAAGTAGTTTATTAGGTGCAATAAACTTTATAACTACTATACTTAATATGAGAAGTCCAGGTATAAAATTACACAAATTGGCTTTATTTGGATGAGCTGTAGTTATTACAGCTGTATTATTATTACTATCATTACCTGTGTTAGCCGGTAAACTACATATTGTGCCGGCTTTAAATCTGGCTATATGCTGGAAACTGTTATACATATATTTAACACAATCAGCAGAAAACCTATTAAATTTAAACTTTATAGGGATTTTCAGAGGCTACACGCCAGAATTTATTTGTTGTATTATTTTAGGTGTAAGTTATTGCTTAGCATGAAAAATAGAATATGGTATAAAACATTATACAAATCAGGCTATTTCATCCCTAGACAAAAAAGGTAATAATTCAAACACAGATTTTTCTCTTTACATTACAGGTCTTATAGAGGGAGATGGTACAATATATGTACCTAAAATGAAAAGATCTATCAAAGGTAATCTTAACTACCCATCTATTCAAATAGTATTTCATTTGAAAGATTTACCTTTAGCTCTATTAATTCAAAAAGAACTAGGACATGGATCTATATATAGAAAAAAAGGTGTAAACGTTTATATATATACTGTAAACAATTTAGATGGTTTATTATTATTAGTATCTCTACTTAACGGTAACATGAAGACTAATAAAATTTATGCATTACACAAATTAATTGACTGGTATAATCTTTATAAAAAGACTTGTTTTGAAAAGAAAGGACTAAATACTGATTCTATGTTATCTAGTGCTTGGTTATCTGGATTTATAGAAGCTGATGGCCATTTTTCTATTAGAAGTACTGAATCGGGTAAATACCCTAAAATAGAGTGTAAGTTTAAGTTAAGTCAAAGACAGATAGATCAAAATAAAAGAGATAATTTATTCTTTTTAAATGAAATTGCTTTCAGTCTAAATTGTTTAGTAAAACCTATTAGAAAGGATACTGATAACCCTCAATACAGAATTAGAACTACAAATATAAAAAGTAATTTAGCGGTTGCTAATTATATTACTAAATATCCTTTATTTGGGTCAAAGTTTTTAGATTATAAAGATTGAGTAAAAGTTGTAGAACTTTTTAATCAAAACTATTTTAAGCATAAGCTTAATATGGATTATGTAAAAGGTATTAAATCCGGAATGAATGATAAGAGAAATATATTTGTGTGAGATCACCTACAAAAGTTTTACAACTTAAATAAATAAGATATAGTCCCAACAAATACGTAAGTGTTTGAGTGTTTGCTCTGGATTAATTAAGTACAATTTATATTTAATTATAAATTTAAATCCTTAAGGTAGTTGCACTATCATGAGATTATCTCTCGCAAACCAAGATAAAAATTAATACAATTGTGCCAGTTGTTTGTTTTCCTGTTTAATTAAAAATTACATAGTTTTAACTTTATCTTCTGGGGGATAAACCCCCTATGGATTCAGATATGATCTGTATAACAAATAAATAGTAAATTATAATAAATTTACCCTACAAATTATTCGTTTTTTTTTAGGCAATAACAATGGTTTTAACTGATAGAAATTTTAATACATCATTCTTTGAAGCTGCAGGTGGTGGTGATCCCATACTATACCAACATCTTTTCTGATTCTTCGGTCATCCAGAAGTTTATATACTAATTATACCTGGTTTTGGTATAATAAGTACTACAATATCAGCTAGCTCTAATAAAAGTGTGTTTGGATATTTAGGAATGGTTTATGCCATGATGTCTATAGGTGTATTAGGATTTGTTGTTTGAAGTCATCACATGTACACAGTCGGTTTAGATGTGGATACAAGAGCTTATTTCACAGCCGCTACATTAATTATAGCCGTACCAACAGGTATTAAAATTTTCTCTTGATTGGCAACATGTTACGGAGGATCTTTACAATTAACACCTTCAATGTTATTTGCTTTAGGTTTTGTATTTATGTTTACAATAGGAGGATTAAGTGGAGTTGTTTTAGCTAACGCTTCTCTTGATATTGCTTTCCATGATACTTACTATGTTGTTGCTCATTTCCATTACGTTTTAAGTATGGGTGCAGTATTTGCATTATTTAGTGCATGGTATTTTTGAATACCTAAAATATTAGGATTAGATTATAACAGAATGTTAGGTAAAGTGCATTTCTGAATATTATTTATAGGGGTTAATGTAACATTCTTTCCTCAACATTTCCTTGGTTTACAAGGAATGCCTAGAAGAATTAGTGATTACCCCGATGCTTTTGCTGGATGAAATTTAATTAGTAGTTTTGGATCTATTATTAGTGTGGTGGCTATGTGATTATTTTTATATATTGTATATGTACAATTAGTTGAAGGTAAAGCTACAAGTAGATATCCATGATTAACTCCACAATTTTATAGTGACAGTTTACAAACATTATTAAATAGAAGTTATAATAGTTTAGAATGAGCGTTAAATAGTCCACCAAAACCACATGCATTTGTAAGTTTACCTTTACAAAGTTTTTTTGTTACTAAAAAAATTTTAAATGAAATGGGTGTTAAATAAAAAAGTTAGAAAAAAAAAGTATTTTATTTAAATTTTTCTATAAATTATTTATTTTATGTTGTTTTATATTCTATTTCAACTTTAAGTTTATAATTATTTTGTATATTATAACATATACTAATGTATAACATTTACATTAGTGTATAAAGAATTAGCTTAATTGGTAAAGCAACTAAAAATATAATTTTTAGTATATAAGTTCGAATCTTTTATTCTTTTATGTTAATTATTTCAATTATTTCTTTATTATTATCTAATGCCGTCACTTTAAGACGAGATAAATCTATACTTTTTAGTAGAGTAGCTATTTTAGCTTTACTCTATTCTTCTTTACTTGCCTTTTTTTCTTTATTTCTTACTTTTTTAAATAGAGGTGTTGGTTTATTTGGTGGTTTATTCCATGCAACTAGTACTACACAAATATTTCACTTATTTATATTTATAATAAGTGCGGTTATATTACAGTTAACTGCGTTTTATCCTCGTAAAGTATGAATAGCAGCATATTCTTCAATAAGTATGTTATTTCTGAATAATTTATTATATTATAGAACTAAAATAATGGATAAAATGGGAGAACAATTTAAAATTATAGAATACCCTTTAATTTTATTATTTATTATAACTGGGGCTGTATTTTTAATTTCCACTAGCGATTTAGTTTCTATATTCCTTTCTATAGAATTACAAAGTTATGGATTATATTTACTTAGTACTTTGTATAGAAATTCAGAATTAGCGACTTCTGGTGGTCTTACATATTTTTTACTAGGGGGTTTAAGTTCATGTTTCATTTTATTAGGTACAAGTTTATTATATGCAAACTCAGGTACAACTAATTTAGATGGAATATATGTAGTAACAAGTATAAGTGATCTAGGTAATTTTAAAGGAATAAATAATTATATTTTAGATTGATATAAATCTGATTATATAAATATTTCTTTATTAATTTTAAGTGTAGGTTTCTTATTTAAAATAAGTGCTGCACCTTTTCATTTCTGATCTCCGGATGTTTATGATGCTATACCTACAATAGTAACGACTTTTGTGGCAATAATAGCTAAAATATCTATATTTATATTTTTATTAGAATTAGTACATTATACAAGTAATTCCTTATTTAATTATGAATTTAGCTGAACTTCAAGTTTATTGGTTAGTTCTTTACTTTCATTAATTATAGGAGCAGTTTTAGGTTTAACTCAAATTAGAATTAAAAGACTGTTTGCTTATAGTACTATCTCACACGTAGGATTTATATTATTAGCTTTAAGTATTAATAGTATAGAATCAATCCAAGCCTTTATTTTTTACTTAATGCAATATTCTATTACTAATTTAAATGCATTTATTATACTTGTTAGTATTGGTTTTTCTCTTTTCTATTATGTTAATAAAACTAAAGAATATAAACAATTAGCTGAAAAAGAAAATTCTCCGATACAATTGATAAGTCAATTGAAAGGATATTTTTATATAAATCCCGTATTAGCTTTAAGTTTAACAATAACCATTTTTTCTTTTGTAGGTATACCACCTCTTATAGGATTTTTTGCTAAACTGATGGTATTAAGTGCTGCTTTAGATAGTGGTTATGTATTTTTAGCTTTAGTAGCAATACTAACTAGTGTAATTAGTGCAGTTTATTATTTAAATATAATAAAACAAGTTTTTTTCGATAAACCAGAGTACAAAATTGAGGACGAAACCAAAGATATTAATCTTGATGCTAATATTATACAAAATAATATTATAATAAAAAAAATAACATTTAAAGTAGATAGTATTAGATTATCAAGTCCTTTAACTAATACTATATCAATATTATCTCTTACAATACTTCTATTTATGTTTATACCCCAAGAGTGATTAAGTATGGCTAATATATTAGCATTATTATTATTTAATCCTTAAATGACAAGTACAACTTTTTTTTTTGTTTTTATACCATTATTAGCTATTATATTATTAGCAGTTAATTTAATATTTGCTCCACATAATCCTTACCAAGAAAAAGATAGTGTATTTGAATGTGGTTTCCATTCTTTTTTAGGTCAAAATAGAACACAATTTAGTATATCTTTTTTTATTTTTGCACTGCTTTTTTTATTATTTGATTTAGAAATACTACTAGTTTATCCTTATGTAGTTAGTGCACATACAAATGGTATATATGGTTTAGTGATAATGCTAATATTTTTTTTAGCATTGACATTAGGTTTTGCTTTTGAGTTAGGTAAGAACGCTTTAAAAATTGATAGTAAACAAATGTTTACTTTAAATAACAATAAAGCAACATCTGTTTCACATTTGTCTATTATAAATCCAATTAAATTTTTTAAAGCTAATTTTAATTTAATTATTAAAAGAAATTTTTCTGTTTCTAATGTTCTTTTTGCTAACCTAGCAGATCTAATAAAAAAAAGATTAGAGTTAGAAAAAGATATGGGCAAGGCTATTAAAGATGGCCGAGAAATAGAAAATAAAATATATAAAGATAACGAAGTTACATATTCAGAAGGTAAATACACTAATATAGGGCAAGCGCTTAGAAACGCTGATGCAAAAAAAGGGGAGATTAAAGCTGAAATGGCTGCCAACGAAAAACGTATTACTGATTTAAATAACAGTAATCGTTGAGACGAGGATGATGATAGTATTACGATTGATTAATTTTTATAATGTGATTTGTTAAAATGTTTACTTTTATTAATTTAAAAAAATTTTTGTCAAAAATTTTAATGTTTTTACGGAAATCTCTTTCTCTATTTTGTCTTGGTTTTCCTTTTTTTATTTTCATGTCTTATTTTATCTCTTTACATGAATTGGATTTAAAATTATACATTGAAGGATGTATATATTATGATATATCTTATAAAAAAAGATTAATAGATTGCTTATTTAAATTTTCATATATACTTTTATATCTTATATATTCGAATATTGTAAGTGTGTTAAAGGATATTTTTTTAACGTATTTAAAAAAATTTAAATATTTTAATAAAGAATCTGATTTATATTTTTATTACTCTAAATCTCTTTATACTATTGTTTTAAATAGAATACCTGATAAAAGTAAAGATAATATAGGTAAACACAAATTAATAGATTCTATGTTATATTATCAGGAAAATATATTAACAATACTAGAAAAATTACCAAATGAGAATAATTCTGAAAAAGTATTTAAGTTAACTAATCAACTTCTAGATAATTTAAAAGAATTAAATAAACTTTTAAGAGAGTATGATGAATTAAATTAATATTATTATTCTTACTACTTAATTCTTCAAGATCTAATTTAATCTAATTTAACCTCTTTTTTTCTAATTAAATTTCGTTTTTATAAATCTATCTTTTAAAGATAGTTATATTATATTATAAATGTAATATATTATAAGCTGTTCAAAGGTTTCTGTTGTTACAAATTAAAATATATTATTTATATTACTATTATTTAGAGTAATAAAATATTTATTATAAACAACAGAAAAAAAAAATTATAAATTTATGTTAAACTTATATTTAAGTTTTTTTAATAATTGCGATAGTCCTAGACCTTGAGGACTTTACTTTCAGGATAGTGCTACTCCTCAAATGGAAGGATTAGTTGAATTACATGATAATATTATGTTTTATTTAGTTATAATCTTATTTGGTGTAGGTTGAATAATGATATCGATAGTTAGAAATTATACTAATATTAATTCGCCTATATCACATAAATATTTAAATCATGGGACATTAATTGAACTTATATGAACAATTACACCCGCATTAATATTAATATTAATCGCTTTTCCTTCATTTAAATTATTATATTTAATGGATGAAGTTAGTGATCCTGCCATGTCAGTATTAGCAGAAGGTTTCTTTTTCGTGTTTTTCTTGCTTAGCGGTATGCTTTGTATAGAGAAAGATAGAATATATGGTGGCCTTAAATCACATATTTTAAATAAAATGAAAGATACCTATAAATCAATATTAAATATATTTATAGGTGAAAAAAGAAATATTTTAGTATCTAGACCAGTTCAAGTCAAAAATACAAATGTTTACAATCCATTTACTTCAATAAATATATGATACAAAATAAAACATACTAGTTCGATGATTAATATAAATCACTATTACATTTTAAAAAGTAAGTTTCATACTAAAATTAGAGCTATTAATCGTATTGGACCTCATAACCATGACGTAATTTCTATTATAATTGGTTCGCTATTAGGTGATGGTTACGCTAATTCAAGAATTATAGAGGGTACAAGATTTTCTTTTAAACAAAGTATAATACATAAAGATTATCTGTTTTGATTATATAAATTCTTTAGCGACAGGGGATATTGTTCCAACTTAGCTCCCAGAATGTATGAAAGATTAACTAACAAAGGTAATACTACTTTACAAGAAATTAAAGTTTACAATGGTTATGTATTTAATACTTTTACTTTTAGAAGTTTTAATTGAATACATAAGTTATTTTATAAAAAGGGCAGAAAATATATTAACCGTGATTTAGCAAAATATATTACTCCTTTAGCTTTAGCTATATGGATTATGGATGATGGTGGTTGAGCAAAGCCTGGTGTTAGATTATCTACTAATGCTTTCAAATTGGAAGACGTACAGTTTTTAGCTAGTATATTAACAAATAAATGAGGTCTTAAATGTACTGTTCAAAAGTTAAGCAAGTCAAATCAATGTTCTATATATATTTTAGGTGAATCTTTACCTATCTTAAAAAAGTTAGTATTACCTTACATTGTTCCAAGTATGAAATATAAGTTAGGATTATCTATTGCTAAACCTAATGTTAAATAGAATATATTTTCTATAATTGCGTATTGGTAAAGCCATAATACTATTATAATAGATATAAAATTTAAATACTACTTTAACATTTTCAATAAAGAATATTAGAAAAACAAAACGTTGTGGATTTAAGCAATAAAATATAAGTTCTTTCAACCGCTTATAGTTTACGGAGCATGGTATATATGTGATAGTCGTGATATATTTAGATATTGTATAAAATATTTAGGTTGTATAAATCTATAGATGGAGTACCAGTTAACTTAAATGGACTTAGGTTAATGTATTTACTTTATAAAATGCTTTTTTATTATTTTGTTTTTTTAAGTATTATACTTAGGTATAACTATAAAGGAAAAATAATAGATAACTTATAATTGTAAATTGTATTTACTTATATCTAAGACCTCGACAGGGGTCTTAAAAGAAGATAGTTAATTTTCTTTTGGCGACACGAGTGAAAACGGTTAACATTCTATATATTTAATATCGTATATAGTAAAGACCGTCAGTAGACAGTTTTTTTTTTGTCTATTGCTACAGACTGGGTCACTTGTGGGTGTTAAACTTTTTAATGCTTAATGTACAGTCGATTAGGAACATTTTTATATAATACAAAAAATTTTCATATTTATAAAGTTCCGCACCAATGATATTGAAGCTATCAATATCCAGACTTCTTAAATGCTGATGAGGAATTTATAGAATTTGACTCATATTTAGTACCAGAGTCAGATTTAGAAGATGGAGCATTAAGAATGCTAGAAGTGGATAACAGAGTTATACTTCCGGAATTAACACACGTAAGATTTATTATTACTGCGGCAGATGTTATTCATTCTTTTACTTGTCCTGCTTTAGGTATTAAGTGTGATGCTTACCCAGGTAGATTAAATCAAGTATCTGTTCTTATTAATAGAGAAGGTACATTTTATGGACAATGTTCAGAAATATGTGGTATTTTACACAGTTCAATGCCTATAGTTATTGAATCAGTATCTATAGAAAAATTTTTATCATGATTAGAAGAACAGTAAGGGTAAATTTACTATAATACTTTGTTTTCAATTTCTAAAATAAATTTAAATAAGATATATATATATATATGTTTTTTTAAATTAACTATAAAAATCTATTATGCATAAACGAATAAATATATTTAAAATTTATTTAAATATATTTATATTGTTTTTTATATAATACTAGCTTTTCTCTATTTTAGAGTTTTATATAAATCCAAAAATAAAATAGAGGAATATCTTACTATATAGTTATGTATAGTATTATTAAAGATTAATTTATTTAATCCTGAGGGAAATTAGTTCATTAAAAATAAAAAAAAACATGCTATTAACACTTTTATTAGTAATACCTTTGTTTGGTATATTTGGTATTTCAACTGGAATGTCTTACCAGTTATTAGATATTAATCGTATAAAGAAAATTGCTTTAATTACGTCTATATTTAACCTTCTTATTTCCTTAATTGTTTTTATAATGTTTGATTTTAGTAATAATCAATTCCAATTTGTTCAAGAATACCATCAAATAAGTTCTTTCGATTTTTACTTAGGTCTAGATGGATTATCTATATATTTTGTATTATTAACTACTATTATAACTCCTATAGCACTTTTAAGTAATTGAAATTCTATTAATGAAAATGTTAGATCATATGTGATAATAATTTTATTATTAGAAACTTTATTATTAGCAGTATTTTTAGTTTTAGATATATTATTATTTTATATATTCTTTGAAAGTATATTACCACCATTATTTATATTAATTGGTTTATTTGGATCAAGTAATAAAGTACGAGCTAGTTTTTATCTATTCTTATACACATTATTAGGTTCATTGTTCTTATTATTATCGATATTAACTATGTCATCTATAATGGGAACTACAGATTTTGATGCATTATACAAAACAAATTTCCAATACTCTACACAATTGTTTTTATTTTATGGTATATTTATATCATTTGCTGTAAAAACTCCAACTATATTTTTAAATACTTGACTATTAAAAGCTCACGTTGAATCTCCTTTAGGTGGTAGTATAATATTAGCTGCTATTGTTTTAAAATTAAGTTTATATGGTATTTTTAGACTTATATTACCATTATTACCTAAAGCTTCTATAGATTATACATATATAATATATCTTATAGGTGTTATAACTATAATATACGCTAGTTTTAGTACTCTAAGAACAATAGATGTAAAAGAACTTATAGCTTATAGTTCTGTATCACATGCAGCTATTTATCTTATAGGTGTATTTAGTAATACTATTCAAGGAATAGAAGGTGGTATTGCTTTAGGATTAGCTCATGGGTTTGTTTCGAGCGGTTTATTTATTTGTGTTGGAGGAGTATTATATGACAGATCTGGTACTAGATTAATTAGTTTTTATAGAGGTATCGCTCAAATGATGCCTTTATTTTCTATTTTATTTTTTATTTTATCATTAGGTAATTGTGGAGTTCCGCTTACTTTAAATTTTGTAGGGGAGTTTATGTCTTTATATGGTGTATTTGAAAGATTGCCATTACTAGGTGTTTTCGCAAGTTCATCTATAGTATTTTCTGCCGCATATACTATATATATGTTTAATAGAATAGCTTTTGGTGGAACTTTTAGTAAGTTTTTTGAAGCTAATATTAATGATATAAACAAACGTGAGTTTTATATATTATTTACATTAGTTGTATTAACAGTTTTATTAGGTATATATCCTGCTCCTATTTTAGATGGTTTACATTACTCAGTTTCATCTTTAATTTATAATAGCTTTTTCGACCAATTAATCTAAAATGATTAAAATTAAATTTGAAAAACTATTAGTTTATAAAATCCTTATCTTTATTAATATAAATCTAAAATATTAAATTAATTTTATAATAATTAGCCTATGTATTTACATAAATTACAAAAGTATTATATATAAATTTAATATTTGTTAAATTTATATATAATACAAATTACCTTATAGTAATGGTGTATATACCCTAAAGGAAATATTTCTGATATATACACCAGAAAAAACGAAGAAAGAGAAAAGAAGAAAGAGAAAAATGAAAAATGTATAAATTGAGTTTGATGATGGCTCTGAATGAACGCTGTCCAAATGCTTGACACATGCTAATCGTACGTTTAATTTAATATATGATATAAAATATCATTAATTTCATTAAAAGTGGTGTACAGGTGAGTATATGATATTTTGGCTGCCTTAAAGTAAGGTTTATAAATACCTTATATATTATTATATTTCATTTTAACAGATGAAATATAAAAAAAAATAATAATGAAAGGAAAGTAATTTCCGCTTTAAGAGGACAATAAATATTTCGGATAGGTAATAATTAAGGTAATGGCTTAATTAGCTTAAAATTCCGTAGTCGAGGCTGAGAGGTCGATCGATCACATTGGGTCTGAAAAAACCCCAATACGTATAGTACAGCAGTGGGGAATATTGGTCAATAGCCTAACGGCTGAACCAGCAATTTGGGAGAATGAATAGCTTCGGCTAATTATACTTGGCTGTCTAACTTATTATATTTAATTTCAAAAGAATTAAATATAATAGGTTATTCATTTTAACCTTAACTAACATTAATGGTTAATTAATTTACCATTTCTATATGAGTAAGAGAATTTTTATTCTCATGGACAAGTATAAGATCGATTTTATCGAATAAAGTTCTAGATAGAATACTGATTATGACAATTTTCTGTCTATATGTCTTGACCAAAATACGTGCCAGCAGTCGCGGCAATACGTAGAAGACTAGTGTTATTCATCTTTAATAGGTTTAAAGGGTACCTAGACGGTATAATTAGTCTAAAATAAGATACGGTTATACTAGAGTTATATATGAGGAGGTGAGTATTTATGGAGTAGAGTTGAAATTCATTGATCCCATAACGACTGGTAGCGGCGAAAGCAACCTTTTATCTAATAACTGACGTTGAGGGACGAAGGCTTGGGTAACGAACAGGATTAGATACCCTAGTAGTCCAAGCAGAGAATTATGAATGCCATAGATTAGATATTTTTAGTCTATAAATGAAAGTGTAAGCATTTCACCTCAAGAGTAATGTGGCAACGCAGGAACTGAAATCATTAGACCGTTTCTGAAACCAGTAGTGAAGTATGTTATTTAATTCGTAGGTACGCGAAAAACCTTACCACAACTTGAATATTATTTTATTTATATATTATTTAAAATATTGCATAAATATTATTGATAATATACGTAAGATATTACAAGCGTTGCACGGCTGTCTTCAGTTAATGTCGTGAGATATTGGTTAATTCCATTAAATTAACGGAAACCCTTGCTTTATTTGCAATATATTTAAATAAAGCTGCACACCAGCATAACGGATATGTTAATAGGGATCAAGATAAGTCATCATGGCCTAAATGTTGTGGGCGATAGACGTGCCACATATTCCTATACAAAATGAAGCGAAAATGTGAATTTAAGCTAATCTAATAAAGTAGGATATAATAAGGATTGTAGTCTGAAATTCGACTGCATGAATAAGGAATTACTAGTAATCGTGAATCACCACGTCACGGTGAATCTAATCTCAGATAGGTACTAACTACTCGTCAGGCGCCGAAAGAAGTGTGTGCAATAAGTTTGGTCTATGTTTTATTTGTTCTAGATAATTAGTTCTAGTTATATTATGGTAAATCTTCGTATGCGTGACTTTGATTGGTGTTAAGTCGAAATACGGTTCGTGTAGTGGAAATTGCACGGGATTAATTAATATTAACAATTATGTATATATAAAGATATAAAACTTTGATGCGAGGTTATACTCGTTTATAAGTATATTATACTAATGTGTATGTATATAGAAAGGTTACGTTTGTTGGTATGACGAATTGAGCTGTAAACTTAGTAGCATTAGGCTGTTAAAGGTTCTAATGCTAAAGTAATTATTTGTCAATTAAATATGTAATTTAGCATATTTACAAGAGTTCAATTCTCTTTCTTTCTTTTTATAACATATAAGTCACTATTAGTATAAACATAAAAAATAAATATAAGTTTTTAGTTTTAACTTATTTTACTTTATTAAAAATATAATATTAATTAAACACTTAAAATACTATATTAAAATAAATTAATACTAAGATAATTAAAATAAACAAAGGTAAGGTAGGTGTATATGTGAACAAACTTAGTAAATGATAGGTATAATATTATTTTATATAACCTATACTTTTAAAGTATTTGAATAATTAATTTTATAATAAAAACAATATTTTAATTAATTTTACTATTTTTAAATATAAGCTTGATATATATATTCTTTAGATATATTTAAATACTATTATGTTTAAGATATAATTCAAATAAAAAAATATTATTTTAATAAATATGTATCTAAAAATATTATTTTAAAAATAGTTATCTCCTCTTTAGATTGTACTCTTAACAAAGAAAGTATATAAGTTTACCTATTATATTCTAGGATACTTTAAGAGAAATCAAGTATAAAGTGTAGGTATTAAAACTAAATTAAAGTCATAAGTATATATATATAAGTATATATATTTAAAAGATAAAAAAAAACATTTTTTTTTCAAAGAAGTAGATAAGTATTTAAGTACCAACAATTTTACTATTCGCCGTAACATTATATATGGTAAAAGACTTTTAAATGTTTAATTGTAGATAAATAATATTTTTGTATTTATAATTAATTTATAAAGGAGGGTCCCTTTATTGGTAAAAAGGGTTGAGCTGTAAACTCAATAGTAAAAAATGCTTTAAGAGTTCGAATCTCTTGTCTCCTATGTTAGTTAGCCTTTATAGCTCAATGGTAGAGCGAGATACTGTTAATATTTTGATAGATGTTCGATTCATCTTAAGGGCTTATGCCAAAAACTAAATAGGTGTGTTAGTTTAATTGGTAAAACATTGTGTTACGGCCACAAAGATTACAGGTTCAAATCTTGTACGCATCTATTAAATTAACGTGAGTTCCTGTGCTCTTATAAAAATATAGTATGATTAAAATGTTTATGTATTAATAACAATCTTAATTACTGTATCTTCAATATTGTTAAATATTAATATTGATTTTAACAAAGGTAGTTAATTATATTTATTTTTCGTTTTTAAAATATACTGAGGTAAAATTAAATTATTTTATAATAAATGAACAGTCTTTATCTTTTAAATGAAACATATACTAATGGTTATAGAGTAGAAACTTTAGATATACTCTCGTTTATTGCTATTTTGTGTGGAATATTTGTTATTATTAGCAAAAATCCTATAGTATCAGTTTTATTTTTAATAGGTTTATTTTTAAGTATAGCTAGTTATCTTATAATATTAGGTCTAAATTTTATAGGTCTTTCTTATTTATTGGTATACGTAGGAGCGGTTTCTATACTTTTCCTTTTTATATTAATGTTAATTAATGTAAGAATAAGTGAATTATTAAGTAATACTAGTAATAGTATACCTTTGGCTATATTCATATCTATACTATTTAGTTTTCCTGTAAATGAAATATTACCTTATTCTATTGTTGTTTTTGATAGTTTTATTCCTAACTTAAATTATATTTTTTCTTACTTTTTTGGTAACTTTATAAAAATGAACAGTATAGATTTATATAATGGTCAAATATATTTAGTAACTAGCAAAGTTTGAGATGGTAATTTATCAGAAACTAGTGATATAACAACTATAGGTAATATTATGTATACGAGTTATAGTATTTGATTAATTATAACCTCTATAATATTATTATTAGCTATGGTTGGTGCTATTGTAATTACGATTAAACAAAAAAATTTACCAACTGAAAATTAGAAAAATTCGAATTGTAAAGTTAAATTAAAAACTTAACTTAAATTATATTAATTAAATAAAAAAAAAAGTAGTATATATTAATTACTATCTTTTTTTTAAGGAATTAGCTCAATGGTAGAGCGACCGTTTTACACACGGTCGGTTAGGTGTTCAAATCACCTATTCCTTAATTCATTCTAATACTTTTAATGTATAAATAAATAATCTAATGAATATAATAATAATTTATATTATTAAAAACTATATATTTATTTTAATTGGGTATTTTACACAATTGTTGGTGCTTCAAATTTTATATAATATATACCAAAGGTATGCCAAGGATAAAATCCTATAAAAAGCAATTTTCTATTGCTTTTTATATTTTATAATTTATAATTCTAATGAATAAATAAATGACTAATTTAACTAGAAGTAATTTTCAAGCTCATCCTTTTCATTTAGTATCACCGTCACCTTGACCTATATATACTTCTATTGCATTATTGACTCTAACAACTAGTGGAGTATTAACTATGCATGGTTTTACTAATGCAGAGTATTTTTTAATGTTTGCTTTTGTAATACTTATATTTTCTATGTCATTTTGATGACGGGATGTTATAAGTGAAGGAACATATCTGGGGAATCATACATTAGCAGTTCAAAGAGGATTAAATATGGGTGTTGCTCTATTTATAGTATCAGAAGCAATATTCTTCTTAGCTATATTTTGAGCATTCTTTCATAGTGCATTATCTCCTACAGTAGAATTAGGAGCCCAGTGACCACCAATGGGAATTGAAGCCATTAATCCTTTTGAGTTACCTTTACTTAATACTGTTATTTTATTATCATCGGGTGTTACTGTTACATATGCTCATCATTCTCTAATACAAGGAAATAGAAGTGGTGCTTTATATGCGCTAGTAGCCACAGTATTATTAGCTATAGTTTTTACAGGTTTCCAAGGTATAGAATATACTGTTTCTTCTTTTACTATAAGTGACGGTGCTTTTGGATCATGTTTTTATTTTGGTACGGGGTTTCACGGACTACATGTTATGATAGGTACAGCATTTATCACAGTTGGTCTTTGACGTGTTTTAGCTTATCACTCTACAGATAATCATCACCTTGGATTAGAGTCTGCTATTTTATACTGACATTTCGTTGATGTCGTCTGATTGTTTTTATTTATTTCAATATACTATTGAGGTTCTTAATTATTAATATTATTATTTTTATTTAGAGAATATAGTCTCTTTTTATTTTTATAAGTCAAAAAAAATGCAAAACAATAAATAAGTACAGTTTTCAATGTTTAATAAGTTTAATTTAAATTTAGATCCCCAGTTTGTAACTGGGTTAACAGAAGCTGAAGGATCTTTTTCTATTTTCAAATATAATGACAAAAGAGCTAAATATGATATTAATGTAGGTTTAAGATTTAAATTAAAAATGTTGACTAATGAAACTGAATTATTAAATATGATTAAGTCTTTCTTTAAATGTGGTAAAATTTATTTAGATAAAGATGGTAGTATTAGTTTTGAAATAAGGGATATATACTCTATTAATAAATATATTATACCTCATTTTACTAATTATTCTTTAAGAAGTACTAAACATTTAGATTTTCTAAACTTCAAAAAAGCTTTGGGTATAATTAACTCTAAGGAACATCTTACAAAAGAAGGTATTAATAAGGTTATAGAAATTAGTAATATTATAAATTCATATAGAAAATTTCCAATAGATTATTCTTCTGATCATACTATAGAAAACAATCCTGAATATATACCTATAAATGGTCATTATATAAATGGTTTTATAGCTGGAGATGGCTGTTTAGCTTTAAATACAAAAGATGTTAATTTTGCCAGAATGTCTTTACAAATTAGTCAGCATAAAAATAATAGGCTTTTATTACTTTCTATAGCAAAATATTTTAAATCTTTTGATAAAGTTTATTACCATGATACTAATTCATTACAAATTACGTTAAGTGGTATTAAGTTATGAGAAAGCGTTATATTTAATCATTATAGTGAATATCCTTTACATAGAAGTAAAACGATTAGGTTAAATAAATTGTTTATTATTAGAGAACTTATGTTAAATAAAAATCATTTAATGAAAGTTGGTAGATATAGACAATGAAAACCTGAAATTAAATTACGTGTAATAAATATTTGAAATAGTTAAAATAATCTTTAACTACTCTTTTTAGAAAGAGTATATATATATATTATGTATATATAGAGATCTTAATTTAATGGTAAAATACGAGACTTTTAATCTTTGTTATATGAGTTCGAATCTCATAGATCTTAAATTACTTAAAGTAATTATATATTTAATTACTTTAAGTATATGAAACAGTTAAATAAAAATTTTATTTTATTAAAATAAGTTTATCTAGAGCTTATTTATGATTGTTTTCAAAAATATATTCTAGTATTGCGTTTAAATTCTAAAAATAATTATATAGATCTTAAATATATAAACGGGCATCGATCAATGGTTAGGTCTATTATCTTCCAAATAATTAATGTGGATTCGAATTCCACTGCCCGTAGTTTTAATATATTAGGGTTAGTATCCTAATGGTAAGGAACTTTCTTGTCATGAAAGCCTACGCGGGTTCGAGCCCCGTCTGACCCGTGTAATGTTATAAAACAATTTTAATAGGAAAAGTTGCTATTGGTAAAGCGAGATATTTGCTAAATATTGTGTTATGCACATGGGTGTTCAAATCACCTCTTTTCCGGTAAAGAGTATAGTTTAATTGGCAGAATCTGAAGCTTCAAACTTTATTGTCTTGGTTCAAATCCAGGTACTCTTGTGTAAAATAAATATTTATAATTTAAGGTTCCTTAGCTTAATTGGTCAAGCGTATTTTTGATAAGGATATGTTCGGAGTTCAAGTCTCTGAGGAATCATTTACAAAAAAGAGAGTTGGTCGAGTGGTTTATGGCGGTAAGCTTGAAACTTATTTAATTTAATAGATTACAAGGGTTCGAATCCCTTACTCTCTGAATGATAATATAGATTAAGATTATCATAAGCTCTTAGAGAATCTTGTCTCTTTTTTTAATAAAAAAAAGGAAATAAATATGGAAAACAATAAATTTAATTCTAAAAATAATATAAAAACGGAAAATAATGAATATGGTAATAATGTCGTTCTAAACCCTGATTTTGTGACGGGTTTAACTGATGCTGAGGGTTGTTTCTCAGTTCGTGTATGAAAGGATAAAAGAATAAAGTTTAAAAGAAGTGTTCAATTGAATTTTACAATAATGATGTTGGAAAACGAAACTGAATTACTTTCTATGGTTAAATCCTTTTTTAACTGTAGTACTTTATGACATTATCATAAAGATGGTACTGTATGATTTAAAGTACAAGATATTTCTTCTATTAAAAATAAAATTATACCTTCTTTTTTTAAATATCCCTTAAGAGGTACTAAATATTTAGATTTTATCTCTTTTAAAGAAGCATTTCACATAATTGAAAGAAAGGAGCACTTAATCGAAGAGGGTATGAATAAATTATATAATTTAAGTAAAGGTATGAATACGAATAGAAAATTTTCTGCAGATGTTTATTATAGTCCAAATCATACTAAAGAAAATAACACTGACTATATGCCTCTAAATGGTCATTATATAAATGGCTTTATAGCAGGAGATGGTTGTTTAGTTTTACACTCAAATAGACTTACTATGCATTTGTCTATTTCTCAACATAAGAATAATAGACTTTTGATGGAAAGTGTTGCAAATTATTTTGAAAGTCGATCAAAGGTTTGTGTAGGTCGTCCCAATAATCTACAAATTAATTTAAGTGGTGTTCAATTATGAGAAAAGGCGATATTCAAACATTTTGATGAATATCCTTTATATGGGAATAAAAAGCTTAAATTGGATAAACTATTTTTGATAAGAGAATTGAAAAGAGACAATAAACATTTAATGCAAATAGGTAAAATCAGAAAATGAAGATTAGATATTAAATTACGTATAATAGAAATTTGAAAAAGTTAAATGTTCGTTTTTATTTATATATAACAGGTTATAGCTAAATGGTTAAAGCGCTTCCTTTGGGTGGGAGATTCTATGTGTTCGAATCACATTAACTTGATAAGTACAGTAATTAATTAGTATATATACTGAATATAATCAATAAGAATATTTGTATCAGTAAATTATACGATGTAATTAGTAATGTCAATGATATCTAACTAATGTTTCTATACTATAAAAAGTAGTGTAGGAAAGTATATAAAGAAACTATTAGGGATGCCTGGCTATATATTAAAGAGAGTAGTTTTAATTTGTGTATAAGCACTTACACATAAACTCTTAGATAAATTCAATAATAAACGAAGTGAACCGAAATATCTTAATAACTTCAGGAAAAGAAATCAAACGAGATTCTATGATTAGTGTGAATGAAAGTAGAAAAGCCTATGTTGTCAGATATATCTAGCGATATATTGTAATTATAATAATATATAAATATATAGATTAATAAGGTTAGTTTTAATCTAGTGATAATTTAAATAAGTAAAATGGGAAAAACCTGTTTGAATATAAAGGGGAACCTTCCTCTAAGGCTAAATATAATATATAAGCGACAGCGTATAGTACGGTGAAGGAAAGGTTTGAAATAGTAGTTTTATAAGCAGCTCGAGTAAAATTTAAATAAAAAGTGAGAGCGTACCTTTGGCATAATGGGTCAGCGAGTTAATATTAGATGCGAGCAGTAATGCCCAGATAAACCAATTATGAAATAATGAATTAGTATCTAAAATTAGACCCGAAGCCTGGTGATCTTACTACAGTCAGGGTTATAAAAGCCCGAACGGGTTATCGTTGTATAGATATCCGAAGAACTGTGGTAAGTTAGTGAAAGACAACACTGACTAGGATAGCTGGTTTTCTGCGAAACCTATATAAGTAGGTAATTCAAGGTACATCTTAGCAGGTACAGAACTGTGATCTCAGGCAACTTCTATTTTATTATTTTGTATAAAAATAAGGAATAATTTTGCATATATCGGGGAATCGTGAAGATTTTATCGGTGAGTATTCGCACTCGGAAGGGCAAAGATGAATATTGAATAATCGGACATAGTACGATAAGGTTGTATGTCTAAAGGGAAACAGCCCAGAACAAGAGTTAAGGTTCCAAAATTATTGTTAAGTGAAATTAAGGAAGTTACTATCTTATACGACTAGGAAATTGGCTTAGAAGCGGTCATTTTTTGAAGATCTCGTAACAGAGCACTAGTTTAGTTATTATATAATTACTTTGATAGTTGCACCGAAAATTTAACGGATCTAAACAATATACCGACACCTTGTCCATATTTTTTAATAATAATTATTATTATATTTAATGGGGTAGCAGAACGTTGGGTAAATCTTAGACTTATTCTTTTTAAGAATAATTATCAGATAACCCAAGTGAGAATGCTGACATGAGTAACGAAAAAGGGAATACCCTCGCCTAAAGCTTATGGATTTTATAAAGCAACGGCCTCTAAGTTTACCAACCTAAAGGATTAAACGATGAGTGAGTCTTTTGTTACAGAGTAACAACCTTCTTTTTATATGAAAAATTAAATAAGTGAAGAAGGTTCTGGAAAAACAGTAACAGGTTATATTATTGAGGATAAACTAAATAGATGAGCGATAATATAAGATAATAAAACCGTACCTAAAAACTACCACAAGTAAGCTAGTAGAGAATACGAAGGCGTTTGAGTGAACAATCATTAAGGAACTCGGCAAACTAACTACCGTAACTTCGGGATAAGGAGAGCCATTCCTCCTAATTAATATTAGGTAAAGAATAGGAAGCATGGAATAGTGTTGTACGACTGTTTAATTAAAACAAAGCACTCTGCAGTAAGATAATAAATCAAAGTATTGAGTGTGATTTCTGCCCGATGTCGGCTGGTTAACGGATTTGCTAAGTTGACTAATATAAGCTTGGTTTTGAAGGAAACCCCGATCAATGGCGGCCTTACCTATGAGGGTCCTAAGGTAGCGGAATACCCTGGCCGTTAAATGCGGTCTTGCATGAATGATTTAACGATACAACAGCTGTCTCAATGATTGGCTCAGTGAAATTGGAATAACTGTGCAGATACAGTTTACCTCTAGTTAGACGAGAAGACCCTATGCAGCTTTACTGTTACTAGTGATTGAATATGATATTACAAATTTTAGTGTATAAGGTAGTAACGAAGAGGTTCAAAATTGAAACACCTTTATTTAGTATAATCATATTGGTAGATATTTTTCTATATCAGAGTATAATGGCGTTCTTAACGGAATGTTAAGTAGAGTAGAATCTTTTCCTCCACTCTCCATGAATATAAAGATTAACCTTTAAAGGGACAATTGTTAGGAGGCAGTTTATGCGGGGCACAGATCCCATAAAAAGTACCTGGGTGTATCCAAAGTTAATTTGGTAAAATTGTCATAATATATATATGACTAATAAAAATACAAATTATTTAAGTAATTTGTATTTTTATTTTTATTTTTAGTTTGTCATTTGGTATAGCTCAAGTTATAACCAATCCAGCTACATATCTACTTAAGTTAGAACTAACATTTTTTTTATTCAAGTAAGATTTTAACTATATGGAAAATAGATGTAATTAAAACATTAATTTTTAAATAATGTTTTTAGTTATATTATTAAGTATGCGATTAATAAGAAAAAAGTTATTAATTATGAAAAGCAAAGAAAATTAAGATCACTAATAATATAATTATGTTTATTACTTGTCAAGTTTAATGGCTTAATCTTGCTTTACTGTCTGACTTACACGTCTATCAGTCGCGTAAGCGGGGCATATGATCACAAGATGCAGAAAGGAAAGGTCTTGGATTTTTGAAAAAGCTACGCTAGGGATTTTAGTCCCCCAATGTTTAATCTTTTTAAAAGTATAAACTTATTGGAAATAATTGGGTTAATTTCAAGAACGACTTTGAGAAATAAGTTAACTTGAAGCGGAATTTACTTTATTTTAAAGTAAAAGCGTTCAACGACTAATAGGTGGAATAAAAAATATTCATCATATCCCCAACATTTTTTTTTCTTTTATATAATAAATAAAACATATTATACATGAATGTATAATAATAATAATTAATATTTTAAATATTAATGAAATAGACTCAATTCTCAGATTAAAAGTTGAGCTTAGGGTAAAAGTCAAATAATAACCAAAATAAATTTAATATAAAAAATCATGAATAACTATAAAAATAAATCCGAAATATATAATCAACCTATATTATCTGATACAAAAAATATGCCCATACTATTTAATAAAAAAACTAAAAAGTTAGTTTTTAAACCTTTAAAACATATATATAGTGATACAGGTAAAACTAGACACTATACACCTGCGGCTCAAGAATGATATAATAGTATTTATTCTTATAATCATAATTATACTAAAACGTTACCAACAGCTGATAAAAATCTAATGAAATTATTAAAAAGTTATTTTAATTTTAATCTGAAATTAAATAAATTTTATAAGATTAAACAATTAGCTACTAGATTTAAACGATTATCCGCAAAAAAAATTTTTGTAGGAAGAGGAGACTTAAAACATACTAATGATAAAGTAATTATTACATTTTTTGTTTATAATACAGAAAAAATGTCTTTACTTAATCACTTTAGAAAAGTTTATACTATCTTATATGGTCCTGTAAAGAGATTAAGAAGATTTATAAATAGGGATAGAGACGGTAAAGAGATTATAACCTATAATAGACCTTTTACTTTGAAAGAGTATTTAACTCTAACTAATCATACTGAAGAATGATATTTTTCTTATATATCACATTATGCTAATAAATTAAATTTACAATATAGTAAAATAATTAAATTATGCGAAATCTTAAAAAATTTAGCTGGACAAAAATTTTTGAACGAAGATGAAAAAAATATAATCTTTAATATGTTAAATGTTAATACTTTTAGTTATCCTGATTTTAAATTATATATGAATAAATGTTTTCATAAATACACTAAACCTTATTATAGACTTATTTATTGACTTTGATTTAATAATTTAAAATTTTCAGGTAAATTTATAGAAAACCTTACACGTTTAGTGTTGAATATGTATAATAAAAAAATAGAATTTAATATAGTTAGTTTGAAAAAAATGCACTTTAATAGTGATATATTTACACAAGCTGTTTCTTTAAAATTAAGAAATAGAGATAATAAACTATATAGAGTTTTAAAAGCATCTTTAAGAAAACTTAAATTACGTAACGTAAGACAATTAAGTAGACAAAGAAAAGATAAAAATATGTGTTTTGTAAATAAGATACGAAATAATAATATTAATTCTATGTTTACTAAATATAATAAAGATCCTTTGAATAACTTATTGTTAGATTATTTTCCTTGAAAAGAAAATTTATGAATAAATATTGTAAAATTTTCTAAAAAAATGGAACATTATATTCATTTAGATAACTACGTGCTTTATAATTTAAAACATAGAAAAATGGCAGGTGTTAGAGTTGAAGCTAAAGGTAGATTAACCAGACGATTTACTGCTTCTAGATCTGTTTTCAAAATGAAATGAAAAGGTGGTTTAAAAAACGTTGATTCTTCATTCAGAGGATTATCTGCTATAATGTTAAGAGGTCATGTTAAATCTAATGTACAATACTCTATTTTAAATTCTAAGAATAGAAATGGAGCTTTTGGTGTTAAAGGTTGAGTAAGTAGTAAATAATACTGAACTACAAAATAATTAAAAAAGTTTTTTGCCTTATTTTTAAATTTCGCGTTGCATTAATTATATAAAAGAAAAAATAAATGAAGAAATAGTCTGAACCATTTTGTGAAAGATGGAAAAGAGAATAAAATTCTCTATAACAAATTTGAACAGGCTAATTGCGCCAGGAAGTACAAATTGAGTGCGCAGTTTGGCACCTCGATGTCGGCTTAGCTTATCCACATGAATGCAGGAATCATGAAGGGTTCGACTGTTCGTCGATTAATAAGTTACACGAGCTGGGTTAAATACGTCGTAAGACAGTATGGTTTCTATCTTCTAGAGGGAATTAGAATAAAATAAAGATAGCCCCCTCGTACGAAAGGAGCTGGGTATATTAACCTCTGGTTTACCTGTTGTTTATGTGCCCAATATTAATTTAAGTATATAAATTAAAAGTTTTTATACTGGGATGTTACTTTCACTAAAGTAAATTTATAACATAGGCACGGCAGGAACGCTATGTTAGTTTAAATAAGTGCTGAATGCATCTAGGCACGAAATTTTCTTTAAGATATTTTTAAGCATACGTAGTATAACACTACGAGTTTCGTAATAAAAAATCAGGATTTTAATTACGGTAATAGGCTTTAGCTGAAAGAATTTAAATGTTTTTAGGCATAAAGTACTAATTTAATAATCATTAATTAAATGTGAAACTAAATAATATAGATATCTAGACTTGTAAATTTTAAATAAACTTTAAAGTTTAAATAAGCCTGCTACATTTTTTTTTATGTCCGATTAGCATAAAAGTAATGTAGCTGTTTTGTAACCAGCTGAAGCAAGTGCGATACTTGCATTGGACTCTTTATATAAGGCCTTATAGTCAAGTGGTTAAGACATAATGTTTTCATCATTATATACGAGGGTTCGATCCCCTCTGAGGCTATATTGCGGATTGATGTAATAGTAACATAACTGGCTCATGACCAGCATATATTGGTGCAATTCCTTTATCCGCACATATTCTTCAAGGCTATAGCTTAATTGGTAAAGCAAGCTGCTCATGACAGCTGAGATGAGTGTTCAAATCAGTCTGGCCTTATATTGTAATGTAAATACATTGTTATTTAATCCGAGTGCTGGAATTGGTAGACAGGACGAACTTAAGCTTCGTTGATATAAAATCATAAACGTTCAAGTCGTTTTTCGGATAACAATTATTATTATATTTTTTTGTATATTTACAAATTACACCATAGTAATGGTGTATATACTATTATGTTAAAAGGTAGTAGTAATATTTATACTTTTAAATTCGGGGAAATAGTCTAATTTGGTAAAACTACAATCTCGCACATTGTTATTCTTGGTTCAATTCCAAGTTTCTCCAGCTTTTTAAAGCATTTAAGTACTTTCATAAGACTTTTTTAGAGAACTTTAGTCTCTTTTTTTTCAATGTTTAATACATAATAATAATACAAATAAAATGATAATAATTATAAAATATTTTGCTAATAACACAGCTAGTATTGCGAAGCAAACTTAATAATATACGCAGGAATTTCACCCAAACTAGTTTAGATAATAACACTGATATAACTCAAAAGCCTATTTTACATGAATATGTATCTGATAATTTTGAATTTAGTCTAGGTATTTCTGATACTATACTTACTTTAACCGCTAATAAATCTAAATTTAAAGAAAATACTATTACTTTAATAAATAAAATGTTTATTACTAGGGAATTGATTAATATTAATATAGATACTTTAAATACATCATTATATGCTATGAATGTAGAAAAATTATTTATTTTTGTTGTTAATGATAATATAGATGCTAATATGATTGCTCGTATTACAGCTAAAAATAACCCTAATGTTATTTATATAGAATTAAATACCGTAAACTTTATAAACTTTTTGAACGAAAAGGATAGGAATTTTTTAGATTATAATAAACATAGTATATATATTATAAGAAATGATAATTTTAGGAAGATAAAAAATATATTCTCAAGGATTAGCAATTGTAATGTTAACATTGGTAGAGGAGGATCTCAAAAAAGTCATGGGTTAAGTCCCTTAGATTTAAGGTTATCTTCTTATATCATGGCTATGCTTAATTTTGATTATAAAGATATTTCTTCTTTAAATTTTTTTGATTATATGGATAAAGATAGGTATTTATCTTGAATGGTTAGAACTAATTTTAAAAAAGTTAGTTTATATAAAGAATATAAGCCAATGGTTATAAATAAAATGCCTTATTATTGCACTAATAAAAATTTAGGACAGTATTATTTAGAATGTGCAAAAATTGAAGGATAAATTACAATATATTTATTATGTATATATAGCTTTTGATTGTATATGGGTTATTTTTCTTTTATAAACATTTAGTGTATGTAAGTATACTAAAAGATCTTTAATTGGTAAGAAATATAGCTTTTAACTGTTATAATATAGGTTCGAATCCTATAGATCTTAATTCAGAGGAAATGCCTCTTTTTATATAAACAATAAATAAATAAATATGAAAAAATGATGAATTTTTAATCGTAAATATATATTACAACAAATATCTTTTTATTTAAGAACGTATTTTATTTTAAAAATGTTAATAATAAACGGTAGAATATTATTATTATTATTAATACGTTTAATATATATGGGTTTACCTTAATCTTACATAAAATTTAATTTATATATTAAAATAACCCTTTTAGAGGAATAGCCTCTTTTTATTATTAAATAAACATATAAACATGATAAAAATACTTCTATATATATATAAGATTTTTTTAATCTTAATAATTGGGTTATTAATGTGGGATATTTCTAATATTTTACATACAATTTCATATTGCGATGGTGAATCTATTAATGATTTTGTTATAGACAGAAATGATGAAGGGGATGTTACTTTCGATAATAATTCGTCTATTGATGAAAATAGCGCTCAAAGTACAGTACCATTACGTTTTGTTGATAAAATAAGACGTAGAATTTCTTGATACATTACAGCAAAAAACAGAGGAACTTATAATTCATATGATCAATATAAAGAACATTGAAATCCTAATACCAAAATAATATCTCAGTTTAAATCCGTTATTACTGAAGATTTTAAAAAAGCACGTCTAGATGCTAAAAAAACTGGAGCAATAAATGATAAAAATAATGAAAGACTTATGTCTGATATTAAAGCTAGTCGTAATGTTGATGCTAAAAATCGTACACGAAGATATTTTGAAATGATGAATAATCGTAAAAAATAATTAGTTATAGAGGAATTTGCCTCTTTTTCAATATACATAAATAATAAACACATGAATACATTTAATAAATATTTTAAATATTTAAATTTAAAAATAATAATTTTTTTTTGCCGTATAATTACAATAGCAATTTGCCTTTATTTCACACAAGAAGTAAATTTATGTGATGATGGTACCAACACAAAACAATGGGGACAAGACTGAAATAAACCGGGTGTTTCTCAGGATACTCCGTATAATAATGAAGATGGTAATAAACAGAATCAATATAAACCATATAACTCTGGGTTACAGCCTACTTCGAATGGTTATCGTTATGAAGTTGACGGTAAGTCAGTTAACTATCAAAGAACTACAACTACAGGTTATTGTTCGGGATCGGGTGGTACACATAATAATTATCAACCTTATAATACAGGATTACAACCTACTTCGAATGGTTATCGTTATGAATTAGGTGATCATGCTACTAATTATAATAATGCCCAACCTAGTGGTTATAATTGTCGTTATTATAGTCCTAATGATATAGGTGGTTCTACTGTATCTAATAATACAGTAGTTGGAGATTCTCTTACTGGTTCTGAAGCTAGAGAAAGAATTAAGAATATTTATACTAAACCATTACCCGATGATCATAATATTTATGTTAAACATCCTAAACGTTCTATATGAAATGCTATTAAAGATGATTTAAATCATACTAGAACAGAAGCTTATAAAAGTAAGCAATCTAGTTTGTATAAAAATAATCAAATTATGAATACTATTCGTGATTCTCGTCATTCACGGGAAGTATTTAAAGAAGAAGCTAGAAATAAATATTATTCTCAATATCCCGTTAAAGTAAGACGGTTTGATTAAATATGCTTAATTTAAGAGGATATTGCCTCTTTTTTATTCTTAAAAGGATATAAATATGGACAGCATTTTACTTACATTACGCTTTTTTTTACGCATATTAGGTATTAATTGAGAAGTTATATATAAAATTATGGTTAAAATTCTTTTAACTGCTTATTATGATTATACTTTTGTTGTTAATATCTTAATTGATTATTTTTCTTAGTTATTTATTAATTTAGATAATTTAGGGGATAAATGCCCCTTTTTAATAATATACTTACAAAAAACATGAATACATTAAATAATTTATATTTTATTAAAAATAATGAGAGTATTTTTATGGGTACATTTTATAATGAAATTTTGAGTAATTTTATTTACGATACTGATTATGTTTTAATGATTTATTATATAAATACTAATAACTATGTTAATAAAGAATGTATAGTATTTAAATTATTATCAAGTAATGTTAATTATTCTATTCAAAATTTACATGCTTATTTAAACGAAAGTACTAATGATTATAATATGGAGTACATGGATTATGATGATTCGCTTATCATAGAAAAGGATGAAGAGGATTACTTTTACGCAGGTGTTAAGGATGTAAGAATAGAATATAATATTATTAATAAAAAAATTTTTTAACTTATACCTTACAAATTAATTTTAAAGTAATTGACTAATTTTCAGAGGAATTGCCTCTTTTTTATTATAAAAAAACAAACAATGAAACAAATTTTTAATATATTTATAGAGTGATTATTTAGTCCTAATAGAACAGAAAAGGAATTACATAAAATAATATTTATATCCAATTCTTTAAATACTTGTTTTAAAGAATATATATTAAATTTTCGCAAAAGTCTTATTGAAAGTTTAATAATCAAAACTTAATAATTCTAAGAAACCTGTTTTAAATAAACAAAATAAATTACGTAATAACAATATATTAAACAGAAATATAACTAGACGAAAACATTAGATAAAAAACCCTTTTTGTAAAAGCATATGATATTAACTTTTAGAGGAATAGCCTCTTTTTAAATAAAAGATAAAATAATAAAAATGAAACAAACCATATATAATATAAATTGTAAATTTTCTTTTAATAATGTTTCTTCAGAATTAACTAAGTTTTGATTAAACGAAATAATAGAATTAAATCCTTCAAAAATTTGACTAACCATAGTTGTTTATAATAAAAAGAATAAATCTTACACTTTAATAAATAATTTACCTTTCAATACATTAGATTATACAGATATAATAATTGTATTAAAACAAGTTTTTGAAGGATCTAATAGAAAAGATTCATTAAATAAAATAATGTTTAAATTTAATAAAGATTATAAATATAATTTAAAAAATTGTAACTTAACTTGGTATATATTAATGTATTTAATATATATAATTACTATAATATTATTATTTATTATATTAATATTTTATTTGGAAGCAAGTCAATTTAGTTATGACTTAGTTAATTATGAAATATATAGTATTTCTAATAATAATTTAGAATCTACTGTTTGTAGTGAAACATTTAATAATGTTTGTACTAAACAATGCATTTTTGACCCTTTTATTAAAATATTTAATAGTACTTCCTACTCTCCTAGTTACTTTTTACCTGTTGAATTTAAAGTAAATGTTAAGGATTATAGTTTACTAGAACATATCTATACTAAACAGTTTGCTATATTAGATAAGAATTCCAAATTGTTTTATGAATACGTTAATAATACAGAGTCATTAAAATGTGATATAAATGCAATAGTTACGGAATATATTAGTACAAACAATAAATAACAATTTATATATTACGCTTTTAATGCGTAATGTATAATAAGGGTTAATATTATATAAACCTCAATTCAGAGGAATAGCCTCTTTTATAGATATAAATAAATCGTTTGGAAGATAGTATATACATAGTATATGTATATAAGGGTTAGTATCCTAATGGTAAGGAGCTTTTTTTTTCAAAAAATAAAATACCGGTTCGAGTCCGGTTTAACTCTGCTTAAATAAAGCATAAGCATTGATGCTTTTAAATTATTGTTTATAATAGCTCGAGAAGCTCAACTGGTTGAGCGGGGTCTTGAAGCGACCTAGGTTGTAAGTTCGAATCTTATCTGGAGCAACTTTTTTTTTAATGGGTGTGATGGAATTGGTAGACATGAATAGCTTAGGACTATTTGATTAATATCTTGCAAGTTCAAATCTTGCCACCTATAAATGTTACTTAATCAGCATAGTAGATTAAGTAATTTGGCTATATATTGCTTAGAGGATATTGCCTCTTTTTATCTTAAATAAATATAAAATATGATTAAAAATAAACGTTTTCTTGTAAATAATAATTCATTCTCAATTTCGCTTAATACAACTTTTTCTTTTTACTCAACATCTACTAAGTCAAAGCAAGGGCTTAGTGTAAATAACACTAAGGCTTATGATTTAGAAACTGTTGATTTTTTTTATTTAAATAAAGATGGTTTTATTGTTCAATCTGAAAAAAAACAAATTAAAAAAATTCCAGGTATTTATATATATCAAAATATATTATATAAAAACAAAATATATATAGGTTCAAGTATTGATGTAATAAAACGTTTAACACAACATAAATATTCTTTTAATAAAAGTCTTAAAATTTGTCCTAAGTTTTATAACAGTGTAAATAAATATGGCTGGAAGAATTTTAAAGTAGGTATTTTAGAATACCTTGATATTAGTGTGGTTAATATAAGTACAATTAATAGAGTTTTTTTAAGAAAAAGTTTACTAAACAGAGAACAATATTATTTTGATAAATTAAAGCCCACTTTAAATACTAATAAGATAGCTGGAAGTACTTTAGGTTTTAAACATAGTGAAGAAACACGGATTTCTATGGGTTTACAACGTAGGGGTAAAAAGATATTAAGACAAAATATACCTTACATTGTAAGTGAAGAAACAAGAAATAACTTGTCTTTACGTACTAGGCATGGCGTTATAGTAAAAGTATTAGATAAAAAGAATAATGTTATTAATACATTTAATACTATTGTAAGTGCTGCTAAATTTTATGATTTAGATCATAATACTATCAGTCAATATATAAAAAAAGAATCTTATTTTAAAAATCTTCGTTTTATTGCTCAGCTTAAGGATGTAAGAGTGTGAGTATTTGATAAAGAAAATCAAATAACAGGTGTTTTTTTAAATGTTCAAAAAGCTGCCGAGTTTTGTGATACAAATCATACAGCTGTAATTCGTTATTTAAAATCAAAAAAACTTTGAAAAAACAGGTACTATTTCTCACGCGAACCTTGAGTATAGTATAAACTATATAATATCTCGTAGACTAATCGGTAAGTCATAAATTTTTGGTATTTATCATTGAATGTTCGAATCATTCCGAGATAAAAGATATCATAGTTCAACTTACCAACACATTACGAATTATCAGTTATCATATTTGTAATAATTCTATGCAAAAGCAGATCAAGATGTCTGCGTCGATCGAGTAACGATAATGATTATTATGTTAATTATGTCGATTAGATGGTTTATTTATATATACGTTTGTGAATATAGTTCAATGGTAGAACATCTGTATGTGGAACAGTAATTTCCCTGTTCGAATCAGGGTATTCACCCTGTTAACTTTAAATGTTATAAAGTTTATCCTATAGCCAGGATAGTTTAAATGGTTAAAACATTAATTTCATGCATTAAAAATGAGAATTCGAATTTCTCCCCCGGCTAATCCTTATATGTAAATAAATAAAAACCAAAATATTTTTAAATATAAAGTCAGTTAATATACTTTTACTTTATATTTAAACTACCTTCATAGTAATGTCCCTTTTTTTTAGGGATAAGATACATACGTTATTTGATTTACTTATACACAAAATGATTTAACGAAAATCATAAGATGTGTTTTTTAGTAATAGGTTTTATTTACTATTAATTAGGTAATGCTTGAAAATAATATAAATTAATTATTGACAATAAATGTCTGATAATATCTTATAACTATAGTATAATTTATTTATTCAGTAGCAATTTTAAATTATAAAGGCTTCCTTTATACCTCTATCTAAAGATAACACTAAAATGATACAAGCAGCAAGAATTATAGGTACAGGTATAGCAACTACAGGTCTAATAGGAGCAGGTGTGGGTATTGGTGTAGTTTTTGGTGCATTAATACTAGGTGTAGCTAGAAATCCTTCATTAAGAGGTCAATTATTTTCATATGCTATATTAGGTTTTGCTTTTGCAGAAGCTACTGGTTTATTCGCTCTTATGATGGCATTCTTATTATTATACGTTTCTTAATTGCAACTTTAACTAATGTGCATTTAATATAAATATTATATAATTATTAGATTTATTAATTATATATATCATATTTAGTGTTATATTTAGTTTATAATAACTCTTATTAGCTTAATGGTATAGCAAAGTACTTATAGTACTTAAATTCAAGTTCAAATCTTGGATAAGAGTTAATATATAGCAGCAAACATTTTGCTTTTATACATAGTTATTATTAATTTCTATTATATTCTTGTATTTATTCTTTATGTATTTATATTCTTGTATTTTTTTTTCTTTTTGTGTTTTTATTTATCTTAGTACATAACAGTAATTATTTATTTAATTATTAATTCAGTAGGACTTTAAATTTTATTAATTACGCTTTCTATATATTTTTCTTGTTAGTCTATTTTACTTTATACTGTCTTTATTTTTAAATAACATAAGTACATTATTATTAGCCGAAGGTAGTTCTAGAAAGGGAAAAATATCGAATAGCAATGTGTTATATTATATAAAGCTGTAGGAGTAAATAGTAGTCTTAATGTAAATATTGGTACAGCGTCCCTGTATTTTCCGAATCTAAGAAAAAAAGTTTTTTTTATTTATTTTATGATATTGTTAGTATAGTAGATAAATATAGACTTAAGTTTTTAGAAACTTAAAAAGTTTCTAAAAAGAATTAGCTTAATTGGTAAAGTAACTTTTCATCCATAAGAAAGGTAATATAAAAGTTCGAATCTTTTATTCTTTAAAATTAGTTTATAAATACTAAATACTTATAAGTAAATTTATCCCTTATGTATTATTCTCTGTTTAAAAGACAGGGGATTAAAATATAAGGAAGAGCTAGAAAGGATAAATAAGAATTTATTATAAAGATCTCTCGATTTTTTTTTGTAAGTGTAGCTTCATTTGGATTACTGTAAATACTCAGTAAAATACTATAATTAAATAAATACTAATATACAATGAATTTAACCTTAATACTTTTTTTAATCGGAATCTTGGGTTTCGTTTTAAATAGAAAAAATATAATATTAATGCTTATTTCAATTGAAATAATGCTATTAGCTATTACATTCTTAATATTGATAAGTTCACTTAGCTTTGATGATATATTAGGCCAAACATTTGCTATATACGTTATAGCAATAGCTGGTGCAGAATCAGCCATAGGTTTAGGTATTCTAGTTGCTTTTTACAGATTGAGAGGAAGTATTGCAATAGAATATAAATAATGTATTTAGCTATAATTACTTTACCTTTATTAGGATCAATAGTTTCCGGGTTTTTTGGTAGAAAAGTCGGTGTTAGCGGAGCCCACATAATTACATGTACAAGTGTAATTGTAACAACTTTATTAGCAATAGTTGCCTTTTTTGAAGTTGGTTTAAATAACATACCTGTCTCAATAAACCTTTTTAGATGAATAGATAGTGAATCACTTAATGTCTTATGAGGTTTTCATTTTGATAGTTTGACAGTATCTATGTTGATACCTGTTTTAATAGTTAGTTCTCTAGTACATATATACTCTATAGGGTATATGAGTCATGATCCTCATAATCAAAGATTTTTTAGCTATTTAAGTTTATTCACCTTTATGATGATTATACTTGTTACAGCTAACAATTTTTTATTAATGTTTGTAGGATGAGAAGGTGTGGGAGTTTGTTCATATCTTCTAATAAGTTTCTGATTTACTAGAATAGCAGCAAATCAAAGTTCTATATCTGCTTTTTTAACTAACAGAGTGGGTGATTGTTTTTTAACTATAGGTATGTTTACTATACTATGAAGTTTTGGTAACATAGATTATGCTACAGTATTCTCATTAGCACCTTTTGTTAATGAAAATATTGTTACAATTATAGGTATATGTTTATTAATAGGTGCTATGGCTAAAAGTTCTCAAGTTGGATTACACGTTTGATTGCCTATGGCTATGGAAGGTCCTACACCTGTTAGTGCTTTAATACACGCGGCTACAATGGTTACCGCAGGTGTATATTTATTAATGCGTACAAGTCCTTTAATAGAATACAGTTCAACTGTATTAATTATATGTTTGTGATTAGGAGCGATAACTACTGTATTTAGTAGTCTTATTGGTTTATTTCAACAAGATATTAAAAAAGTTATCGCTTATTCCACAATGTCTCAATTGGGTATGATGATTATAGCTATAGGTTTATCATCATATAATATTGCCTTATTTCATTTAGTTAATCATGCCTTTTATAAAGGACTATTGTTTTTAGGTGCAGGTGCTGTAATCCATGCAGTTGCTGATAACCAGGATTTTAGAAAATATGGTGGATTAAGACCATTCTTACCTTTAACTTATTCTGTAATGTTAATAGCAAGTCTTAGTTTAGTAGCTTTCCCATTTATGACAGGATTCTATAGTAAAGATTTTATTTTAGAATCTACATACGGGCAATTTTATTTTAGTGGTACAGTTGTTTACTTTATAGCTACAATTGGTGCTATGTTTACTACATTATATTCAGTTAAAGTTTTATATTTAACTTTCTTAACTAATCCTAATGGGCCTCTTGTTAATTACAAACATGCTCATGAAGGCGATATATTTATGAGTTCACCCTTGATAATATTAGCGATATTTTCGATATTTTTTGGGTATATTACTAAAGATATATTTATAGGATTAGGTTCAGGTTTTTTTGCAGATAATAGTTTATTCATACATCCTACGCATGAAACAATGTTAGATACCGAGTTTGCCGTACCTACTTTATTTAAATTATTACCTTTAATATTTATTATATCTCTTAGTACTTTAGCTATAGTCTTTTCAGAATTTATACCTAAAGTTCTTATTTCTTTTAAATTATCTAGATTAGGTTATAATATATTTGGATTCTTTAATCAACGTTTCTTAATTGAATTATTTTATAATAAATATATAACTGATGTTATCTTAAAATTAGGTGGTCAAACTACTAAGGTTATAGATAAAGGAAGTGTAGAGTTATTAGGACCTTATGGTTTAGAAAAAGGTTTAATTACTTTAAGTAGAAATATAGCTAGTTTAGATACTGGTGTTATAACTAGTTATGCTTTATATATTTTAATAGGTTTTATCTTTTATATGTTTATACCTTATTTAGCTTTATTTGATAATAGTTTACTTATATTAATATTATTATCGCTTTTTAGTATTATTAATAATATTACTTTAAATAATACACCTAAACCACATAGTTTTGTAGGTTTACCTTTAGAAAGTAGACTATTTGGTAATTTTAATTTATTTAGTTTAATAAGAAGAACTTTTACTTTACCTAAATTATTAGGAGGAGTCTTTTCTGCAATTATATTAGCTTTAGCTAGATATACTTATTATGGTAATTTAGATATTGATTTTTCTGATGTTTGAAGTAATACTAATTGAGGTATTATTGGCTTTACTATAAGATCACTATTGATTGGAATATTTGAAGATGGATATTTAATTAAATTACCTATAGTTGGATCTAAAGATGGTTTAAAAAATGATAATTTAAAATACCCTAAAGCTAAAAACATACTAAGTATGGATAATAAATCCGGGTCGGGAGACAACTCGGGGTCGGGTGGTAACTCGGGGTCGGGTGGTAACTCGGGGTCTGGTAATATTTCTGATGTTGATTATTATCAAAGAGAGCTTCTTTTAGCTTTAGATGCTAAAAGCTCTCTAACAAAAAACCCGGCTGATTTAATACCAAAGGATATAATGGCTAAAGAAGCTTATACTCAGATTGGTGATTATAATAGCGATGCTATTAATAAAGCTATTGAGGATTATACTAAAAAAGTAAGAGGTGCTATTCAAAGTTCTCGTACACAACCTAGTGTAAGTCAACCTACAAGTATAAAAAGAAGTGCCGATTATCAACCCGAGGAAAACTTAGTTAATAAGCATACTAAGGGTGAGGGGTCTGTATATAAATAATATACAACAATAGTATACAACTATTTAGTCAATTTATAGGTTATTTTTATAGAAATATTATTTTATATTAGGTTTTTATTTTTGTATAAATTATTGGTTTATTCTTTATGGTGGCATTATTATTAAATGTTTTTTAATTAAACTTTAACTTTTTATTTAAATTCTTAAGCCATATGAAATATAAAATAAAAAGTGTATAGTAACTCTTATTAGCTCAATGGTAGAGCATAATACTTCTAATATTTAGATTCAAGTTCAAGTCTTGGATAAGAGCAGTAATAGTATAGTTTACTAAATTTAAATTATTATTCTCCTCTTTAAAAAAATAGATATATATAATTCAGGTTTAGTTTAACTTATTTACTAAAAATAATTAGCCTTAAGTTATTATAAAGAAAAAATTAAAATTAATTTTAATTTTTTCTTATAACAATTCTTTTTTATTAATTAATAATAGATAACTTATATATTTGTATAAAAAGTTATTTTTAACCTGATGTTTAAAGAATTTACAATATTATTTATAATAGTATTATTATATTAATTAAAATTATAAAATATAAATTAAAATGATATATTTACCAACATTAATTTCAGTAGTAGAAGTATTAATAGTAACTGTTCCAGTATTATTAACTGTAGCTTATGTAACAGTAGCGGAAAGAAAAACCATGGCTAGTATGCAAAGAAGATTAGGTCCTAATATAGTAGGATACTATGGGCTTTTACAAGCGTTTGCGGATGCCTTAAAACTTTTATTAAAAGAATATATTTCACCAACACAAGCTAATTTGGCTTTATTTTTTCTGGGTCCAATTATAACCTTAATTTTTTCATTATTAGGTTATCTAGTAGTACCTTATGGTCCAGGATTAGCTTTAAGTGATTTTAATTTAGGTATACTTTATATGTTAGCAATTTCTTCTTTATCTACATATGGTATATTATTAGCAGGTTGAAGTGCAAATAGTAAATATGCTTTTTTGGGTTCACTTAGAAGTACAGCACAATTAATAAGTTATGAACTAATATTAAGTTCAGCTATATTACTTGTTATAATGCTAACAGGTAGTTTAAATCTTACTGTAAATATAGAAGCTCAAAGAGTTATATGATTTATAATACCTTTATTTCCTATTTTTATTGTATTTTTTATTGGATCCATAGCGGAAACTAATAGACCTCCTTTTGATTTAGCTGAAGCTGAATCGGAACTAGTTAGTGGATTTATGACAGAACACGCAGCTGTTATATTTGTATTTTTTTTTCTGGCTGAATATGCTAGTGTTGTTTTAATATGTATATTAACTAGTATTTTGTTTTTAGGTGGATACTTATACGATTATTTACCTTTATTCAGTTTAATACAGTATATAGATTTTGAATATTATATAAATAATTTACATAACGATAACTTATTTTCAGATCCTTTAGTAGAAGGGCTATTGTATGGTTTAACTTTAGGTTTAAAATCATGTATTATGATTTTTATTTTTATTTGAGCTAGAGCGTCTTTCCCTAGAATACGTTTTGATCAACTAATGTCTTTCTGTTGAACTGTATTATTGCCTATAGTTATTGCCTTTGTTATCTTAGTTCCATGTATTTTATATAGTTTCGAGATAATACCACATAATATTAATTTACTTTAAATTAATTTATAATTATTATATTATATATTTGGATAAAAGAAGGAATAGGGTAGTTAATTCTTTATATTAATTACGTAAACCATATGCAAAATCAGCCTTAAATTATAGTAAAAACATAAATTATATTTAATTTTATATAATATTACCTAAATTATATTATTAATTACTTTACTATAATTAATAAAGGTATATACTGTCTACTATAACTATTTATTATATATATATACTAATTAATTAAATTTTAATTCAGGGCAATATTAACTCTAATTAGAACAATAAAACAGAATAGTTACTTACTGATCCTTTACTAATTTTATATATACAATAGTTTTAAATTTAACCATGTTTCTTTTACATTACTTTAAATTAGTTTTAAAAAGAATTTAAACCTAATTTTTTT
>Ga0209744_1000027_pt1 | contig 42522 bp, 28 predicted proteins | sample BarGraNGADG00311_2_FD_184494 | JGI IMG/M metagenome (GOLD analysis project Ga0209744, IMG submission 184494) | Arctic peat soil microbial communities from Barrow, Alaska - Barrow Graham LP Ref core NGADG0004-311 (SPAdes) (version 2) | ecosystem: Environmental > Terrestrial > Soil > Wetlands >... | reverse complement strand
TGAATTGTGTCCTTCGGAAACAAATAAATCTCCGGATTTTATAGCTGCGAAAATAATTTATCAGCTGCTGAGTTACAGGTTTGCCATGTAGGGAACGGTCGCGACCGTTCCATGTTGAAGGAACGGTCGCGACCGTTCCCTACATGGAAAATCCCCTAGTCCTCCTTCTTGGCCTCCTCCCATATTACATTCATCTCATCAAGACTCATATCATGCAGTGATATGCCTTTTGTCAAAGTTTCTTTTTCAAGATAATTAAATCTCTTAATGAATTTTCTGTTTGTTTTCTCAAGAGCTGCTTCAGGATCTATTCCATACAATCGGGATGCATTTATGATTGAAAAAAGTACATCCCCCAGTTCTGATTCTATTGACTCGGTATCATGGGTTTCTATCTCTTCTTTTAGTTCAGTGATTTCTTCAAGAACCTTATCCCATATTTGCTCACGTTTTTCCCAGTCAAATCCGACACCCCTTACCTTTTCCTGGATCCTGTTAGCTTTTATTATTGCGGGCAGAGAAGACGGAACACCTGAAAGCACGGGTTTGTAACCATTATTCTCCTTGATCTTGAGCTTTTCCCAGTTCTCCTCAACCTGTGAAGCTCCGGTAACCTTAACATCAGCAAATACATGAGGATGCCTGTAAATGAGTTTATTGTTTATCCCTTCCAGAACATCCGACATTGTGAAAATCCCTTTTTCCGCACCTATTTTAGCATAAAATACAATATGGAGCATGAGATCGCCAAGTTCGTTTCTTATGCCTTCATCATTTTCCGAGAAAATAGCATCGGCTAATTCATATGTCTCTTCAATTGTGAGTTTCCTTAGACTTTCATTAGTCTGTTTCATATCCCACGGACACTTCCCCCTGAGTTCATCTATGATGTTAAGAAGCCTGTTAAACTCTTCAAGGCTTTTACTATTATTATTCATTTATCACGGTTTTAGAATAAGCGGTTTGGAGATGCAGCATTATTTGCAAGATCAATTCTTAGCACTGACCCTAAAGAAAGACTGAGTAATTCGGATATGTCCTCTCCATTGATTGAGATTTCAAGGAGATCGAGCTGGTTAAATCTCGCAAGTATCTCACCAACCGGCACATCACTGTACTTTTGGGAAATCCGTTCAGTATAGTTTTTATTGCTCTGAATAAGAATCCTGTAGGCTTTATTTTCAAATACCCTGTAAAAAACTTCCCTGGTAACGTTAGAGATTGCGTTTCCATAAGAGTCAATGAAGATTATACTACCAATGATTACATCCTTATCGATTGTTGCCCTTAACGGAATTCTCTCGATGAGAGTCTTGACAGGTTTTCCAATGTCCGAAGGTTTTTTCCCTGCTACAAGTTCTGAGGCAGCTTTTGCAAAAATTTCAAGTTCATCTGAAGTACCATGGTGATTTATTTTAACAACTTCATCAGGATCGGAATTCAGAATAAGGTTGAATATTCCATTGTCAGTGCCTATGAAAAAGTGATCTTTTGCTCTGACTATCAGATAATCCTGATCTTTATGTGCTTCCGAATGAACACAAATAATATGAATAGAGCCTTTTGGATAATTATTATAGGTATTTCTTATTATAAAAGATGCTTGCGATATATTAAACGCAGGAATGTTTCCGGCGTTATCGATTACAGTAGTTCCCGGACACAGGCTGCTAAGCTTTCCCTTGATGATTCCATAATAGATATCATCGGGTTTCCACTCTGTTGTTAACGTAATTACCGGCATATGAAAAAACTTATAACAAAGATAATCTTCTAAGGAAAAAATAACCTTACTTTGTACTTTTCAATGAGTTTTTTTATGAACTATTTACCATATTACCAGATTAATTTGGCAAATGGCAATTTAGTTCATTAATTTTTGTTTGGTTTAATGACAGAGATAAATATATTTCTTGAGGATATAGACCCTGTAGTCTTCTTCGGCACAAACAACTCGCTGCTAGATAAAATCCGTAGTTTTTTCCCTAAAATTAAGATCATGGCCAGAGGCAATGAGATAAAATGCATGGGAGAGGAGACTGAGATAATGATATTTGCCGAGAAGTTTAACGAGCTTATCGAATATTATCAAAAATATCACCGGCTCGATGAACAGGACATTGAAAAATATCTTTTTGATGCAGAACACATGAAATCAGCATCAAATGGTGAATTTGAACAAGTTATTGTTTTCGGAACAAGCGGAAAACCTGTTCGGGCACGCACTGTAAACCAGCTTCTTTTAGTTAATGACTATAAGACTAACGATCTGATTATCGCTGAGGGGCCTGCAGGTACAGGTAAAACGTATACGTCAATTGCTCTGGCTGTTAAGGCGCTGAAAGACAGAGAAGTTAAAAAGATCATTCTTACACGGCCTGCAGTTGAGGCGGGTGAAAGGCTTGGCTTTCTTCCCGGAGATATGAAAGAGAAACTTGATCCTTACCTTCAACCCCTCTATGATGCCCTGCACGATATGCTACCCTTCAAAAAGCTGGAAACATGGCTTGAGGACGGTACAGTGCAAATAGCCCCACTGGCGTTCATGAGAGGAAGAACTCTTGAAAATGCTTTCGTAATTCTTGATGAAGCACAGAATGCAACTATCAGCCAGCTTAAGATGTTCCTTACCAGGATGGGTGTAAGTTCAAAATTTATTATGACTGGCGATACGACCCAAATCGATCTTCCTAGGAAAAATGATTCCGGTTTGCTGATGGCCATGCGTATTCTGACCAATATCGAGGGCATCTCAATAATCAAATTCGACGAGAGAGATATTGTCAGACATAAACTGGTTAAAAGAATCGTCAGAGCATATGAGAATGAAGAAAATGAGATTGATAAACTGAAAAATAATGGTAGAAAATAACTCTGTGGATTTAATTGCCTCTTCCCCCTGGCCCCCTTCTCCCAGGAGAGAAGGGGGAACCTTTAAATATTCAGATATATTAAGTCCCTCCCCCCTGGGGGAGAGCCTGCCCCGCTTAGTCGGGGGATTTAAATAGAGGATCATTGAATAGAAAATATTTTAACAACATGGCAAAGACAATATTAAGCTCAAATTACAACTTCCCGGGACAGAAGAGCATTTACAAGGGAAAAGTAAGGGACGTATATAATATTGATGACAAATACCTCCTCATGATAGTTTCTGACAGGATTTCAGCCTTCGATGTCGTCCTTCCCAGAGGTATCCCCTATAAAGGCCAGGTGCTTAACCAGATAGCGGCAAAATTTCTGGATGCAACAAATGATATTGTCCTGAACTGGAAAATTGCCACACCGGATCCGACAGTGACTTTTGGCCATAAATGCGAACCGTTTCCTGTCGAAATGATTGTAAGGGCTTATCTGACAGGTAGTTCCTGGAGAACATATGAGGCCGGTGCAAGAGAGATATGCGGTATAAAAATTCCTGATGGAATGAAGGAGCATCAGCGTTTCAGAGCACCTATCATTACTCCGACAACCAAAGCTGAACAAGGCAGACATGATGAGGATATTTCCAGATCAGAAATAATCAATAGCGGACTTATTTCCGAAGAAGATTATATTCTGCTTGAAAAATATTCAATGGAGATATTCCTGAGAGGTTCTGAAATAGCTTTGCAGCATGGACTGATTCTTGTCGATACAAAATATGAATTTGGTAAAAAGGATGGGAAAATATATTTGATTGATGAGATCAATACCCCTGATTCGTCAAGATATTTCTATGCAGATAAATATCAGGAGCATTTTGGTAAAGGGCTTCCTCAGAAACAATTGTCAAAAGAGTTTGTCAGGGAATGGCTCATGGAAAATGGTTTCCAGGGGAAAGCAGGGCAGAAGGTGCCTGAAATGACAGATGAGTTTGTCAATGAGGTATCAGGAAGGTATATAGAATTATATGAAAAAATAACTGGCGAAAAATTCATCAGGTCGGATATCAATAATGTCCCCGAGCGAATTGAAAGAAACTGCCGTACATTTCTTAAATCATTGTAATACAGAAAGAGACTAACAAAAAAATCGAATGAAAATCAACAACTGGATAAAAGCCCTGCCAATATTACTATCAATTCTCTGCAATACTGTAAATTCCCAGGTTGTGGTTGAGAGATCAAAAGACAAAGTAATAATTTCGGGAATCGCTTATTTTATACATCAGGTTAAAAAAGGAGAAACTGCATATTCTATTTCAAAAGCTTACGGAATTACCGTTGAAGAACTGACCCGTGAGAATCCTCCCGCAGTTTATGGCATAAATGAAGGGCAGACACTCAGAATTCCTGTAAAATCAGTAACCGAAGCAAAATCTTCAGAATCTGTACCAGCAAAAAAGGAGCACAATGGAAACAAATTTATCTACCATAGTCTGAGACCCGGAGAAACAGTTTACTTTCTTTCAAAATCATACGGTGTTTCTGAAGACGAAATAGTCCAGAGCAACCCAGGCATAGATATTAATAAACTATCGGTAGGGGCTGAAATTGCTGTTCCGAAAAGGGAGTTCATGAGTAACCAGCAGAAATTTGACGATCAGGAAAAAAAGTACATATTTCATAAAGTACTCATGGGGGAAACACTTTCTTCCATAGCTAAACAATATGGACTTACAGTAAGACAATTGCGTAGGGAAAACAGAGATTTGAGGTTTCCCCAGGTAGGTGATTTTGTCAGAATTCCAGGAGCTAAAATAGCTGAAACACAGGAAATTGAGAAGATTAAAACCGATACCATTCCTTCAGTTATTGTTGAACCTTCGGCTAGTATTGAAAAATCTGCAGGATTTGCTGAGGTGAAGGACCTCAGAGGATCACTCAATGTAGCCGTTTTGCTTCCATTCTATCTTAAGGAGAACTCAAGCCGAACAGAAATTGATTCATCCATGCTGGTAAAGGGTAAGAAAATATACAAACCGAATAAAATGCCGGAGGATTGGATCTATCCCGGAAGTATTGATTTTCTGGAAATGTGGGAAGGGATATTACTTGCCTCAGATACATTGAGTTCCATGGGATTGAATATAAATCTGCATCCATACGACATAAAAAGCGATACAATTGAGATTTCAAAGCTTATTCAGTCAGGAAAACTGGCTGAAATGGATCTTATTATCGGACCCGTTTATTCTCATAATCTTTCTATTGTTTCTGCATATGCAAAAGAGCTGAACATCCCTGTAGTGTCGCCGGTTCCACTTATAAATAATTCTGCATTGATTGGAAACCCGACTCTATTTATGGCCAGTTCTTCGCTTGAAATTGCTCAAAAAGCGCTCGCAAAAAAAATAAGTGAGTATTATGACCATAATATTGTATTTATTCATACCGATACGACAGGAATTGATGAGGATGTCAACAGATTTAAGAATTTGATTTTTACGGAGCTAAGTTATAAGCTTCCATATGAAGATATTAAGTTTAAGGAGTTTAAATTTTATACCAGGGCTATGTTTAATAATGACTCTATAAACAGATTGAGTCATGCACTTTCAGAACAATCAAAAAACCTTGTCATTATTGCTTCAGAAGAGGCTCCCGTAATTAGCGAGATTATAGATAATGTCAGTGGTCTTTCCAGAAGATTCAACATAAAACTATTCGGATATCCCGTTATCAGGGATCTTGACAGACTTGATCAGAAAGAACTATTTGATATGGATCTTATGGTCTATACTTCCAGTTGGATTGATTATTCAAAGCATAATGTGAAACAGTTTAATTCAAATTTCAGACGAAAATTCCTTACTCAACCCTTGGAAAAAAGTTACGCATGGCAGGGGTTTGATATTGCATACTACTTTCTGAGTGGGTTAGCTTTACACGGGAAGGATTTTATCAAACATCCTGAAATGCATTATCCTGAACTTTTACAAAGTGAGTATGACTTTAAACGTAAAGATAATGAAGATGGTTTTGAAAATCAGAAACTCTTTATGGTCAGATATACAAAAGATTATATAGTTAAGTTAGTTGGAGACAGCGACCTTCCTCAGCAAAAATGAAATTTAAAAAGTTCATAAAACTTATAAAGGAACAGCATCTCTGTTAATAAAAATTAACAATCGGGAATATTATAAGATTATTATTTGTCTATTTGTTGTAGTATGATCCACGAATCGTACAATGTAACCGAAGAAAATGAACTGGTAAAGGCATCTCTGGATGGCGATAAAAATGCATTTGGAGAAATTGTAAACCGATATCAGAAAATGGTTGCACGTACGGTAAAAGGTATGCTTGGTGATACCGTTTTTGCTGAAGATATCGGACAGGAAGTATTTATTAATCTTTATTATTCATTACCGGAGTTCAGGGGGGAATCGAAACTTTCAACTTATATACAGAAAATTGCTGTGAATCTGACTCTGAATGAGATAAAAAGAAGAAAAAGATTCTTTTCCATGTTCTCGCATAAAGCAAACACTGAAATGTATGAATTTGAAATTCCAGATCATGACACGGAAGAAAGAAGAGAGGCATCGGAAATAGTAAATATAGCATTATTGGCTATGGACCCCAAGTTTAGAATTATAGTAACTTTGAGAATGCTGCAGGGATATTCGACAAAAGAAACTGCAGAGATGCTCGATCTTCCTATCGGGACTGTTCTTTCAAGATTGTCAAGAGCACAGGAACAATTAAGAACTATATTAGAAAAACTATGAATAAAATGAACCCCTCAGAGATAAAAAATTTGATGATGAGCTCGCTGCATCAGGATACTGATACCAGTGAGATTCCCATTAGGATGGAAGATGAGGGCATATCATACAATTTTAGTGAGAAATTCGAAGATAGGGTCCTTGATAAACTCTTTTCTGCAGGACTGACTATAAAAGGTGAAGTGGAGTTCGTAAAATACATGAATTTTGCTTTCTCCCGCATTGCACTTACAGGAGTAGCCGCGATTGTTATTCTTCTCATTTCAATCTTTCTGATGCAAGGCTCCCTCTCTTTTAATTCAATTCTCGGGATTAGCGATAGTTATGATGAAAGTATTATTTGTCTGTTAACCGGAAATTAAAAAATGAAAGCAAGATCAATAATAGTCGTTCTGGTAACTTTAATTATAGGATTCATTCTGGGGATGCTTACTTCCGCACAGATCAGGTATCATAAACTGAAACCTGTAAGGGTGTTTTTTTCGGAAGAGAGATTCAGGGACGGATTTTACCGGACCATACAACCTGATGACCAGCAAAAAACAAAAATTGACCTGGTTCTGGACAAGTATGCCAAAATTAACAGTGAGCTCCAAAATAATTTCAGGAAAGAACTTGATGCCAGTATGAAAGATTTCAGGAAAGAACTTGATTTAAACCTTACCAGGGACCAGCTGGCAAGGTTAAAAGAAATGGATGCAAGGCGTGAGGAAATGATAAGACATAACAGGAAGAATCACGAAGATGATACTCTTAATATGAGAGAGGGCAGACCACATAAACCAGATGGAAGACCATCACCTGACGGACCACCTCCTCATTCTTTCCCCGGTCATGATACCACCAGACTACCCGATGTTAAATAAAAGGTAGTCTAACAGGATTGGCAAATCATCAGGACTGACCCCAAGAGAGATAAGCAATGGTTTGTCTTCCGAAAAGATTGATATGAACTGCTCTTTCGACAATTCACCACTTATTATACTTTGCCTGTAAAGGTCAACAGCTTCTTTCTTTTTACCTCTGCAGAGTGCCAGATGACCTTTATTAATCTGATCGTGAGCATTCAGTTTGCCTGCTGATAAACGATCGTAATATTTTTCGGACTCATCAAATCTTCCAAGTGCGAAATAGCAATATGCTATGGGCCTTAAAATCTTGAGGTTACCTGGTTCATTATACTCAACCCTGAAATAGAATTTTAAGGCCTGCTCATAATCATTAACATCAATGTAGCAATGTGCTATCATTATTATGGTATGAATGTTTTCAGGTTCAAGATCATATGCCTGAAGATAATATTCCAACGCTTCTTCATTCTTACCAAGTCTGCGCAGACATAGTCCAATCTTCTTGATTGTCCAGACTTTTCTGTCAATAAGTTCAGCTCTATGGTAAAACTTCAGAGCTTCTTCATAATCGGAGTTTTCCTGATAGCAATATCCTATTTTTTCATACAATTGCACATCCGATGGCTTTTCACTCACTTGTTTGAGGAAAAGTTGAAGAGCATCATTATAAAAATTTTTGCTGAAAAAATAGTCTGCCAGACCGGCCTCAGCTTCAGATGCATTGCATGTCATCCTGAAAAATTCCGAATTATAGATATCCAGCTTGCCAATAAACAGGTCCTCAAATTCTTTTTTATAAGGGGAAAGTTTGAAAAATCTGTAAATATCCTGCAGATACTGTGTTATGTTTGTTCTGAATACTTTATAAGGATCGGTTGCCGATTCTTCATCGTTTAATTGTTGCAACCCTTCAAGTTCCATACGGAATACTTTTAACATCATACTTTTTTGAGACGAAGGCAGATGTTTCAGATTCAGAAGCAATGAATATTTGTCTGAATTGCAGATAAAAGGAGTTTTGTATAATGCCTCTGCCAATTCATTTGTTCCCGGACCAAGGATCTCATCTCTGTATATCTCATCAACTGTCTCATGGTCGGGATAAAAAGGAACAAACCAGTTCTGGAAGTCTTTAAAAAAGTCAAAATGCTTCATGTTGGCAAAAGCTGACATATATACATCTGCACCTTCCATCTGGAGTTTTGTAAGTTCCTCCATTGTTTTAAATATCTCTTCCGAATCACTGAACATTTCTGACCAGTCAGGATTTTTCTCTTCGTTCTTTTCTTTCGGAAGAATATCATCAAGATCTAGTTTTTCCTCGATCATTGGTTTCAGCCTGGCAACCTGAGGTAATATCTCTTCCTGCAGTTTCCTGCTCAGGTTTTCAGTTTCCCGCGATCGGATAATCTGCAGAACAATGATCCTGCAATGCTCCTTAAACTTATTGTTCCGGCTCATTTCCTTGATCCTGTCAGTTATATCCGGGTATAATAAAATTCTTCCGTTATAGTAATGTAAATTAAGTATCAGACCTGAAAGAGCCCTTTCCATTACCTGTTCCTGACCTGCTTCATACATGCTTATCAGATGAAACAACTTTTCTGATTGCCATGTCCTGAAAGAACTGAGGGTAACAGCTGTTGTAAAAATGCTTGCTTCATACCATCTGAATTTACCAGATTTAAGAATAATATTGATCAGACTGTTTTCAGCCTCTCCATAATAATCTGTTAACCAGAGATGGTTAAAAATATTTTTAATAAGCTGTTTGTGTTTTTTTGAAATCTCTGAATCAGGGTCGGGGCTAATCTCATTACTCAATTTCAGCCACTCATCAAGCTCCGATTTAAACATCAGGTCATCAACAGTTTCAACAATTGTTCTGCCACCAAGTTTCATCTCTTTTTCAGCTTGTTGTTTTACCCAGTACGTATGCCATCCGGAATAATGTGACAATATGTCCTGTCTTACCCTGTCGGAGAGACCAAGAATACTCTGAATAAGTTTAAGATATATCTTATTGCGTTCAGGATCGTTTACTCCTTCAATAGTATATGTGAGCATATTTCTATAGGTCATTTCCAGATTATTATACTCATCACGCATATCACCTGATGATGAATTAGTAATCATATCATTAAGGATATCAAGACTTTGCTTTATCTTTCTTTCGGAAACGAGAGAGCTTAGTCTTTTATTCTGTTGTATTATCTTTGAGATATCCATAGTTTTTATTCTTTTGAAATGATATCTGACAAAAAATCATTTCAGTATTTTAAAATTATATATGCAACAATCAGACCGTTTAGGAAAATGAATATAAATAACCGACTTTCCACTTTTACATTTTTGCCTCTTTCTAGATGGAGCTGTTGAAAAAGTCCTTTGTGACCCTTAGTGATACCCTTAGTGCCACTTTGTGGTAAAAATTAAAACATTGAACCACAAAGGATCACAAAGTATATCACAAAGGAACACTAAGGAGAAGAGTAAAAATAAACTACTTTTTCGACAGCAATTCGGAGGATGAGGTAAATAAAATATTGAGAGAAAAGTGTAAGAGAATGAATCAGGCTATTCTTCAGAAATTATACCCGATACTGATATACCCTTTAATTTTATTGAAATATTTTTCCCTGTTATAATTTCCATACATTACTCCGATTTTTATAGGACCAATAATCGACATGTACCCGGCACCAACACCTAGTCCGGTAAGCAGTGAAAATCCTTTGTTACGGTTAACTTCCTGGATAGCAAAGATATTCGCCATAAAATCCATATGCAGGTTCTCAAAGAGTACAATATCGAGACCCGTTCTAAAACCTGCAAGTTTTTTTACCGGAATTTCATTTGAATGGAACCCAACCATAGAAACTGACCTTTTATTAACTGATTCAAATCCCCCAAGGAGATAAAAATTGTTTTGTGATGAAACCGAATCGGTGTCAGTAATTAAGAGAATATCTCCGCCGAATAAAAATGTAACTCTGCCTGGAGGGGAAAAATAATGGTTAACAGATCCATGGAAAGTATAGAATCTGCTAAAGGTAAACTCCCCATTATTTTTCCATTTAAATTCTACTTTTGACGAATCAGTCTTTAATCCTGCAGACAAGAGTTTTGATGTGCTTACTGATATGTTCAAAACTGTTCCCTTGTCAGGAAAATGTTTATTATCAAGGCTATTAACCTGATAATTAAAAGTTGTAGTCAAATAATTGTATGAAAGGTTTTTCAGATGAATATCAGAAATATAATGTAATATAAGATTCAGTTTCTCATAGTCTATGGAAATACTCATCATATTATTAAGTCCTATTCTCCTGTTGATTGACAGTCCGGGCGTGAAATTTCTGCTGAGCACTTCCCCTACATCACCTCTTAACTCTAACAGGGGTATCAGGGTATTGTCAGAATATAAATTTGGTGAAAATCCGAATATCTGGTTTCTGTCAATAAACTGGAGATAATTTAATTCAAACTTGTAATACTGGCCTATACGCGAACCAAAATTGATTACAGATCTTTGAGTTAAAAGATTCTTAACGGACATTTCAAATATAAGTCCGGAAAGTAGTGAATTGTCATAGTGTACAGATCCATAAAGCATTGCCTGAGGTTTTTCGATACAATCTATAGCCAGTATAAGGGAATCATTCCGGGGAACAATCCTGAATTTTACTTTATCAAACCAGGCTTTACCATATAGAAGTTCAATCCGTTCGGTAAGCAGATGCTTATCAACTTTTTTCCCCGGTTCGATGTCGAGCATACCAAGTATCTGTTCGTCTGAATAACTTTTATTACCCTTAATTTCAATTTTATTAAAAATATAGGTTTGTTTCTCAAGGATGTTAACCAGAGGCTTTTGCGTGCCGATCCGGTTAAGAGAGTCTGCAAGCTTCCTGAAGTATTTTTTATAAGGTAGGGCAGCAGCATAGCCCCTTTGAACAAGAGAGTCCACATTTTCAAATCCAAAGATTGAAAATCCCTGAGTGTCCGGCATTATTAGCACATCAACCAGTTTTTTCTGCTCTTCAAAATCATCCAGGCTTCGGAACATTGCTATCTGCTCCATTATTCCCGAAACAGACTGTAGTTTATCTTCTTTATAACCATTAAAACCAACGTAAGATCCGATTACAATGTCAGCTCCCATTTCCCTGACCTCACTAGCAGCAAAGTTTCTTATTAACCCGCCATCAAGTAGAAGCAGACTATCAATCTTTAGGGGAGTAAAAATTGACGGAACCGCAAAACTTGCCCTTATTGCATCTGGCAGGTACCCGGTTTTTAAATTTATTTTTTTATAGGTTATTATGTCAGTTCCCAGGCACATGAAAGGAATCGGGAGTTTTGAAAAATCATTTATATCAGCGGCAGGCCAGGCAAAGTAACTGAGAGTATTTTCTACCTGTTGTCCGTTTATAAGGCCTGAGGGGAGTACTACTTTTCTGAGTGACAGTGGTAAGGAAATAGCACTATTGGAAAAATGGGTTTTTTCGAGAAAAATCACCTGGTTTTCCGGGATCTTATTTGACAGAATAACTTTCCAGTTTATGCTTTTTAGGATCTTGTAGAGGCTATCTGATGAATATCCTATTGCATACATGCCACCTATAATGCTACCCATACTGACCCCCGTGATATAGTCAGGTCGCAATCCGGCTTCTTCCATAACTTTAATAACTCCGAGATGTGCTATTCCATGTGCACCACCTCCGCTAAGAACAAGGCCAAGTTTTGGTCTTACAGAGATTTCCTGAGCTGCTAAATTAACCGTGTGGAGAAAAAAGAAAAGACAGAAAAAGGAATTTAATAATAAAGTTCTCTGAAAATACTTTGTGAGTGATTCAGACCGACAGCTCATATAGGGCAAATTTTAATACTGCTGATTATTAGCACATTTATCAGCAAGATAGTTATTTTAGGTAAATTTACGGCGTGAAAACGCAATCTATTTACAATAAAAAATGGCTGCCCACCACTAATAAAGAAGTAGAATTATTTGGGTGGGATGAAATAGATGTTATAATTTTCAGCGGGGATGCTTATGTTGATCATCCGTCATTCGGTACTGCTGTTATCGGAAGAGTAATTGAAGATGAAGGATTTCGTGTGGCAATTGTACCACAACCCAACTGGAAAGACGATTTAAGGGATTTTCGCAAACTGGGTAAACCAAAATACTTTTTCGGGGTCACTGCCGGTAATATGGATTCAATGGTTAACCATTATACTGCCGCCCGCCGTTTGCGGTCAGACGATGCTTATACACCTGGTGGTAAAGCCGGTTTCAGACCCGATTATCCGACAATTGTTTACACTAAAATTCTCAAGGATATATTTCCTGATGTTCCGGTTGTTTTAGGAGGCATTGAAGCTTCCATGAGAAGGCTTACACACTATGATTACTGGAAAGATAAACTGGAACCTTCAATACTAACGAGCAGTGGCGCTGACATGTTGATCTATGGCATGGGCGAACAACCTATGAGAGAGCTTGTACGACTGCTTTCAAAAGGGGTTCCGTTTTCATCTTTAAAAACAATCCACCAGACTGCAATTGTAATAAAAAGGAATGAGCCATTACCTGTACAAAAGATGTGGAAGGATATCTCCCTCCATCCATTTGAAAAATGTGTGAAGGACAAAAATCTCTTTGCTGAGAATTTTGTGAAATTTGAAAAGGAATCTAATAAAATCGGATCAGCCAGGCAAAGCGAAGATTCAGCCGGCCAGAAAGTTATAATCAATCCGCCATTTCCCCCGATGGGAGAAGAGGAAGCCGACCGCTCTTTTGATCTTCCATTTATGTATTTGCCTCATCCCCGTTACAACAAGAAGGAAGATATACCAGCTTATGAAATGATAAAATTCTCGGTGAATATTCATCGCGGGTGTTTTGGCGGATGTAGTTTCTGCGCAATAGCTGCTCACCAGGGTAAACAGATTATAAGCAGATCAGAACGGTCGATACTTAAGGAAGTTGAAAAAATCTCCCGGTTGCCCGATTTTAAGGGTTATCTGTCCGACCTTGGTGGCCCTTCGGCGAATATGTACAGAATGAAAGGCAAAGATATGAAACTGTGCCAGGTTTGTTCAAAGCCCTCATGCATATGGCCCTCTATATGTAAAAATCTGAATACCAGTCACAAACAACTTATAGATCTATATAAGAAAGTTGATGGGATGGAGGGAATCAAAAAATCGTTTATCGGGAGCGGCGTGCGGTATGATATGCTATTTACTGAATGGAACAAAAGTGCCGGTAAAGATGAGAGGGACTATCTTGAAGAACTTATTATAAATCATGTATCAGGGAGGCTTAAGGTGGCTCCTGAGCATACCTCGCAGGCAGTATTGTACGAAATGCGAAAGGTTTCTTTTGACCTCTATAAAAAGCTCATGAACAGGTTTGACAAAATAACTAAGGTGCATGATCTTAAATATGAGTTGATTCCATATTTCATCTCGTCACATCCCGGTTGTACCGATACCGACATGAAAGATCTTGTAGCCGAGTTGAAAAGTCTGAGGGTTCGACCGGAACAGGTTCAGGATTTTACTCCAACTCCAATGACATTATCGACACTAATGTATTATACCGGTTTTGATCCTTATACAGGGAAAAAGGTTTATGTGGCAAGGAATATTGAGGAGAAACGGAGGCAGAAGGAGTATTTTTTCTGGTATAAAAAAGACCAACGATACAACGGCATAGGGGCTCAATGGCGCAAAGGCGCAACGGCACAACTGCACAGCGGCAAATTGGTTGGAAAAGTGAGAAGGGGATTGCCACGCCCTCCTGCGTCGGGCTCGCAATGACAGTGCAAGTAATAATAAGACGAAGCAATCTCAAGGAGCTACAAGATAGCTTACAGGTTTGTCTGTTGATATAGCATACTCAATCTCACTCCTGGTTGAGGAACCGATATAGCCTCCGACATTTATCACAAAAATTTCATCTGCAAGATCAATTTTCCTTTTATGCATGTCATCGAGCATCACTTTGGTGACTTTAGTCCATACTTCTTCATCGCCTGAGTGACCGAATAAACCAACACTGATAACAATATTGCCTTCGAGGGTCAGTCTTTTCTGCTCTGCAATAAACTCATCTTTGAATTTTGTGCTTCCGCAAAGAGTGATGATTTTGTATTTGCCAATCATAACTTTGAATTTTTTTAATCCATAAACCGCAGTCCGCAATCAATTATTCGTATTCTTTCAGGATATTTTTAACATCATCAGGAGCAACCCTTCCGTAGGTTTTGTCGCCAACAAGCACCACTGGAGCGAGACCACAAGCGCCTACGCATCTAAGGCTGGACAATGAAAACTTATTATCTTTTGTCGATTCTCCTACCTGAATTCCAAGTTCTTTCTTAAACTCCTCAAGGACTTTCTCAGCACCCCTGACATAGCAGGCTGTTCCAAGGCATATACTTATAGGATGTTTACCCTTCGGAGTCATAGTGAAGAATGAATAGAATGTCACCACTCCATAGATTCTGGCTATGGGCATATTGAGCCCTTCAGATACGACTTCCTGAACTTCTGCTGGAAGATATCCGAAATGTTCCTGGCAAGCATGGAGAACGTTAATAAGCTCCTGTGGATCATTATTAAAAGTAACACATACTCCTTTTATAAAGTCCACATCTTCTTTTCTTAATTCTATTTTTATATGAGACATAACAGTGAATTTTATTATCGTCGAATATTCTAATACTAATTTTTTATCATGATCTTTTTCTTTTTATCAAAGTAATGTGTGTGAAGCAGATGGTGAGCTTTTTCGCTGCCAGGTTTCCCGAGGAACTCTTCATAAAGTTTAATAATAAATGGATTTTCGTGTGATTTTCTGAGCGGCTTTTTCTTATCTTCAGCATAAATGGCTGTAGCTCTGGCTTTTATTACTTCTGAGTTACCATGGTGCAAAGGTTGACCCCCACCGCCGATACAACCGCCCGGACATGCCATAACTTCTATAGCATGGTACTGAGATTTTCCTGATCTTACATCGTCAAGAAGTTTCCTTGCATTACCCAATCCGTGTGCTATTCCGATATTTAATGGAAGACCGTCAAAATCTATTGTTGCTGAACGGACACCTTCCATACCTCTAAGTTCTGTGAAGTCAAGTCTCTCAAGCTTCTTGCCTGTGTAAAGTTCGTATGCAGTACGGCATGCTGCCTCGATAACGCCACCGGTTGTACCAAAGATTACTCCGGCTCCGGTCGATTCACCTAAGGGTGAATCAAATTCTTCATCCTGAAGGGTATTTATATCGATATTTGCCTGTTTGATGAAAGATGCAAGTTCCCTTGTGGAAATTGAATAATCAACATCAGGATTGCCATCTACTGAGAACTCATCCCTCTGGCATTCGTATTTCTTGGCCAGACATGGCATAATTGATACAACAACCATATTCTTACGGTCAACACTGATCTTATCAGCAAAGTATGTTTTGGCAATTGCGCCGAACATCTGTTGTGGGGATTTTGCTGTTGATGGAACATCCTTGAGATCGGGAAAATATTCTTCAAAGAAATTCACCCAGCCCGGGCAGCACGACGTAAGTATCGGAATCTTTGCAGTTTTATCTCCCTTCAGGTGTCTGCTCAGCCTGTCAAGAAGTTCGGTACCCTCTTCCATTATGGTAAGGTCAGCAGCAAAGTCAGTATCAAATACATAATCGAATCCCAGAGCCCTGAGTGCTGCGGTCATTTTACCGGTAACCAGTGTTCCTGGTGCCAGTCCGAATTCTTCACCGAGAGCAGCACGGACAGCAGGTGCAGTTTGAACAACAACGGTTTTTGTAGGATCCACAAGAGCTCTCAGCACCTGTGGGACGTGATTAACTTCGGTCAGAGCACCGGTTGGACAAACAGAAACACATTGTCCGCAATAGGTGCATGTTGAATATTCCAGATTCTGTTCAAATGCCGGAGCCACAGTTGCCATAAAGCCTCTGTTGACAGCCGATATAGCACCGACAGTCTGAACTTCATTGCACATCATCTCACACCGACGACACATTATGCATTTATCAAGATCTCTGATAATTGACGGCGAAGTGTCTTTCCTGTATGTAGAAACAGCAGCATATTCGGTACCAGGGATATCTTTTATTCCCAGTCTATGAGCCATTGCCTGAAGTTCACATGTGCCTGATTTTGAACATATCAGGCAATCTTTTGGGTGGTCAGAAAGGATAAATTCCATGACAGTCCTACGTGCATTCAGAACCCTGGGAGTATGAGTTTTTACAGCCATTCCTGCCTCACATTTTGTAGAACAGGTAGGAGCAAGGTTTTTTCTTCCTGAAACTTCTGCAACACAAATACGGCATCCGGCAGGTTTGTTTTCTATATTCATGTCGTGCAACTCCATATAACACAGGGTTGGGATATCAATTCCGAGCTCCTTTGCAGCTTTATATATTGTAGTACCCTTTGGTACGTCAATCTCTTTATTATCAATAGTAAGCTTTATCGTTTCCATTATTCTTTTCATTAATTGATAAATATTGCATCAAACTTACATTTCTCCATACAGGCACCACATTTTATGCAGATAGAAGGATCAATATGATGAACTTCTTTTCTCTCTCCTGAGATAGCGTTTACAGGACAAACCCTGGCGCATGCAGTACAACCAACACAATTTTCAGCATTTACTACATATTCCATCAGGCTTTTGCACTGACCTGCCGGACACTTCTTATCAGTCACATGTGCAACGTACTCATCATAGTAGTTATCCATCATGGAGAGTACAGGGTTTGGTGAAGTTTGTCCAAGACCACAAAGGGCAGTATCTTTTATCACTACGCTCATGTTTTTCAATCTGTCAAGATCTGCCAGAGAACCTTTGCCTTCACATATCTGTCCAAGCAGCTCATGTAATCTCTTGTTGCCTATTCTGCATGGTGCACATTTTCCACATGATTCTTCAACTGTGAACTCAAGGAAGAATTTTGCCATTGAAACCATGCAATCATCTTCGTCAAGTACAATCATAGCTCCGGAACCCATTATTGATCCGGCTGCAATCAGGTTGTCGAAATCAATCGGAGTATCGAGATGTTTATCGGAAAGACAGCCACCTGAAGGCCCTCCGGTTTGAATACCCTTGAATTTTTTACCATTTCTTATACCACCTCCGATCTCGAAGATCACCTCTCTGAGTGTAGTTCCCATCGGAACTTCTATTAGTCCGACGTTGTTGATTTTTCCTGCCAGAGCAAATACTTTGGTACCTTTAGACTTTTCTGTCCCGATACTACTGAACCATTTTGCTCCTTTCAGTATAATAGGCGGAATTGCGGCGAAAGTCTCAACGTTGTTGACATTTGTAGGTTTGTTGCGATATCCGGCTTCAGCAGGGAAAGGTGGCTTTACCGTAGGTTCGCCACGAAGCCCTTCCATTGAATGAATAAGAGCTGTTTCCTCACCGCAAACAAATGCACCGGCTCCAAAGCGAAGTTTTATATCAAAGTTAAAACCGGTACCAAATATGTTATTACCGAGTAATCCATTTTCTCTTGCCTGGTCTATTGCGATTTTCAATCTTTCAATTGCAAGTGGATATTCGGCACGAATATATATCAGACCATTACTAGCGCCTATACTATATCCGCAAATTGCCATTGCTTCAAGAACCGAGTGAGGATCGCCTTCAAGTACCGATCTGTCCATAAATGCTCCGGGATCACCTTCATCGGCATTACAGACAACATATTTCTCATCAGACTGGTTCTTTCGGGCAAGTTCCCACTTGAGACCGGTTGAGAAACCTGCACCACCACGACCCCTCTGACCTGAATCCTTTACTTCTTTTATAACTTCTTCAGGAGTCATTTCAGTGAGTACTTTCCCAAGTGCCTGATAACCTTCGCGGGCAATATATTCATCAATATTCTCAGGATTAATAAAACCGCAGTTGCGGAGAACTATCCTTAGTTGTTTCTTGAAAAAACCCATATGCTTTGAATCGGATACCGGTTCATTACTGACTGGATCTTTATACAAAAGTCTTGTTACTTTTCTTCCTTTAATAACATGCTCTTCAACAATTGACTGGGCATCTTCAGGTTTGACATGAACATAAATGGTATTGTCAGGCATAACTTTCACAATCGGACCTTTCTCACAAAAGCCAAAACAACCGGTCATAATTACCTGAACCGAATCCACTAAACCTTTTGCTTCAAGTTCATCTCTTAAATTGCAGACAATAGCATCACTTTCTGAACTATGGCAACTGGTGCCACCACATACCAGAAGATGCATACTGTATTTTGACATAATTTTTTCCTCCTTATACTTTTAAATCAATAGTTTGGTAATTCACAGGTATGATACCATCAACCAGCTCACCGGTCTTAATGTATTTCTCAATAATCTGGTCTGCCCTTTTAAGGTCTACAAACCCAAAGACTACCGGGTCTTGTCCCGGAAGCTTGACTTCTATTGTCGGTTCTGCATAACAGTATCCCATACAACCCGTTTGCGTTACAGCAGCTGCAACGTTTCTCCTTTCAAGTTGCTCGAGAAAAAACTCCATGATGGTTCTTGCTCCTGATGCTATACCACATGTTGCCATTGCAACTTTCACCTGAACAATATTATCAGGATCAGTGGCTTTATTCAGGGTACCCATACCCTTTCTAATTTCTTCGCGTCTCTTTTTCAGATCGGCGAGTGATGTGATTTTTGACATTCTTTAATCTGTTAAATTTAATTTTTGTAAGCGGCAATCTGTTGTTCGGTTTGCTCACTTAAATTTATTCAATTTTTTCTGTATGTTTAAGATATTGTATGTTGAATTATGAATCAAAAAGTTGTCCGATGCAAAGATAATAAATTAGTGTGAATAAAATAACAATGTTAATAAAATAACACATGTTTGTAATAAGTCAAAATAAAAAATGATGGATGTAACATTATAAAACCATTTTTAATTAATGAACAAAAACTCTAACGAAAGGTAAGCTCGTCCCGCAAGGCGGGACTCGGTTCTTCGCTGGCGCTCGGAATCCTTAAGAGTAAAAGTCAGGTTTGAATTACTTGAGATAAATTTTTGGACACCTTCTCCCGTTCTCCAAACACTCTACCTCAAAATACAATTTCCCAGTAACACTCTGCCGCTTTTCCAGAAAGCCCTGAAATATGGATTATCGGTTATATAGATAACTTCGCCTGAGCCGATTCTTTCTGTCCCTATAACAAGTGTACTTTTAATTTTGTCTTTGTACTTAAATCCTGCAAAACCGGAAACAGGTTCTTTATCAAGGATATAGCCTATATTACTTCCTGTGGTGAGGAAAGGATAGCCTGCAGTCCGTTTCATGATAAACCATTCTTTGCCCATACCAAATGAATATGGATGGGTATCATCAAGTTTTACTTTATAGATACTTCCTGCAGAACGCTCAGACAGTTTATATCTTCTGTCATTCTCAAGTTCAAATTTTTTAAGCAGGGTAGAATCATCACTCTTTATTTTCTTTTCAGAGGTTTTCTGTTCGGCAGTTCTCGTCTCGATCGCTTTTGCCAGGGATGTCGTTTTTTCACCTGCAAACAATGAGATCGCATTTTCAAGGGCAATTACCCTGCCTCCTCTTTTAACGTAATCAATAATTGTGTCTTTAAGTGCAGAATAGCTTCCGGAAGTCATAATAAGAATATCATAATTCTTAAGGTCAGCTTTTTCTGCAGTGCATGTATTCAGAAGGGTTAAAGGATAATTCAATTCTTTTTCGAAGAAGTACCATAACTCTCCCACCGAACCAGAAGAAGTGCCTTCACCACAAAGTAATGCTACTGATCTCTTTTTTATAAGTGGTGAGTTATCTGAACCAAAGTCTTTACCGCTGTCAACCAATCCGGTAGTTGTCGGTATAAGCTTAATATGACATTCATTGGCTGCATGTGTAACAAATTTATCAAAGTCAGCTTCAAGGTTTTTATTATCCCCCCGTGCTATAATAATGCTTCCCCGGTTATAATTGATACCATTTAAAACAAACGGTTTTAATGAATATCGCAATTTGATATTTTTTAAATAAAGTGCTGCCATAAACTTCAGTTCATCAAACCCGGAATAGTTGGTCACATACGCATAAGGTTTAATGCTGCTTATTTCATTAACAATTTTCTCAGGTTCCGGTTTTGTGGTATCAGAAGCGATCCTGTCAGTTACAGCAAAAACTTTCAGATTATAAACATATGGCAAAGCCCAGGCAGTAAGATCATAACTGAGTGAATCCAACGTTTTGCTCTTAGGCTCGAATAATATCTGCATAAAGTGCGACTGTGGCTGATAAGCGCTTATTAGTATGTCTCCTTTTTCAACAATAACCTCCCCGTCTTTATCCGAGACGTAATCGAATCCCTTATATTTTTTCCCGATATTCCCTGCAAAGGTGTATTTTATCTGGTTCCTTGTAAGGAGTTTTAATAGATCGCTTATATTCGATTTCTCATTAGACCCTTTTATTATGACAGACTTATATTGAAATGATGGATTTTTTACGCTTTCTTCAAAATATTTGTTATACTCAGCAAGCAGTTTTTCTCTGTTATCGAACGATACTTTAAGAGTTGCCATGGAAGCAGTAAAATGACCATCAATTCTTTCTTTCAAGGTAAGAGTATCACCCGATTCCTGTAAATAGGCCAATCCCGATGCTCCGCCTCCTCCCTGCTCATAGGTGAAACCTATTGCCCCGTTTAAAAGGGGCCATGTGTCACCATAACTGGGATAAAAGAGATCAAAATCCTCCTTGGTAAAATATAATCTGAATTTTTGGTTGAAAAGAAATGCATTTCCGTTTCCCATAAGCTTATGGAACTCACGTTGCCATTGAGTGATAGAATTATTCATTGGAGTTGCTCCGGGAGCAAAGAAAAAAGTTGATTCAGGTCCCATTTCATGAAAATCGGCATGAACCTGGGGCATAAACTGGTTGTAGAAAAAAAGCCTCTGCTGCGTCTCAACCTGTGTTTGCCAGGTCCAGTCACGGTTAAGGTCGAATAAGTAATGATTTGTACGCGCACCAGGCCAACCCTGGTTGTGTTCCCATGATTTTCCATCAGGATTAATATTGACATTCATGGATCTCCTGTATCTGTTTGTATAGAGATCATGACCATCAGGGTTCTGGCATGGATCAATTACAATTATACATCCCTTAAGATATTCCGAAACGCCCTGGTATGAACCTGTAACAAGCGTATAAAGCGTCTTCATTGCCGTTTCCATTCCGGCAGCCTCATTACCATGAACATTATAAGCAAGCCAGATAAAAGGAATCTGTTTTCCGGTAAATTCTCCTTTTAATAAACCGGTTTTGATAAGATTGTTCTTTCTGTATTCTTCCAGATTAGCAAGGTTTTCTTTACTCGAAATGAAACAGACTCCAAGGGGACGACCTTCATTAGTTGTTCCATATTCCCGATATTCTGCCAGTGGTGAGATTTCTGCAATATATTTGAAATACTCAACAGCCCTGTGATGATAAGTAAACTGTGTGCCCAGTTCATATCCAAGAAATTCATCAGGCGATTTTATTGTCTGAGTATGTGCCGTAGAAATAATAATTATGGAAGCAAAAGCAACCAGAAATGTCTTTTTCATTTTGATCAAATTGGTTTCAGGGGGATAAATATAATCTTTTTCAAATCGCTGGGAAAAAATTTCAATCTGCTTTTAAACAGGTATTAAAACTTAATAAAATATTCCTTTTTATATTCTCAGGTCAGAGATTATAAAATTAAGATCTCCCATTCATCTTTCAGGTGAAGCATTCCGGAAATTCTGCTATCAATTTTCAGATAGTGATATTAAACAACCAGGAAGGAATTCATATTAAAAATTTATATTTTTGTCTTCCTGTTCATGAATATTCACAATTTAAATATAATACTTATGAAAAGACTGAACTTTCTTAAGATTTTAATTTGTCTGTTTTTATCAGCAACTATTCTGGTTAATCCTGCCAGGGCGCAAATGCCTCAACGCAGAGCTAATCAGGTAGCCATTATTGGATGGACAGATGACTCACATTATCAGATCCGGAAATTTGATTCAGATAAAAAGCCTGTTATTCAAAGTGTTGACATTAAAACCGGAAGAGAAGTTATAGTTCCTGCCGTAAAAACAGATCGGGAGATACTTGGTCAATCTCTTCCTGAAGGAATTACATTGGCAATGAACGATGTAATCAGTCCCGATAAAAAAAGTGCCGTAATTAATAAGGATAATGATTTGTTCTTTTTTACGATAGGGGACAAAGAATTGACCAGGTTAACCAATGACAAAACACCTGAAGTAAATGCCAGGTTTTCGCCTGACGGGAAAAAGATAGCTTATACAAAGAACAAAGATATTTACGTATATGACCTACTGGCTAACATTGAGTTCAGGCTTACATTCGATGCCTCCGATAAGATTTACAATGGTTATTCTTCATGGGTTTATATGGAGGAGATTCTGGGCCGTACGGGTCGTTATGCAGCATTCTGGTGGTCACCCGACGGAAATAAAATAGCATACCTCAGAACAGATGAGACCGATGTCCCTGTTTTTACTTTGAACAGGTTAGATGAAGCTGATGGTGTTCATGGACTTATTGAAGCCACGCCCTATCCGAAACCCGGCGACCCTAATCCGAAAGTGAAAATGGGGATTGTAGATTTAGGAACTGCTAAAACCACATGGGTAGAAACTGATTACAATGTTGATCAGTACATTGCATGGCCTTTCTGGACACCGGATAGCAAAAAACTTGCTATACAGGTAGTTAATAGGGATCAGAATGTAATTAATATAATACTTGCTGATCCTTCAACAGGTGATTATATCCAGATTTACAACGATAACAGAAAAACCTGGGTTGATTTCTATGAGGATATTAATGTAATGAAAAACGGTACAGGTTTTATTGTCAGAAGCTCCAGAAATGACTGGGAAAACCTTTATTATTATGCCTGGGATGGGAAACTTATTGCCCAGCTTACAAATTTTAATTTCAGGGTAACAGGTATCGACAGGGTGGATGAGGATCTGAAAGTAGTTTATTTTACTGCAACCGGACCTGAATCGACTGATAATCATGCATTCAGGGTAGGTCTTGACGGCAAAAATCCTTTACAGATAACTGAAGGAAATGGAACGCATAATGTAAGCATATCACCCAAAGGAACTTATTTTATCGACACATGGAACAGCATAACCAGTGCCGGGTCGATCATCGCTCACAATAAAAAAGGGAAACAGATAAAAGAGATCTATAAATTTGAACAACCCGTTTTCGACCCTTCTAAGAATTCAAAACCTGAATTGTTAAAGATCATGACATCAGATGGACTTTTCAATATGCCAGCAATCATAACTTATCCTCTTAATTTTGACACTTTAAAAAAGTACCCTGTAATTTTTGCAATCTATGGAGGTCCCGATTTCAAAAATGTCAGCAACAGGTGGCAGGGAAATGATCCATCATGGAATTCACAGAACGGGATTATAACTTTTACTGTCGATCATCGTGGTTCCGGTCAGTTTGGGAAAAAGGGTCTTGATTATCTGCATCGTTCTCTTGGAAAATGGGAGATAAGCGATTATGAAGATGCTGTGAAATGGTTGAGAACAAAGTCATTTGTCGACACCATACGAATAGGTATTACAGGAATTTCTTACGGAGGTTATATGACCTGTATGGCTTTAACTAAAGGTGCTGATTTCTGGACACACGGTTTTGCAGGATCCTCAGTAACAGACTGGCATCTTTATGATGATGTATATACAGAGAGGTATATGGATACCCCGAAAGATAATCCCGATGGTTATAAAGAGTCATCAGCTCTTACCTATGTCAAAAATTACAGGGGTAAGCTATATTTTACTCATGGAGATATGGACGACAATGTTCATTTGCAGAATTCAATATACCTAATTTCCAGGTTAGAGGATGAAGGTAAAGTTTTTCAATTTATGTTATATCCGGAAGGACGTCACGGATGGGTCGGAGCAAAGGCTACTCATTCAAGAAATGAAGCAAATAATTTCTGGTTAAAGAATTTTTTCGGAAAGTAAAATTTAATTAATCCTTTGTGAACCTTAGTGATAACCTTTGTGATCCTTTGTGGTAAAAAAAATCCATTAACCACAAAGTAACACAAAGGGAAAACAAGTAACTAAACCATAATAAACCAGTCTAAATGAATTTTCTTCGCTCTTTTTTCCTGAATGTCTTTCTATTGCTGACAATTATTGTCAGTGGCCAGAATGATCCGGCTATTTCCAAAATAATTGATCTTGGCAAAACCGAGAACAAGGTCATGGAGCACATGGATTTTCTTACTAACCGGTTTGGCGACAGGCTTACAGGATCGGACAATTATAACAGCGCCTGTGTATGGGCAGTGAATATAATGAAATCGTGGGGAATGATGGCCGAAATGCAGGAAGCAGGTGAGATGCCGGTTGGATTTAACAGGGGACCATGGTCTGGCAAGATGATTACCCCAAATGAAACAACTCTCGATTTCGGTACACCGGCATATACGGCAGGAACAAAGGGTCGTCAACGTGGTAATGTTGTGATTTCTCCAAAATCAGTCGAAGAATTCTGGAGTTTAAAGGATAGCATAAAAGGTGCATGGGTTTTAATAGACGGAGTAAATTCCGGATGGCCGCGTGACAGGGGCGGTGAATCCGGGCTTACACAGCTGATTCGTGAAGCAGGAGCATTGGGCACTATTCAACTTTCAACTTTTCCTGTAAGGGTATTATACCAGAAAGTTGATTCGTGGGAAACCTTGCCAACCTTACCGGATATAAAACTTATTGATAAACAATACAACGAAATTAAAGAACTGGTATCAAAAGGGGTAAAAGTTGAACTTGAATTTGACATAAGAAATTATTTCAGACCGGGCCCGGTAAAGTATTACAATGTTATTGGCTGGATTCCGGGTACTGAATTCCCTGATGAATATGTAATACTTGGTGGTCACCTTGATGGACTTGCCGGAGCCACCGCAGCTGTTGACAATGCATCGGGAGCGACTGTAGCAATGGAAGCTGCCAGGCTCATACTTACTGCAGGCGGTAAACCCCGACGTACAATTATGGTACAATTATGGGCGGCAGAGGAGTTTGGTCTTCTGGGCTCCGCTGCCTGGGTAAAACAAAATCCCGACAAACTTCCCAGAATATCAGCTGTGTTTAATCGGGATAATGGGACAAATTGTGTATCAGGTCTCAGTGTATCAAAAGCTATGATGTCTGATTTTCAACAGGTTATTAAACCTGTTCTGGGCCTGAATCCAAAATATCCGTTCGAGCTTACTGAAAGGACAAGACCCATCAGAAAAGGAGGAAGAGGAGGAACAGATACATTTTCATTTTTGCAGAAAGAAGTACCTGCATTCGGATTCAGTACAAAAGGTGAACATCAGTATGGCAGGACATGGCACACAACTCTTGATACCTATAATGAGGTTATTCCTGCTTACCAGGAATATTCATCCCTGGTAACAGCCGTAGTCGCCTATGGAATAGCAAATCTTGATCATCTGCTTTCCAGGGATGGCATATTTATGCCTGATGGAATTTATGCTGATCTTAATACAAATAAGGGAAGAATATCCGTTCTTCTCGATTATAAAAAGGCTCCGATGACGGTAGCAAATTTTATAGGACTTGCAGAGGGAACCATAACAAATGCTTCTTATCCTTTAGGAACACCATTTTTCAAAGGATCAATATGGCACAGGGTCGTTAAAGGACATGTAATACAGGGTGGTGAACCGGCAATAGTTAAAGATCCTGCAAACACAGAGGTCAACTCAACAGGTTATGAAATTCCTAATGAGATCAGCGATCTGAGTCATAACAAAGCCGGGATGATAGGTATGGCTAACAGTGGTCCAAATACAAATACGTGTGAGTATTATATTACACTGGCAGACAGATCATACCTCGATGGAAATTATACGCTTTTTGGTGAAGTAGTTGATGGTATGGATATTGTAAATAAAATAGTTCAGGGCGACACAACTTTTTCTGCCAATATTGTAAGGGCAGGAACGGAAGCTGAAAAGTTCATTGTGAATGATGAGATTTTTAAAGAGATGGTGGATAAGCAATGGAGAAAGGTCAATTATGAAAAGGAACTGCGAAAACAGAGGGAGGAGAAGTTTATTGCTGAAAACTATAAGGGTTTGACAGCGCTCCCTGATGGGCTCAGATATAAAATCCTGGTGCCGGGAAAAGGTAACAGCCCTGTTGAAGGTTCTGTACTTAACTTAATGTACAGTGGAAGATTAATTAACGGTTTAAGTTTTGTGAGTTCAGCAGACAACGGGAAACCTGTACCGGGTTCAAAACCCATTGCATTTTCTCATACAATCGGAAAGGATGGATTGGCTAAAGGGTTACTGGAGGCAATAATGGATATGAAACCAGGGGAGAAGAGACTCCTGGTAATACCACCTGTTTTGGCTTATGGAATAAACAGCGGATATTATGGGAAAGAGATCCAGGGTCAGAAGCGGTTTGTAATCTCACCGGGTGAAACTCTGATACTTGAAGTTACATTGGTAAAAATCACCCCGTGAGATCTTTTTTGTTTAGCAACAAAGTGACGGCTTAACTATTGTTTATTATATTGGTAACAAAATTCTGGTTAAAACTTTAGGCACACCAAACTCCAAACTTAAAACTTATGATAATAGGCATCCTCAAAGAAACAGGTACTGAAAACAGGGTAGCTATCCTTCCCGGAGAAGTTGTTGCTCTGAAGAAGATGGGTATCAATGTATTAGTTGAAACGGGTGCCGGTGAGAGGGCTTTTGCTACCGACATTGTTTATCAGACGGCCGGTGCGCGTATAGCTGACCGTAAAGGAGTTATATCTGAAGCCGAAATGCTGCTTTCTATAAATCCCCCGGTTGAAGATGATATCAATTCTTTCAGGGAAGGGCAGGTCTTATGCTCAGTTCTTAATCCTGTAGTGAACAGCGAGTGGCTTGAAAAAGCACGTATTAAAGGATTATCAGTACTGGCACTCGACCTGGTACCAAGGACAACCAGAGCCCAGTCCATGGATATTCTCTCATCGATGGCTACAGTTTCCGGGTATAAAGCTGTTCTGGATGCAGCATCACTGTTGCCAAGATTCTTCCCAATGTTCATGTCAGCAGCCGGAACTATAAAACCCTCACGTGTGCTTATTTTGGGAGCAGGAGTAGCAGGATTGCAGGCTTTGGCAATTGCAAGGAAACTCGGTGCTATAGTTGAAGTGTTCGATGTAAGAGCTGCTGTAAAAGAAGAAGTTAAAAGTCTCGGTGGTAAGTTTGTTGAAGTTGAAGGTGCGAGGGAAGACGTTGCTGCAGGTGGTTATGCCGTTGAACAAACCGAAGAATTTAAAATGAAACAGCAGGAACTTATACAACAGCGTTCAATTGCTGCTGATGTTGTTATTGCCACTGCTCAGATACCAGGTAAGAAAGCCCCGGTGCTTCTCCTTAAAGAGACAGTCAGTTTAATGAAACCCGGTTCAGTTATTGTTGACCTTGCTGCTTCAACAGGAGGCAACTGCGAATTGACAGAAAACGGTAAAAACATTGTAGTTAACGGAATACACATTATCGGGAAATCCGACTATCCGTCCGATATGTCGTCTGATGCCAGCAAGATGTTCGGCTGCAATATTATTAACCTGCTAAAGATAATGATCGACAAAGATGCTAACCTGATTCTTAATTTGCAGGATGACATTATAAAAGGAACAACTGCAATACATGGCAAAGAATATATCAGTCAGAGAGTTAAGCTAATGCTAAATATAAAATAACATGTCATGGAAAATATACTTGGATTTTTCTTATTACACAGGGAGGCTATTTTTATCGTGATCCTCTCAATCTTTCTTGGTATCGAAGTTATTAGCCATGTTCCTGCCATTTTACATACTCCGCTGATGTCGGGAGCTAATGCAATCCATGGTGTAGTAATTATTGGTGCTATCATAGTTATGGGACATGCTGATACAACCGGATCACTGGTACTTGGATTTCTGGCTGTTGTACTCGGTACACTAAATGTTGTCGGCGGATTTGTAGTTACCGACCGGATGCTTGAGATGTTTAAAAAGAAGAAGTAGTAACCTGAGTAATTATCGAAAAAGATTAACCCTATGAACCAGCTATCTCAATTAAATACCGGGATCTCAATATTGGAGATAACTTATATAATTGCCTCGGTACTATTCATTCTGGGATTGAAAATGTTAAGTCACCCGCTTACAGCACGCAGGGGAAATACCCTTGCAGCTATTGGAATGGGGCTGGCAATAATAACGACTATCCTTTTTCATCAGAAGGATGGCAAACCAATCGGGAATATCGGACTCATACTTATTGCAATAGGAATTGGTACTGCCATCGGATGGGTTATTGCAAAACGGGTCAAAATGACCGCCATGCCCCAACTCGTATCTTTCTTTAATGGTATGGGAGGTGCAGCTGCGGCGCTAATCTCAATGATGGAATTTCCACATGTAAGCCCGGAGTTGATAGCAAAAAGTGGAATGGCAAACGGGCACGTACTGGCCATCCTTCTAGGTCTGATGATTGGTACTGTATCATGGGCGGGAAGTATGATTGCATTTGGTAAACTTGATGGGCGGATCGGTGATATGCGGATAAAAGCAATGAAGTATGTGAATCTGACAATTCTTGCTGTACTCATTGGTTTTATTGTATATATAATGACGCGTCATGTGCAGGCCAGCAGTGAACTGACCCCTTTAATTTATATCATGTTCGTCATTGCAGTTATATACGGTGTATTGTTTGTTATGCCAATCGGTGGAGCTGACATGCCTGTGGTTATTTCCCTTCTGAACTCATTTACCGGAGTTGCTGCTGCAATGGGAGGATTCCTTTATAACAACCAGGTCATGCTTACAGGAGGAATACTCGTTGGTTCAGCAGGCACAATTCTGACTATTCTTATGTGCAGGGCAATGAACAGATCTTTGCTCAATGTAATTGTCGGAGTTTTCGGAGGAGGTGGCCAGACGAATGTTGCAGTAACCGGTTCTGTGAAAGAGATTTCAATTTCTGATGCAGCAGTTCTTTTAAGCTATTCAAAAAAGGTGGTTATAGTTCCCGGTTACGGACTTGCTGTTGCCCAGGCTCAGCATATCTGCCATGAGCTGGATAAGCTCCTGGAAGAGAAAGGAGTGGAGGTTAAATATGCTATTCACCCGGTTGCCGGACGTATGCCCGGACATATGAATGTATTGCTTGCTGAAGCTGATGTGCCTTATGAACAGCTTATTGAGAGTGATGAGATCAATCCTGACCTTCCTAATACTGATGTACTCGTTGTGATAGGGGCAAACGATGTCGTAAACCCGGCGGCTGAAGATGATCCTTCAAGCCCTATTTATGGTATGCCAATTATCAAAGCACGTGATGCTAAAAACATCATAGTAATGAAGCGTGGAATGGGTAAAGGTTATGCAGCTATCGAAAACATGTTGTTTTTTAATGAGAAGACAAGAATGTTGTTTGGTGATGCAAAGAGTACCCTTCAGAATCTGGTTAATGAAGTAAAAAGCTTATGACCTCTTTCATAGAAAAACTTGCTCTTCTCAGAGCAGAGATGAAAGAACAAAATATTGACGCTTATATAATTCCTTCGACAGATCCTCATCTTGGAGAATACATCCCGGATCATTGGCGTATAATTGGCTGGCTCACAGGTTTTACAGGTTCAGCTGCATCAGTCGTCGTAACAGAATCCTTTGCCGCCTTATGGACCGACTCACGCTATTTTGCCCAGGCTGAAGATCAACTCCGTGATTCGGGTTTTAATCTTATGAGACCTGTTCCTCCAGATAAAACGGACTTGATTGGATGGATAGCTGAAAACATTGACACCGGAAGTAAAATCGGGCTTGACGGACGGATCTTTTCAGTTGAACAGACAAGGAAATTTGAACAATCATTGGGAAATAAAAGCGCGGTATTCAATTTTGAATGTGACCTGATCTTCGGACTATGGCCAGACCGTCCTCTGATGCCCGACTCACCTGCATTTGATCATTCTACACGCTTTTGCGGAAAGGATCGATCCGTCAAGATAGTTGAAGTCAGAGAACAAATGAGAATCAGGGGAGTTGATTATCACCTTCTTACCTCAGTTGATGATATTATGTGGTTGCTTAATATAAGGGGGAATGATATTAAATACAGTCCATTGCTGATATCATTCGCAATTGTTGGTTATGACCAGATCATGTTATTTACAGATACGAATAAAATTCCATTAAAACTTTCTACAGAATTCGACAAACTTGGTATCGTTGTTTTTTCATATGAAGAAATAGTTTCAATATTATCAGCTTTGCAGCCAGATTCCAAAATTATTATCAATGCATTTACAACATCATGGACATTATTTAATTCAATCCCTGTGGGAATAAAAATAATTGAAGATTTATCAATACCGACTTGTTTAAAAGCAGTAAAAAACGGAGTTGAGATTGAAAACATCGGAAAAGTAATGGTCAAAGATGGCGTGGTTTTGACAAGGTTTTTCTACTGGCTGGAACGGAATTCCGGCTCTGAACAATTAACTGAACTTTCCTTGGCTGAAAAGCTTAATGTTTTAAGATCCGAACAGGAGAACTATCTAGGACCCAGCTTTTCGACAATAGTTGCCTTTAATGAACATGGAGCATTGCCACATTATTCAGCAAGCCCTGAATCGGACTTTGTTATCGGAACTGAAGGGATTCTCCTTGTCGACTCAGGTGGTCAGTACCTTGATGGCACCACCGATATAACAAGGACTATTGCTTTCGGAAAACCAACTACACAACAGATAAGAGACTTTACTTATGTGATGAAAGGAACAATAAACCTCTCTCTTGCAAAATTTCCGGCAGGAACCAGAGGATACCAGCTTGATATACTTGCACGTGAAGCTTTGTGGGAGAAGGGCCTTAATTATGGCCATGGTACAGGTCATGGTGTTGGCTTTTGCCTTAATGTACACGAAGGTCCGCAGAATATAGGCCAGGGATCAGGATCGGCTATCATTATCGAACCGGGTATGCTCATTTCCGATGAACCCGCAATCTACCGGGAAGGTGAATACGGTATCAGAATTGAAAACCTGGTACTGTGTTATGAAGATGAGGAGACAGAATTCGGGCGCTTTCTTAAATTTGATACCCTATCACTTTGTTATATTGATAAATCGCTGATTGACATTTCCTTACTTGATAAGAAGGAGATTGACTGGCTAAATTTCTATCATGCTGAAGTTTACGATAAACTAAACCTATATCTGACAGCTGAAGAAAAAATTTGGTTAAAAGATAAAACAGAACCGCTTTGAAGGTTAGCCCCCATCCCCCTAAAGGGGAGCCAACCAAGACGAATTATTTTGTTGGTCTCATCATGTCCTCCATAAGGATAATATCCATTACCGGAAATTCAGTGATCCGTAACCGTGCACATCCATAAGGAACAAGGGTTATAATTTCCGGATCTCCTTCAGGTTTTACCGGACTTAAAGGAGGGACATCGGCAGAGTTATTCTTTATCGTCCATTCCGGAATTTTCATTCCTCTTGCCTTAATCGTTACGGGTGCATCCTGCACTGATAAAACATATTTGTTGGAATCAGCTGACCATATCAAGTCACCCCTGTCTGAAAATGGGTATTTGCTAACAGGATTTTCCGTTACTTTCATTCCCCGTGAGATATTTCTCCTGTCAATAAGTAATCCATAGTTCCAGGCGCTATTTGGATAAATCTCCCAATCCACGCTTCCCTTGTAGCTAAAATTGTCGTAATTGATTCTGACACTTTTATATTCTTTATCTATTCGTAATGAATAATAGACCGGACCACGCAATATGGCCAATGAATTATTGTACCTCTTCTCGATACGCAACTGCATAGGCAATTCAATAAAGATCTGATCCCCGTTCTTCCATCTCTCTCTGATTTTATAAACAGAAATGTTCTTTACTTTAACTAATTTGTTTTTGAATTTTATTGTAACCGAATCGGCCCATCCGGGAATTCTAAGATCAATCGGAAACCTAACTGCCTTTTCTGTATTTATTGTAAGTTTAACAGTTCCGTTGAATGGATAGTTTGTATCTTCAGTGATTGTCACCTCTTTAGCGTTGCCCACCCTGGCTTTGACAACTGATGGTCCATAAGCTACTAAAACAAGGCCATTGTCATTTGTTGCCATCCACATGCTCACTGTAAATTTGGGCCAGCCCTGGTGCATATTAGCCAGACAGCAGGCAAAGTTTGGCATGAGGCCGTATATATTTGAATAATCACCATTGGTGCTCCAATCTCTTTTAGCTCCTGAACTGATCACCTGGTTTGACTGCTGGTCATATTGATGAGCCCAGAAGTCGGGAGTGGTTGTTCCGGGCAGAGAATTGTATGCAAGAAGTTCAAGTCTGTCAGCCAGAGTGTTGTCTCCAAAAATCTCATAAAGCTCTTCAAGTGAAAACATATACTCCACTACTGAGCATAACTCGGTTCCCCGGCGGGGACTCTTTCCTGCTAAATGTTCATCCCCTGAAAATCTTCCACCTGCCTGACCATGATTGAGGTCATATTTTTCAATCCCTGAAAAAACTGCTTTTTTAAATTTCTCATCCTTTGATTGCTGATACCATAACCCGGGATATTTTATTGCCATAGCATTATTTACAACATGAGCTGTCAAACCGTCAGGTCCCCAGTTGAGAGGTATTTTTTTATCGGCTGACGCAGCCGAATCCCACGGAAACTTTTCATAGTAGGTTGTCCAGTCTGAGCTGTTTTGCTCAATCGATTTTATTGTCTCAAGAATCCATGATTCTCCTGTTTGCCTGTATAACCAGTAGCCTGTTACTGCATTTTCCATCGCACGGACTCCTCTCCATTCCTTATCGGGCCAATCAGGTTTTGAGTCGTGCAGGTACCTGAAATATTTAGTCAAAACACTGATCGCACGTTTATCGCCCGTCGCTTCATAATACTGCATAAGAACTTTGTTTGCTACAGCCAGTGGCCAGCGATCAGTGTTTTTGGCAGGTCCATACCAGCCTGTATCCCTGCTGCTTGCAAGTATGGGTTCAATCCAGGTTTTTACTTTGTTGATAAGACGGTCATCATTCAGAAGATATGCAAGCGGAACAAGTCCATCGAGGAAATACGGACCTCTTTCCCATGCTTCGCCATCACCTCCGCGCCATGATGAGTTTACAAGGTCAGGCCAGAAATCGTCAAGATTTCCGGTAAGACCAGCTGCCTGGGCTTCTAACTGTGACTTTAACCAGCCAGCAGGTATTACCGTTCCGAGTGGTAATTTTATATAAGCATTAGGAAGTAATGGTTCAGGATTACCCTTATAATTTGTATTTATCTCCTGTTTTCCGCATGCGGAGAAAATAAGTGTTAAGAGGATGAAATAAGTGGGAAAGTACTTCTTCATTTTGTACAAATTGATCAAATGGATGTAAAAAAAATATTCTAAAAACATGAAAATATCCTCTTATTCCGTCTTCAGAGCACTTGCCGGATTCATGATTGCGGCCTGGTATGCTTTATAACTTATTGTGATGAAGGTGATAACTATCGTCAGTAGAGCGGCAACCACAAATATTGGTACACCTATCTTCATTCTGTAAACATAATTCTCAAGCCAGCTATGCATAAAATAATATGCTACCGGGACTGCTATTACGATTCCGATCAAAATGAGTATTAGGAAATCTTTCGAAATTAATCCGAGTATTGTACTCTCGTTTGCACCGAATACCTTCCTTATGCCAATTTCTTTGGTCCGTTGTTCCACCATATAAGATGCTAATCCAAATAATCCCAGGCAGGCAATAAGAATTGCAAGTATAGTAAATATCGTAAATATCAATCCGCGTTTTTCATCAGCTTCAAATTGTCTGTTAAACCTTTGCGAAAGATAAGTATAAACAAATGGCTGTTCAGGAAATATTTCCTTCCATTTCGTTTCAATAAAGCTTAAGGTCTGAGCTGTTTCTGCGCCGCTCAGTTTTAAGTAGACATTATTGTTCAGTGGGCGGTAAATGAGCATTAGAGATTCAATACCGTTATACATTCCCGTCTGATGATAGTCCTGCATTACACCTACCACCCTTGCTTTGATAAAGTTTCCACCGAATACTTCAACTTTTTTACCGATAGGTTCTGACCATGCCATCCGTTTTACAAATGTCTCATTTACTATAACGCCTGATAATGTATCTGACGGCATATCACGCTGAAAATCACGTCCTTTTACAATTTTGATTCCCATGGTCCTTATAAAATCATAATCAACTACAGCAAAATTTACACCCCGGTTAGACATTCCCTGGTCAGTTTCCACGCTGAAGATGACCTTTCCGGAGCCTTCACCCACCGCTGTATTTGTCGATGTTACATATTTTATATTCTGATTTTCCTGAAGAACTTGTTTCAGAACTGAAAACTTCCTGATCATTGGTCCGTTTAACTGCAGTCCGATAACATTTTTCTGATCAAATCCCTGGTCCATGGTCTTCATATAATTTAACTGTCTGAAGACAATCAGCGTACAGATTATCATAATTACTGAAACAGCAAATTGTATCACTACCAGTATTTTGCGGAATAAACTTCCTGCTGATCCCTGTGTAATCTCTCCTTTAAGCACTGTAACCGGACTGAACCGTGATAGGAAAAAAGCCGGGTAACTTCCTCCTAAAATGCCAACTATAATTATTACGGCCAGTATGCTCAGAATCACTTCAGGACTATAAATTACATGGAAAGTAAATGACTTGCCAGCGAGAAGGTTGAACCTGGGTAATAATACAATTATTAAAACAACACTGATTATAAGGGAAATGACAGTAAAAACCATCGATTCAGATAAGAACTGTAATACAAGAGGGCCTCGTCGTGAACCGACAACTTTTCTCAGACCTACTTCTCGGGCACGTCTGGTCGAACGGGCTGTAGCCAGGTTCATATAATTCATAGATGCTATCAGAACCAGGAAAATTGCAACAATGGCAAAAATATAGACGTAATTGATACTGCCTGTCGGTTCCGGTTCACCGGCATTTGTCGAATATAGATGGATCCTGGTAAGTGGCTCAAGATGGTATGTAATAGAAATTTTTAATGGTCCGAATAATGTTTTCATATAAGCGTCGTACATTCCCTGCATCTTTGTTTCGAATGGCTTAACGTCGAAATTTTTGGGAAATAAAAGATAGGTAAATACCCCGAAATTGCCCCAGTTACCCAGTTGCTTCGGTAGGTTATTCCTTGATGCAACCGCATCAAACCGGAAATGAGAATTAGCAGGCACATTCTCTATAACACCTGTAACTTCAAAAGTATTGTTTCCGGTAGTAAGCGTTTTACCTATTGGATCGGTCTTCCCGAAGTATTTGTTGGCAATCTTTTCTGTCAGAATGATTTTTCTGGGTTCCAGAAGAGCTGTTTTAACTTCTCCTTTTAATACTTTATATGTAAAAATATCAAACAGCGTGGAATCGACATAATTGAAGTTCTCTTCATTGAATTCTTTGTCTTCATACTTATACAGTGCACGCCCCATAGGTATAAACCTGACAAATGATTCAACCTCAGGATAATCATGAACAACCTGGGGTCCGAATGGAATCTGTGCAGAAATCCATGTAAATTGATCATCCGGTTCTTTTATAGTGGTTGAAACACGATAGATCCGGTCAGCCTTCACATGATAACTATCGTAGCTCACTTCGTCAGCTACATAAATTATCAGGAATAAAGCACTGGTGATGCCTAATGTAAGTCCAATTATATTCAGGATACTATACCCAACGTGTTTCAGTATATGCCTGATAGCAGTTTTAATAAGATTTTTTAACATTTGAAGGATATTAATATTTGGAAAATAAGTTAAAATTATATTTGAAAACTCACCTGCGCCTCACGCCTCACGCCTCATGCCTCACGCTTTTTTATTTATCCTCCCTCACCTTCACCTGATCAAACCATGCTACACCCTGTCCCGGCATCTTCAGAATAAGGTTCGTCTTAAACAGAGCCGTAGTATCATTTGGAACCGAAACAAATGTTACATACTCTCTCCATTCTTTATCAGGAATAAATCTTGCCCGTCCAAATTCACCAAATAAAACCTCCACATATTGCGGCATCTCATTTTTCACATATAGACGTGATTTTTCCTGTTTCGTTGCAAAGAAAAATCTTTGTTCCGGATCAGATTTTGCCCAGATCGAAATTGTATAGGATGCACCGGCCCTGACTGAACATGGAAAGAACCTGATAGCCAGGCTTTTATTTTCTTCAGGGGTTATTATCCTGAGAGAATGATTACCCTCGTTATGTTCTCTTGTATCAAGAAAATATGTTGCTCCCCTGTCACCACCGGGCCGCGCATAACAAGCTGATGGTAGTCCCGGGCCGGACAGATCTTCAAACCCTGCATCCCTGATCAGGTTTAAATTTGATTTGGTTAGTGCAGGTATTTCAGGTTTAAGGTTAATAAGGTATACCTGCGACCCGAAGGGAGACAGATGATCAGTTATTAAACCTCCTGTTACTGAAACTGTACGGTTTTCAAACAGTACTCTCGCCTTTCCATTATAAACTCCTGTTATCCTGATGGTAGCGCTAACCGGCTCGTTCTTCCTGTTGACAGCCATAATAATCAATTGACTGTTATGTACTTTAGAAGAGACTAATACATTCTTCGAAGAACATTGCACTGGTAGTGCAGCTTCATCAGATAGCAGCCATGGTGTCAACTCGGCCACCTCAGTTGCCATTCTGCCGCATTCTCCCCATGTTGAAGCCGATTTCGGGAAATAATCCGGTCCCTGACGAATAAAGTATTGTATCCCGGTTGCCCCATTTATAATCGATTGCCACGTCATCGATCTGATTTCCTGGATTGTAGGTTCACGACTCCACAATTCTCCTCCTCCAAAGACCTGGGGTACTATCCAGAATGGTCTCTTACCTGTAAATTCTGTTTTTAACTGTTCTGCCACCTCCCCAACCAATGAAGCCGGAAGATCAGGAACAGGGTAGGGATCTGCCATCACAATATCGAGTGCGCAGGCATAATTCCTTGCGGTCAGAAACGGTGCCATGAAAACTATCGAAACAGGATGCCAGGGATCGTTTTCTTTGACCGTCCTGTAAATCTCTTCCAACTGTTCAGATGGCATACTCTTTCCGTTTGGCTCATCTGAGATATACCAGCCTAGTAAAGCCGGATGATCCATGAAGGTTTTAATTTCAGAAATCAGACGTTCTCTTTTTTCCTTGTCGCTCAAACCTTCAATCTTTGACCCTACACCTCCACCTCCGGAAACCGACAGAAGATTATAATGCACCTTCATTCCAAGTTGTGCGCAACGATCCATATAGGCTTTTCTTTCATTAAGAGTTTCCGGCAATACCTTCTGGTATGGCGACATCATATTAAACCCTCTTACAGCTTCTTCCTCTGGAAGAGTAGGATAAACCGGTGAATAGCAATAAAAACCAAAGGGAAAAAACTGCCGTCTGTTCACAATTAATCCTCCCGTAAACCTGTCGGTTTTTACTTCATTTGATTTATAATTAAGAACCTGCAGATCAGTTTTTGCCTGGTATATAACTCCGCTGCCGGAAGTGACATTTATTTTTGCTACCACTCTGTAAAGAGAGGGAGCGGGGACAGATGAAAAGGGCAATCTCAGAATATTCCTGCCTGGAATTCCATTCCAGACAGCTATGATATCCTCTCCGATTTTCAGAGTGATTGATAGATGATTTTTCGATAATGAAGTTGGTATATGAAGAAGAAATTCGCCATTCTTCTCGTAAGAATAAAAACTCTGCCTTGCGACTATACTGAAAGATGATGAATCAACTAGCTGGCTTCGTGCTTCCTGACAGATCGGAACAGTAAGAAGTGTTACTAATAGACATAAAAGTTTTCTAAACATATCTGATAAGAATCATACCAGGATTAAACTTTAAATGTACTTACTTTTTAGTTTAGTAAAATAGAAATATTTGTTGAGTTTGAACCATTTTGATTGCAGAACATAATTGCTTTGAAATTATTCTATTTTAAAAATTAATATCAACATTTTAAATTTTAGATTTCTTAAGAATCATATTTTGTTGATTAATTTTTTTATCTTTAAAACTCTGAAGTTTTAAGTATTACTCTACTCAAATTACTTTACAAAACAGTGGGTGTTTTAAATAGTCTTAAATCAATGGGGAATCATATTTTAAGACTGATTTTGGTAATTTCATTATTCTGCCTTGCAGCAACCTTACAATTACAGGCGCAATCTAAATTAAGATTTAGTCATCTCACCGTCGATGATGGTTTATCGAGTAACCGTATCAGGTGTATTCATAAGGATAGCAAAGGTTATCTTTGGCTGGGTACCGACGTTGGGCTTGATAAATACGATAGTTATCAGGTTAGGAAATACCGCAGTAGCGAAAAACAGTCCGGGACAATCAGTAGTGATATTTTGACATGTATTTATGAAGATCGGGAGAAAAATCTATGGTTTGGCACTTATAATGGTTTGAATTTGTATGATTCTTCTAAAGACAATTTTAAAGCATTTAAGACAAATCCTGATGATAAGAACAGCCTGAATGGCAATTGTATAACTGGTATTACCGAAGACAAAAATGGAAATCTTTGGATTGTGACCAATGGGAATTGTCTTAACATGTGGGTCCCCCGGAATCAAAATTTTATCAGATATCCATTTGAAGACAAGACTCATGATCTGTCGGTTCGCCCGTCCAGAATGGTAGCAATGGATTCAAAAGGCTACCTCTGGGTAACTTCACCAAGCTCCGGAATACATCGTTTTGATCCTGAATCCGGAACATATTTATTATTTAATGATCCCTCCATTGATTTCGGAAACTTTAGCTATAAAAACATATATATTGATAGTCAGGATAAAATTTGGATTGCTACAGATGGAAATGGTTTCTTTTCTTATGATCCGGCAGCAAATAAGTTTAAACAATACGGATTAAAAGGCGATGGAAGGGGAACCAATCAAAATCTGATTCTCGATATTCTTCCTGAAAATGATCGTTATTTATTGCTTGCGGTTGATCAGGGTGGTATAAACCGTTTTGATAAAATATCAGAAACATTTGAATATATAATGTTTGATCAGGCAAATGACGAAGGTCTTAACAACAATGGAATATGGTGTTTATATAAAGACCAGGAAGGAATTTTATGGGTAGGTACTTCCGGAGGTGGAATTAATTATTTTAATCCTAAAAAAGACAGATTCCAATTATTTACACACAATAATAATAACCCTGAATCTATGTCATACAGTTTTACCGGCTGTTTTTATGAAGATCAGCAGGGTTTGATCTGGATTGGCACCGATGGTGGCGGTCTAAATGTTTACGACCCCGGTTCAGGTAAATTTAAAATATTTAAGCACAATCCCGCCGATCCTTATAGTATAAGCGGGAATGTTGTAAGAGGTATTGCCGAAGATAAGGATCATGATATGTGGATTGGTACCTGGAATGCAGGTCTTAACAGATACAATAGAAAAACGGGGAAATTTATACACTATTTTCCCGATAGCAAAAATCCGTCAAGTATTTCTGGAAAAACTATTTATAATCTGATTATTGATAATGAAAATGTTCTATGGCTAAGTATTTATAATGAAGGTATCGATCTGTTTGACAAAAACAAAGGTGTGATCAGACGGTTCAAACCCAATCCTGCTGATCCCGGTTCGATCAGTGCCACAAATTCCTGGTTCTATTTTGAAGACTCTGATAAAAATATGTGGATTTGTACCCAAAACGGGTTGTGTCTCTATGACAGACCTGCAAATTCATTTAAAGTTTATCATTTTCCCGATGATGACATCGGCGCATTTTATAAGGATAAAGCAGGATATATCTGGGTAGGGACAAATACAAGAGGATTATTTATGTGCAATAAGGACGGGTCCATACTTAGAACATACGATATGACCAATGTCTTGCCAAATAACAGAATTCACGCAATCACTCAGGATAAGAAAGGAGATATCTGGATTTCAAGCAACTATGGTATTTCCAGGTTGAATACTGAAATTCAGAAAGTCAGAAGTTATTCAAAAGAGGATGGTTTACAAGGCGACCAGTTTTACCAGCAATCATTTCTTAAAACGCGCAAAGGTGATATGTACTTTGGCGGATATAATGGATTTAACTCCTTCAATCCTGATAGCCTGAAAGATAATGACTTCATTCCTCCAGTTTATATCACTGATTTTCAGATATTCAATAAACCGGTGGTTTATGCTGTTCCAGGCGCACAATTTCCGTTTCATATCAGTGAAGCAAAAAAAATAGAGTTGAAATGGAACCAGACTGTCTTTTCATTTTCGTTTGTTGCAATAAATTTCACACATCCGAAAAAGAACCAGTATTCATATAAAATGGAAGGCTTTGAAAAAGACTGGAACTATACTGACGCTTCCCGGCGATATGTAACGTATACCAACTTGAGTCCAGGTGATTATACCTTCAGGGTAAGAGCCACAAATAATGACGGAGTAATGAACGAGAAGGGTGCATCGCTTAAAATAACCATTTTACCTCCCTGGTGGAAAACATGGTGGTTAAGATTGATAGTTATCTCTTTAATTATCATAATATTTACTTCCTTTTTTCTTTTGCGTGTTCAACAATTAAAACATCAGAAGGAATTGCTTGAAAGTTCAGTAGTATTAAAAACTATTGAATTACAGAATAAGAACGCCATTCTTATAGAACGGCAGAAGGATATTGAATATCTGAATGCCTCAAAAGATAAATTTTTCTCCATAATAGCACATGACTTAAAAAATCCCTTCAGTTCCATTATTGGTTTAAGCGAAATATTGAAAGAAGAGATAAAATCATCAGATACTTCTGTCCTGGAGAACTATGCAGGCATGATAAACAAATCTGCTGTTCAGACATTAAGGCTACTCGAAAACCTGTTAGAATGGGCAAATTCCCAGCGTGGAAAAATTGTGTTTAATCCTGTGATAATCAACTTGCGTGAACTCTTTAATGAAGAATTCAGTATTTTAAATGAAATGGCAATGGAAAAGAGTATCGAACTTAAAAGCTCTTTCAGCGATAATTTAACAATATCAGCAGATAAAAATATGATCAAAACGATCTTGCGAAATCTGATATCGAATGCTATCAAATTTACTAATAAAAATGGTAAAGTTGAAGTTAAGGCTGATATTATGAGCGATCAGTTAGAAATTTCAGTATCAGATAATGGTATTGGCATGAAAGATGAAACTATTGCTAAACTTTTCAAACTGGACTCAAACATTTCAACATATGGTACTGAAAATGAGAAGGGAACAGGCCTCGGGCTATTCCTCTGCAAAGAATTCGTTGAGAAACATGGCGGAAAGATTTGGGTTGAAAGCGAATCTGGTAAAGGCAGCACTTTTAAGTTTATCCTTCCCATGGTCATTAATCCCACATTATAAACTATAAGTAGAAGTAACTCAACAATGCATTTCCTGCCATAATATTCGGGATACTTTCTTCCTGATATTTGAAGAGTAGTTAACTAAATCTTAGTATCTTTAAAACTTATAAAGTTTTTATTAATTCTTTACTCACATAATTACATATATTAGTTTTGGATTTTTTAAGTCTTAAATTGATCAGTACTCAAACTATCAGACGGTTTCTGGTGATTTTATTCTTCAGCTTTGCTTGTGTTGTTCACCTCCAGGCCCAGTCGTAGGCACCAATACAAAAGGATTATTTTTTTGTAATCCAGATGGTACTATTATTAAAACATTTGATATAACAAACGGATTGCCTAACAACAAAGTTCAGGCAATTGTCGAAGATAATAATGGATAT